>WNGJ01009810.1_pt1 | contig 10204 bp, 11 predicted proteins | sample 5400611 | NCBI WGS metagenome assembly WNGJ01 (sample SAMN13153375, study PRJNA577476) | soil metagenome | isolation source: 40 cm soil or saprolite under Garry oak tree replicate 1 | place: USA:California | collected 2016-06-15
TTTCCAAACGGTTTGACGGCGTCGTCGCGGTGGACCAGGCGTCCTTCGCGATCGACCGCGGCGAGGTGGTGGGCTTCCTCGGCCCCAACGGCGCCGGCAAGTCCACCACCATGCGGATGATCACCCAGTACATCGAGCCCGACACCGGGACCATCCGCCTGGACGGCGTCCCCGTGGCCGACGCCGCGCGCGAGGCGAAGCGCCGCATCGGGTACCTCGCCGAGAACAACCCGTTGTACGGCGACATGCTCGTCACCGACTACCTCGCGTTCATCGCCGACCTGCGCGAGCTCACGAGTCCCGTGCGGGAGCAGTGGCTCGACGCGGCCGTGACTGCGACGGGCATCGAGAGCGTGTACTACCGGCCGATCGGCGAGCTGTCCAAGGGCTACCGGCAGCGCGTGGGCCTGGCGCAGGCGATCCTCCACCACCCCGACCTGCTCGTGCTCGACGAGCCGACCGAAGGCCTCGACCCGAACCAACGCGTCGAGATCCGCCGCCTGATCGGCGAGCTGGGCAAGGACCGCACGGTGCTGCTCTCCACGCACGTGCTCTCCGAAGTGCAGCAGAGCTGCTCCCGGCTGCTGATCATTAACCGGGGGAAGATCGTCGCCGACGGGCCCGTGGATCGGCTGATCCAGCAGGCCGAAGGCGTGGTGCAGATCGCCGTCGAAGCGAGCGGCGAGGATGTCGCCGCGACCTTGGCCCGCCTCCCGGGCGTGCGTCAGGTCGAGCCCGCCCGCGCCTCCGCCTCCGGCCGGGTGGCCGTCCGGCTCACCGCCGACAGGGACGCCGACGTGCGACCCGCCATCTTCGATCTGGCGAAGACCCACGGCTGGACCCTGTACGAGCTGCACCAGGAGGCGGCGAGCTTGGAAGACGTGTTCCGGCAGCTCACGGCCGGCCCGGAGCAGTCGTGAGGGCCGTCTGGACGATCGCGCGGCGCGAGCTGAAGGCGCTGTTCGACCTGCCGACGGCGTACATTCTCCTCGTCGTCTTCCTCGCCGCCAACGACTTCCTGTTCTTCCGCCAGGCGGAGCTGTACGGCATGGCCACGCTGCGCCCGATGCTCGACCTCCTACCCTGGCTGCTCCTGTTCCTCGTGCCCGCCGTCACGATGCGGGCCCTGGCTGAGGACACGCGCTCGGGCGTCATCGAGGTAGTGCTCGCGCAGCCGATCACCGAGCTGGAGCTGCTCCTCGGCAAGTACGTCGGACAGGTCCTCTTCCTCTGGCTCGCCGTCGCCCTCACCTGCGCCGTCCCGCTCGGCCTCGCGCTCGCCTCGCACCTCCAGTGGGGAGTCGTGGTCGCCCAATACGTCGGCGCCGGCGCGCTCGCCCTCGGGCTCGCGGGAGTGGGCGTGTGGGCGTCCAGCGTCACGCGCAACCAGATCACGGCGTTCATCACCGGCGTCGCCGTGATGTTCCTGTTGATCCTCGTGGGGTTGGACCCGCTGCTCGTCGGCCTGCCGCCGCGGCTCGGCGCCATGGCGGCGGCGCTGGGCGTGCTCGCCCACTTCACCGGCATCGCGCGAGGGGTGATCGACCTGCGCGACGCGGTGTACTTTCTCAGCCTCGCCGCGATCTTTCTGGTGCTCGCGTACCTCGCCTTGATGCAGCGGCGGCTCACCCCCCGCGGGGCGGCGATCCAGCGGCTGCGGCTCGGGTCGGCGCTGCTCGTCGCGGGGCTCGTGATCCTCAACCTGTTCGGCCGTCACATCGGCGGCCGCCTCGACCTGACCCCCGCCAGCGCGTACACGCTCTCCCCCGCGACGCGCGGCATCGTGGGACACCTGGACGACCTCCTCACGATCAAGCTGTTCGCCTCGGCAGCGCTCCCTCCGGAAGTCGCCTTCCTCAAGCGCGACGTGGACGACCTGCTCAGAGACTACCGCACGGCGGGCGGCGGCAAGGTACGGCTCGTGGTCCGCGACCCCTCCGCCGATACCGCCGCCGCCCGGGAGGCGCGCACCCTCGGCATCCCGCCGGTGCAGTTCAACGTCGTGGGCCGCGGCGAGCTGCAGGTGAAGGACGGCTATCTGGGGATCGCCGTGCAGTACGCCGAGGCGGTGAAGACGATTCCGTTCGTGCGGCAGGCGAACGACCTCGAATACCGGCTCACCTCCGACATCCGCGCGCTGACGCAGAAGGCCAAGCCCGCGATCGGCATTACCCTGGCCAGGGACCGCTCCGGCTCGGCCCAGGGCCGGACCTACAACACCATCCAACAGGAGCTGGAGCAGAACTACACCGTCCGTACGGTGACGCTCCCGGGCGACTCGGGCACCCTGCGGGACTTGAAGGCGCTGATCATCGCCGGCGTTCCAGACTCGGTGGCGCAGGCCGACGTGGCGCGACTGCGGGGCTTCCTCGATTCTGGTGGCGGCGTGCTGCTGCTCGCGAGCGGCATGGCCCTCTCGGCCCAGCCCCAGCTGCCGCTCGCCACCGCGCGTCCCGTCCCTTGGAACGATCTCTTGAAGCCGTACGGCGTCTCCGTCCGGTCCGACATGGCGTACGACCTCGCGTCGAACGAGCAGGTCGCTATCCCGGTGCAGTTCGGTCGGGTGCTCGAGCCCTATCCTCTCTGGATACGGGCGCTCAGCACCAAGGCGTCTCCCATCAACGCCGAAGTGGACGCAGCCCTCCTCCCCTGGGCCAGCACGATCGACACGGCCGGTGCGGCGGCGGGCACGGTCACGCCGCTCCTCGTCACGAGCCGCGCCGCCGGCGTGCGGCAGCAGGAGATGCTGCTGCAACCGTCCCAACCGTTCCGCCGCGATTCCCTGGCGCGCCGGCTGCTCGCGGTGCAGGTCAATCCCGGCGCGAACCCGGGCGCGAAAGCGCGCGGCAGGGTGGTCGTGGTCGGGAGCTCGGACTTCGCAGGCGATCGTTACACGCGCGGCGGCGAGCCGAGCGCGGTGTTCGTGCAGAACGCGGTGGACTGGCTCGCCCAGGACGAGGCCCTCATCGCGATTCGCTCGAAGGACCGGAGCCCGCCCCCGCTCGTCTTCACGAGCGGTGTGCTGCGCGACGTGGTGAAGTACGGCAACGTGATCGGGATCCCCCTACTGCTCGTCGGGGTGGGAGCCGCGCGCTTGTGGCGGCGGCGTCTGATCACGCAGCAGGTCTACCAGCCGCTGGCGCGGCGCGGGGCGTGAGCGCGAGACAGCTGGCGGCGATCGCGGCCGGCGTGGCCGTGCTGCTGCTCCTCTGGGGGACGAGCGAGCTGCTCACGCGCCGGTCGGACACGACGACCGGCGATCTGCGGCTCCCCACGCTCGCCGTGGGCGACGTCGACACCGTCGCCATCACCCGCGGGGCCGACACGGTCCTGCTCGTCAAGCGGTCGCCGACCGCCTGGACGGTGAACGGCTGGCAGGCCTCGCAGGCCGCGATCGGGGAGCTGTTCCAGTCGCTGCGCGACAGCTCGACGCCGGAGTTGGCCGCCCAGAGCGCGAGCTCGTTCGCCCGCATGGGCGTCGACTCGAGCACTGGGCGGCTGCTGCGGGTGGCGGGAGGCGGCAAGACGCTCGCGCGGCTGATCCTCGGCGGTCACGGTCCCGACTACGACGCCACCTACATGCGGCTCCCCGGGGACGCCCACGTGTACCTGTGGCGCGGCCGGCTGCCCACGCTCGCCGCGCGCGCCGCGGAACAGTGGCGGGACCACGAGATCGCCGCCGTGGCCCCCGACAGCATCGCCGCCGTCGAGATACGTCGCGCCCGAGAGAGCTACGCCCTGCGCAAGCAGGGTAAAAAGTGGCTGCTCCCAGGCGGAGCACCCGCCGATTCGGCGACCGTGGCACGGCTGCTCGACCGGTTCCGTACCGTCACCGCCTCGGGATTTGCCACCGAGCGGCAGGCCGACTCGCTCCGCTTCGACCGGCCGCGGCGTCTCCTGACGCTGTCGGCCGGCGGGCGCCGCCAGCTCTTGGCCTTGGCGTTCGATTCGACTGCGGGAGGGTTCTGGGTGCGCCGCGCGAGCGGCGGCACCGTTTACCGGTTGGATACCTGGCAGGTGGATCAGCTCACACCGGCGTTGCAGACGCTCCAGCCCAAAGCCAAGTAACCCCTTGGCTTCCCGCACTTTGCCGGCTATGTTCGGAGGCTCGCATGGCGGACCTGACGCTCTCGCGCAGTCAGCTGCTGCTGCTCGCCGGCACGGCCAACCAGCCGCTCGCCGAGGAGATGGCGAGTCATTTGGGCCAGCCGCTGTGCGCGCTCACGATCCGCCATTTCGCCGACGGCGAGATCTTCGTCAAGATCGACGAGAACGTGCGCGGGCGGGATGTCTTCATCATTCAGCCGACCAATCCACCGGCCGAGAATCTGATGGAGCTCCTGCTGTTGATCGACGCGGCCCGCCGGGCGAGCGCGGCGCGGATCACGGCGGTGCTGCCGTACTTCGGCTACGCGCGCCAGGACCGCAAGGACCAGCCGCGCGTGGCCATCAGCGCGAAGCTGATCGCGAACCTGATCACGGAGGCGGGGGCCGACCGCGTGCTGGGAATGGATTTCCATTCCCATCAGGTGCAAGGGTTCTTCGACCTCCCGGTGGACCACCTGTACGCCGCGCCGGTGTTCGTGAGTCATTACCGCCAGAAGCAGCTGTACGACCCGGTGGTGGTGGCCCCGGACGTGGGCTCGGCGAAGATGGCGCGCGGTTTCGCCAAGCGCCTCAACGCGTCGCTCGCGATCATCGACAAGCGGCGTCCCTCGGCAAACGTAGCGGAGGTGGTGAACGTCGTGGGCGAAGTGAAGGGCAAGGACTGCCTCGTCCCCGACGACATGATCGACACGGCGGGGACCGTGACGGAGGCGGCGGCCGCCCTGTCGCGGCTGGGCGCGCGCAAGATCTACGCGTTCGCCTCGCACGCCCTGTTGTCGGGACCTGCCGTCGAGCGGCTGCGCGCGTCGGCGATCGATGAAGTGGCGGTGACGAACACGATCCGTATCCCCGAAGAGCGGCAGTTCGAGAAGCTGAAGGTGCTGTCGATCGCGGGGCTGATCGCGAAGGCGATCGGTTACGAACACTCGAACCAGTCGGTCAGCGCGCTGTTCGACTGACGGCTGACAGCTGAGGACTCGGTATGGCACAGGTCGTCTCTCTTTCCGCAAGCCCGCGCGTCACGACCGGCAAAGGCCCGGCCCGCCAGGCCCGCTTCCGCGGCCAGGTCCCCGCGGTCCTATACGGCCGCGGCCGCCCGACGCAGGCCCTCGCCGTGGAGTCGCAGGCCCTCGAAAAGGCGCTCGCCGGCATCGAGCCCGAGAGCACCATCATCGAGCTGGCCGTGGACGGCAAGAAGACCCAGGCGCTGATCCGGGAGATCCAGCGGCATCCCATCCGCCCCGACATCATCCACGTGGACTTCTACGAGATCCACGCGCAGCAGAAGGTGACGCTCAAGGTGCCGGTTCACCTCGTGGGGGCGCCGGACGGCGTCCGCAACGCGGGCGGGGTGCTCGATCAGGTGACGCGCGAAGTGGAGATCGAAGTCCTCCCGGTAGACATCCCCGACCGCGTCGAGCTCGACGTGACCGCCCTGAAGATCGGCGACTCGCTGCACGTGCGCGACCTCGCGATCCCCAACGCGACGATCCTGACGCAGGACGACCTCACGATCGCGACGGTGGTGCCGCCCCGCGCCGAAGAGGTGGCGACGCCGACGCCGGAGGCCGCGGCCGAGGTGGCCGAGCCCGAGCTGATCCGCAAGGTCCGCGAAGGCGAGGAAGGGGAGGTCGAGGGCGAGGCCGCGGCGGCGGGCGAAGCCGGGCCCGGGGGGAAGGCGGAAGCGAAGGCCAAGCCCGAGCGGGCGGAGAAGCCCGAGAAGCCCAAGGGCGGCAAAGAGAGCTGACGCTTGCGCGCCGTGGTCGGCCTCGGGAATCCCGGTCCCGAGTACGCCGCGACGCGGCACAATGCCGGCTTCTGGCTCGCCGATGCGGTGGTGGCGCGCTTCGGCCTGCCCCCCTTCACGCGGGGGGAGCGCGCCCGCGTCACCGGCGGGGAAGTGGCCGGCGTGCCGGTCCGGGTCCTCAAGCCTACCACGTTCATGAACCACTCAGGCGCGGGGCTCGTCTCGCTCCGCGCCGATCCCACCTTCGACCCGGCCACAGACCTGCTCGTGCTGGTGGACGACTTCCAGATTCCGTGCGGCACCTTTCGGCTGCGAGCCGACGGGTCGGCCGGGGGCCACAACGGGCTCAAGAGCATCGAAGGCGCGCTGCAATCGCAAGCGTACGCCAGGCTGCGCATCGGCGTCGGGCCGCTCCCGGAGGGCGTGGCAGACTGGGCCGACTACGTGCTCGCGCCCTTCACTCCCGAGCAGGTCGAGCAGATCGAAGCCTTGATGCCGGAGATGGTCGACGCCGTGGAGCGGTGGGTACGCGAAGGCGTGAAGTGACATGCTGCGGCTCGGTATCGTCGGCCTCCCCAACGTCGGCAAGTCCACGCTCTTCAACGCCCTCACGTCCTCCAACGCCGCGGCCGCGGAGAACTACCCCTTCTGCACCGTCGAGCCCAACGTCGGCGTCGTCGAAGTGCCTGACGCGCGCCTCGAGAAGCTGAACCAGGTCGTGAGGCCGAAGAGGAAGGTCCCCGCGGTCGTGGAATTCGTGGACATCGCCGGCCTCGTGAAGGGCGCCTCCCAGGGCGAGGGCCTCGGCAACCAGTTCCTCGCCCACATCCGCGAGGTGGACGCGGTGGTGCACGTGATCCGCTGCTTCGACGATCCCGATGTGGTGCACGTCATGGGGCCGGTGGACCCCGTGCGCGATCACGACGTGGTCACGAGCGAGCTGGCCCTCGCCGACCTGGCGGTGGTGGAGCGGCGGCTCGAGAAGACGCGCAAGACCGCGCGCGCCGGCGACAAGGACGCCCAGGCCGAGCTGGCGCTGCTGGAGCGGGTGGTGGCCGAGCTGAACGCCGGGCGGGGGGCCCGGGAAGCGGGCGAGGGCGAGCAGGCCATCCGGCTGCTGCGGCAGCTCGGCCTGCTCACGGCGAAGCCGATCCTCTACGCCGCGAACGTCAACGAGGACGACCTGGCCTCGGGCGGCGGAGCCCGCATCGCGGCGCTGCGCACCGCGGTCCAGTCGCATCACGAGGAAGCCGAGATTGTGCTTTTCTCCGCGCGGTTCGAGGCCGAGCTCGCGGACCTGTCGGGCGATGAGCGGGCGGAATACCTCGCGACAGCGGGCGTCACGGAGCCCGGGCTCGACCGGCTAATCCACGCCGGCTACCACCTGCTCGGCCTGCAGACGTTCTTCACGGTGGGTGAGAACGAGGTGCGCGCCTGGACGATGCACGCGGGCGGCACGGCCTTCGACGCGGCGGGCGAGGTCCATTCGGACTTCCAGCGCGGCTTCATCCGTGCGGAAACCGTGGCCTTCGAGGACTTCGTGAAGGCGGCGTCCTACAAGGCGGCCCGCGAGCAGGGGCTGGTGCGGAGCGAAGGACGGGAGTACGTCGTGAAAGACGGGGACATACTGCTGTTTCGGTTCAATGTCTGAGAGCAGCCCTTCCCTACCTCAGGGCCCCGCTCTATCTTTCGGCCCACAACATCCCCTACTCGGCGCCGCACCCGCGCCGGGTCGCCTACGACCAAAGGGAGGTGGCATGACCCGTCGCTACGAGACGGTCTACATCTTCGACAGCGCCTTGGAAGAGCCCGCCGTCAACGAAAAGCTCGAGCGGTTCCACGCCCTCATCACCAAGGACGGCAAGGGCACGCTCACCAACGTGGCGCACTGGGGGAAGCGCACCTTGGCGTACCCGGTCAAGAAGCGCGACGCCGGCTACTATGTCGTGGCGCAGTTCGAGGCCGCGGGGGACCTCCTCCCGGAGTACGAGCGGGCCGTGAAGCTCGACGAGGGCGTGCTGCGATTCCTCATGGTTGTGAACGAGGGCGAGCCGGTGAAGCCCGCCGCCGCTCCGGCGATCGTCGCCGACGAGCTGGAGATCGAGGAAGAGGAAGAGGCATGAGACGGCCCGCCAAGACCTGCCCCGTGTGCGAGTCCGGCGTCCGGGTGTTGGATTACAAGGACGACCGCACGCTGGGCCGCTTCCTGACGGAGCGCGGCAAGATCCTGCCGAGCCGGCTCTCCGGGATGTGCGCGCGGCATCAGCGACAGCTGGCGACGGCGATCAAGCGGGCGCGCCAGCTCGCCCTGCTCCCCTACATCAAGCGCTACGGCTGAGATGGACCGCCGCCGGTTGTGGCGGCTGCTGCTCGCGAGTCTGGCGTTCGCCGCCTCGGCGCCGCCCAGTCTCGTCGGCCTGCCGTTCGCGGGCTTGATGCTCGCGGCGCGGCCACGCGCCGCCCGCGAGTGGGCCCTCGTGGCAGGCGCCGGGATCCCCGGTGCGATGCTCCTCGTCGTGGGCGCGCACGGCCTGCTGGACGGGCTGCTCGGCGCATACGTCGTCTTCGTGTCGGCGGCGTTCGCCGTCCTGGCGCTGGTCGCGCCCGCGCGCTTCCTGCGACAGGCGTGCCGCGCGAGCGTGCTCGGGCTCGGGGCCGCGCTCGCCCTGGCGCGGCTGGTCCTTGGCCGCGACGCCAGCGCCATGCTCCACTGGGAGGCGACCCGCCAGGCCGGCGACCTGCTGGATCGGATGGTGCAGGTCCGGCCGGAGGCCTACGCCGTGTTCGAGCCGGCCGTGCGCTTCCTCTCCGCGACGACGCCGGCGTTGCTCGTGCTCCAGGCGCTTGCCGGGCTCGCCCTCGCCTGGCAATGGCATCAGCGCCTCGCGCCCGAGCCCCTGGGCGAGCCGCTCGCGCCGTTCCGCGAGTTCCGCTTCGCGGACGCATGGGTGTGGGCCGTGGTCGCGGGTCTGGCAGTGTGGACGGCGCCCGTCTTCGCGGGGCTCAAGACGGCGGCCCTCAACCTGCTGGTCGTCCTGGGCGCGTTCTATCTGCTGCGGGGCGCCGCGGTCGTCGTGACGTTCGCCGGCGCCGCAGGCCTCTCCCCCGCTGCGCTGGTGGGCGCATTGGTCGTGTCGGCGGTGCTCGCCGTACCGTTGCTGTTCATTGTCCCCGGCCTCGCCACCCTCGGCGTGACCGACACCTGGCTTGAATTCCGGCGCAGGCTCACCCGCCGGCCGAACGTTCCGTGAGGAGCACGATGGAGATCATTCTGCGGGAAGACGTGCAACACCTCGGGAAGACGGGCGACGTCGTCGACGTAAAGGACGGCTACGCCCGTAACTACCTGCTGCCCAAGGGGCTCGCCTACCCCGCCACCGACGCCAACAAGAAGCGCATCGCCTTCGAGGCGGCGCGGCTCGCGCGGCAGCGCGCCACCGAGAAATCCGCCGCCGAAACCGAGGCCGCACGCCTCGCCGGCGTGCAGCTCGCGTTCGTGGTCAAGGTGGGCGAGGAGGACAAGCTGTACGGCTCCGTGACGGCGAGCGACATCCAGCGCAAGCTCGAAGAAGCGGGCATCCACGTCGACAAGCGCAAGGTGGACCTGCCGGAGCCGATCCGCGAGCTGGGCGAGTTCCGCGTGGGCATCAAAGTCCATCCCGAAGTACGCCCGGAGATCCTCGTCACCGTGGTGAAGGAGTAAGGCGACGGAACAACGGCGTGACCCGGCCGTTATGACTAGCTCGGGGAAGAGCCGGTCTCCCCGCTCGCGACGCGGGGGGGGAGGGGGGGGAGGGGAGGGGGGGCGCCCGCCCGACGCGCTGCGCCTCGTGGCCGAGGCGCTGGCCGATCGCAAGGCCGTCGATACCGTGATCCTCGACTTGAGGGGTCTGACGGCGGCCACCGATTACTTCGTCATCGTTTCGGGCACCTCGGACGCGCACGTGCGGGGCATGGCCGAGCATCTGCTGGCCACCCTGGTGCCGCATGGGGTGCGGCCCCACCACGTCGAAGGCTTGCCCCAGGGACGCTGGGTGCTGCTCGATTATGTAGATTTCGTGGTACACGTTTTCCATCCCGAGCTGCGCGAGTTCTATCAGCTCGAGCGCCTGTGGGGCGACGCCCCGCCGGTGGTGACCGCCCCGGGCGGCGGATCGAAAGGATGAGCCATATGCGACGGTTCAGCGGACTGGCGGCGGCACTCCTCCTCTGCGGTGCAGGGCCCGCGGCGGCGCAGTTCGGACAGAACAAGGTCCAGTACGGGAACTTCGATTTCCAAATCATCCGGACCGAGCACTTCGAGGTGTATTTCTACGAGCGGGAGCGCCCGGCGGCGCTCGACGCGGCGCG
>WNGJ01017175.1_pt1 | contig 10204 bp, 10 predicted proteins | sample 5400611 | NCBI WGS metagenome assembly WNGJ01 (sample SAMN13153375, study PRJNA577476) | soil metagenome | isolation source: 40 cm soil or saprolite under Garry oak tree replicate 1 | place: USA:California | collected 2016-06-15
AGACCGTACCAGTCGCGATGTGGTGCGCCGCACCCGGGCGCAACAGCAGTCGCCCGGTCACCACGCCGAGCGGGATCAGGCTCGGCGGGTCCATGCGGACCGGTGTCAGGTCTTCCCGGCTCTCAGCGAAGATCCCGCGGCCCCGCATGTCCTCAACGATGGTACGCAGCACCTCCTGTCGCGATCCGCCATGATCGGCGATCCCGAGGAGGATCGCCATCAGGCTGTGGCTGCGGCTGCCGGGTCGTCCGCATTGCGTGTCACCTGATGCTCCCATCTCGCCAAGGGCTACCCGCACCGTCAGATCGGCGAGGTTTACTCCGCTCAGGGTGGCATTCATCGGCTCGACCAGCCGAGGGTTGGCCTCGATGTAACACGGGTGTCCGCTCGCTTCGTCGAAGAGATAATCGAGCGCCAGCGGGCCGTGCCATTCCAGTGCTCGGCCCAGGATGACAAGGTGTCCCTGCACCTGTGGGTGATCCACCCCCGTGCGTGCACTGTGCCCCCCACCCACACTCACACCCCGTGTCCGTGTGCAATGCATGGCAAGGAGGTGGCCATGCGCGAAGACTGCTTGAGCCTGGCACAACAAACCAGTTGCTTCTTCCTGCACGACGATTTCGCGCGTCCCACCGAGCAGACCCTGCTGTTCCAGCGCGGTCGCTACAAGGTCCCTCTCCACCTTATCCGTGACACGCCAGATGCCCTGTCCTGCCGTACTGTAATCCGTCTTGAGGTAGGAGGGGAAGTGGTCCAGCGCCTCCAGGTCCGCACGCGAGCGGACGATGTGGGTCGAGGGCATTGGCAGGGAGAGCCGTTCCATCAGGCGGGCAAAGGCTACCTTTCCCTGCACCTGGAGGAAGGCGTCAAACGCCGGGAGCTGATCGCGTACCTTCGCAAAGAGGAACGCTTGCTCGTGCACTGGCAGCAGGACATCGTAGGGTTCCCGGCTGAGGTGATTGAGCACGAACGCAAGGTAGCCGGCGGGGTCGGTTCCAACAGCCGGACAGCGATAGAAGCGCCGGACGAAGCGCGAGAAGCGGCTGATGCACAGCGGATTCGGGTCGCATACATCCAAGATATAGCCGCATCGGCCCAGGGCGGTGATCGTCTGTCGCGCTGAGAGACTCGACCCCTCTGAGAGCAGGATACGGATGGGCGTCTGCCCAGGGCGCCGTATTCTTGCCGGTGCGTCCCCCGGCGGACCGGGTGTCGTCTCGCTGTTGCGGGTAGTCATCATCTTCCTCCCTCGCCTGTCGCGCCACGCCTCGCCGTATGATGCCTGGCACCGATGGGTAGAGCGTTTGCGTGGCTGGTCACATGATTCTGTAAACAAAATGAGCCTTGGATGAAAAAGTGCTCGCGTAACAAAGTATACAACCTGCTTACCTCGCCAGACGCAGGCTTCACCAGAGCAGACTTCCGGTCGACTTGCTCAGGAAAGAGCCGTCGCAAGAGATGCTTCAGCCAGACGCTTCAGCGTCTGTTCGAGGTCCTGGCGGAAGATGCGCCGCCCAAAGACACGTACCAGCGTGGCGAGCACGCGTCCTTTCAGGTTCTTTCCCACGCGGTGCAGGGTGAAGTCAACCTGACTGCCTCCGTGCTCGCCAGCCGCAATGTGATAGTGCCAAAAGCTGCCAGCGGCAAAGGCATTGGATGCTTGCACCGTGATGGTGATGTCGCCCGGTTGCGACCAGTCGTAATGAGCGCGCTCCCACACACCCCCAAAGAAGGCCGAGCCCTCGGTCACCTCAGCCGAGGTGGCCTGCACCGCGTGCACCTCATAGTAGCGTGGATCAATGTTGGGCCACAATTGTAACCGCTGTGGGGTGAAGTCGGTGAAAGCGCTCACGATGCGCTCAGGCGCAACGGGAGTCGTGACCGTGAGATGAATCGTTGTCATAGGATCTCCTCCGTGTTGAATATGCTTTGTTTTGATGGGGGGATCATTGAAACGTTGCTGCCCATCGTGCAAAGCTTGTGGTAGCTCTCCGGACCACTCTCCGGACAGCATGCTCAATAGCGCAGGTGGGTTTGCTGCCCCGGAGACGGTCGCCCTGGCCATCTTCTCAGACCCCGATCAGCGTTTCGGCGCTGTCACCTGGGCGACCGCACGCTTCGCCAGCCAGACGCAGTTCCTTCTCGTAGGTGACGAACTGCCGCACGCTGTAGACACCTTCCCGATCGGAGAGCGGAGTGGTTCCGACCAGTTGACCAGATGCGACATCGAGATCGATGGCGAACTTTCCAGTATGGCTGACGCCGTCGCCGCTCGCTTCCACCAATTCCAGCGTCACGCGCCAGAACTCGCGGATCGAGAGGTAGCCCTCGCGCTCGAACAGGCTGCGCGCCTGGGCATTGGTCGCGCTCACCATTCCCCGCAGGCTGACTCGCGCGCCAGGACGTGCAAGGCGCATCAGCTCTCGTGCGTGTTGCTCAGCCATGCGCAGCAGCAGCGTGCCGGCCGATACCGCGCTTGCGGTACTGCGGATGCACGCAGATGCAGGTGGAGAACTCCACGTGGTCTCGATGCCAGACGCAGGCGAAGCCGGCGAACTGCTTGCGAGCGTTGACGATGACCCAGGCATCCCTCTCCAGATGAAAGCTGGCATGCTGCCAGCGAGACGCCAGGTCGCGCGTGGGACTCTCCGCAATCCCATCGTCAGCACTGTCACAGGCCGCCACCAGTTCCGCTATCGAGTACAAGTCTTCAACCGTTGGTGTTCGCGCCACCAGATGTGCTAACAAGACCGACATTGCCAATATCTCCGTTCTCTCGTCAACCATGAGAAGGAGTGAGAAGCACCTGCCCCTAGACCATGATGGCCTGCGTACTCAGTTCGCTACCGGCACGCAGCTCCTTCTCGTATGAAATGTATTGGTCGCAAGCCCTCCCAGCTTACAACTCCATTTTGCCATTCAGCACGAGGAGCTTGAGGAACTCCAGGTGACGCACGATCTGAACGCGATCACTGCCACCCGTCTGGTATCACTGCCGCAGCCAGAGCAAGGCCACGCTTTCCTCAGCACTCCAGCCGCACTGGGCAAGCATGTCTGTTTCCGTTCCAGTCGCCTGTACCTGGGTTTCCGTTTCGAGATGCTCTTCAACATGGATGTGCGGCTTCATACTACGTGTCCTTTCCGAAAGAGGGTGTTCTTATCCCTCGTAAGCGTCGTTGCAATTTCTTCTATAGGGAAGTATGCCTGAAGAGGGAGAGGGAAAAGAAGAGCATCCCTGATCATTTTGTGCATCATCATGCTGATCACGCTCATGTTGCGAGCATGATCAGTAAAATGATCAGTCCTGCTGTTCTCTCACGTGGTCCACGCCAGCTATACTTGGCCTATTAGAGAGGTGTGCGGCGGATCAGTGAGGGAGAGCCGAGAGCGGTCACTCATTATGAGGAAGGGTAAAGAGGGAGTTGTGCCTGTTGATAACATGGCACCTGTCAATGTCCTTTGAAGAAAGAGCCTGAAGTGACTTCAAACACAACCACCAGTAAAGCCTCTGGCACGTCCTGGAAGCAATTGATCAGTACATTGTTACCGATACTGTTAGTAGTCGGTGTTGCACTTGCCGCCGCCATTACCCTCGGGTTCACCGCAGGCTGGATGAAGAATCCCCAGCATGCGGTCGCTACCGTTTTCACCGGCACCATTATTGGCGAACTTGCCGCGTTCGGGCTGCTGGTCTGGCAGCTCCATCGCCGCGGGCAAACATTACGTGATAAAGGATGGGGACAACCAACAAGATGGCGGGCTATCGCCCTCGGCATCGGCGTTGCTATTGTGTACAGTGGATATACAGCACTCAACCCCGGTGTCGGTCACCATCTCCTGGATTTTTCATTGCTCAAGCTCCTGGCAATCGTCACAGCCATTGTCGCCGGAGTGGTCGAGGAAACGATCTTTCGTGGCTATGTGATAACCACGCTGGGACGCATGGGCTACGGCCTGGTGGTACAGGTGTTGCTGAGCGGGCTGTTTTTCGCCTTCTTCCACCTGTACGTATTCACTAATCTATTCACTATTCTGATCGTGCAGGGTTTGACCTTTCTGCTCGGCGTTGCCCTCGCCATTACCTACATCGTAGGCAAACGCAGTCTGACCCCGGTTATCATCAGCCATGCCCTGATTGACATGATTATCGAGCCGTGGCTCTTTGTGAGTTTTTTCCAGTGATATCAGAGGTGCTGCTATCGCTTCATTCCCGATTTTGCAGCAGCAAAACAACAGATGGAGGATCATATGCCGCAACAGGAGGAGAACGCTGTCAAAAGCGAAAGATTTATCACTGTTAGGAAACTGGCTGCCCTGGACATCGTCTTCCATGGGTCCAGGCTTATACTGATCGAATTTGCGCTTGGCATGGTTGTGTGCGCCATCCTTGGTTTATGGAGCTTCTTTAGTCCCATCCACTTGCTCTTCATGATCATCATCGGCTGTTTTTTCCTGTGGGTCGCTCTCAATTATCTGCTGCTGTTGCTGTATGCGATAAGCATTGTGAGGCGGAAGAGTGCCCATCAGGAGGTAGCGTTCGAACTGGCGCACAAAGACACCTACGCACGCAAGTATACGCTGCAGACGACCATGCTCCTGCTTGTCCCGCTCGTCCTGCCACTGCTCGCAGTGTACCAGGAGGTGCATCATCGCTCACGTCAGGAGCGTTGAGCAGCATTCTGATCGAAAGGAAGCGAGGAACATCCTATGCGTGATACCTTCACAGCCGATGGAAAGAGTTTTGACCAGGATTCCGGTCGTGCGGGCAATACCAATGTGCCGGCAGGTCGCACCACAGCCACTACAGAGCCACATCTGGGCAGCCCTAGCGCATCTCCTACACTTCTACAGGGGTTGTCAGAAGAGGAAGTACGTCTGCGCAGGGCTCGTGGTCAGGGCAACAATGTGAAGCTCCCGACCAGTCGCTCCTACGGGCAGATCCTGCGCGAGAACATCCTGACCCTGATTAATAGTATCCTGTTCGCGCTCAGCGGTGTCCTGGTCCTGCTCGGTCGCCCGCTCGATGCCATCACTACCGTGGCTGTCATCTCCTTCAACCTTGTGGTGGGCATCATCCAGGAGATCCGTGCCAAGCGCGCCCTCGACCGCATCGCCCTGCTCACTCGTCCCACCGCCACTGTGCTACGGGCGGGCCACGAGCAACCGGTTGATCCGAGTGCCCTGGTCGTTGGGGATTTGCTCGTGGTGCGACCGGGCGACCAGATCGTGGTCGACGGTCGCCTGGTAGGCAAAGGATGGATCGATGTCGATGAATCCCTGCTCACGGGTGAGTCTGACCTGATCCGCAAGTGTGCTGGCGATCCCGTCTCATCGGGCAGCTTTTGCGTCAATGGCAGCGCTGTGTACGAAGCCTTGTAGGTGGGAACCCAGAGCACCGCGTATAAACTCACGGCAGGGGCACGCACCTTTCGCCGGGTCCTGACGCCATTGCAGCAACAGGCCACGACGGTGATCCGCATCCTACTGGTCCTGGCCTGTTACCTTGGCCTTGCCCTGCTGATGATCACCACGATACGGCAGACCCCGCTGCTCCAGACTGTGCAGATGGCGGTGGTGATAGCGGGCCTGGTGCCCAACGGCTTACTGCTGGCGATCGCGGTGGCCTATGGCCTCGCAGCCGTGCGCCTGGCCAACACAGGAGTACTGATCCAGCAGGCCAACGCCGTCGAGTCCCTGAGCAACGTCACGGTGCTCTGCGTTGATAAGACCGGCACGCTGACGACAAACCGGTTGTCAGTGCACGCCGTACAGCCATTCGGCATCGGCGAGGAGGAGCTGTGTGCCTTGCTGGGAGTCTATGCGGCCAGCGTCTCGGTCAGCAACGCCACCGCTGCGGCCATTGCGACAGCATACCTGGCCCAGGCGCAGCCGACAAGCGCTGAAGTCCCTTTCTCTTCGGCCAGCAAGTGGAGCGCTCTGACCCTGGCTGAGACGCAGAAGGTTTATGTGCTGGGAGCCCCGGAGATGCTCGAGCCTTTCTTGCGGCCTGAAAGTCGGCTGGGAGACCAGGCAACAGCCTGGGCAGAGCAGGGACTGCGCGTTGTGCTCTTTGCCTGCTACGACGAAATCAGGGGTCTCTACGACGCAGACGGGCAACCTCGTCTGCAGCCAGGCTTGAACCCGCTGGGATTGGTGAGCCTGAGTGATATCCTGCGCCAGGAGGCGCGCGCAACCCTGGCAGCGTTCAGCCAGGCAGGGGTGAAACTGAAGGTCATCTCTGGTGACCACCCGCACACCGTTGCGGACCTGGCCAAGCAAATGGGATTTGCTTCCGATCTCACGTCTGTATCCGGGCTGGACCTCTCAGAAATGGAACCGGCACAGTTCGCCCAGGTGGTGCGCGACACCACGGTCTTTGGACGGATCACCCCGCAGCAAAAAGAGCGCATCGTGCAGGAACTGCGCGCGCAGGGTGCCTATGTCGCGATGGTGGGCGACGGTCTCAACGATGTGCTCTCCCTCAAACGCGCCAACCTGGGCATCGCCATGCAGAGTGGCAGTCAGATGACCCGCAGTGCCGCCGATCTGGTGCTGCTGGGTGACTCGTTTGCTGCCCTGCCACGCGCGGTGCAAGAAGGCCAGCGCGTGGTCAACGGGATGCAGCAGATTCTCACGCTCTTTTTGACACGCGTGGCCTCTTTCACCCTGTTGATCCTGCTGATTCCAGGATTCCCTTTCAGCCCGCGGCAGTCTTCCCTGGTCACGCTGCTAACGGTGGGCATCCCCACCGTAGCGCTGGCAGCCTGGTCGCAACCTGGCCCGACACGAGGCAACAAGCTGCTCCTGCGCCTCGCGCATTTTGTGCTCCCGGCCATCCTGACGGGGAGCCTCGCGACGCTGTTCATCTTCTTGCTCGCCGTGGTGCTTGCCGCCTCTCGCGGACTGCCGGAAGCAACGGTGATCGCGACAGCCCGTTCCACCATTACCGTCTTTGCCACGGTCTGTGGGGTGCTCCTCCTGGTGTTCGTCGCCCCTCCCACACGCTGGCTGGCTGGAGGAAATGCGGTGAGTGGAGATTGGCGACCGACGATCCTGGCTGCGGTGCTGCTGGGAGGGTTAACGCTGCTCCTCAGCCTCCCCCTGGGTCGCGCTGTTTTTGAAATTGGCGCGTTGCCGCAGTTCGATATTGCCGCGATTGTGGGTGTTGCGCTGCTGTGGGCGCTCCTGCTGCGCTTCATCTGGAGATTCCGTCTGCTTGAGCGTATGCTCGGCAACGTAACGGTTGGTTGTTGAAGAAGCGTCACCAGGCATGTTCACTGGTTTATCTTCTTTCTGCTGCCGGTTCCATCCTCTCGGCGAAAGCAGGCGTGCTCTCTATCTGAAAAACCCGACGCCGCACCCGCTCGAACACGCGTGGCGGTAACCAATTGCGCAGCGCCACCAGCAGGCTGGCAAGCTGGAGGATGCGCCCGGCCACTAGTTCGGGGTCTGGCCCATGCTCCACTCCGTCCTGGACGAACCGCAGCATGGACTGGCGGGCGGACTCATACACCGCAAGTGGTGTCGCGGGAGGCTGTGCCGTGAAGTGTGTTCTGAAAAACGTCGGTTCCACCAGGGACACCCTGATATGGAAAGGACGCAATTCGTCCTGCAGCCCTTCCATCATCCCCTCCAGTGCGAATTTGCTGGAGGCATAGAGGCCGAGGTAGGGCATAGCAACTATCCCAAGGAGAGAACTGACGGTGATGATCTGGCCGCCACCCTGCTGACGCATGGCCGGCAGGACCGCCTTGAGCACGCGGAGGACACCGAACACATTCGTTTCAAACTGTGCCCGCGCGTCATCCAGGCTGTTTTCTTCGAGCGCACCTCCCTGAGCGTAGCCCGCATTGTTCACGAGCAGATCGATGCGCCCTGTTCGTTGCAGGATGGTCTGGACGCATGCCTGGACAGAGATCTCCGAGCAGACGTCGAGCGGAAGCATTTCATAGCTTCCAGCAGGGTGGTCTATAGGAGTACGACTGGTGCCGAACACCTGAAAGCCGTGCTTCGCCAGTAGAGCGGCAGTAGCCTGGCCAAAGCCAGATGAGGCCCCGGTCACCAGGGCGACACGTGATGTGGTCATATGAGTTCACCTTTCCTTAGCTTCAACCTCTCCCTATTTCGTGTATATACACGCTTTATAACAAAAAATTTACGGTTCACAAGCCAGCGACACCACGTCCGACAAATCCGCGAGGAGCGTGTTCCAGTGTGCGCGTCCCAATCCTGAGACGATACGCGTCTGCGCCTGTTCCCACAACGGAAGCGCCTTCATCAAAGCCTCGCGCCCCTGGTTGGTTAGTGTCACCAGGCGGGTTCGCTGATCGTCACCCTTCGCGATGGCGACCAACCCCCGGTGTTCAAGCAGGGTGAGGTTCCGCGTCAACGTGGTCCGGTCCATCACCAACTGCTGAGCGAGATCAGTGATGGAGATCGAACCTGTCACTGAGAGTGCCACCAGTAATGTAAACTGGGTTGCTCGCAAGCCTGTAGGCTGGAGTGACTCGTCGTAGAGTTGTGTCACGGCACGCGAGGCCTTACGCAGGTTGGCACACGCACAGAAGGAAGCAACTTCGAGTACCTTCGCCATATTCACTTCTTGATGGTGTTGCTCTTTCATAATTAGGAGTATATACACATATTTTCTCTTTGTCAAGAGGCCGAACTGGAAACAATAAGAGAGCATTTCGTGCTTTTTGCAGGCTTCGAGCTAGAGCTTCACGTCCCAGAAGATCCCTTCTGTGAGGTGCTTTGTCGCTCTTGCGTCCGTCGCCAGTTCGCTGGCTCACCAGAGTTCATAGAACTGATCTGTGCCCAAGGTGGGAATGAGCGCACGGGCCAATGTTGCCACGGGTCTCGTTTGCCTCAGTTACAACGATTCTTGAGTCAAGTCACCGACTTGTTTTCAGGGTTGTACCTGCATTGGGTCCCTGCCAATAGATGTCTCCCAGGTCGGGATCAAGGTTGATCTCTTCCCTAGCCTCCTCGCTATGATTTCTATCCCTTGGCGACCGCCTCGCGTACGCCGGGAGTTACCTCGAGGGCAAAAAGCTCGATCTGCTCGCTCGTTGGTATCTCAGGCCAGAAAATGAAGGTATCAAAGCCTGTCATAAGTGCCAGCGACGTCAGGACCTCGATCCAAAACGAGCTTTTCCCCTCGAGGGGAGTGTTTCCATGTAGTTGACCACCGCCCTGGCGATGAGTGATGCTGCCTACGAGGTTTGCAACGCGCACGATACTGGAGGGGTCGCGACCTCTTTCACGAGCGCCGGAGTCAATCGTCTCCTGCGCCCATGCCCAGCGCTCATAGGGCAGGTAGGAGACGATAGGGGCTGCCCAACCGTCGGCAAGACGCCCCGTCAGGCGCAGCATCCTTTCACCGACCGCGCCGACCCAGATTCCTATGGTATGGGTTGGCCTGGGACCTGGCTGGAGGCCGCGCAGCGCGTAGTATTTCCCGTCATAGCGCAGGCTGCCTTGCCCGTTCCAGATGGCTCGCATGATCGCGATACCCTCCTCCAGCGCCTGAATAGCCTCGCCAGGTGTGCGCCGCTGCCCGCCCATCGCCGCGATCCCTTCCCAGGAGGCTCCAGAACCAATCCCCAATTCGAAGCGCCCACCACTCAACATATCCAGCGAGGCGGCACTCTTGGCCAGCAGGGCGGGAGGACGCAGCGGGAGGCTGGCCACGTTCGGGAAAATGCGTAACCTCGTGGTCTCGGCCAGTAGCACCGAGATCAGGCTCATGGAGTCGAAGAACCGCGAAACGTAGGGGTGATCCTGTATACCGAGCAGGTCGAGTCCAAGCGTATCTGCCAGGCACGCCAGTTCGCGCAGCTTCCTCATGTCTGCGATGTTTGGCGCAAGGGAGATGCCAAATTGTACCGTGCGCATTGCTTAGTTCCTCTCTCTTCTAATGCAGTATTGAGAGCACAATCCCTGAAGGATGCCTGGGATCGTGATAGATAGACTGGTTGGCTACCAGCAACTTCGTGGCTGTAGCCAACGGTTCGCCGCTGCCGGTATTTCTGGCGAAGCGTGGATGCGCGCCGCTGGAGACTTGCAGGTGGTTTTTGGTTCGCTTAGTTCTTATTGTACCTCAAGGGAACCATCACATTGTTATATTGAAGAAGAGGCAAAAGTCTTTTTTGAACTGACACCAGTCTGAGTTGCCAAAGTCTGGCCCTTTCTTATCAAATTC
>WNGJ01017579.1_pt1 | contig 10204 bp, 12 predicted proteins | sample 5400611 | NCBI WGS metagenome assembly WNGJ01 (sample SAMN13153375, study PRJNA577476) | soil metagenome | isolation source: 40 cm soil or saprolite under Garry oak tree replicate 1 | place: USA:California | collected 2016-06-15
GGGGGCGGCGAGGGCTTTAAGGCTGGGTTCGTCGATTTTCTGGCACTGTGGCCCAAATATCACAGCCAAAACCCCAATTCTCAGGGTAAATTAGATATGAACGAAAATAGTATTTTCGCAGGGGACTGGCGTCATGAGGGTGCGCGCGCTCGTTGCGATCTGTCTGGCCTTTGCTTCGGGCGGTTGCATGCTTGAGACGCCGGGCGGCCCGGTGGACTTTGCCACGGCGACTGCTGTCGACCCGGCTGCGGCGGTAGCGGTTGCACCCAGCTCGCTGCCCCCGCCAGGCCCGGTGGCGGTTGCTCCTGGCCCGCTGCCGCCGCCGGTCGCGGTTGCTCCAGTCCCGACCGTTCCTCCCGGTCCGGCGACGACGACCACGGTCGAGGAACCTGCGGACGTCAAATACTACCGCTCCGACGAACCCCTCCAGTTGGGAGTGGAGCACTTCAATCGCGGCCACTATGGAATAGCCGAGCGGTACTTCCGCGATGCGGTGGAAAAGGCGCCGCGTGACGTGACCGCGTGGGTCGGCCTTGCCGCAAGCTATGACCGGCTCGGACGCTTCGACCTCGCTGACCGCGCTTATCGGGCGGCCATTAGGTTTACTGGCGAAACCGTTCAGATCCTAAACAATGAAGGCTACTCCTACATGCTGCGCGGCGACTTGGTCCGCGCTCGTCGCAAGTTCCTCAAGGCCTATGAGCGCGAACCTAATAATCCGACGGTGCTCAATAATCTGCAGCTTCTCAATTCAAGCTACAAATATGTCCAACGTGCGCCTTAACCCGACGTTTTTCGCACTCGAGCGCCTTAAAGCTCATTTCTAACGAACAATTGCGATGTCGCATCAGAATACACCTTCGTCCAAACTGAAGATTTCTCTAACTCTGCGGACTCAATAGAGTGAGGCTTGACCAGGGCGAGAGAGATATCGTACTTTTGCAGCATTGCAACAAACGCACTTGGCTCCCGATGAAGTGTTCGCGCCACGCTGCTGGCAAATCCCTCAGAAAATAATTGGTCAGTTCGACTATCGATAAAGGTCTTGATTCCCCTAAAGATCAGGTAGGCGCCAAAGTCATATGGATTGTAAATATTGCCACGAAGATTATGCTCGAGAACGTAATCGACGGCGCCCGCAGGCGTTATGTCTGCTCTCGATGATAGTGCTGGCCCATAAAACGCAAAAGCGACGATCGCAATCATCACCATCGAAGAGATGGGGTAGAGGGCCTTTCGTGAAACCCGGGCCAAACCTTCAAACACATTCTGGTTCGTCGCGAGATCGGTGTCCAAGCGTAAGAAGTGAAACTGATTTGCGAGAGGTGACATGAGAAGGATCGGGGTGATGGCGAAGAACCAGGGTGCGAAGCGAACGTAGGATAACATCAGGTAAATCAACATAATGATCGCAACCAACCGCCAAAAAGGAACTTTTACGCCGAAGTACAGGGCCAAAAACAACAGCGCCATAACAAAGACCTTGATGCCGGGGGTGCTTTCCCCAAACATAGGCTGCCATTCCCTGATGAAAGGGACCGCCTCGTTGCCCCCTAGAAACTGCAACGCGATGAGGATCGTTTGGTAGCCGTACGGCGTTGCGCAAGCGCATGCGAGCGCAGCAACAAGAAAACTACCCCATCGAACCGCTACGCGAAACCGCGTGCCCGAGTCACTTTGAAAAACAGCCTCCGCACCGAGAAGCGCAGCAAGCCCCAGCGCCAAGGTGAAGCCGCCATGGATGTTCGCCCAAAGCAGCATGACGAGCAGCAAGTAGGGGCGGGGTGGTATTTTGGCTTCGATCGCATCCACTAGGCCGGAAAACCAGATGATCAACAGCGGAAAGGAAAAAATGTGCGGTCTTGCAAGGAAATGCCCCGATGAGAATAAATAGGCCGTTGTTGCCACACCAACCGCGACCGTCAAACGCACCTTCGGCGCGAGAATAAGATATAACAGGGCATAGGTTGCAGCAATCGTGCCGGCACTTACCAGGGCAACTATCCGCCAGCCTCCCAGATTATACGCGCCAAACAGTATCAATTCGGCGAGCCAGCCATTGGCTATCCAGGGATGTCCCAGAAACGTGTGCGACCACTCGTCGACGCGAGGAAATGAACCCGTGTGCCAGATTCGCGCGCCGGCGGCGATATGCCAAAAAGTATCGCCATCGTTGAGAAAAGTATCCGCTCGAAACAAGCTGTTGCCAAGAAAAAAAGCGAAAAGGAGGACGAATACCAACCGGCACGCGGCCTGTGCATCCTCGTTCAACTCACCACTTGGAAATCGCTTGGCCGAAGTCATGCGAACGCGAGCAGTCCAGCGTGATCGAGACGGGCGGATCGGACGGCCATGGATGGGGCATCACGCGTTCGTGTAGGGTTTTAAGGCCCAGCAGAATCGGTTTGCGCGCGATCTTGCCATCAACGCTTTAACACGAGTTTGCCGCTACTCACCTCGAAATGCGACAGCTTCGCAAGGAATGACATCCCAAGAAGGCTCACTTGAAGTCTGTCGTCGGGAAACACGACCGCCTGCACGTTGGGGCGCCACCAGCACCAGCCCATTCGCGGTCGACACTTTAGCCCGGAAATCATTCGCCGAAGGCCTGAGGCCGAGGCGGCCCGCGTCATTGCGCGAAAGCGTGACAACGCTCGCGCCGGTATCCACTAGCATGCGGACGCGAGTACCGTTTATCGTGGGCTCGACAGAGAAGTGCCCTTGCGCGTCGGCGCTGAACGTCATGGAAGCGGGATCGGATGGGGCTTCTCGCCCCAGTAGGCCTCGCGTGCGTGCCTCAAACTCCTCCTTCGTCTCCCCAAAAAGCGGCGTCAGCGCGGGAAGCCCCTGAGCCCTTATGGCTGGCGCCGGGCCAAACGCGACGCCCAGTGCCAGCGCGGCAAAAACGACCCACAGACTTGATTTCATCGCTGGGATCTCCGCGGCCCCGGCCGGAGTAGTAGCTGGGATTTTATTGCCCCGGAAGCCTTTTGCTTCAAGGAATGCCGAAGTTAACCGAAAATACAGCCTTAGTAGCTATGGCTTTGCGCCATGACGAGGGCGGCGAAGCTACAGCTCGTTGGGCCGATCGTGCTCTTTGCCGCGGTATTGGCTGCGGAAAGCGCGGTTTACGGACTGTCCTATGCTCCTAGGTCCGAGTTCCTGTGGTTCGTCAATCTAAAATTGTTCGGATTGTTCCAGCAAAGTTACTACGTCTTGAGCAGTATCGTTGACATTGACGCGTTTCAACTCGTCTTCATTGCTTTGCCGCTGCTGCTGGCGGCAGTGATCGGCGTCGCACTCAAACGGCCGCTGCTGCTTGCGATTGCGAGCAACGTGAGCCTCGTCTACGCGTGTTTCCTGACCTACTGCTCGAGTCTATTCGGCGCCGCGCCGCAACAAGCGGCATTGGGCTTATGGGGCACATCGGCGGCTCCAGTCGCCATCCCGGGACCTTATCTTTACCTGGTACTTGTTCTGCTCGGCTCATCGCTATTGTCCTTTGCAGTATCCCACATTGAATACTTTCGCGCATTCCGTAAGATGGCTTGATGCCGCTCTCTTTCATCGGGGCGTATTTCGTTTTGATCGTTGCCGCCGTCACGTTGTTATACGTCGCGCTCACCGACCTGAAGGAATTCAAAATCCGCAACGAACTGATATTCATTCTCGTCGGCCTTTATTAACTTTTTGTCGTTCTGTCGGGCCAATGGCGAACCATGTACTGGAATATTGCGCTCATAGCGATCGCCTTGGTTGCCATGCTCTATTACCACGGTCAAAACTTGATGAACGGTGGTGACGTTAAAATCCTGACAGTCGCTTTGTTGTTGATCGGCCCTGTCGGCGCGCCGATATTTGAGACCTTATTGTTGGTTTTTATTGGCGCTCATGCGGGCTTGGCCAGGATCGGCTGGATCAACGTCCAGAAAACGACGTATTCCACTTGCGCCCTCGATCGCCTTGGCCATCATTGGCACTGTCGTCCCGGGCTGGCTGCTGTCGACGGCGTTTGCCTAGATTTCGACTACCCTCAGGAATAAGCTATGCGTTATTCGCAGCACTGGCGGCTTGCGTCTAGGCCCTGGACCGCACTAAGTCAGCGGGTCATTCTGGAACCGGACGCCCGCGCGTAGAAAGCCCCGGGCATTCCAGCCACCGCAGTTCGCGCCACAGGGGTTTCCCTTGTGAGTACCGGCCTGGGGCGTCAGGGAGCAGCCGGGCGTGCGCGGCTGCGCGGCGTTGAGTTAATGCGTAAGCCTAACAATGGCCAAATTCCTTAACTCAGTTATATTGGTATAAATTCTCTGAAAATCTCAGGCAGTGCCGAGCCACCCGATGGCAGCGTTAACCGAAGAACTGTATTCTGCGGGCCACAAGCTTTTTGACCATCAGGTCGAGCGGCTTATAGTCCTGCTGCGAGTGACCTTGGCGGCCTTTGCGCTCGCTGCATTCGTGCTTAGCCCAGGACAAGAGGATCCGACCACGACCCCGGTCGTTGCAATCCTCTCTGCCTATACGATATTTGGAATCCTGGTCGCCCTCATTTCTGTCGCAGTGCCTGCACGAACGGGGTGCCAGTTGCCGCTGCATCTGGTCGATACCGGAATTATTGCGCTGTTGTTGTTTTTTCTCGAAACGATCTCAAGCACATCGTTCTTGTTGTACACCTTTCTATTGCTGGGAGCTACCGTGCGCTGGAATTGGCGCGGCGCACTATGGACAGCCGGATCGCTGCTGAGCTTCGAGCTTATTACCGCGTTGGCATTGGGGACCTTCGCCTCAGACCCGAACGCGCTGATCAATACCTCAATTCAGGGTGCGTTCATCCTCGTAGTGGGTGGTATGTTTGCGTTTTTCGGGGCAGCACGCGAACGTAATCAACGGTGTTTGATTGAACTTGCGGCTTGGCCTGGTGCAGCCGATGAAACGACGCTCAATCATTCCATTCCGCTTAATGCACCGCTGGCCCACATAGCGAGGGTGTTGCAGTTGCCTCGCGTTTTAGCTTTGTGGACATTATCGGATGAGCCATTCCTCTACGCCGCACTATGGGCATCCGGAAAGTATCGGCACGACCGCATGCCAGCGACGGCGTTTGGTGACTGGATCGCACCAGCGCTAACGGAGGTGACATTTGCGTCCCTCGATGTGACTTCCAACGAGTTTTTTAGCACTGGCTCGGTAATAACTCATTCTAGCCCGTTGCTCAGCGAGTCTCTGCAACGCGAATTCCAGCTCAAGAGCGTAGCCACTGCACCCTTCACCAGCACACACTGCGCGGGTCGAATCTTCCTGCTTGATAAACCAAACTGGGGTGACGACGATCTGACTTTGATTGAAATTGTCGCCTCATTGATGGCCGTCGAGCTTGAACAATATGCTCTTCGCCTGCAGCTTGCCGATACGGTTGCGATCAACGAGCGAAATCGGTTGGCGCGCGACCTCCATGACGGTGTTCTGCAAGACCTAACAGCGGCAGGCTTACAGCTCAAAGCTGCCACAGCCCATGCCGGTGAAAAAGCCAAAATGATAATAAATGATGTTCTTCAGCTCTTGTTCGAGGAACAGAGGCGGATCAGGTTGTTTTTGGAAGACCAAAGACCATCCGACGAGCGACTTTCATTGCGCCGGGAATTGCAGCGACTGGTTGAGCAAAACGCGCGGAAATGGGGCTGCCAGATTCCCTATAGCGTTTCGCCGGAAGACTCGACGATTCGCCGTAAGCTTGCCCAGCAGTTGGACTTCATTCTTGCCGAAGCCATAGCCAACGCAGTTCGGCACGGCCGAGCCTCGCGTGTTGATGTGAGAGTGAAAAAATCGGCCGAATATATGCAACTCTGGATTAGGGACAATGGTCATGGGGTAGAAGAACGGAACGGCGTCTATGGCGAAGCGGAGCTCGCCGCTGAAAACTGGGGGCCTAGTTCGCTACGTTCTCGAATCGCTGAACTCAACGGATCGCTCGTGCTCTCCTCTTCCCCTGAAGGAGTGGAACTGCGGGTTGATTTGCCTGGATAACTGCCGTGGACCGCCGAATGCGTAACATTCGCAGAGTGAGGGTCCCGGGGTGGGAGACCCTTCACACGTGTCCCTCACCACTTTGCCGCTTGTGTATTTTTCCCCAGACCGTATGAAACTGCTATGGCGCTCTCCCCGATCGCATCGTATTTCGTCTTGGTTATCGCCGCCGCCACGTTGTTCTATGTGGCCCTCACAGACCTGAAGGAGTTCAAGATCGCCAACGAGTTGGTGTTAGTGCTTGCTGGACTTTACGTCCTTTTCGCCGTCTTGTCCGGGCACTGGCGCACTATGTACTGGAACATCGCCCTTGCAGCGATCATGTTCGCATTTATGCTCTACTACTATGGCCAGAATTTAATGGGCGGGGGCGACGTTAAAATGCTGACGGTTGCCTTCCTCTGGGTCGGCCTCGACTGTGCGCTCCTTTTCGCCATCTTTCTATTGGTGTTCGTCGGCATTCATGCGGGCGTAGCAAAGCTTGGCTGGGTCAAGGTGCAAGAGGTGGGAACGCGCAAGCGGATCCCCTTCGCGCCATCCATTGCCGCGGCGCTTATTGGCGTATTCATGTCGGGCTGCCTGCGGCCGCTACCCGCTCCTCCATTTGCCGGGTTAGCGAGAATCTCGGTAAACTGCAGCCTCCAGGCGGCGGGAGCTAGGGAGCCCGTCTGAGTAATCACGGCAGGCGATTCTGATGAGAGTCCTCATGAAATCCGCCCTCCCGCGTCGTTTCTTCCGTTCGGGGCATCGAAGAGCCTTGAGATGAGAAAACCATGCCCCAGGATTCCAGCATTTGCGATTACTCAGACGGGCTCCTAGCGCCAAGCCGCTTGCCTCCCGGCGATTGCACTCATGCCGCGGGAGGCGAACGGTCTTAGGGTCGATCCATTGAAGTTGCCATTGGGTTCGTCCCGCGCGGCTCCATGTCGAACTCGATGAACTTGTAATTCTCGCCGTTAGGCGATTTGCATTCGCCAAAGCAATCCGACAAGATGGCAAGACCAGGAGGAGCCTACATTCAATGCGCTTCACAGATCTTGATTTGTCTATTCAACTTTCTACCTACGGTCTTCTTGCCTTCGTGTTAATTGCATTTGCCTTGCGAGTGACGATCTTCCTTAGGCGCGAAATTGCCGGTGTTCGACCGAGTTACCCCACCCGCTGGACGACGGCTCAATCGGAAGCCTTGGGGCGCTTTCGCCTCCTCCTCGGGTTGGCACTGATCCCGTTATGGACCGGCTTCCTGTTCCTCCTGCCGCAAGCGCCAATCAACTGGCCGTTCGGGTTTCTAGGGCTCGTTTCGCTGCTGTTGATGAGCCATGCCTGGGTCATGCTGCTCGTTCCGCGCGGTTGGCGTTCCCTCGATGGGTTTGCGTCGTCGTTCCCGCTGACGATCACGTTTCTCGCGGTGTGGTGGGTAATCATGTTCACAGCAACAGTTTGGATTTTTTCAAAGGCAGCCTCCGTAACGCCGCCACAGCATGTCGTGCCGGCGGTCGGGGTCTTCGCCTAAACCTGCATAATTGCGGTGATATAGGCTCATTGCAGCTTCATAGGTAGGCACGGTGCCACCCCAGTTGGGCTGGATCAAACTCCAGCAAGTTAAGCCGATCCCCTTCGCCGTCCATTGCGGCAGCCTTCGTCGGGCCGCTTACGGCTGCTGTTCGGCGGGTGACGTGGCCGAGTTAGCATGAGCCTGAGAGAGGACACCCCGGGTGTGGCGGGCTACGTCCTAGGGCCGGACAACCCTGCGCCCGTGCTGCGGGTTTGGTTCCACAGTTTTTGCGCAACCGGGAGCGGCGCAACCTGCTGCTCGGCCCACCACGCAGGCTCATCGCCGCGGCGGTGAAGCGCGCGATGGTGCAGCCGGCACAGCGGCACGGTGAACTCGTCGCTCACCCGGCGTCCGAGCGCCACGCTCTGCGCAAAGCGGAGATGATGTGCGTCACTTCTACTGTCCGGTTTTGGGGCGAGGGCGCGCGACTCTGCCCCCAATCAGATTTTGCCGTATATTTTTTCTTTGTACCAACGCACTTCTCTCGCCAGACCGTCTGCTAGTTTCATGACTGGATCATAGCCAAGGATCGCTCGTGCTTTGGTAATGTTTGCTGCCGTCTCGACTTGGTCGCCCGGACGCCTGGGTACGGCTTTGATAATTGCTGCCTTGCCTATAATGGTTTCGAGGAGGCGTATTGCCTCGCCCGTTGTAATCACCTGATCGGTGCCCAGATTGAAAATCTGTCCCATGCACTTATCCAGATACTCAATCACACGGAAACAGCCATCAACGATATCCTGCACAGCCGTATAGCTTCGTGTATGGTGTTCCGATCCCTCGTGCAATGGGAACGGCTTGTCATTTAGTATGCTGCTTATCAGTTTGTGAAAGAGCTTATCCGGCCGCTCCCGCTCACCGTAGACCGAGAATAACCGAAGCACGACTACCGGGAGCCACTGCTCGCGATAGTATGAGAGCGCAAGCTGCTCTGCAGCCAGTTTCGTAACGCCATAGTAGGACGTGGGCGCTGGTTCTACCATTTCGTCCCCGACTGCCCGCCGTCCGTAGATAGACGAAGTTGAAATATGAACGAACAACCGCAGATCGCCTGCTTGTCGCACTGCCTCGAGCAACCGGAAGGTTGCGACAATGTTGTTATTGACATACTCGGAAAAAGGAGTGGTAGCGGAAATCCCGGGCTGAGCCGCGAAATGGTACACCACCTCAATTCCGTCGAGGAGACTGGTGAGATCGTCAGTGCAAAGATCGGCGCGCACAAATTCAACGCCACTATTCTTTATTTCGGCAACATTGATCTCTTTGATCAGGCGAGAATAATAAGGAGTGAGTGAGTCGCTGCCGCGCACATAATTTCCGCGGCGTACGAAACCCTCGGCCAGGTGTGATCCAATAGCTCCTGCCGCTCCGGTTACCAGAATACGCATGATCAGCGGTATAGATGACTATGAATGAAAAAAGTCAAGTTCTGGGGCTCGCTGGACAGGACCGCACAGAAAGTCATATACTTGAGCTTCTTCGCAAGAAACAGGACAACGACTCGATGGGTGTGGAATACGTCGATATTGGTGAGTGTGCCGGCCATTTCCGTCTCATAACGAGGAGGGCTTACGACGAAGTTTACAATCGCCTCCTAAAGATGCTTCACGAGCAAGGAGCGGCGGCTGTATTGGAATACAACGGCCGGTGCTGGCGGGGTGAATTGGATCTCTCGCCACGCGACGATGCCCTCATCCGCTCCATAATTCAGGTGTTGCCGGGTAGGAAGGTAAGTCTTCGCGCGGCCAAGGAATTTAAACTCAAGACCTGATCACAAACTCGCTTGGCGAAGCCATGGAAACGGCCGAGCGGGTTGAGGCCGGGTACATGTGGATAAACTCCGCCGGCCGTTACCTAGGTGCACCCTATGGCGGCTGGAAGCAGAGCGGTTTTGGTTGGGAAGAGTGTTTCGATGAAATGTTGAGCTATACCCAAATCAAGAACGTCAACATGCGATGGTAGCGGCGTTGGCTCTGGACTTGGGATGCCCCGCTGTCGTGCACGGCGTGAACAAGCGCTCTTCACCATCGGCGCCGCGTCGCCCGCAGCGCGATGATTGTCTGCACGGTTTGGCGCCACAGGGCGACCTCGTAGCGGTTGAGGAGCCCGAACGCGCCACTCTCAAGATTGGCGAGACGTAGAAAGCTATAGGTCAAGAGGCGAGCTGGGTCGGCCGGATTCTCTGATGGCGGCTTGAGTCCAATAGATTGCACCTGCTCGGCGTCGTTCTGGTCATCACCGCCTGAGGCGTTCCCACGGCTTTAAACCGGCTGCGCCGTTGAATCGTTCGAGCCGATGCGTCAACGTCGGCTTGTCTGTGCCGCCATTGTGCGCACGCCGGCGATCGCGCAAGATTTTTGCCTGAATGGCGAAGAGCCCGGTCTCGATCAAGATCGCGCGGCGGCTGCGCCACAGGAGCGACGCCAATCGCAAGACGAGTTCGCGTTCGACTGCCGTCTCCGGGTCATAGTCAGCAATAATGGTCGCTTCGAACGCTTTGTAGTCTTCAAGATCCTCGAGGCAGGTGATCACGGTTTCCGCGGTCAGGCCATGCCGATAGGAGTTGCGGCGCGACTGCTCTTTGCCGACCTCGGTTCTGGGCCCGGTGCTTTTGAGCGCGTTGCGCCG
>WNGJ01009812.1_pt1 | contig 10203 bp, 3 predicted proteins | sample 5400611 | NCBI WGS metagenome assembly WNGJ01 (sample SAMN13153375, study PRJNA577476) | soil metagenome | isolation source: 40 cm soil or saprolite under Garry oak tree replicate 1 | place: USA:California | collected 2016-06-15
GTTCCCGGCCTCCAAAAAGGCTTCTTCTTCGAGCCAACGGTGATTGCTGAGGACCGCAACGATGCCGAGATTGTGCAATGTGAAGTCTTTGGTCCCGTTGTCGTCGTCAGCCGCTTCCAGACCGAGGAGGAGGTGCTGAGAAAGGCCAATGACGTGGTCTATGGCCTGGCGGCTTCTGTCTGGACACGAGATATCTTCAAGGCCATGCGCGCGAGCCGTGTTCTCCAGTTTGGTACGGTTTGGATCAATGATCACCTGCCACTGACCTCGGAGATGCCGCATGGCGGTTATAAAGAGAGCGGTGTCGGCAAAGACATGTCCTTGTATGCCTTTGAAGATTACACCCAGATCAAACACGTGATGATTGAGTTGAATGGTGAGGCTCGTAAGAGCTGGCATTACACTATCTTTGGTGACGCTAAATAAGAACTTTCTGGAAGCCAGGGCAAAAACAAAAGACCTGTCCTCCGCAGGAAGGGTAGGTCTTTTGTTTTTGCCCTGGCTGATTCATCTTTGCTAAAAAATAGACCTTCACGCCTGTTAAACCAGGTGAAGGTCCATCTAGAAAGGCACCCACCGCCTTTCTCTTCTATTTATTACGTACCGAGGTTACACTAGATGCCGATGCTTTCCGAACTTCTTGATCTTCCGCCTCGTCCACTTATTTCCATCGTTGGAGCAGGTGGTAAGACAACCACTATGTACACGCTGACCGGTGAGCTAGCCCAACGTGGCAGCCGTATCATCACCACTACTACCACCAATATCTATTTTCCCAAACAAGGCGAAACCGATACTCTGTTCGTCGCCGCCGAAACCCCGGCACTGATCATTTTGATCAGTGCCGCCTGGGAGCAGCATCAGCGCGTCACCGTCGCCGGAAAAGCCATTGGCGCAGACAAAATAGGTGGTCTGCAGCTCGACCAACCCTACGAACTCCTCATGAAAAGTGGGGCTGACGTTGTTATAGTGGAAGCCGACGGTGCCCGTCACGGTATGATAAAGGCTCCCGCGGAACACGAGCCAGCCGTACCACCGCAAACGAATGTTGCCCTGTTGATGATGAGTGCTGAAGCAATCAACCAGCCCTTGAGTGAAGAGATTGTCCATAGGCCAGAACGTGTGGCTGCTGTGTTGGGTATAAATCAGGGGGATGTATTGACAGCGGCTCTTGTAGCGAAGTTGATGATGAGCGAGCAGGGGGGGATGAAGAATATTCCCGAGATGGCGAAGGTGTATGTGCTTATTACGCATGTGATGGAGGAGAGATGGGATGGGGTACGGGAGGTGGCGGAGTTGGTACGAGGCTCGTCACGAGGGGCGAATGTGTACTGTTCAAATCAGCCAGGTGCGTGGTTTGTAATGTAGAGCCCGGTGACGGCAAAGGTCACCAGGCTCATACTGGTTTTGTTTTTTCCTGCAAAGGTTAGACTACTTTGAAGCGTCTGCATCAATAATAGGGCCATGCTGGTTTGGCCCTTGATGCTCAGGGGAGGGAGGAGCCGTTGGCCGCTTGCGCCGGCGTGTAGATGTAACGACATCTGCCTCTACCCCCTTCTGAGCACCTTGTGCTGCTACTCCGTCGGCTGGAACACCAGCTGAAGTGGCCTTATCTGGTTCTGCAGGTGCTGGTAAGGCCGGGATAAACAAAGATTCGCTTACATAGTGTTGGACATACAGTAACAGCAGCCGTTCTACATCTGGGAAGTCAATGATCAACCGGCTTGGGATATTCAAACTCTGACGGAACAGGCGGCTCTCTACTGAAGGCGCAAGGAGCAGGTAGAGTTCACCCCTTTGTCCGGCCGGAATACTGCGACCGAAAAGACTGGTCCGTGTTTGTAGGCGTCTCATCACTGCGCGCGCATCATACGCATCATCTTCCATCAATTTGGCGAGTACACCGCTTTGTGTCAGTATTTTCTCTAATTTGGCGTCTTTGTGATCCCAGAGTGTTTGTACCCAGGTTGCAAAAGCATCAGTAGCCAGGTAAGTATTTGCCCGGGTCAAGGTTGAGTTACTACTTATGCTCAAGCTACTGGAAGCCTGGCTTTCCACTAAAAGTGGCTGAAGGGTTGCTTCACTCACCTTTTTCCCCAGGGTATCAATAAGAGTACTGAGTGCCGGCAGTTGATGGATGTATTTGTTATCAATGTTCTCATAGCGGTCAATGATAGGGGTCATACTTGTGACCGAATGAGGAGCCACTGAGAAGCGCATCGCTATCGCCGCCAGAGTTTCTATTAATACCTGGGCCTGGTGTTGTTCCCGGCTGCCAGGAAAAGGCTTTTCTCTGAACTGTTGCTCGACCTCGATGGCGGTCTCTTCTCCCATAATACGTAAGAGCAATTCGGAGAACTCTTTCAGTTCTTCAGCTTCCTTGCCTAAGCGTTCTTTCAGGCGCTTGTAGCCATCTGCCAATGACTTTACGTCAAGCCACTCCTCGCGGGTTTTCAGATTGAGCCAGGCCTCATCTGAACTTGCTGCCGTGCCTGGTTGTGTCTCACTCAGGCTCAATACTAGACGATTGGCCGCCAGTTTTTGCTGGTAGTCTGCTTCATGGGATATCTCGTTCAATCGCTTATACAAGTGATCCACGCGGTTGTAATAGTTGCCGGGTCCTCCCTTCCCATCGGTTAATCCTGTGCGCTTGAGGAGTTGCAAAGCAATGGTTTCGGCAATATAGCGGGTCACGTCCTGAATATCTTCTCTATGTTGTCGACGTAGATCATTGATGATATAGGTACGTTCCCGCAGCAAATGGTTGCACCACCACACGAACCAGCCCGCCTCTAATGCAAGAATCAATATGGCAATAATCAGAAAAGCAATACTCCAGGAAGGTAGAGGAGAGAGCCAGCTCAGCAGGGCAAGACTACCAGGGTCATCCACCAATTGCCCGATGGAAAAACTGAGTATTAACCCAAAAAGGGCGGAAACTATCAACGTCATCCAGAAGATGAACTCTACTCTCAAGGGGGAGTGTGTCCCATCGAGCAGCTGACGTCCGAAGAAGATGACTCCTGCAACGATGATAGCGAGCACTACCAGCCAGAAAACAAATGCGATAGGGGAGACATTTACCAGGAGTGCCGTATCCAGGACCGGTAAGAAATGGGGCAAGCGTAGGAAAACGAGGTGGCGCAGCCAGGCCAAACCAACCAGTGTGGCAAGTGTAGTCAGGCAAAAGATCAGGGCAAAAGTTACCCACATCATAATCCCTTTAAGATGGAAAACAGCAGCTAATAACGGTAATTGCTCAGTATGCCTGGCAAGGTCGTCAATCTTAGCTTTGCCGTTCTTTTCCATCTCTCTTCTTTTCTCTGCCACATCCAGAGTGCTCTGCTGGTGGTCATTGGTGAACTCAGAGATGGCGTTACCCAACTCCTTTAACTGTACACGGGCGCGAGGAACGGCTCCATTGGCTCCAGTAAAGAAGCTCGGATGACTGAGAACTTTCTGAGCTTCGAGCTGTGCATTGACGAGCGGCGTACCCTTTTTTAGTGCCGGGTCCCGGTCTTCCCATTCACGTAGACGCTGCTCAATTTGAGGGACGCTGTTGATAGCATCCTGTAAGGTAGGAGAAACTGTTCCTCCATGAAACTCCTTACGGACTCTTTCTCGCTCGTTGAGAGGTAATGTATAGGTGCGGAGCAGATTGGATAGGTATTCCCGTAGATCAGTGAGCGTTGTCTTGCTAATAGTGAGACTAAGACTGTTGCTTGTGAAAGCTTCTTCAGCGGGCCTGGCAACACTAACTGCGTTAGGAATAGCTTTCAATGCCGGAATATTGCCGGGTATTTTATCAGGAATAGCTTGTTCAACCTGCCCAAGCCAATCGCTTAGCCAAATGTCGGCAATGTTGCGTATGCTCCTGCTCTCGAAGTCGTCTTCTGATACCCTATTTTGTAGTATCTCGATGGCCTGTGTAACCATACGATAGTTAATCCAGCGGCGCCCCCAGCGTGCTGAGTGCTCTATAGCTGCCATGCCTATCAAGTAAGTAGTAGGAGGCAAATTGACCCATTGCCCCTCTAACTGCGGCTGGTGATTTTCTCCTGTGGCCTCCATCTTTGGAAGCAGGTTTATCTCTGTAGTTGCATTGGGGGCACTCACCCTGAGCGGCGGTATAATGAGTAGTACATAGAGTAGGAGTTCCGCCAGGTATGTTTGCATCATACCAGCGATCAAGGCTGCATCTTCGCGATATTGCTCGCTGAGTATAAGCGAATCTAAATGTTCCCAGCTGTTATTCCAGTGCAGCCCGCGAATCAGATCGGTCGCGGGACCTGCTTCTCCTCGATAGTTCAGGCAGATCACTGTGGTACTCAGCATGGTTTGGTGACCATCACGATCTAACTTGCGGAAATGTTCCTTTAAGTGCGCCGCATAGGCGGCGGCACTAATGAGCGATTCGGAACTGCCTGCCTCGGTCAGAAAGATAACACGTACTGTGGCATCCCTGATGCTGCGGCCGGCAATACCAGATTTATCGAGATCTCCAACTGCGGCTATACGATTATTACGGATACGGTTGATCTCATAGATCATTTCCTCGATACGCTGCTGGAAAACGTCAAAAGGTTTATCTTCGTTGATCATGCCTCCTTGTTCCACCTCAAAAGGAGAGGGAGAGTCTCCATGGTTAGCTGCATCGATTGGCCCAAACAGTCCCTTTTGTTCCTTGTCGGGAGCCTTTGCCCTGGGTGACTTTGTTGCTGTCTGCTGGTGGTTGGTTAGCTTTTTTTGTGAATCTATGTTCTCTATATCCTCAGCGCGCATGGGTGGAATAGAGCGAAACGAAAGAAACTCTGTCAGGAAGCGCCAGTGGTGCAGGTCATGAACTTTCATCTCACCTGCCAGGTCAGCGACCTCGATTCTTAATCGATCCATGACATCATCCTCATCTGCTCCGCGCATGTCAATGACTAAAGCGGCTGATGGAAGAGGCAGCGAGCCTCGCTGAGCTAAATTAGCCTCGATCAGGTTCATTTGCATGATAGCAACCCTCCGCAATCATTTGAGAAGACATTACAAGTCAGTTTGGGCTAAGCTGTTTTGGTGCCGTTGAAAAGTAGCCAGGCATTATTTGACGTATCCGGTGAATATGCAGGTAGATAAGCTTCTCCGTATCCGGGAAACGTACAGGTCGTATTTGAGCCGAATACAATAGATCAAGTTCTTTGAGAAAATCGTTGCTGGCTTCTCCTGGTGCAAGCAGCAGATAGAAGCGGTCATCACCGGCCATCTCATCACGATAGCCCAACAACCTGTTTCGTTCCCGCAAGTCGTCAAGTGCCTCAGCTGGTGTCATCTTGTTGTCTAGCAAGCGAGCTAAAATGCCACTGCGGTCAAGAGTTTGCGCCAGCAGAGGATCACCAGCACACTGATTACTGACCCAGGCAGCCAGTACACGTTCGATAGGCTGGTCTCGTCTGAGGACAAAGCTTGCCGCAAATTGCTTTTGGTTCTTGTCACCCAGGCCATTACGGGTTGCCTTCTCCAGCATAGCCTCTCTAACGACGCGTTGCAGCCCAAGGATGTTGCTCTCCAAGACCGACGGCTCTTCAGAGGAACGATCTTTCAAGTCGATATACTGATTTAGCAAGGGTTGAAGGGCAGTGATATCAAAACCAACGACTTCTAATAAGAGCAATACAGCTACGAGCATACTACTCAGTGCATGTAGGCGCTCCTTTTCCTCATCGTCCTGCCTGGTTAAGTGCGGCTGGCTCTTGTTCAGATACTGTTGTGTAATAATCGAAGGCTTTTCTGCTCCCATCAGTCGTAAGAGCCACTCCATCAACAGGTTTAATGATGTAGGCGTAGACTCGAGGTTTTTGTACAGCTCATCAAAAGACTCTACAATTTGCTCCCATTCCAACAAATCCTTGCGACTGTTAAGGCTCAACCATGTGAGAGTTTGCGAGATACCGACCTGGGTCTCACTCAAACTGAGCTTTAACCTGTCATGTGCTCTTTGTTGTTGAAGAGATGCTCTGACTTGTGCTGCACTCACTGCCTTGTCAAAGCTCTTTAAGCGGCGATGGTAGGGGCAGATTTTGCCATCAGGATCGTAAAGGCCTGCCTCTTGCAGCAGGATAAGCGCGACTCTAGCGGTAACGACTGAACGTACCTGGTTCAGATGGAGGCGTGCAAGATCACTCAGTCTACCAGCAGCCTCTTCACGCTGCTGACGTTTTCTCCCTCCTGAAAACCACCCAGCAGTTTTCGACAGGCGTTCCAGTTTTTCTTGTTCCCGTTGCGCCTCGAGCTCGAACTGTGCGCGATACTCTTTCAGGTCCGGTGGATTTTCTGCAACCGCTCGTATCTCCTCAGTAAGCTCGGACAACTCCGTGACCTGCTGTAGTACACGAGGAAGCATCCCACGTGCACCGTGAAAGAGCGATGCAGGCAGGCGTGCAGCCTGAAACTGCAGGGCTAATAGCTTCTCGTAAAGTTCATAGGCCTGGGAAGGCTCATGTATATCACCTTGAGGAAGCTGCATAGCGTCCCTTTTGATATGCCATAGAATGAGTGATGCGCTTTCCATGGCGCTTTCTAGTGTGGGGCCTTCTCCTGTGTACAATTGGCCGATGCGCTGGCTGAAATCCTGAAGGATTGCGACTGAGGAAGACAGCTTCTTTCCTTGAAAAGGAGAGGAAGCCAAATACGACTGAAATTCTTCGAGTGCTTGTAGTTCAGGCACAGCTGCTGTAAAAGCATCAGGTACAATAGTGCTGACCTCTTGTTGCCACTCGCGCAATTTCTCCTGTACCTCGCGGCGCAGCCGCCCTAATTGCTGTTCTTGCTCTACTTCCCTTGAGTCGTGCATGATGTTAATGATCTTTGCTACCAATCCATAGTCTAACCAGCGTGCTCCCCAACGTGCCGAGTACTCGAGTGATGATATTCCCATCAGATAGATAGACCAGGGAAGAGACGGCTGCTCGGCATACTCGTCGGTGAAGACGTAAGGGCTAAGGGTCTGATTGTCTACCATCTCCTGGTCAGCCGCCATCAGGCCTTCCAGCGAAAGGAGTAATAGCACGTAGAGTATCAACTCTACCTGGTAGGACTGAATATCTCCGCCGATGTATACCTCATCGTCACCATAAGTATGCATCAGTATTAATGCGTCAAGGGCCGGGCGAGTAGCCGGGGTATGATTCAGGTGTTTTGCAAGTGCGTATGGATGATGACGGTGCGGATGAGCATTCATACAAATTGCCAGGGTACTAAGCCGCCTATCGCGACCAGGGCGCCCAGGCTCTTCGTACTCGTGATTCCACTTTTTCAGCCACTCCGCATAAGTAGCCGCGCTCACCAGCGAGTCTGTATCCTCCGCGTCGACCAGGAAGAAGACGCGAACGGTGGCCTGTTCAGGATTGGCCGGTATTGGGTGTGATCCGCCTTTCGCCTTGTCCCTGTCCTTGACGGCACCATTACGATTATTGCGCACACGATCCAGGTGCTCCTTACCCAGCTCCTCAATCAGTGCTTCTGCCCCCCGCAAGGACTTTGAATGACCGGTACGAGTAGTGAGTATGAAATCGGTTCCACTCTTTACCGGTTCATCTAAGCGCAAAGGAGTAAGTTTGAGAAGATCGATGCAATCGGCCAGGTAGCGCCAGCGATAAACCTCATTTAGCCGCATTTCTGTGGTTAAATCTTCCAACTCTACCGCCAGATCCCATATGAGTGGCGGATCATGGTCGCTACCCTGACGCACATCGATCACAACGGATGGCCCTGGTAGGTGCAGTTCTGCAAGTTCTTGATACTGTTTTCCTCCCCAGAAACCACTACCCTGGTACAAAGGCATTGTTGCAGCTTCCTTTACTGGTGATCCCTGCCGTCAACCAATTCGGGTATTTCTTCCGATGGGTATGTATCAACATTTTGTCCTCTGACACTGTAGAGCTGGCGAATTACACCTGTTTCAAGGACGCGCTGCTGAGCATCCTTGCCGCTGTAGACAGGAACACCGACCCGCTGCTTGTACGAGCCGTTTGTCTCTGTGCCATTGCCATTCAATTTGCTCTGGCGGAACCAGGCCCGCCGCCGTTTCAGGAAGGCATCCAGGCAGCGACCCGTTAGATCGGTGACGGCTGACATGGGCAGGCCATCCACATAGTAGAAAATGGCAATTTCTGACGGATCTCTAGAATTGATGAGCACACATTGTCCCTGTCCAAACGCCTGGTTGATGGCCTTCTGGAGGAGTCCACGTTGTTCCTCGTTTTTATAGTAAGCGCTGACGAGACGGGCCTCGCGCAATTCGCTGGCAAATTGCGGACTGAAGCTCACCAGTGAATGTGCCTTGGTTGCAGCATCGTGCAGCCGCTGCAGGAGGATTTCCTCGCCGGTTTGCAGTAAGACATCCACCACGGAATGTTCCTGAACTTCGGTGTGAACATACTCGCGAGCATAATTCTGCGCCAGATCCAGGAGGATGTCAATTTCGCCGGCGAACAGCGCATCTAACTTCCTTTGGTCATCTAACCACTTGCGGAAAGCGGCCAACTGATCCACTTTTTGTTCTTCACCTGCTACGATACGGCCAATGGTCCCACCCGCTTCTCTCCCGCGCTTCTGCGAGGCAAAGATGCTGACCATGTCGGCATAGCGGATTATCTCTTCAGGCGTGGATAAGGCCGCCATATGCAGGAGATGATGCATATCAATGTGGAATTCTTGATCGGCAATCGCCCATTTGGGATTATTTTTGCGCTGCCGTAGCAGCTTCTGCAGGACAATTTCAAGATTGCGCAAGGACTCGGCACAGTGACTCTGCAGCAGTTTCAGCACTTCCACGGCTGCTGTATGCGATTCGCGCCGCAGCGTATTTTCCAGGTTGCCCTGGACGGCTCCCAGAGCTTGCTGCAGGGCTCGTTCCTTGCCCCACATAGCTCGCTCTAAGGCGTTGATCTTGCGGATCACCTCGCTGTCATCGGCAGCGCCCTGGCTCGATTCCTGCTGCACTGCCAGCGTGGAGGTCAGGATCATTTCCATGTCCCGGTACTCGTCGCGCAAGTCACGTAGAGAGAGGCCCGTTGCCATCGCCTCACGACGGGAGCGAGTGATATCCTGGAGTGCTGTTCCTGCTAAGATCGCCCCTTGTTCCTGGATTTTTTGACGGCCGCGCCTGGCGATTTCCTCTTTATCAAACTGCCACAGGCTCCTCAAGCGACCGGCCTGCTGCGGTGCTGGCATATCTTTGAGCTGTGCCGTCGTCGTTTGTAAGGCCTGGACGGAGATAACCTCGGTCAAGCGTTCGCTCAGATGCTTGTAGCGGTCTTCGGGCGTCTCACCCTGCAGGAAACTCGTCAAAGCCCCCAGCAGCGGGCCGGCTTGATGCTCGGTTTTGCCTGTACCAGGAATAAAGTATTCACCACTGGCAGACTCGGACGGTTTGCCACCAAAGACCAGGGTATCGATCAAGCGCACCGCGTCGCGTTGAATAATCTTCTCTTCCAGGTCTCCCAGGCTAATAGTGACGGCTGTCGCCGAGGACAGGTGAGAGGGCAAGAGGGTCTGCCAGTCTTGTTCACGCAACACATGATTATCGACTTCGCGTTCCTGAAACTCCGCCGCAATATCGGAGACCGAATCATGGGTGAGCCGTACCAGAGCAGCCGTAGCCTCAATCAACTGGTCGATGGAAGCCATGTAGCGTTCGCTGCCCCAGCCGACCATGATCGTGCGTCCTCGATAACTTTTGCTTCCACTATTGTTTCTCGACAGCCGCGAAGCAGCCATTTCTGCATATAAGGCCAGGGTGTTGGACAAACCGAGATCGGTGACGCCCTGCATGCCTGGTTGCAAGATAAAAACATCAAGGTGGAGGGGAGAGGGAATACTGGCGCTTTGGGCACAATCCACGATCATATCAACCAGGCGCTCCAGGGTACCACTTCCTGTAGCCCCGACGGAACTGACGACCAGGGCAATGGAGAGATTGACCTGCCCCCCACCGATCTTGACCAGGTCAGTAATGCTGGTGGTCAGCCAGTCCTTCATTCTCGTGCGGTTGATGGCAATGGCCCCAGCTGCATTATAGCGGATGCTGCCGCCACCCGACCCTTGTATCTCTGGCAAGAAACCGGGGTAGAGCAAGTCTTTCAGGTAAGGATAATTTTCTTGATTTCTGCGGATGGTATCCATAAACTGCGGATTGATGGTCATCTGGAACCATTCGCC
>WNGJ01009813.1_pt1 | contig 10203 bp, 10 predicted proteins | sample 5400611 | NCBI WGS metagenome assembly WNGJ01 (sample SAMN13153375, study PRJNA577476) | soil metagenome | isolation source: 40 cm soil or saprolite under Garry oak tree replicate 1 | place: USA:California | collected 2016-06-15
CGTTTCGCGTTGCCGACCAGATCGTCCTGCTCCAACACGTCGATGGCCGCGAGCGCCGCGGCGCACGATAGCGGATGCGAGTTGTAGGTCAGACCGCCGTAGAATACGTTCTCCTCGATATGCTCGGCGATCGCCGGCGAGATCGCGACGGCACCCAGCGGAAGGTAGGAGGACGTGAGCCCCTTCGCCGCCGTCAGCAGATCCGGAACGACGTCCCAATGGTTCGCCGCGAACCACTCCCCCGTGCGTCCGAACCCGCACATCACCTCGTCCGTGATCATCACGATCCCGTAGCGCGTGCACAGTTCGCGGATCCCCTGCAGGTATCCGTCCGGCGGGATCAGCACGCCGTTCGTCCCGGTCACGGTCTCCAGGATGAAGGCGGCGATCGTGGACGGCCCTTCGAGGACGATCTGCTCCTCGAGCCGGTCGAGCGCCTCGTCGGCGGTCTCGCTCGGTCGATCCGGGCCGTGGTAGGGGTCGAACACCCGCACGATCCCGGGGACCGGCGGTTGCTCGTTCGCCCAGCGGCGCGGGTCGCCGGTGAGATTGGCGGTGAGATACGTGGCTCCGTGGTACGAGCGGTAGCGGACCATCACCTTGCTCCGGCCGGTGAACGCCTTCGCCATCCTGATCGCGTTCTCGTTCGCCTCCGCGCCACCCAGCGTGAAGAACGTCTTCTCCAGCTCGCCCGGCCACAGCGTCGCCAGCTTCTGGCCGAGCAGCGCCCGCGCCTCGTACACGGCGAAGGGCGTGATGTACGGAAGCTTCTCGCCCTGCTTCGTGATCGCGTCGATCACGCGTTTGTCGCCGTGGCCGATGTTGACGCCCATCAACTGGCTGTTGAAGTCCAGGTAGCGCGTCCCGTCGGTCGTGTAGAAGTACACGCCCTCCGCGTGGTCCACCGCCATCGGCGCGAGCCTCGACTGTGCCGACCAGTCGAAGAGCGTGTGTCGCCTGGAGAGCTCGACGATCTCCTCACCGGACAGGGTCACGGCGCACCCACCCCCTTCACGATCCGGCCACCCTTCATCACGAACGGGACGTCCTCGAGCAACATGACGTCGTCCGCCGGATCGCCGGGGACCGCGACCAGGTCCGCGTACATGTTCGGAGCGATCGTGCCGACGCGGTCCTCCCATCCCATCAGCTCCGCCGCCCATCGGGTGGCGCTCTGGATCGCCTGCATCGGCGTGAGGCCGAACCGGACGTACAGGGATAAGTTCTTCGCGTTCCAGCCGTGCGGCGCGATGCCCGAGTCGGTCCCGTTCGCGATGCGCACACCGGCCTTCACGCACTTCGTGAACCCCTCGCGCTGGGCGTCGTTCGTGAGGCGCGTCTTGCCTAGCACCTCCTCCGTGTAACCGCGAGCGGGACCCTGCTCCAGCATGTAGTCGCCGTCGTACATGTCGGCGACCAGGTACGTCCCGTGCTCGGCCATCAGCTCGATCGCCTCGTCGTCCATCAGGGAACCGTGTTCGATCGACCGGACACCCGCACGGACCGCGCGTTTGATCCCCTCCGCGCCGTGCGCGTGCGCGGCGACGAACGTCTCCGCGAGCCCACACTCCTCCACCGCTGCCCGGAGCTCGGCCTCGGTGAACTCGGGGAGGCCGGGGTTCGTCCCGGATGTCAGCACGGCGCCCGTCGCGAGCACCTTGATGAAGTCCGCGCCGTAGCGAAGGATCTGACGCACGTTCGATCGCATCTGGTCGACGCCGCTCGTCACGCCGAACCGGAGCTCCCGCGGGACCACCGCATCGACGTCCGGGGCGAGCCCCGTCAGATCGCCGCCGCCGCCCGGACAGGTGACGTAAGCGCCGGCGCACTGCATCCGAGGGCCTTCGACCCATCCTGCCTCGATCGCGTCGCGCAAGGCGACGTCGACGAAGGCGCGGAAGGTTCCGACGTCGCGGACCGTCGTGAAGCCGGCGAGCAACGTGTCGCGGGCGTTCCTGACCCCGGTCAGCGCCTCCTGGGCACCCGTACGGCTGACCAGCGAGGCGTACCCCTGCCCGGTGTCCTGGAGCCCGATCAGATGGCTATGCGCGTCCATCAGACCGGGCAGCAGCGTCAAGCCCGCCAGGGGGATCACGCGCGGCCCGTCGGGGACATCGGTTGCGGCGATGACACCTTCGACCCGGTCCCCTTCGACGACGACGGCTCGATCGCGAAGCGACTCGCCGCGTTCGGTGTCGATCACGCGGTCGGGAACGAGGATCACGCGCTCGGCCATAGGCGGCGAGCATATCGGCGCTGTCCCCCGGACGGCCGAGGCCCGAAACCCGACCAACGGGCGATGCCGCTTCGAGCCTCAGGGGCCGATACCTGAAACGTGGTACGCACCGGCTTCCTCTCCGGCCGATCGTCCACCGCCCGCATGGCGATCGCCGCGGCGCCGGTGGCCTCCCTGGCACCGACGTCGTCGGTGATCGCCGGGCGAAACGGACGACCGGACAGGGATCCGATCGGACCGAGGGGGATACAAGGCGTCGCGTCGTCTGGCGCCCGTTCCGGTCCCACCGCACACGCGGATGACCGGGGATGGGTCGAGAGGCAACCGGGATGGGGGGTGGCGCGGCCGGCCGCATGACGGTCCTGGCAGGCGAGTTCGCGGAGTGTCTGCTGCCCGCGGATAGAGGACTCGCTTGCCGGGGTCGCGGCCGTTTCCGTCGCTAGACGAGCCTGCGGTCTGCCGCCCACCGTGAAAGCTCGTGCCGGCTCGAGAGCTGGAGCTTCCGCAGCACGGACGACACGTGGGACTCGACGGTTTTGATCGAGATGAACAACTCGCTGGCGATGTCTCGGTAGGAGTACCCGCGGGCGATCAACCTGAGGACCTCCCGTTCGCGCGGCGTCAGTTGCTCGACATCGGGATCAAGGGCCCCCGGCGGGGGCGACCCCGCGAACGCGTCGAGCACGAACCCCGCGAGAAGCGGCGAGAACACGGCATCGCCGTCGTGGATACGCCGGATCGCGTTGACGAGCTCGTCTGGCGCGATCGTCTTCGTTATGTAACCCCTAGCCCCCGCTCGGATCACGCCGATCACGTCCTCCGCGGCATCGGACACCGAGAGCGCGAGGAACCGCGATTTCCCGCCAGCCGCCCGCACGCCCTCGATCACCGCCGCGCCCCCGCCATCGGGCATGTGAACGTCGACGACGACCACGTCGGGTGATGTCTGGACGATCCCTTCGACCGCTGCGTCGACCGACTCGGCGTCGCCGACGATCGCGAAGGCCTGACCGAGCTCGCTCCTGACGCCGGAGAGGAAGAGCCGGTGATCGTCGACCACGAAGACACGGACGGTCGCATCGCTCATGTGGTCGACCTCGGAACGCTCAGGCGGACCTCCGTCCCAGCGCCGGGCGTGCTCGTGACTTCCGCGCGTCCCCCGACACTCTCGATCCGCCCCTCGATCGAGTCCGCGATGCCGCGCCGATCTGCGCCGACGGAGGCGCGATCGAACCCTCCGCCCTGATCGCGGACGTAGGCCGTGATGCGATCTGGCTCGATCTCGAGGAACAGCGACGCGGTGGAGGCACCGGAGTGCCGCGCCGCGTTCACCAGCGCCTCCCGAGCGGCTGCGAGCAGGGCGCGCGCCTCGTCGTCGATCTGGGCATCGCCGACGCTCACCGCCTCGACCGTGATCGCGTGCTCCCGCTCGATCTGGTCGACCAGGCCGTCGATCGCGCCGGACATGCTCGTGTGATCGGTGGGGCTCGTCCGGCCGTAGAGCCAGGAACGGAGCTCGCGCTCCTGGGTCCTCGCCAGGGTGGACATACGCCGGGGATCGCCCGAGCGCTGGATCAGCGCGAGCGTCTGCAGGACGGAGTCGTGCAGATGCGCGGAGATGGCGGCACGCTCCTGCGACCGGATCCGTTCGCGCCGTTCGTCGGCCAGTTGGTGAACGAGCCGCGTGACCCACGGACCCACGATCACGACGACGCCGACGATCGCGGCCGCCGCAGCGAGCGGCGCGTTCGCGAGCAGCCCCGACCGCCGACCGGAAACGAGGAACAAGGACACGCCCGACCCGATCAGCAGTACGCCTGCGACCGTCCGCACCGGAGCGCCGTGGCCGCGAGCGACGAACGACGTGAGCCGCGACCGTCCAACGTCGGCACGGCTCCACAGCACGGCGGATCCGATCGCGCCGAGGGCCATCGGCCAGACGACGCCGTCGCCGAACCACAGGCCGGCATCCCGCAGGATCAAGAGGACGCCCGCGAGGATCGCGGCGAACGCGATCGTCGGGCGTAGTCGAGCCCGGCGCGACGCCGGGCCCGGCCGCACCGGATCGGGGTCGACCGAGACGAGGATCCCCACGAGGTACAGGACGAACCCGATCCCACCGGCGAGGACGAGGAGGCCGAACCCGAGCCTGACCACGATCGGATCCACGCCGATCCGCTCGCCGATCCCGCCGGCGACCCCGAGCACCACCCGATCGGTCGAGCTCCGGGTCAGCCGTCCCGGTGTCGTCGCGCGAAGATCCACGGTCGGATGTTCGCACGAAGGCGCTCGACCGGCATCGGAGCAACCCCTGAGCCTCTCCGTCAGAACTCAGGGTTCATCCGGGGGCGTTCCCCGATGGCGCGGGCGCCTCGCGATCGCACGATGCGATCCATGGACGAACCCGTCATGACGCCGACCGAGGTCCGGCGGTGGTCGCGACGGTCCACCGACCGCTGGTTCGCCGGGGTGGCGAGCGGCCTTGCGGACGGCCTCGACGTCGAACCGTGGGTGGTTCGTCTCGGCTTCGTGATGGGGACGCTGATCGGCGGCGTGGGCGTGTTGGTCTACGCCTTCCTGTGGTGGCTCTTGCCCCGGCGCGACCTTCCGGACTCCGCGGCGCAGCGGATGTCGGCGCGGTTCCCGGGCGCGCCGACGTGGCTCGGGGTCGGGCTCCTCGTCGTGGGTGTGATGCTCTTCGCCGGTCAGCTCGGGTGGTGGCGGCCGTCGCTCGTGTTCGCGTTCCTGCTGATCGGGCTCGGCGTCCTCCTGTTCCGGGGTCAGACGTCGGAGGGGATGGGTCCGTCACCGCCGCCGAACGGCGACCGCCCTTCGCCGCGAGACATGGACCCCTTGCCGGCGCTACCGGTCACGCCCGTCGAGCGTCCTGCGGCGCCTTCCCCGCCGCAGGACGCTCGCGAACGTTGGTTCCTCGGGCTGGTCGGGGGTGCGCTCGCGCTCGGCGTCCTCGCGATGGTGCGGCTGATGCAGCGCGGAAGCCTGCAAGACATCGGCGGAGAGGTCGGGCTGCTGATCCTCGCCGCGATCCTGCTCGTCGCCGGGCTGGTCATACGGGGCCGTCAACCCAAGGAGCGCGGCCGTTCGTTCCTCTTCCCGCTCACCATGGGACTGGCGCTGCTGGCGCTCGGGGTCGCCGCGCTCCTCGATCTGATCGGCGCGATCAGCCTCACCGTGGGCGGCGGCTTCGCCCTCGTGCTTCTCGTGGTCGGCGCCGGGCTCTGTGTCGGCGCGTGGTACGGACGAGCTCGGTGGCTCCTCCTCCCGGCGATCCTCCTCGCACCCCTGGCGATGCTCGCGACGGTGATCACGATCCCGCTGGATCAAGGGTTCGGTGATCGGGCGTTCGCGGTGACGCGGGTCGATCAACTGCCTGCGAGCTACGCGGTCGCGGGCGGAACGCTGCGGGTCGATCTTACGAACCTGCCGCCGGGAACGACTCCGGCCGCGATCACGGCGGAGATGGGCGCCGGCAAGCTCCAGATCCTCGTCCCATCGGGTGCGGACCTCACGGTGACGGGCGACGTCGGTGTCGGAGGATATTCGGTCGCCACGCTCCGGCGGCACCGGTACTTCTGGGTCGAAGTACGCCGACGCACCCGGGGCGGTGTGGACATGACGATCGACGAATCGATCCAGGGGACGGGCGGTGATCGTCCGATCATGCTCTTCGTGCACACCTCGGTCGGCGAGATCGAGATCGACCGGGTGGTGACCAGCACATGAAGCCTCATCGCTTCGATCCGCTGTCGTTCGTGGCAGGCGCGGTACTCGTGGTCTACTCAGCGGTCCTCCTGTTCGGCCACGTGCGGCTCCACGAGCTCCGCCCATCCGTCCTTTGGATCTGGCCGGTGCTGGCGTTCGGCGCGCTGCTCACGCTCTACGGCGCGCGCAGGCTCTGGGAATCGCGTGAGTCGGAGACGCCGACGGACGACGAAGCCACATCGGAGGTCTGACTCAGCCGAGGTCGCGGAGGGCCGCGTCGACCGCCTTCCGGAGCTCCGCGCCTTCGAACGACCGGCCGTGTCCGCTGTGCACGACGCGGACGTCCAGGTCTCGCAGCCGCCCGAGCGACGCCGCGAACGCTTCCGGATCCTCCCACCCGAGCCTCGCGTCGACGTAGATCGCATCGCCCGTGAGAAGCGTTCCGTCCGCGTCGTCCAGCAGGCAGATCGACCCGGCGCTGTGCCCGGGGGTGTGCAGGACGACGAACGAACGATCGCCCAGATCGATCACGTCACCCTCGTCGACGAAGTCGGTGGCTTCGGCGGCGGGCTGGGTCCAGCCGGCGACGTCGAAACCGGCGTCGGGCACCGCGCTCAGCGCCACGACGTCCGGCAACGGAGAGCCGTACCAGGCGTAGTCCTCCACGAGCCAGTCGGGGAACGCGTCGCGCAGCAGCCGCAGCCCGGCCGGATCCGTCATCATCTCAGCGTCCGCGCGATGGCATCGACGATCGACGAACTCGTGCAGTCCCCCCACGTGATCGAAGTGGCCATGCGTCGCGATGGCGATGATCGGCCTCCCGTCGCTGAGCGCATCCACCGCTGGCAGCAGGGGGCCGATCCCGTTCGCGGTATCGACGACGAGATCGCGTTCGATCCCCGCGACGTGCCAAACGTTGGACTCGAGGAACGGATCAACGTAGGGCTCGATCAGTCGCGTGATCCCACCACCAGCGTCCTGCGCCGAGAACCAGGGATGCCCGACGGGTAGCTCGGGCGTCACGGGCGATCCCGGAAGAACACGGTAGAGGCCGGCGGACGAAGGCAGTGCTCCGAGTACAGGCTGGCGTTGTAGCTGCCGACCCCGAGCAAGGCCACGACGTCGCCCTCGTTGCAGGCGGGCAGGGGAAGATCGACCGCGAACAGGTCGTCGCCCTCGTTGATGTTGCCGCTCAGGGTAACCGGACGTTCGGGCTCGGCGTCGGCGGCTCGGCAGACCACGACATCGAGGAGCGCGCCGTAGATGAAGCGCTCCGGGGCCTGGTTCCATCCGGCGTCAAGCCCGGCGAACAAGACGCCCTCGCGTTCCTCGAGCGTGACGATCTCGGCGAGCAGGACGGCGCTCTCCTTCACCAGGAAGTCGCCGGGCTCCGTCCCGACGAGGACGTCGAGGGGCCCGAGGTGCTCCGCCGCGATCGCCGCCCACCGGGCCAGGTCGAACGGCGCGTCGCCCGAGCGCTGCGGGACGCCCAGGCCTCCGCCCGTGTTGACCTCACGGATCGGACATCCGAGGTCCCGAAGCGTCCTGGTCATGTCCGCGACCCGACGCATGGTCTCCGCGAACACCGGCAGCCCGTCGGTCAGGTAGCCGTCGCCGACGTGGACGTGAACGGTGTCGATCGTGAGGGCGTGCTTCGCGCAGATCGCGACGGCGTCGGACAGCTGCTCCTCGAAGACCCCGAACTTCGTCGGTCGCTCTCCGGTGTACAGGGTCGACGTGCCACCGCCCCACGACGCCCCCACGCGAGGATTGACCCGAAGGCCGACCGACGTCCCCGGTGCGCGCCGGCCCACGCGGTCGAGCTGCGTCAGCAGATCAAGGTTGAGATGCACCCCGGCGCCGAGGATCGCGTCCAGATCGCGATCGGAGAGGTTCGTCCCGGTGTAGCTGATCTCGTCGGCGCGCCACCCGTACCGGAGCCCCCACACAGCTTCGCCGGGCGAGCAGACGTCCAGCCCGACCCACGGGCAGCGCTCGCGCAGGAACGCGAGCACGTCGGGCTCGCGCTGAGCCTTCAGCGCGAGCCGGACGAGCCCGCGGAGGCCGGCGCCGGCGAGCGCGTCGCGGAGCGCGCTCGCCTGCTCCTCGATCCGCGCGAGGTCGTACACGTACGTGGGCGTGCCGCTCGTTCTGGCGACGTCCTGGGCATCGCGGCCCGCGACGAAGAGTCTCCCGCCGCGGACCTCCAACCCCGGGCGCGACCACCACGTCCTGGAGAGGCCCGCGACCATGGGCCGCAGCGTACTCGCGAGACTAGCTGGTGCTGGTCGTATGTGAGACGGCGTCCGACATCCGCTCGTCGCCGGCGTCGGCGAACGCATCCTCGTCGGACGCGTACTTCAGGGCCAGCATCGAAGCGGCGATCCCCATCACGCCTCCGAGCAGGGACACCCAGAGTCCCACCTGCGTGGACGCACCGGGCGCGACGTTGTCGGCTCGCTGCACGCCCCAGACGCAGGCGAGCGTGAGCACGACGGCGAAGAGCGTCATGAGCGCGCCCATCGCACGGCGGATCCGCTGGTCGGAGGACAAGACGTAAGCGGCCCCGAACGCGAAGAGGCCGATCGACATCGCGAGCGCGAGCTGGCCGGAGATGTCAGCGGTCCCGTGATACACGGTGGTGTCCGTCTCCCACCAGTCGGCGTAGATGCCGAGGAGACCCACAACGCCTGCGACGGCGCCGCCGATCCCGGCGTAGTTCAAACGCTGGTCCTTCATCGGTGCCTCCACAGGGTCGGGAACAGCACGATGGTGCCCTGCGGGAGGGACCGTTGCAACGACCGGATGCCGGTGCAGCGCGGAAGACCGGGGGAAGGGCGTTCGGGTGACAGACGTCGTTCTCGTCTGGTGGAGGTGAGGGGATTTGAACCCCTGACCCCTGCCGTGCGAAGGCAGTGCTCTACCGGGCTGAGCTACACCCCCGTTCGCGCCAGCGTAGCAGAGGGGTCTGACCGCCCCGTCAAGACGCGTCGCCCTCGATGAGTCGCGCGTGACGCTCCAACGCGTCGTGCAGATCCCGCTGGACGAACGCGATCGATAGGTCGCCTCGTGTCTTCTCGATCAGGCTCCGGGCGACGTCGGTCGAGCGCCGGAGGTTCATCGTGATCGCGTCGGGATAGTCTATCGTCACGAGCAGGCCGTACATGTCCTCGAGCGTCCCGAGCACGCGCTCCGCCTTCTCCACGTCGCCGGTCCGCAGCAGGTCGAGGATGTGCCGCCGGCCCTCGCCGATCGTTTCGGCCATCCCGTTCAGGTAGGGGGCATCGCCCACCCGGAGCGCATCGGGCGCGGGAAGCTCCTCTCCGGACACCAGCGCGTAGGTCAGGTTCGCCTCCGCATACTCCTTCTCGGCGTCGAGCAGGTAGCCGGAGAACCGGACGTCCGGATGGGAGGTGACCCCGTCCGTGCCCTCGTCGAGCGCCGCCCGTGATGCCTCGATGAGCGTGCGAGCCGTTCCGAACTCGCTGCGGTGAACCGCACGGATCGCGTTCGCGGATGCGCGGATCGAGCGTCGGGCGGCCGGCAGGGCCTTCTCGCGAGCGGCCGTCTTCGCGTCGAACCGTTCGTGGAGCGCGTCCGACAGATGGTCGGGGTCCACGACCGTCAGACGCCGGCCGAGGCCGTGCGGACGACGACGTGCACGGGCTCGTCGTCACCGAAGATGTCGAGACCCTGGAACGCCGGTCGAGGCGTCGCGGCGACATTCGGAGCCGCGAACGACGGAACGCCGACGGGACGCCCGGACGCTCCGCTCGCCTTCGCCGGAACGCGACGACGCCGTGGAGTGGAGCGCCCCTTGAGTGAGAGCAAGACCCACACGTAGAGGATCAGAACGACCCCGAGGCCGGCCGCCACGTACCACATGGCCCGGAGCGGCGGCGCCACACCCATCAGCGACGTCAGGACGATCGCATCCAGCAGGACGACGAAGACCTTCCGCCGGCGTTCGCGGGCACGGGCGCGACGTCGATCGTCGGGACCGAGGAACCGGACCCCCTTGCGCGGGGTCACGATCCAACGTCCGGTCGTCCCGTGTACCTCAGCGTTCGCCAAGAGCTCCATCCTGTGCTCGAAATCGATCACCGACCGGGCCTCGGAACGCTTCCTGCCCCGGGGCACCAAGAAGGCGACCCACATGATGCCTAACGCGGCGAGGACCATCCACTCCACGTCCCAGCCTCCTGCCTGTCGCCCCCCGGTCGTGACACAACATCTGGGCTGGG
>WNGJ01027751.1_pt1 | contig 10203 bp, 8 predicted proteins | sample 5400611 | NCBI WGS metagenome assembly WNGJ01 (sample SAMN13153375, study PRJNA577476) | soil metagenome | isolation source: 40 cm soil or saprolite under Garry oak tree replicate 1 | place: USA:California | collected 2016-06-15
GTTCTGGTCACGCCGAGCACTTCATAGAAATCACGTTGATTCGCTTTCGCCATTCGTCCTTTTCCTCGCGAAGTTGGAGATGATCTTACAGGCGGGCGCCAAAATCGCGCACGAAAATCCCTTCAGCATTCCACGCCCTACACGCCGCCCAATGCGCCTTAAGCCCGCTAATTCGTATTTGCTTTCGATGCCGCCGCCGGATGCACGGCTACACGCACCATTGCCGGACGCAGGACACGTCCATGGAAAATATATCCAGGCTGAAAAACTTGCAGCACCGTTCCATCTTCATGTTCGTTTGTCTCGGTACGATCCATCGCCTGGTGCAGGTGCGGATCAAATTGTCTTCCGACCGGATCGATTCGCTCGGCGCCGAGCTTAAAAATATTTTCAAGCAGCTGCTTGTAGATAAGTTCGAACCCGCGGCGATAATTTTCATATTCGGCTTCGCGGTGTGCCGCAAGCGCCTGCTCAAACCCATCGATTGCCGGAATCAAAGCTTCAATCAACCGCGCGGTCGTCCGTTTGCTGTCTTCCGCGCGCTCCTTTTCGATCCGTTTCTTGTAGTTATCGAAGTCCGCCTGCCTCCGCAGAAGCGTCTGCCGCAAATCCTCCAGGTCCGTGGCCAATTTCGCGACGTCCGCGTCGGCACGCGCAAATTCCGTCTCGGCGCTATTGTCCGGTGTCTCGTCCAGGCGATTCCCGGGAATCCGTGTTTCTTTCTCGCTCACAGCTTGCCCCTTTTCTAGCTAGGAAATCTTACTCAGCGTTTCGCTGAAAATTTGCGCCACATATGCCACGGCATTGATGGCGCGCTCATAATGCATGCGCGTCGGCCCAATTACACCGAGCGATCCCTGAACGCCATCGCCGCGTGTATACGGCGCGCTGATCAGGGCCAGGTTATCGCCCACCTGGGAAATCTCTTTCAATCCTATCTGTACCAGCACAGGCTCCGGCGAATCGATGCAGGCATTCAGCACCGTTACCAGCCGATGCTTCTCTTCGATCGCAGCCAGAAGTTCCCGCAACTGTCCTTGGTCCGCAAATTCGGGCGTCCCGACGATCTGCGCTGTCCCTTCGACGTGTAGCTGCGAATACGATTCGTCGCCGAGCACTGAGGGGTCGCACAACGCCAGCGCGCCGCGCAACAATCCTTCGTAGCGTTCACTTTCCGTGGCCAGTTTCACCAGCAGGTCCGACCGAATCGCTTCAAGCGTCCAGCCGCAATATTGCCGGTTCAAAAACTCGGCTGTTGCGTCGAGCTCCTGTTGGCTGAACATTCTTGGCGGACGCAAAACTTTGTCGCGCGTGATACCGCCCGGAGAAATCAGCACCACCACTACGCGGCCGTCGGGCAACAACCAGATGCGCGCGTGCTCCAAAACAGTTCTGCCGAGCGGCGGCGAAACTACGATGCCGAGTCCGTTCGACACTTCCGCCAGCACGTGCCCGGCACGTTCAGTAATCTCCACTCGATTGTTTGCCGCGGAAAATTCGCGCCGAATCCATTCCTTATCGACAATGCTCAAGGTTGCTTGCGACGCGATTTCTTGCGCAAAAAATCGATACGCTGCTGCGGTAGGCACTCGTCCCGCAGACGTGTGCGGCTGATACAAAAAGCCGCCGTCTTCCAGATCCGCCATAACATTTCGAATGGTGGCAGTGCTCAGAGTTTCTTCGAAGCGCTTGGATATTGCGCGCGAAGAGACCGGCTCGCCCGTTTCGATGTATGTCCGGACAAGATCAGCCAAAATCTGTCGGTTACGCCGTTCCTGAAGCGGAGCGTTCCTCATAGCAGCACTCTCACCCGTTGAGTGCTAACTACCATTTTAAGAAGCTTGTCAAGTCCCCGTCAATTACTCAGGGCGCTCGGTTGTCCCCTGGGAAGCTCCTGAACGTCGCGCGACGGTTAGTTGTTATCGATCTGCGCGCGTTGCAGCTTGTCGGAATAGTCGATGTAGAGCGTCTTCCACTCGGTGTAAAAGTCGATGGCAGCGATCGCGGCCTCACGGTGACCGTTGCCGGTCTGCTTCGTGCCGCCGAACGGCAAGTGCGTTTCGGCTCCAATCGTGGGCGCATTGACGTACACAATTCCGGTGTAAATGTCGCGTATTGCCGCGAACGCCTGATTCACGTCCTTCGTGTAAATCGAAGCCGAGAGGCCGTAGGGCACGCCATTCGCTACTTCGACCGCCTCCGCAAAATCTTTCACAGGAATCAGCGACACCACTGGACCAAATATTTCTTCCTGCGCGATGCGCATCTTCGCCGAGCAATCGCCGAAAATTGTTGGTTCGTGGAACCAGCCGTTGGCAAACGCGCCAGTATCCAACCGGTTTCCGCCCGTCAGCAGTTTCGCGCCCTCGGTCTTCCCAATCTCGACGTACGACATCACTGTTTTGAGTTGCTGCTCGTTGATGCACGGCCCCATGTCCACGTCGGGATCCAGGCCGTCTCCGACTCTCAACTTCTTCACGCGCTCGACAAGGCGCTTCGCAAATTCTCCGTACACACTCTTGTGCACCGCAACACGGCTGGCCGCAGTGCAGCGCTGCCCCGTGGTTCCGAAGCCGCCCCACACCGCACCATCGACCGCCAGGTCGAGATTCGCGTCATCCATCACGATGATGATGTTCTTGCCGCCCATCTCAAGCGACACGTGCTTGAAATCGGGCGCGCACGCCTCGGCAATCATTCTTCCCACGGCCGTTGAGCCCGTAAAGCTCACCACGGGCACTTCCTTGTGCTGTGAAAGCGGCGCGCCGGCAGTTGGACCGAAACCGCTGACCAGATTCGCGACGCCTTTCGGCAAGCCAGCTTCCGTCAACGTTTGAATTAAGTGATAGGACGAGAGTGGTGTGTCTTCCGCGGGCTTCAGCACCACGGTATTTCCCGCCACCAGCGCAGGCATCATCTTCCACGACGGAATCGCCATTGGAAAATTCCACGGTGTAATCATTCCGCAAACGCCGATCGACTGTCGCATGCTCATCGCAAATTTGTTCGGCAACTCCGAAGGAGTTGTCTGGCCAAACAGTCTTCGGCCTTCGCCTGCCATGTAGTAAGTCATGTCGATGGCTTCTTGTACGTCCCCGCGCGTTTCCGCAAGCACCTTCCCCATCTCGCGCGTCATGTCCTTCGAAAATTCTTCCTTACGCAGCAGCAATAGTTCCGCCGCGCGGTATAGGATTTCGGCGCGCTTGGGCGCGGGTACCAGCCGCCACGATTTGTACGCTTCCTTTGCGGCATCCACGGCCGCATCCACATCCTCAGAGCTGGAAGACACGAACATGCCCACCAGTTCGTTCGAGTTCGCAGGATTGCGATTTTCGTATGCTTTTCCGCTGCTCGCCTCCACCCATTCGCCATTGATGAAATTCTTGTACACGCGCGGCGCTGCTGCGGTTGCCATACTGCCTCCTGAATTCTCTATCGTTTCGCTATTTTGCGAGCTGGACGTCTTTGAGTGAGCCAACTAGGCAGACACAAAACTTTAGCACCGCTCTGCAAAAATCGTCAAACCACCTGCGCAGGGTGCTGTTGTAGGTTCGCCCATTCCGTATCGATATTCCAGAGATGCGGTCACTTTGAAAAAAAAGTAAAATGGGACGCACGTCGAAATTGCGGCGCACGTCCCATTGGGCCACCAAGGAAAGTTACAAGCCAAAGTGCTGTCTTGGGCTGGCGTCTCAGGCACTCTTCCTGCGTCGCGCACCCAGCAATCCAAGTGAACCTGCTCCTAACAGCAGCATTGTCGGAGCCTCCGGCGTTGGCGTCGGGCCGCCTCCGGCAGTTGAAGAGCCCACGGTGACGTCATCAAACGCGATCGCATTCGCCGTCCCGCTGAAGTTGACGGACTGCGCCGTTCCGGCAAACGTCACGCCAATCGGTGTCCAGAAACAGAAGGCCGGTCCGACTGAACATGAGCCATTGGAAGGCAAGCTAAGCGATGCGAGCATCGTTCCGGTTCCGTCCAGACCACTCCAAACGGTGACCGTTCCCGGTAGGAACGCGGCGGAATAGAAGAATGAAAAGCCCGTCGTGAAGCCCGCCGCGACGTTCATCAGGTCGCCTGTCCCACTGAGGAAAAATGCGGCGGTATCCCCCGAGGGCAGATTGGCAATGTCGCCCGAGCCGCCGTTCAGGATGGATACGACCGCAAGGGCGTCTGCACCGAATGAAATACCAAGGCTTCCGCCCGCGCTGCGCAGAACAAAAGTACGGCCACAGCTACAACCGTAGCCTTCCACTTACTCATTTGAGATCCCCGCTTTCAGCCAGATTCTTGAATGGTCCCCGCCATTTATGAGCGGCAGTTTTTGAGCCAATGCGGACTGGCCGTTAGAAATCACTAATGTTCTTGTTCTCAGTCATTTGCCGGATCGGCCGAGTCTGTTACCTTTTGAAGAGTTGCAGGAATTCTCCGTAACTGAGGACAGATTGTGCAAAAAAATTCCGTTCCACAGGGCTGGCGTACACGATTAACAGTATGTAACCGTCGTGTTAGCAGAGACTTAGCCGCTGGGGCAAAAGCGGGAAAGTTTGTTACTGACGGCGAGCAGAGTCAGCGGAAGCCGACGCGCTGCTGGTCGACGAGGTCAACCGCGAGGTAGCGCCCGGCGGAGGTGTAGGAGCCGCAATTCCCGCAGTCTGAGAACCAAGCCCAAGCCGTTGCAGCGTTGAGGCGTCCAGCTTCCCGCTAGGATTCAACCCATGTCCGGCTTGGAACTTCCGCATTGCTTCGGTCGTGTCGTCGTCCCACTTACCGGTCGGCGCGCCCCGGAATGACCCGTCCCGTGCGAGCGCCATTTGTATTTCGTTGATGCGGTCGTTCGTGGGAGCCTTTTGGCCGGGTTGCTTGCGGGATTTCTTCGAAGTCTTGCCCGAAGTTCTGGCTGAGGATTTGCCTGAAGGTTTTGCTGCGGATTTCTTGCTCGACGTAACGTCTGAGTGCTGCCCTTTCGTGAGGGCGGTCGGAGAGCTGCTACTGGGTTTCTTCTTTGCGGCAGCCTTGTGCGCTGCCTTCGCTTGGCCGAAACTTGCCGGCACACCCAGCCCCGCTAAAGAACTTGTCAGCAGAACCAAGAGTGCCGGTCGGATCATTTTCATGGGTTTCGACTTTCCGTTGAGCTGTTTTATTGAGCCTTGTCTACAGCAGGCACGACGCCCGGCAGAAACACCGTCAAAATACGGCCATTCTCTTGCCGGCGAAGAACCTTGAACACTACGTTCTGGCCGGGTTTGAGCTTGCCGAGTGCGGCCTTGTATTCAGCCACAGTTGCGACGGCCTGTCGATTTACTTCGGCGATGATGTCGCCGCGAGCAAAGCCGAGATCGTCGCCAAAGGTGGCGGGGTCCACCTCAACAACGAGGACGCCCTTCTGCCCTTCCATACCGGCACGCGATGCGCGGTCTGGAGTCAGATTTTCCACGCGAAGTCCAAATTCGGCTCCTCCGTCATCGTTTTGCGAGTCACTCTGCCGCGATGCGGAATTGGGGAATACGCGAGTCCGATCCTCAACGACGGCGCTGGTTTCTTTGGCCTGGCGATCACGCACGTATCCGATCTTTACTTTGCTGCCGATCGGAGCCTGGGCGATCGGATTCACAAGATCGTTTCCGGTTTTTATCGGGTGGCCGTTAACGTTGGTGATCACGTCGCCGCCCTTCAGGCCAGCCTTCTCCGCTGGACTGCCGGGTTCGACTCCCATGATCACGACACCGTTGGCGGCGCCAAGTTCTTTCAGCGTAATTGCGTTGGTTCCCAGTTCTTCCTGGAAACTGACGCCGATGGAGCCGCGCGTGACACGCCCCTGCTGAATGATTTGGTTGTAAACGTTGATGGCAACGCTTGAAGGCAGGGCAAAACCTACGCCTTCATACCCGCGGCTACCGGTGATAATGGCAGTGTTGATGCCAATCACTTCTCCCGCGAGGTCCACGAGCGGTCCGCCGGAATTGCCCGGATTAATCGCTGCATCGGTCTGCAGAAATTTCTGGAATTGGTGGCCAATTCCGCGGTCTTTCGCGCTGACGATTCCTGCCGTAACCGTGGCATTCAAGCCGAACGGGCTGCCAATGGCCAGCACCCAATCGCCGACCTGTACGCCTTCAGAATTTCCAAGTTTCGCGACAGGCAGGTCCTTATTCGGTTCGATCTTGATCACCGCCAGGTCGGTTTCTTCATCCACGCCAACGACTTTTGCATTGAATTTTGTGGTCTCGCCATTCAACTGGACTTGAATCTTGGTCGCCTGATCGACAACGTGATTGTTCGTAAGGATAAATCCCTTTCGATCGACGATTACGCCCGAACCCAGGCTGCGTTCAGCAGCCGGGGGAGCATCCTGGCGGCCGTCAAAAAAGCGGTCGAAAAAGTCCTGCATCGGATCGTTCGGATTGTCAGGCTGTTGATCATTCGGCTGCTGCGGTACGCGGCGTTTTTTCGTGGATTGCCGTTTCTCCATCACCTGGGTCGTGGAGATATTCACCACAGCCGGCTCCACGCGATTCACGATCGACGCAAATGAATTCGACGACGGGATGGCATCCGGCATCGCCAGCAGAGTCGCCCCTTTGCCCGCGAATGCGACGGACTTCATGGCCGAAGTTCGGCCAGACACGATCGTACCGATCAGAATTCCTACCACCAGCGTGAGCGCAACAAACAATCCCGCAATCATCTTTTCCCGGCGCGCCCAGCTGACCATTTTGCTTACTGGTTCATCCATTTCAACTTACTCCTGTATTCTCTCCGCCGCCGCATCCCTCGGGTTTCAGGGCTCGCTTTACAAGCTCTGATCCGATTAACCTCACCCATCGCTCTTCATTATAACACCCGGAACTTCCCAGGGCTGTTCAGCGCAAGAACTGCGCCGGAAAACATACTGGCCTTTCGGCCGGGGTGGCGTTGGAGGCTTGAAATCTTAGTTCCCTCTGTCACTTTGACGCAACAACCCGCCAAATTGTTGTCAAGCCATCTTGCGCTTCAGAAACACTATTGACAATCCAGCGTTTCCCTGCCATTAATATTACAGCCGCTTGCTGCGGCGAAACGTGGCGATTTAGGGCAACTTGCTCCACGTAAAAAACTGCTAAAGAGCATGTAGAGATTCTTGGAATTATCTGAGACCCCTCCTGCACTCTTTGGCACGGAGGGTTTTTTATTTTCCCCTCCTTGCTAGCCCTAATCATGAACACGATTCGTCCCCGCGAAGCGACCACTTTGCTGTGGCCCGATTTGTTTTTGCGTCTAGCGGACTTTTCAGGCTGCGATTGGAAACCAGATGCCGGACATCTACCAGCTGCGTTGTCGTGAGTGTGGAAAATCCTGGGGCAACGCGCCCCGTTCGTTTTGCGAAGAATGCTTTTCGCCTCTTGAAATTTCCTACGATTACGCGGTGCTGAAGTCCATCGCCTCAAAAGACAAACTGGCAGCTCGCGACTTTAACATGTGGCGCTACGCGGAATTTCTGCCGTTACCGGAAGGCTTCGACTTTCCGAATGCAGTGGGCGGGACTCCGCTGGTTCCAGCGCAGCATCTTGCAAAGAAATGGGGATTGCGGAATCTTTACTTCAAGAACGACGCGGTTTGCTTCCCTTCCCTTTCATTCAAGGACCGCGTCGTGGCGACGGCGCTCGCGGCCGCACGCCGATTTGGATTTCGGACCGTCGGCTGCTCCTCCACGGGAAATCTTGCCAATGCCGTGGCGGCGCAATCCGCGCAGCAGGGATTTGACGCCTGCGTATTTATTCCCGCCGATCTGGAGCCAGCAAAAATTCTAAACACCGCCGTGTATGGCGCGCGGATCGTTCGCATCAATGGCAATTACGACCACGTGAACCGGTTGTGCGCGCAAATTGCCGATCGTTTTCAATGGGGACTGGTGAACGTGAACTTGCGGCCCTATTACTCGGAAGGTTCGAAAACTCATGGCTTCGAAATTGCCGAACAGCTCGGCTGGCGGCTGCCGGACAACGTCGTGGTGCCGATGGCCGGCGGTTCCCTAATTACGAAGATTGCCAAAGCATTTCGCGAACTGGTGGCGCTGGGGTGGGTGGAGGAGAAGCCGGTGAAGTTTTTTGGCGCCCAGGCCACCGGGTGCTCTCCGATTTCAAGCGCGATAAAACGAGGACTCGCGCGATTTGAACCACAAAAACCAGACACCATCGCTCGCTCACTCGCGATTGGCAATCCCGCCGATGGACCGTTTGCGATCAAACTGATTCGCGAATCGGGAGGCTGGGCCGAAGATGTTTCCGACCGCGAAATCGTCAAGTCCATTCAATTACTCGCGGAGACAGAGGGAATTTTTACGGAAACCGCTGGCGGAGTTACGACGGGCGTCGCGGAAAAGTTAGTTCGAGAAGGACGCATGCGCTCCGACGAAACGACCGTGGTGTGTATCACGGGCAACGGTTTGAAGACGACCGATGCTATCGTCGCTGAATACCCGGCGACCGAAGCTATCGCACCGAAACTGGAAGCGTTTGAAGCCTATTTGGACGGGCAACTGGCAGCCGTCAAAGCATAAGAAGTCTAGTCGCAGAGTTTCGCCGTTTTTTGGAATTGCAGTACATCACATGACTGGAGATCCCATGGCAGTGACGATTGAAATCCCTACAGCGTTCCGGCGTTTCACTGATGGAACGCCGAAGCTGGATTGTAATGCCGCAACGATTGCCGAGGCGCTGAACATCCTGACGGCGCAATTCCCCGGCCTTTCGAGGCACGTGCGAGACGACGACGGACAGATTCGTCAATTCCTGAACGTGTATTTGAACGAAGAGGACATTCGCTTTCTAGGCGGCGAGGACTGCGCCGTGAAGGAAGGCGACAAAGTGCTGCTCGTACCCTCCATCGCCGGCGGAACCGGATCCTGAGACGCAGTGCAGTCCCCAGTTGCAACCTATGGCGAATATTATACCGGCCAAATTACGGCGTGCCGGCCGGGGCGCCCGCTATGGTCCAGGAGAATGCAAGAAAAGACGACGCGGTCAGGTCGATGGCTGGTTCCACCGTGGAGTAAGACTGCACGTCGTCCTTGAAAACGGCGCCGTCCCCGTTGAACTGAGCGAAGACGTCCACACCCTCCGCTGGGCACGTTCTCATTCCGCTTAGGAGGCCCTTCGTGGCAATCGAGTTCGGGCCTTCCACCGCCGCACCCTTCAGAATCGGTGACGTGCCATCCAGAGAGCCGACAAGATTTGCCACTTGATGCTGCATGCAGTGAGGAAACGTACTCCCATCGCCAACGATCAGTGATGTGCCCCAGGCATTCGTGCCGAGAACGTTGGCCAGCCACCGCGACGCGTACGCAGCGTACGCGGTTGAACCCGCAAGATTGTCATACTCGTTCGCCATTACGACCAATCCGCCGCCGTGCGAAGTCGCATCGTATGCTGCCCAAGGAAATCCAAAGCCGAATGGGTCGCTCCCGGCTTGTGTGACCGCCTTGTCGAGTTGCTTTTTCAAGTCAGCCAGCAGTGCCGCTTGTGTCACGGCTAAACCGCTCGGATTGTCGGCCAGCCCGATTGCGCGATACAGCTCGTAGTGGGCAAGCCCGCTCACGTCATAGAGATTCAACGTGTCCGACGCGTCTCCCGACCCGGAGATGTAGGCATTCGCCCACTTCGCAGCGGCGGTCAAATAGAACGTCGGATCAGTGTGGGGAAGTCCAGCAGGCAGTCCGCCAGCCTGGACAGCGAAGTAAAGTTCCGTAGCTCCAAGTTCAAGGTCATCGCGCCATTCCGATTCCGGATAAAAGCTAAAAGGGATGACAGTCAGCAAATTACCGCTCGGCGCGGTGTTTGCGAGATCGAAAATATGTTCCGCGGAGAGAAGGCAGCGGTTCGCGTAAGCGGGATCCGAAGCTTTGAACACCTGGTAGCACTTGGCCAGAGCAGCTGCCATGCGGCCCGCCAGGTTCGGGCTGATCGATGCGTTGGCGCCGCCGGCGGTATTGATAAAGACCGGCCGGTGGCAAATGTAGCGATAGTGTGAGGAGCAGCTCTGGTAAGTATCGTCGGCTTGCGGCAGCCGCCAGATGTCATGGTCGCTGACGGTCTGTGAATTGCCATTTCCGATTCCTACCTGATAGTAAAAAGTCTTGGTCGAATCGTCCCACATTTTTTGCAGCCAGTCGGTGCCAAAGCGGGCTTCGGCGGAAAAATTGGAGCTACTCGATCCGGCGCCCATTT
>WNGJ01009820.1_pt1 | contig 10202 bp, 8 predicted proteins | sample 5400611 | NCBI WGS metagenome assembly WNGJ01 (sample SAMN13153375, study PRJNA577476) | soil metagenome | isolation source: 40 cm soil or saprolite under Garry oak tree replicate 1 | place: USA:California | collected 2016-06-15
CAGCGGGAACTGGCCGAGGCGGTGGGCATCCGGGAGGCCACGCTGACCCATCACCTGAACGCGATGGACGAGCAGGGCCTGATCACCCGCAGGCGGGACCCGGCCAACCGCCGCGTCCATCTGGTCGAGCTGACCGAGCGGGGCGAGGCGGCGTTCCACCGGATGCGCGGTGCGGCAGTCGCGTTCGACGAGAAGTTGCGGGCCGGTTTCAGCGATGACGAGGTGGCCAGCCTGGAATCCCTGCTGAGCCGCCTGGAGACCAATGTGACATGATCACGGCCTACAGTGGCTTGCGCTGGCCGGCGCCCCCACCTAGGCCCTCGCGCGCTTACGGCAGCTCAGCCCGGCTGTCGGCCGTGCCCGCCGCGGACGAGGCCAGCCGGTCCTCGATCGTGGTCACGGCCATGCGCAGGTCGCTGGCGTAAGAGTCCACCACCTGGGTGAGCGTCAGCGCCTTCCGCCGCCAGGTCAGGTTGATGCACCCGAGCACGTGACCGTCGGAGCGGACCGGCATCGCGATCGAGTTGCGCCCGTCATCGGCCTCCCGGCGGGTCTTGCTGTAATGGCCCCCGAAGTCCGGCGACCGCACGCTGTAGCCCCGGCGGCGGGTAGCCGTCACCATCCGGCGCACCGCTGCCACGTCGCGTGCCAGTTCGTGCCCGGCCACATCACGGTCCCGCAGCCGCCGCAGCACGGCTTCGCGCTCCGCGTCGGGGCAGAACGCGAGGTAGGCACGGCCTGAGGCGGATCGCAAGATGTTCGCCCGGAAGCCGATCGGCCCGGCCGGCAGCTCGTCGAAGTGCGCGCGCGGGCTGTTGGTCTCCACCACCTCCATGTGGTCAAGGCGCGGCACGGAAAGGACCGACGGCCACATCACGCGCGCGCAGAGCTTCTCCAGGACCGGCGACGCGATCTCCACCAGCCACGCGGTGTCGTCGAGACGGCCGCGCTGCAGCATGATGTGGCTGGGCAGGAACGCGCCGTCCGCCATCCGCTGCCATACCAGGCCCTGCCGGTACAGGGTGTAGAGGATGCGGGTGAGGGTCGGTTTCGGGATACCCGTGCCCCGGTACAGGTCATGCAGGCTGGCGGCCCGCATTTCCCGCAGCACGGCCAGCACCTGCAAGCCTCGCTCCAGCGCCTGGATCGGCTTCACCTTGTAGTGCCGCATGGGTCCCGCTCCCGCCGGCGGATTGGCTGTGGTCAACCACAGTTTCTCACAGTGAAAAGTTGTCAGATTTTTCTTGTCATCCTCGGGAGGCTATGCCACTTTCGGGCGTGGACCTCAGGAGGAAAAGCCATGGAACCAGGTGGCCAGCCGCGCAGCTTCCCGCTGCCGTCGGCGATCGAGGATGTTCCCGGCGCCGAGAACTGGCAGTCGATGTACCCGTACTTCACCCGCTTCCAGCCCGGGGACGACCAGCGGTTCTGGTTCTACAACTCGATGCATTTCCCGGAGCCGATGCCAGCGTTCGACGCGATCACGGCCGAGATCCCCTACACCGCGATCGGCGCGAACACCACCCGCGTGTTCGTCCTGCCGACCACGCTTGGCATCGAGCACCGGATCGTGAACGGGCGGGTCTACATCACCGCCATCCCGGTGACCGACCCGGACGAGATCGGCCGCCGGGCGGCGATCTTCAACGAGCGGGCCGGCTATTACTACCAGAACTGGGACCGCCTCTATGAGGGCTGGAAGACCCGCATCGCGGATCTGATCAGCGAGATCGAGGCGATCACCGTGCCGCCACTCGACGAGTTCGAGGACCCGCGGGTGGTGATGGAGTCGACCGGCGTGGCCCAGAACCACTATGTGCGCGAGAACTTTCACCGGTGCCTGGACCTCTTCTCGAAGATGTGGCACCACCACACCGAGTTCCTCATGCTCGGCTACGGCGCGTACGTGGTGTTCTTCGAGTTCTGCAAGAACGCGTTCCCCGAGATCAGCGAGCAGACCGTGGCGCGCATGGTGGCCGGCATCGACGTGATCATGTACCGGCCCGACGAGGAACTGAAGCGCCTTGCCCGGCTGGCGGTCGAGTCCGGCCTGGCCGACGAGTTCCCTGAGGGCTGCGATCCGGACACGGTGCTCGCCGGGATGGACGGGCGCGGCGAGGCGGGACGTGAGTGGCTAGCGGCCTTCGACGCCGCGCGCCACCCGTGGTTCCACGTGTCCACCGGCGATGGCTTCTACCATCACCACCTGAGCTGGAACGAGAATCTCACGGTGCCGTTCGCGGCCCTGACGCGCTATGTCCGCCAGGTGGGGGCCGGCGAAACGCTGGAGCGGCCCACCAGCAAGCTGGTGGCCGAGCGGAATCGGATCGCTGCCGAGTACCGGGCCCTGCTGGCCACCGAGGAGGACCGCGGCGCGTTCGACCAGATGCTCGGGGTGTGCCGGCTCGTCTTCCCCTACGTGGAGGACCACAAGTTCTACTGCGAGCACTGGTTCACTACCCGGTTCTTCCAGAAGATACGGGCGTTCGGCGAGCTGCTGGCGCGCCAGGGCGTGCTCGGGGAGGCGGAGGACGTCTTCCACCTTCAGCACTACGAGATCGACCAGGCACTTGCCGACGTGATGCTGGCCTGGGCCTCGGGCGGCGAGCCGCTCGGGTCTGCCCACCTGCGGCCGGTTATCGCCGAGCGCAAGCGGGCGCTGGAGGTGCTCCGGACCTGGTCGCCGCCGCCGGCGCTCGGCCCGGTCCCGGAGGCGCTCAACGACCCGGCCGTACAGATGCTGTGGGGCATCACCCAGGACACGATCGAGTCCTGGTACAGCCAGGCCAGCTCCGGTAACGAGAGGGAGGTACGTGGCTACGCCGCCTCATCGGGGGTTGTGGAAGGCACCGCCCGGGTGCTGCGGGACGTCAACGAGATAGGCCAGATCCGCGATGGCGAGATCCTCGTCTGCCCGGTGACCGCGCCGAGCTGGGGCCCGGTCTTCGGCAAGATCAAGGCTGCCGTGTCCGACATCGGCGGGACGATGTCGCACGCCGCCATCGTGGCGCGCGAATACGGGATGCCCGCCGTGGTAGGGACCGGCCAGGCCACCAAGCGGATCAAGACGGGGCAGCGAGTGCGTGTCGACGGTGACCGGGGTTTGGTCACCATCCTCGACTGAGCGGGCGCGTGATGATCTCCCCCCTTCTCACGCGCCCGCTCACTTCCCTGCGCAGCGGCGACCGGCCGTCCGTTGGCGGGAAGGCGGCCGGCCTGGGCGAGCTGACCGCGGCTGGTCTCCCGGTGCCCACGGGCTTCGCGGTGACGACCGCCGCGTTCGGGCATGCGCTGCGTGCGCTTGACCCCGGCGGGACCATCCCCCGGGAGGTCGGGCGGCTGCCCGCGGCCGATGACGCCGCCATCGGCGAAGTCAGCGCCCAGGTACGGGGCCGCATCCTGGGCGCACCGCTGCCCACCAGGCTGCGCGACGAGATCACCGCCGGCTACGACGCACTGGCGGGCCGGGCAGGCACGCCGCCTCCGGTCGCCGTGCGCTCCAGCGCGACCAGCGAGGACTCCGCGGGTGCCAGCTTCGCTGGGCTCCAGGACAGCTACCTGTGGGTGACCGGTGCCGACGCGGTGGCCGCGCATGTGCGCCGCTGCTGGGCCAGCCTGTACAGCGTCGAGTCCGTGACGTACCGGCGGCATCAGGGGATACCGGAAGACGGGCTCGCCATGGGGGTCGTGGTGCAGGTGATGGTCGATCCCCGCTGCGCAGGCGTGCTGTTCACCCGCAGCCCCGTGACGGGTGACACCTCGGTCATCGTGGTGGAGGCGAGCTGGGGGCTGGGATCGGCCGTCGTCAGCGGGGAGGTGACGCCCGACACCTATGTGGTGAGCAAGGTAACCGGGGAGATCGTGAAGCGGGAAGTGGCCACCAAGCTGCGCCATCACCAGCGGGATCCCCGCGCGCCAGGGGTGTGCCTGCGGGATGTGCCACCAGCACTGCGCGACGTGCCCTGCCTGGACGACGGGGAGATCCGGGCGCTGGCAGACCTCGGCTGCCGGGTCGGCGACCACTACGGGACACCGCAGGACATCGAATGGGCCATCCCCGCCGGCGGCCCGGCGCAGCAGATAGTCCTGCTGCAAAGCCGCCCGGAGACCGTATGGTCAGGCCGGGCGGCCAGGCCCGCCGTCAAGCCCAAGGCCCGCGCCTACGACCACGTGCTCGACTGGCTAGGCAGGACATCATCGTGACTATCAGCAACGAGGACGTGCAGGACATCCTCCGCCTGCTCGACACGCTCCCATTCAGCGAACTCACCCTGGAGACAAGCCGCTTCACCTTGCGGCTGCAGCGTGCGGCGGACGGCGGGTGGTCCCAGGAGACGCAGGTGCTGAGCCGCCCCGTGGCGGCCGCCGTACCCGCCGCGGCGGCCGGCCCGGTTGCCGCCGGGCCTGCGGCGGCGGCCAGCCCGGCTCCGGCCGGGGCGCCCACGGCTGGCAGCACCCATGCCGACGCCAGCCCGGCCCAGGACGTGCGGGCCCCGCTGCCCGGCACCTTCTACCGGGCCCCCCAGCCGGGCGCGCCACCCTATGTGGAGGTCGGCAGCCAGGTGGACGCCGACACGGTGGTCGCCATCATCGAGACGATGAAGCTGATGAACCCCGTTTACGCGGGGGCCACCGGAACGGTCAGCGAGATCTGCCTCGACGATGGCCAGTTTGCGGAGCACGACGCGGTCCTGATGCGGATCGGCGCGCAAGCCGGGTAGCGGGCGATGCTGCACAGCGTCCTCGTCGCGAACCGGGGGGAGATCGCCGCCCGCGTGGTCCGGACATGCCAGCGCCTGGGCATCGAGACGATCCTGGCCTGCTCGGACGCGGACCTGGACTCGCTGCCAGCACGCCTGGCCGACCGCACCGTCCGCATCGGCCCCGCCCCACCCGCCGGGAGCTACCTGAACACCGACGCCGTGGTCGCGGCAGCGGTCGCGGTGGGAGCGGAGGCCATCCACCCCGGTTACGGCTTCCTCTCCGAGAACCCGCGCCTGGCGCACGCATGCGATGCCGCTGGCCTGGTCTTCATCGGCCCGCCCGCGGCCCAGCTGGAGATGGCCGGCGACAAGCTGGCCGCCCGCGCAGAGGCGGCCGCCGCGGGCATACCTGTGCTGGCTGGCGGGGCGGTCGGTAGCGCCGCGGAAGCCGAATCCCTCGCACAGCAGATCGGCTGGCCGGTCCTGGTCAAGGCCGCCGCCGGCGGCGGCGGGCGGGGGCTGCGGCGCGTCCGCACACCGGGCGAGCTGGCCCCGGCAGCGGGGCAGGCAACCGCCGAGGCACGCGCCGCGTTCGGTGACCCGAGGATCTACCTGGAACGCTTCGTCAGCCACGCCCGGCATATCGAGGTCCAGCTGCTCGGCGACGGCGACCGGGTCATCCATCTCGGCGAGCGTGACTGCTCGGTCCAGCGGCGGTACCAGAAGGTGGTCGAAGAGGCACCGGCTCCCCATCTCGATCCCAGGCTTCGGGCCGCGATACTCGACGCTGCGGTCGCCTTCGGCACCCGGCTGCGCTATCGCGGTCTCGGCACCGTCGAATTCCTCGTCGACACCGATGGCGGCGCCTTCTTCTTCCTGGAGATGAACGCGCGCATCCAGGTGGAGCACCCGGTCACCGAGGCGGTGTCCGGGCTGGACCTGGTCGCCGAGCAGATCGCGATGGCGGAAGGCCGGCCGCTGCGGCTGGTGCCGGAAGAGGTGACCCTGACCGGCCACGCGATCGAATGCCGCATCAACGCGGAGGACTGGCGGGCGGGGCTGCCCAGCCCCGGAACCATTACCCGGGCTGCGTTCCCGGCCGGACCCGGCATCCGGGTAGATACCGGGATCCAGGCCGGATCGGTGGTACCGCCGTACTACGACCCTCTTCTCGCCAAGCTCATCGCGTGCGGGGCTGACCGCCCAGGCGCGGTCAGCAGGCTCCGGCGCGCGCTGGGCCGATGCGAGATCGCCGGGGTCGAGACCAACCTGCCGCTGCACCGCGGGCTGGCCCGCGAACCCGAATTCATAGCGGGAGGAGTGACCACCGGCTTCCTCGGCCGTTATCTCGGCCGCGCGGCCAGCGACGGGGCGGGCGGCCGCGGCACGCCAGAGCAGGCCGGGGATGGCGGCGGCTCATGAGTGAGATCGAGCTTCTCGACGTCTCGTTCCGGGACGGCAACCAGAGCCTGTGGGGCGCCACCGGGCTGACCACCGGCCAGATGCTGCAGATCGCCCCAGTCATGGACCGGGCCGGCTTTCGGGCTCTCGACTTCACCTCCAGCACCCACATGGGGGTGGCGGTGCGGACCCACCGCGAGAACCCCTGGGAGCGGATACGCCTCGTGCATGCCGCGATGCCTCACACGCCGCTGCAGTTCATCGGCACCGGTTTCCGGTTCATCTCCTGGGAGACGGCCAGCCCCGGGGTAATGCGGCTCGTCTATGACCGGCTCGTGGCCAACGGGGTGGAGCGCTTCATAGTGCTGGACCCGATGCACGACATGCGGGCCATCCGCCGCACCGCCCGCATGATCCGCGCGGCAGGTGGCGACGAGGTTGTCGGCGCGCTCACCTACACGGTCAGCGAGGTCCACAACGACGCGTACTACTCCGGCCTCGCAGCCCAGATGGCCCGGTGCCGCGACATCGACCGCGTCTACATCAAAGATCCCACCGGCCTGCTGACGCCCGACCGGGCGCGGACGCTCATCCCGGCGGTCCGCGGCCGCCTCGGCAGCATGCCGCTGGAGCTGCATTCCCACTGCACGCTCGGCCTGTCCCCGCTGACCTACCTCACCGCGGCCGAGCTGGGGGTGCGCGTGCTCCACGTCGCGTGCGGGCCGCTGGCCAGTGGCACCTCACTGCCCGACGCCCAGCGCACCGCCGCCAACCTGCGCGAGCTCGGGCACCGCGTGCCGATCGACGACCGGGCCGTGGCGCTGGCCGCCGACTACCTTCAGCGCCTGGCCGCGGTAGAGTCCCGGCCGCCCGGGACGCCCCGCGAGTACGACGCGGCGTTCCTGCGCCACCAGGTCGCGGGCGGTGTCATGACGACGATGCTGCGCCAGCTCACTGAACTCGGGCTCGCTGACCGGTTCGATGCCGTCATGGCGGAGGTCGCCCAGGTCCGCGCCGAGCTCGGTTACCCGATCATGGTCACACCGTTCCCGCAGATCGTCTGCTCGCAGGCGGTGTACAACGTGATCGGCCGTGAGCGTTACGCCACCGTGCCCGACCAGGTGATCCGTTATGTCCTCGGCACGTTCGGCCGGCCCACCGGCCCGGTTGATCCCCATGTCGCCGACAAGATCCTGGGCCTCCCCCGGGCGAGGGAGCTGATGGCCGAGCCGCCACCACCCGGGCCGGCCGAGCTGCGGGCCCGCTTCCCCGGCGCGGGCGACGAGGAGTTGCTGCTCCGCGCGGTCATGCCCGCCGCCGAGGTGGACGCGATGCTGGCCGCGGGGCCAGCGGGCCGCCACTACAACCCCGACATCGCTGGCGTGCTCGGGCTCCTCGCCGAGCTCGGCTCGCGGCCTGGCCTCACCCACATCGCCGTCAGCAAACCCGGCTTCCGGCTGGAACTGCGCCAGACCGCGATGGGAGGCGGCCATGCCCGGTGACGGGCCCATGGTCCGCGAGCGACTGCGGGCCGCACGCGGGTTTGTCTTCGACATGGACGGCACGCTCGTGCTGACCGACCGGCTAGGCGGCGGGTTCGCGCCGCTTCCCGGCGCCGTGCAGCTGACCCGCTGGCTGGCGGCGCAGGGAGTGCCATTCGTCCTGTTCACCAACGGGACCACGAAGACCGCGGACGGCTATGCCCGGGCGCTGGCCGAGGCGGGATTCAGCCTGAACGAGGGCTCGGTGCTGACGCCGGCCGTCAGCGCCGCTGAGCTGTTCACCCGCCGTGGCCACCGCCGGGTGATGGCTCTGGGCAACGATGGCCTGGCCGGCCCACTGCGGGAGGCGGGCATCGAGGCGGTACCGCCGACCCACGGGAGCCAGGTCGATGCGGTGCTGGCCGGCTGGTACCGCGAGTTCTCCATGGATGCGCTGGAGGCGGCGTGCGAGGCGGTGTGGCAGGGAGCCCTCCTGTACAGCTGCTCCCAGTCGGTCTTCTTCGCCACCACCGGGGGCAAGGCACTCGGCACCTCACGGGCGATCTCCGCGATGATCCGCAGCATCACCGGGTGCCGGGTGGAGGTCGTGGGCAAGCCGTCGCTGCATGCGCTGCGCAGCGCCGCGCGCAGGCTTGGGGCACGCCCCGCGCGGCTTGCGGTCGTGGGTGACGACCCGGAGCTGGAGATCCCCATGGCTCACCGGGGCGGGGCGCTGGCGATAGCGGTCAACACGGGGGTCGGCACGGCCAGCGCCTTTGACCAGCTGCCCGCCGGGCGACGGCCCCATCTCATGCTGCCGGGGGTGCTCGAGCTGCTTGAGCTATGCCGGGAATCGGCCATCGCGGGGCCGGATCGGAGGAACCCATAACTGACCCAGAGGATGTCAAGCGGGACAATCTGCCGGTCCCGCAGGATGAGCTCGAGGTTTCTTCCAGACCGGCGCAGAGCAGGTCTTCCGGCTCTGAGCTTCCGGCGGCCGGCCTGAGCGGGCAGGCAGGCTCAGCGGACCGGACCAGCCATCGCCGATGCCCGGAGCCTGGCCACCGTGGCGCGCAGTTCCTCCACCTCCCGGGTGAGTTCCGCCACGCGGCTCCCTCCGGCTTCCTCGCGCGACTCGGCGATCTCGCGGATGCGACGGACCTCACGGTAGAGCGAGTCGAGGCCACGGCCACCCTGGCCTCCGCGATCGCCGGTTTCACCAGTCATGACGGCGGCCCGGACGGGCGACCCGCAATGCGGGCAGCTCAGCGTGTCGCTCACAGTAGCGCTCCGATGGAAACGGTTTCGGGCTGTGGCCCATGCGCGGCACCCCGCAGACAGGCCGGCGCCCGTTCTTCGGCCTGCTGCGCACGGTACGCCTCGCATCGGGCGGTCTACTACTGGTGGCACCCTAAAATCCGGGCAGCCGTTTCTGGGGCCGATCACAAAACGGTTACCTGCGCCGTCCCCGGCCGGCCCGTCTGCGCCAGGGAGGCCGCATGCCCCGGCCGGTTCACGGCCAGGTATTTGTGGCCGACCACAGAGCCCTGACGAGCAATGTTGTGCCAGCACCCGGTGCGGAGGCACCGGCGTACTCGCGACTATGTAATAGCGGGGAATCGAGTTCCCGCCGGGCGGCTGCGCCTGCCCGGCGGCCGGGGGCAAGGGCCCTGGATTCTTCGGAGGCTGTGTGGAGACCGACTTCAGGGTGCGCTCGGCTGGGCGCAGGACGCTGGACAGCGGGCACGGGGCCGACGACTGTCGCTCGGAGACCGGGCGTCTGCTGATCACATGCCCGGACCGGCCAGGAATTGCTGCCGCTGTTTCAAGCTTTCTCTTCTTCAACGGCGCGAGTATTACTGAGCTACAGCAGCTCTCCACCGATCCGTTTGGCGGCACTTTCTTTATCCGGATTCAATTTCACCTGGCAGCGCTGGCCGAATGTTTTGATGTTCTGGCCGCGGGCTTTGGTGAACTTGCCGGCAGATTCTCGATGCGACGGGAAATGACGGAACCGGGCTCGCGAAGGGAGGTGCGCGGATGACGGCGGACCAGCGCCCCGGGTGGGCGGCGCGTCGCTCCGCGGCGTGGCCGCGGCCGGTGCGTCCCCGGCTGCCTGCTGGGCTGCTGTACCGCATCCAGCGGCTGCTGGCGCCCAACACCTTCTACCGCAGGCTCGCGGGGTGGCTGGAAGGGCCGGGAAGGCGGGGCCGGATCTTCGCCGCCACAGAGAAGACGATCAAGAACGAGCTCTTCGGCTGCCGGATGTGCGGTCAGTGCACGCTCCCGGTCACCGGGTATGCCTGCCCGATGACCTGCCCCAAGCAGCTGCGCAACGGGCCGTGCGGGGGGGTCGGCAGCGACGGTTCCTGCGAGGTCTATCCGGGCCTGCGCTGTGTGTGGCTGGTGGCCTGGGAACGGGCGGAGGGGCATGGGCGGGTCGCCGACCTGACCCTGCTGCAGCGCCCCATCGACCACCGAGGCTGGGGGCAGAGCTCGTGGGTCAACTACTGGCAGGGTCGTGACGACGAGCTGTGGACCGGCGCTGGCGCCGACGGCGCAGGCGCCGACGGCGCACCGGCCATCTGGGGGCGCACACCCGTGGCGGAACGGCAAT
>WNGJ01025266.1_pt1 | contig 10202 bp, 11 predicted proteins | sample 5400611 | NCBI WGS metagenome assembly WNGJ01 (sample SAMN13153375, study PRJNA577476) | soil metagenome | isolation source: 40 cm soil or saprolite under Garry oak tree replicate 1 | place: USA:California | collected 2016-06-15
GCGCTGCCTCGGCATATTTGCGCGTTGCAAATCCGCTTGAGGTCGCCGATACCGGCGAAGAGGTCGCCGATACCGGCGAAATCGTGACGATACCGGCCCGCCCTCCTCAACCTCCCGCGCCAGCACTTGCGCGACATGCCTGGCACTCCCCGCTGATGGACCGAACACCTTCCAAACCGAGGGCCGCGCTGTGGATGGCAGGCTGGCTGGCCTTGATGCTGATCATGACGATCGCCGGCCGCGAAACCACGCACGAGTTGAACGTGTTTCAGATCATGGAGGTGCGTTCGATCCTCAGCCTCTTCATCCTGTATCCGCTGATCCGCGCCAACGGCGGCTTCGCGGCGATGAAGACGTCGCGGCCTCTGCAGCATCTCGGGCGCAATCTCATTCACTATGCCGCACAGCTCTGCTGGTTCTTCGCGCTCACGCTGATTCCGATCGCCCAGGTGGTGTCGATCGAGTTCACCATGCCGATCTGGACCGCGATTCTTGCGGCCGGTTTTCTCGGTGAGCGGATCACGGTCTGGAAGATTACGGCGATCGTGCTCGGTGTGGTCGGCGTCCTCGTGATCGTGCGGCCGGCGGCCGGCGAGATCAATCCCGGTCAGTTGATCGCGCTTGGCGCAGCCGTCGGTTTCGGCATTTCCATCGCCATGATGAAGTCCCTGACCCGCACCGAGAATACGCTGGCCATTATTTTCTGGATGCTGGCGATCCAGTCCACCGCCGGATTTTTTCCCGCGCTCTACGTCTGGATTTGGCCTTCGGCGTATGCGTTCGGCTGGATCGTCGTGATCGCATTCTGCGGCACATTCTCGCACTACTGCATGGCGCGCGCGATGCTGTACGCCGATGCAACCGTGGTGCTGCCGATGGATTTCCTGCGGGTCCCGCTGACGGCCGCCGCCGGCTGGTTGATCTATTCGGAACGGCTGGACATGTTCACGGTGCTCGGCGCGGCGCTGATCCTCACCGGCAATCTCTTGAATCTGAGAGCGGCCGATCCCGTTCCCGCGCGCATTGGCGCTTGATCGGTTGCCAGGACCTTTGCCGAGACCATTGCGACGTCGGCTTGATCATCCGCGGTCTCTGGGGGGAGCCGGCCCCAGATCGTGATCAAGGTCACGCAGCATCGCGCTCGACTGAACACCGTGATCAATCGGCGACGGTCGCCAAAATTTGGGCTGCGGCCTCATTTTTTTCTGGCATGAAGTGTGGTTTTTCCGTGTAGTCTGTTACCACACGTTGCCGGCAAAGATGCACGATTCCATCGGGGTATTTCAGATGCGCCATCTCACCGTCCTTGTTTCGCTGATTTGCATGTTGTTCACCGCGGACGCGGCCAAGGCCGACCGCCGGGTCGCCTTTGTCGTCGGCAATGGCACATACAAAAATGTTTCGCCGCTTCCCAACCCTCCGATCGATGCCAAGTCGATGGCGGCCGTGCTTCGCAACGTCGGCTTCGAGGTTGTCGAGGGCACCAATCTCACCCGCGACAAGATGACCGAACGGCTGCTCGAATTCGGCAAGAAGGCGCAGGGCGCCGACGTCGCGGTGTTCTTCTATGCCGGCCACGGCATCGCCATCAACGGCACCAACTATCTGTTGCCGACCGATGCCGACATCAAATCGGAAATGGACGTCAAGCTCGGCGCCGCGATCAATATCGATCTCACGCTCGACCAGACCATGAGCGATGCCAAGGTCAAGCTCGTGTTCCTCGACGCCTGCCGTGACAATCCCTTCGCCGCCAAGATCAAGTCCAATTCCGCGACCCGCAGCGTGTCGGTTCAGTCGGGCCTTGCGGAAATGAAGTCCGGCGAAGGCACGCTGATCGCATTCGCCACCGGTCCCGGGCAGACGGCCCTCGACGGTCAGGAAGGCACCAACAGTCCGTTTACGCGCGCGCTGATGGCCAATATTGCCACCCCCGGGGTTGAGATCCAGCAGGCGATGACCAAGGTCCGCGCGCAGGTCAACGAGGAGACCAATAAAGGCCAGCTGCCCTGGGGACACACCAACCTCATCGGTTCGGTCTATCTGAACCCGGTTGCGGCGCCTGCCGCCAATGCGGCTGCACCGGCCGTGACAGGTACGGTTGCGGCGGCTTCCCCGTCCGGCGGTTCGGACGTCGAGCTCGAGTTCTGGCGCTCGATCAAGGAATCGAACAAGCCGGAAGAGCTCAACGCGTACCTGACCAACTATCCGAACGGTCAGTTCAAGTCGCTGGCGCTGGCCCGGATCGCTTCGCTGGAGAGCACGCCCGCGACCCGTACCCTGTCCCCCGGCATCGATCCCGCGACACTCACGGAGGCTGCAAACCAGACCACGGAAGACCAGATCGGCCTCGACAAGATTAAACGCCGCGACGTGCAGCGCCGGCTGACCGGGCTTGGTTTCGATACCAAGCTCAGCGGCGTGTTCGATGACCCGACGCGCGCTGTGATCACGCGCTGGCAAGCCGCGCGCGGCTATCCCCAGAGCGGTTTCCTCAACAAGCTGCAGCACAAGGCCTTGCTGACGGAAATCGTCGCGGTCGCGCCCCCAACCGCCGCACGCGAGGCGCCGGTAGAAAGGCCGGCCCGTCCCGCACGTGCCAGCGCCGGCAATGCCGCTGCTTCCCCTCCCCCTCAGCGTGGTCCGGACCCCGGTGGTGCTGCTTTTGTCGGCGGCCTGATGGGTGGCGTGGTGGGCGGCATGCTTCGGCGCTAACCGTCACGTCACTGGATCGATTCGTCCCGTAAGCGCGAGGCACTAACGATCTCGTGTCCCGGACCCGGCATACCGTCCCTTCGGCGGTGCACGGCAGGGCCCGGACAAAAAAACGCGAAAACAACCCCATGCAAAGTAGAGTGAACCCCGGCTCGCAGCACTCCTGCTGCGCTGCGTCCGGGCGCGAGAAGAAAAATGCGCCGTCGTCATGGCCCCAACCTGATCTCATCCCGCTCTGGCAAAAAGCCCGGTTCATCCCGGGCTTTTTCATTTTTCGCCTCGATCTATCTGGTGCACTCGGCGTGCCCCTCGGTGAGTTTCACCATCTTGTTGCCGCCGGAGGTCAGCAGGCACATCTGCACCTCCTTGCCGGCCGGGACCGGCTTGGCGCAGGTGATCTGCGGGTTGTTGTCGTACTTGGTGGTTGAGAATTTGCAGGTGACGATGCAGGAGGCGTCGCTGGGCAGCGAATTCGTCATCATGATGCTGGCCAACTCCTCGCCCGGCAAAATGATGCAATTGAACGGCACCGATTCCGCCAGCGCCGGCGTCGATAGCAGGCCTGACATCACAAGGCCGAGGCCGACCAGAAACCCAATCAACAGAACGAGCTGGAACTCGGCGGTGCGCGAATGCATCGATACCGCCGAGGCTATTTGCCCGCCGCTTTTCTCAGCGCCTCGTTGATCCGGTCCTGCCAGCCGGGCCCGCCTTCCTGGAAATGTTCCAGAACGTCCTGGTCGATCCGCAGCGATACCAGTTCCTTCACACTCGGAAGCGCGGTCTTCTTCGGCGGCAGTTCCGGAACCTTCGTCGTTGTCTGCTTGAACGCAGCTTCGGCTTCGGTGCGCGCATCGTTAAGCGTACGCGGTCGTCGTGGTGGCTGAGACATCAGTGTCCTTTCTCTCGTGAAGCGCGCTTTTGGTTAAATCAAATACCCTCGAACAGCGCCGTCGACAGATAGCGCTCCGAGAACGACGGCACGATCGCAAGACGGGCCAGCGCGCGCGCGGTTTCGATCGCGGTGGCGCTGTCGATCTTGACGATCTCGTCGATCACCGAGCGGTCCAGGATCTCCGGGATGAAACCAGCGCCGATGCCCTGGATCTTGTGCGGCGAATGCTGCCCGCCGGACAGCACCGGACTTTCCTCAGGCTCGACGGCGACGATCCGCAGCGACGGCTTGCGCGGCTTCAACACCTGCCCGACGCCGGTGATGGTGCCGCCGGTGCCGACCCCGGCCACGAAGAAATCGATGTTGCCGCCGGTATCGTTCCAGATTTCCTCCGCCGTGGTGCGGCGGTGAATTTCGGGATTGGCAAGGTTCTTGAACTGCTGCGGCATCACGGCGTTGGGCGTGGTGCGCACCAGCTCTTCCGCGGTCGCGATCGAGCCCTTCATGCCCTGGGCCGCCGGCGTCAGAACGATTTCAGCGCCGAGGAACGCCAGCATCTTGCGCCGCTCGATCGACATCGATTCCGGCATCACCAGCTTCAGCCGATAGCCGCGGGAGGCGGCGACGAAAGCCAGCGCGATGCCGGTGTTTCCCGATGTCGGCTCGATCAGCACGGTATCGGCGTGGATCACGCCCGCCTTTTCCATCGCGATGATCATCGCCGCGCCGATGCGGTCCTTCACGCTCGCTACGGGGTTAAAATATTCCAGCTTGGCAAGAATGGTCGCGTGCACCCCGTGCTGCTGCGGCAATCTGCGCAAACGGACAATCGGCGTATCGCCGATCGCATCGACGATACTATCAAAAACCCGGCCACGGCCGGGACGGTGCACTGCACTCGCGGCTGAAGACGCATTCATAACGAAACTCCTGTCACGCAATGTATGTGTATTTGAAACCTCTTGTCCCATTAGGGGCAGCCGGCCTCGTCGTGCAAGTCAGAATTCGCCGCGGTGAAAACTCGCTGCATTGCAAAACATTAATGCGACCAAATAACGTAAAACCAACGCAATTGTGTTGCCACATCGTCAAAGAAATCAGAGTATCTAGAACTCAGGTTCAGATCGCCCAGAGAGGTCACGATGCCAGCAGTTGCTGAAGTCCTGTCGACCGATATGCGTCACCCCGACCCGCGCGGGTGCGATTTGCCGACCTGCCCGGTTTGCGCAGATTCCATGGTGGCTGCGGAAGCTTCCGCTTATCTTTCCGATAACGTCATCAGCTATCTCTGGACCTGCGATACCTGCGGTTACGGCTTCGTAACCAAGCACGCGCTCAAGCGGTTTGCTTGCAACTGACGCCAGAGCGTTTTCAAGCGAAGTGGAAATCGGTTCGCGTCATCTAGAACCCCGTTTCGACTCTATCGAACCGGGGCTTTAGCGCGGCACGATATCACCCTTCGCCCAGTCGGCGCGTGTGCGGTCCCGAAAGCCTGCGAAAGCTCCCCGTGCAATCGCGTCCCGCATGCCATGCATCAGGTGCTGGTAGTACGCGATATTGATTTCCGACAGCAGCATCGCCCCCAGCGTCTCGCCCGACTTGACGAGATGATGCAGATAGGCGCGCGCGCAGGTGCGGGCGGAGGGCCACGGGCTTTCCTCGTCGAGCGGCCGTGGGTCGTCGGCGTGGCGGGCGTTGCGCAGGTTGACCTGACCGAACCGCGTGAACGCCACGCCGTGACGCCCATTGCGGGTCGGCATCACGCAATCGAACATGTCGATGCCGCGCGCCACCGCCTCAAGCAGATCTTCGGGCGTGCCGACGCCCATCAAGTATCTCGGGCGATCCTGCGGCAGGATTGGTGCCACCTCATCGATCATCGCGAGCATCACCGATTGCGGTTCGCCGACCGCGAGGCCGCCGATCGCGTAGCCGTGAAAACCGGTATCGACCATGCCGCGCGCGCTGGCGCGGCGTAGCTCCGGTACGTCACCGCCCTGGGCGATACCAAACAGCATGTGTCCCGGAGGCGCGGTTTCGAACGCACGCTTGCTGCGCTCGCCCCAGCGCAACGACAGCTGCATCGCGCGCTCGATGTCGCCACGCTCCGCCGGCAGCCGCACGCATTCGTCGAGTTGCATGGCGATGTCGGAGCCGAGCAGAAGCTGCACCTCGATCGCGCGCTCCGGCGACAGCTCAAGGCTGGCGCCGTCAATATGGGAGCGAAAGGTCACCGCGCTTTCGCTGACCTTGCGCAACTGCGCCAGCGACATCACCTGGAAGCCGCCGGAATCGGTCAGCATCGGGCCGTTCCAGCCGGTGAAGGTCTGCAGGCCCCCGAGCGCGGCAATGCGCTCGGCGCCCGGCCGCAGCATCAAATGGTAGGTATTGCCGAGCACGATATCGGTGCCGGCGTCGCGTACCTCGCGCCAATGCATGCCCTTCATGGCGCCCGCGGTGCCGACCGGCATGAAGGCAGGGGTTCGCACCACACCATGCGGCGTCGTCAGCCGGCCGGTGCGCGCCGGGCCGTCGGCCGCGACAAGATCGAAGTGATTGGGAAGGCTCATGCGTTAGCTTATTGCGTAACAACGGCGTCCCGTTCAACCTCGTTGAGCGCGATTTTTGGTCCGAAACCCGTTGACGCCGATCGAAATCTCCCGCATAAGCCCGCGCCATGATGACGACCACCAAACGCGCGACCAAAACCGCAAAGCCCTCTGGGGCCTCGGGAGGCGTGCGCGCGTAGCTGGACGATCGCATCATCTGAACCGAAGCCCCGCCTGAAAAGGTCCGGGGCTTTTTTATTGCCTGATGGAGACCAAAGTGAAGAGCAATCCCGTTGTTGCCATTGCCGGCGTGACCGGCGCTGTCGGTGCCGAATTCATCGCCACCATGGACAAGCGCGCCTTTCGTGTCGGCAAGCTCAAAGCGCTGGCGAGCGCGCGGTCGGCAGGCAAGACGATCGACTTCCGCGGCCAAAGAGTCATGATCGAAGAGCTTAACGAGAGCTCATTCGAAGGCGTCGATATCGCGCTGTTCTCGGCGGGCGGCAGCATTTCCAGGAAGTTTACGCCCATTGCGGTGAAGGCCGGCGCCGTCGTTGTCGATAATTCGTCCGCCTTCCGCATGGATCCGAACGTGCCGCTGGTAATCCCCGAGATCAACGCCGACCGCATCGGGGATCACAAGGGGATTATTGCGGTTCCGAACTGCGCCGCGATCACCGTGCTGGTGCCGTTGTGGCCAATCCACCGGCGTAACCGCATCAAGCGCGTGATCCTGTCGACCTATCAGGCGGCCAGCGGTGCCGGCGCGGCGGCAATGCAAGAACTGGTGGAGTCGACGCGAGCCTGCCTCAATGGGCAGGCCTTTCAGCCCAAGGCGATGCCGCACCCCTACGCCTTCAATCTGTTCAACCATAATACCGCGATCGATCTGGCGACCGGCTATAACGATGAAGAAACCAAGGTCATCAGGGAGACCCGGAAAATCTTCGAAGATGACAGCATTGCCGTCGGCGTGACCTGTGTGCGCGTGCCGGTGCTGCGGGCGCATTGTGCGGCGATTACCTTCGAATGCGAAAACCCGATGACGGAGGACGAGGTGCGCGCGATCCTGTCGGATGCGCCGGGCGTGAAGATCGTGGACGATCGGGTCAGGAATTATTTTCCGATGCCGATCGATGCGTCGGGTCAGGATGACGTCCTGGTCGGCCGCATTCGCCAAGATCTCAGCGATCCCTCCGGCCATTCGATCTCGATATTCGCAGCTGCCGATCAACTCCTGAAAGGCGCGGCGCTGAACGCGATTCAGATCGCGGAATTGCTGCCTTAGACCGTAGATTCAGCTACGTTTCAATCGCGAGCGCGAAACAGCAAACAGGCATCGCCATAGGAGTAGAACCGGTAGCCGCTGGCGATCGCGTGGGTATAGGCCCGCTTCATGGTGTCGAGACCGCTGAACGCCGACACCAGCATGAACAGCGTCGAACGCGGCAGGTGAAAATTGGTCAGGAGAATATCGACCGCGCGAAAACGATAACCCGGCGTGATGAAGATCGCGGTCTCTCCCGCGAATGGCTGGATCGTGCCGTCTTCCGCGGTGGCACTCTCCAGCAACCGCAGCGAGGTGGTACCGACGGCGACGATGCGGCCGCCATTGGCCCTTGCCGCATTCAGTGCGTCGGCGCTGTCGCGGCAAATGGTGCCCCATTCGGCATGCATCTTGTGCCCGCTGGTGTCTTCCACCTTGACCGGCAGGAAGGTCCCTGCCCCGACATGCAGCGTTATCAGGTGAATCCCGATGCCGCGTTGGCGCAACGCGGCCTGCAACGCGGGCGTGAAATGCAAGCCCGCCGTCGGGGCTGCGACCGCGCCTTCGTTGGCCGCGAACATGGTCTGGTAGTCCGCGGCATCGCGCTCATCGGCCGCGCGCTTGGAGGCGATGTAAGGCGGCAGCGGCGGGCTACCCAGATCGGCGATCGCAGAATCGAGCGCGGGACCGTGAAACGAAAACGACAGCGTGACCTCGCCATCGTCACCCCTGTGCTCGACCTGCGCGTCGAGATGGCCGAGCAGGCATACCTTGCCCTCGTTGCCGAAGCGAACCACGTCACCTGGCGACAATTTCTTGGCGGGCCTCACCAGTGCCTGCCAGCGCGAACCATCGAGGCGTTTTATCAATGTCGCCTCGATCTTGGGTTCAGTGTCCCGGCCGATGCGGCGGCCTTTCAATTGGGCTGAAATCACCCTGGTGTCGTTGACCACGAGCTGGTCGCCGGGCTCGAGCCAGCGTGGAAGATCGGTAACAATGCCGTCGCGCAAAACGCCGTCGGGCTGCACGATCAGCATCCGCGCGCCATCGCGCGGGCTCGCCGGGCGCAACGCGATGCTGGCGGCAGGAAGCTCGAAATCGAAGAGATCGGTGCGCATACTTGTCCGAGGCTCGATCATGCTCGCGACGCGCACACGCGCGTCGCGTAAGAGGCGATCGGTGTAACACACGGCACCGTCATTTCGACCCTCAAACGCAGAAGGTTCTGTTGCATGATTATGCGGCGAGTCCGGTAAATTGATTTTTCGCGATCGGTCGGAGCCGATCACGCAGCCAGGCGATCTCGGGATGAGAGCTTCGGCCGGTGCTCCAGATCATCGCATGCGGAAGCGGCTCGATCGGAAACGGAACCTCCCGGCTGTCCAGCCGATAAGGGCCCAACGTCTCGGCCATCGCAATCGATGGCAGCGTGGCCAGCAAGTCTGAACCAGCCAGAATAGGCGCGATGGCAGAAAAATGCGGTACCCAGCCGGCGATGCTGCGCTCCAACCCGGCCGCGGCCGCCGCGAGATTCACCGGGCTCGTCAGACTGTCGCCGACGCGCACGGCCAGATGCGGCCATTGCGACCAGCTCTTGCGCCCCCACTTGGAAAACGCCGCATGTCCCTCGCGGCCGAAGCATCGCCATTTCAGCGCGCCGATCGCTTCGCTGCTGACGCCCTCGGGCAGGCGAAGTTGCGCCGGCACAATCGCGATGTCGACCTGCCCCTCCGCCACATCGGTCAGTGTCGGCTCTCGCTGCGCGGTCCACTCGACGGAAACGCCGGGCGCTTCGGTGCGCAGGCGTCCGAGCAAGTTTGCAAACAGGGTCAGCATGAAATCGGGAGCCGCTAACCTGAAAACCAGCTGCGAGGATGCCGGATCGAAAACATGCCGGGGCGAAAGAACGCGCTCGATCCCTCGCAGCATCGGCCGGGCCTGCTCGACCAGATCGAGCGCGAAAGCCGTCGGCTGCATCCGCACGCCGGACTTGATCAATAGCGGATCGCCCAACTGGCTACGCAATCGCGACAGCGAGTGGCTGACAGCCGATTGGGTCCGCCCGAGCCGGTCTGCCGCCCGGCTGACGCTGCGTTCGTTCATCAAAACCTCAAACACCACCAAGAGGTTGAGGTCGAAGCGACGTAAATCGATTTTATTCATGATCGACGACGATTACTCATTGGATCGATTATCAAAGGAGGTTCATAGCACCGGCGCGCCTTCAATCAAGTCACCGGGAGTCACAATGAAACGAATTTTCGTCGCGTGCGCCGCAGTCGCGGCCATGGGTTTGCTGGCATCTTCCGCCCGGGCGGAACTCAGCGCCGAGGCAGCCCGCGCCAGCGTCGCGCCGGGATCGGACAACGGCTGAAATCCGTTCCGGACCTGAAATGGGAAATCAAGGAGATCCTGGTCTCGGGCAACCAGGTTACCGTACGCGGCGAAGCCACCGGCACGCCGGCAGGTGAATTCATGGGCGCGCCGCACAGCGGCAAGTCGTTCAAACTGATGTCGATTGACGTTCACACGCTCGAGGGCGGCAAGATGGTTCGCTCCTACCATATCGAGGATTGGTTGGGGGCGGTGCGCCAGCTTTCGGCGAAGTGAGCCGCGGCACGCCTTTGAACACGCGGTCAGATCGTCATTGCCGGACCTGATCCGGCAATCCATCCACTTCGCTGGATGGATACCCGGGTCAAGCCCAAGGCTATCGCATGTGGAATTTTCAATGAGTCGTCCCTGCGAACGCAGGGACCCATACGGCGCGGCCTCT
>WNGJ01043300.1_pt1 | contig 10201 bp, 5 predicted proteins | sample 5400611 | NCBI WGS metagenome assembly WNGJ01 (sample SAMN13153375, study PRJNA577476) | soil metagenome | isolation source: 40 cm soil or saprolite under Garry oak tree replicate 1 | place: USA:California | collected 2016-06-15
CAACTATTTCGGACTATATGGGCTGTGGAGCGACGGCGTGTCGCTGTATGCCACGGATGTCGGGGCAGGCACAATTCGAAAAATCGACCTGACGACCGGGGGAGTGCGGACCGTCGCCGGAGGGCTCGGTTTCGCCTGGGGTTTGTCGGGAAACGGAACAACTCTTTATGCGGCGTCGGCCGCCTCCGGCACCGTGATGCGGATCGATGCGGTTACAGGCACCAGTACGCAGCTTGCATCGACCGGCAGTGGCACTCCGCGCAATTGTTTTCTGGGCAGCGGCTGCCTCGGATACTTTGTGCCCGGGCCACGTGACATGTGGAGCGACGGCCAGAACCTCTATCTCACCGGATATTCCGGGACAGTCAAGAAACTCGACATCGCCTCTGGCGAACAGACGTTCCTCCCTCCGGTTCCGTTCAATATCGGACCGATTGCGGGCGCAGCCGGACAGCTCTTCGTTGGCGCGATATCCGGCCCTCAACTCGGCAGCATTCGGCTGGACACCGGAGAATTCGCGCCAATTGCTTTGCCTGCAGACAATCTTTACATCACGGCGCTATGGAGCGACGGCGTCAGTCTCTACGTCGCACAGGGACAGGTCATCCGGCGAATCGATCTCGCGACCGGGGACGTTTCGACATTTGCAGGGCTATCGCAGGCGACCGGGTTCGCGAATGGCGCCGGCACTCAAGCGCGATTCTGGGCACCGCTGGGTATCTCCGGCGACAGCAGTACGTTCTACGTGGCGGACTCCGGCAATTTCAGCATCCGCAAGTTTGATCCAGCCACCGGTACGGTTACTCAAATCGCAGGGTCGCCGGCGATTTCTGCAATCCAGGACGGTTTCGGTGAAAGCGCAGCCTTCAGCAGGCCTGTTGGGCTCTTTGATGACGGCACATCCCTATTTGTCACGGACGCGCACAGCATTCGGCGCGTGAGTTTGGACACCGCCGAAGTCAGGACGATTGCGGGAACCGGCACAGTTTCGGGGGCCCGCGACGGAGCCGGCACAGACGCCCAGTTTTGGTACCCCTCAGGACTTTGGGGCTCCAACGGCATCCTTTACATCGCCGACACCAGCAACGGCGTCATACGCCAGTTGAACACCGCGACCAATGAAGTGACCACACTCGCCGGCGCTTTCCGAACGTACGGAGAAGTTGACGGCCCGATCGATAGCGCGCGATTCCGCGTGCCAACGGCTCTCTGGGGCGATGGCGCGATACTCTACGTCGCCGACCTTAACTTTATTCGAGCGATTTCGCTGAATGCCGGCACCGTTCGCACCGTGGCGACGCTGCCATCGGTCGGAGCGGTGCAGGGACTCTGGGGCAACGGCAATTCGCTTTACACATTTGCCGTCACCGGTTCTCCGCTCGCCCGCCTGTACCTTTATCGGATCCTCATCGACACTGGCGAAATATCGCCAGTCGTTCATGGAAGCAGTGACGTGGATGCCGGCTCACCGATATTCCTCGATGGAGCCGGCGGAATTTCCGGAAGCGGTACGGATCTTTTCATCACGGATGATCACGACAATACTGTCCGCCATTTGACCCGCGACGCGCCTCCGTCTTTCATACGTAGTCAAATTACAGATCCCGGATATCTTTCAAGATCGACGGCGGGAAGAGCCGCGTCTGTCTCGGCCGGCTATGCCCGGATCACCGCCGATGCCGGAAGCGTCACTGCGGCAGGCTTTGCGGTTTTTGCTCTGCAACAGAATGGGGTGCTTATTTCCGAAGCGTCCGTTCCGGCCGCGCACGCCATTCGCTCCGGACGCACCATCGCCGTGGCGGGAAGCGCCGTGAACACCGGCATCGCCATCGCGAATCCGAATTCGACGGCCGCCAATATTTCCTTTTACTTCACCGATGCCGCAGGCCAGAACTCCCTTGAAGGAAGCTTCACGTTGGGTCCCGGCGCCCAGATTGCGCGATTCCTGACAGAGCCTCCGTTCAAAGGACCTGCTGTGATGAATGGAACGGTTACTTTCATCTCGCCCGTTCCGGTAAGCGCGGTTGCGCTTCGCGGTTATGTCAACGAGCGATCCGAATTTCTCATGTCAACATTGCCTGTAGCCGACATATCGAGCCAGAGTAATGCGCCCGCGATCGTCACCCACTTCGCAAACGGCGGCGGCTGGACAACGGATCTTACGTTGGTCAATCCATCGGATCAGGCGATCTCGGGAAGCCTGCAGGTCATCGGGGCAAATTCCAGCACGATTACCGCATCCATTTACGCGATTGCCGCACGCGCGTCTCAAAACATTCATTTCCAGGCGGCCGCGGGCACGACGACAACGGGTGCCATTCGAGTTATCCCGCAGATTGGAGCCGCACCATCGGCCGTCTGCATCTTTTCATTCATAAGCAACGGGGTCCGCGTGACTGAGGCCGGTGTAAGTGAGGTTCCACCAGCTGTAGCCTTTCATCTATATACCGAAGAGGGCGGGAACATATTTCAGAGGACACCTGGAACCGTTCGCAGTGGACTGGCGATAACGAACCCGTCCGCAACGCCTGTGGATCTTACTGTGGAACTTACGGATGCACAGGGTTCAATGTTCTTTCCTTCGACCTCGACCATCCATGTCGATGCCATGTCGCACGTCTCCCTGTTTCTCGATGAAACTTCATTTTCCGGGCCGAGTACGTTTGGTCCGCACTTCCTGCGAGTGTCGAGTCCAGGTCCGGCCGTTTCCGTTGTCGGTCTTCGCGGGCGTTAAACGAGAGAGGAGATTTCCTGATCACCATAACGCCGGCAATTCCCGAAGACACGACCCCCGACACGCAGCCTCTTTATTTCCCGCACTTCGTCAACGGCGGTGGATATACAACGCAATTCATCCTGTTCCCAGCGACCACCCAATCCACGGGGACATCCCTCTCAATAACGATGCATTACTTTGATCAGGCAGGCGCGCCAATGATCCTGCCCACGCGCTAAGGGTTGTCCTGTGCCGCCGCCAGCTCACTCCTCCCGCTGCCCCTTATTTTGCCTACTCTCCAACTTGCCCTTCCGCATCGAACTTTTCGTCGCCCGCTTCAAATACGCGAGTGACGTGGGTTATTTGATAGAATCCGCCAGCGGATCTTCGTACATCATGATCGGAACGAAACTGGAGCCCGTGTTGTAGACAAAAGTCGGGTCGAGGTTTTTTATCAGAACTCTTCATTCCGCGCGCCCGCCTGCCCACGCGCAAGAATTCCATCTGGGCTTTCAATTCGCAAGCCGTGTATTACGTCCCCTTGGTCTTTTCCTTCTTTGCCTCTGCCGATCCATTGAGCTGCCCGAGCAGTTCCGGAAGATTGATATTCAGTGCCTTCAATTGCTCAAGGACATTGAACACCAGGCTAGGTGAGGTCTGGGCGAATCGCGTGATTCCGGAGCTGGCCGAACCGTTGCCGTTGTCAATGACAACGACCTTATCGATGCTGCCCAGAGGCGTCGCGATGGCGGCGAACACGGGAGCGGCCGACTCGATGACCGACGGCAATTTCTCCAACACGGCTTGTAGTTTCGCGGCCTCGTTAAACTCCTTCCATGCTTCAGCCTTCTTCAAGATCGCCGCGGCCTCGGCGAGGCCTTTCGCTTCGATGGCGCGGGCTTCGGCCAATCCGATCGCCTCGATCTTGGCTGCTTGCGCACGGCCTTCGGCTTCGACCGCTTTGGCTCGGCCTAAGCCTTCCCTTTCGAGCCGCTGCTGCTCGGCTTCAGCCAGCGCGATCAAGGCCTGGCGTTTGCCATCGGCTTCGATCGCTTGCCGTTGTTTCTCGGCTTCGGCTCTCACGATCTGGGCCTGCTGCTCAGCTTGCGCGGGCTTGATGATCGTGGCTTCAAGCTCCTTTTGTCTTCGAAGAACCTCCTGTTCTTGAACCGCGATCTGCTCCTGCGTGCGGATCCGGTCGATCTTGATCTGCTCGGCAATCACGTTTTGTTTCGCGCTAGCCTCTGCCAGCGGGCCGGCCTGAGTGGCGCGTGCCTGTTCGGCCTGAATTTCAGCCTGATACTTCGCTTGCTTGATCTGAAAATCACGCTGCGCTTGCGCGATCTGCGCTTCCGCATCGAACTTCACGCGTTCACCTTCCTGCATCGCAACGGAAGCCTTCATCTTGGAGTCGCGTTGCGCTTCAGCTTCACCGATTTCAGCGTCGCGCTTGACCTCCGCTGTCCGGCGGCGGCCGAGAGCGTCGAGGTACTGCTCCTCGTCACTGATTTCCAGGATCGTCAGCACGTCCACACCGATCCCCATACGTTCCAGGTCCGTGGCCGCTTCCGACGTGAGCTTCTGAGCGAAGCTTTGGCGATCGTTGTTGATTTCCTCAACGGTAAGCGTCCCGAGTATCGACCGCAAGTGTCCTTCGAGAGTCTGAAAGATCACGCGCTTGATCTCGTCGTGGTTCATCCCAAGGAACCGCTCGGCAGCGGCTTGAAGAAATGCATCCTCGCCTCGAATTTTCACGTTGGCAATCGCCTTTACCGAGACGGGCACGCCTTTGAGCGTATACGCGCGCTTGATCTCCAACGGAATGGTCATGACGTTGAGCGAGAGAAACTCCACCTTTTCGAGTAGCGGCCACCGCATGCCCGCTCCGCCTTTCACCATGCGGTATCCGACCACGGTACCGTCGGACAGGCGGCGCTCCCTTCCGCTAAACACGGCGACTTCATTGGGAGACACCTTGATGTAATTTCGGCTGTAGAGCCATGCTGCGATAATGAGCGACAAGAAGACGGCTACAACGATGATTGGCAGCAAATATTGAACAAGACCACGATCGATTGTCCATCCGCCGCTTTCGCAATTCGATCCACCAAAGTCTCTCCAACAAGGCATCGGATTTGTCCGAGGCCGCCAGGAGGAATCGTGACCGTCACTTCCGCAGTCCTGCCAATGAGGTCCTCACGCCTCACATCGGACGAAGACTGCTGCGAGTAAAGGAACCGCGCAAAGGCAAAGATAATTCCCGCAAAGAAAACGCCGCTTAACCCGCCGATCACGGAACTGGTGACAATGCCGGCCCCCATCTGGGTCGCAATGGCCCCCGTTCCGCCGAACGCCGTCACGAGAACGCTGAGGACGCGTGTCGAAAAGAAGCTTGGCCCGCCATGCTCGAAGCCGCCATGGACAAGATCGGCGCCGTGGTCAAAGAGCTCGCCGACGAACAACGAAATTAAAAGAAACAAGAATCCGAGCGCCCCGATCGCGACAAACACCGCAAATGCAAGATTGGAGGCCATAGTCAACTCCTCGATCCGTCGATATGCCGGTACGCGGGAAGACTATACAATAATCGCGACATGAAGGTCCTATATCTCAAAGAAGAAGATGTTGAGCGCCTCGTCTCGGTCTCCGAAGTCATCGACGCGCTCGAACTGGCGTTTCGAGATCAGGCCACCGGCCGGGCGTACACCAATCCTCGAACCCGGCTTCGCATGCCGGGAGGCACGCTTCACATGATGGCCGCCGCGATCCCCGGGTATTTCGGGTACAAAGCCTACACCGTTGCAGCCGGGAAAGCCCAGTTTCAGTTTTTCCTATTCGAGGCTCAAACGGCCGAACTTGTGGCGATCATGGAAGCCGACCGGCTTGGCCAGATCCGCACAGGCGCGGCGACCGGTCTGGCGACCCGAATTCTTTCGAATCCGGGCGCCGGCGAAGCGGCCTTATTCGGCGCCGGATGGCAGGCCGAGACTCAATTGCTTGCGATGGACGCCGTCCGCAACCTACAACGTGTGTGGGTGGTCAATCGCAAGCCCGAACGTCGCGAAGCATTCATCGCCAGAATGCAGCCGCGTGTCAAAGCCAGGCTGGTGCCGGCCGGCTCTGCTGAAGAGGCCGTACGCTCCAGCCAGATTGTCACCACAATGACGAACAGCCGCGAGCCGGTATTCAAAGGCGAATGGGTGCATGCCGGTCAGCACATTAACGCCGCGGGTGGCAACATGCTGCTTCGTCGCGAGATCGATGATGAGACGGTACTGCGCGCCCACCGCATCGTTATCGATTCCATCGAGCAGGCGAAGGAAGAAGTGGGCGAGTTTCTTGTCGTGATTGAAAGCGGCCGGCGTCACTGGGAAGACCTCGTCGAGCTCCGAGACCTCGCAGCCGGCTGGAAACCCGGGCGAACAAGCCCTGACGATATCACCCTCTTTAAATCCCAGGGCCTGGCCCTGGAAGATGTCGCGATCGGCAAGCTGATATATGAGCGGGCCGTAGGGCGCGGAATGGGGACACGATTAGAAATCTGAGTCGTTTCATAAATACGGTGACGTATTCGCCCTCATCCGGCCCTTCGGGCCACCTTCACCCAGAGGGAGAAGGACCATTCGGAAGGCTAGTCCCTCTCACTCCGCTGATCATTACCCACAAGTCGTCCGCTGGACACAGGCGTCTGGGACAACGTGCGGGAAAGGCGAAGTCCCCTCCTTGTCCAAGGAGGGGACTTCGGCTTTCCCTTCAGTTGTTTTCAATGCCCCCGTGTCCAGCAAAAGATGTGGGACATGGCAAGCCCTCTGGGAGAGGGACGAGCCCTCGGCATAGTTGCCCAAGATTCCGGCGAGAAATGCGGGCTAGTACCTCATGCCGGGCGTTTTCACCCTGATTTTGTATATCGTCGTGCGGCCGGCAATGTAGATGGCCTTGTTATCGTTATCGCCAAAGCAGAGGTTCGCGCTGATCTCGGGCAGTCGGATCGTGCCCAGATGTTTGGCCTCGGGCGAGATGACCCAGATGGCGGGTCCCGGGCCTGTCGCCCAAACGTTTCCCTTTGTGTCCACTTTCATGCCGTCGGTAATCCCGGGTGCTTTGTCGTCACTCATGTCATAAAACATTTGCCCGTTAGTAAGCGTGTCGTCCGGCTGTACTTCGTAGCGCCTGATATAATTCCGTGTACTGGCGTTCACATACAGATATTTTTCATCCGGCGAGAAGGCGAGTCCGTTAGTGGCGGGCATATCCTTAACTACCAAGGATACTTTGCCACCTTTGAGCATGAAAACACCGCGCACATCCAATTCCCTCGTTGGATCCTTGTCCCCGCCCCGCATACCGCCAACGCCATCGGTAAAGTAGATCGCTCCATCTTTCTTAACGACGAGATCGTTCGTGCCGCCGACAGCCTGCCCTCTCGATCCAAAGCCAGACCATTCGAACCGATTTCGTACCACTTGTCTTCGTTCGGGGCTTGGCCGGGGCTTGGCATACCGACGCGCCAAATGTCGAATCCTGTGTACCCGCTATGGTCCAAATACAAAGACACCTGACCGTCAGGAGTCAGCTTATAAATTTGGTTCGTCCACATATCACTCAGCAACAAATATTCGCTATTTCCTCTTTGTACGCACGTGATCCCTTCGGTGAATCCAAAACCGTCTTTTACCTTCTGCAATTCGGCATCAGGCGAGATCAGCGTATCGAACGCCGAATCCAATCGAACGACGGGCTTGTCTGCCGCGACGTGAGTCAGCCTCAGGCCCGTGTTGCTGTTGTCTTGGGCGGCGCTGGTTTGCGATAGGAATGTTCCAACGACGACTCCCGCTGCAACGAGAACCAATCCACGCATGAGTGCCCCCTTTACCTCTAACCGGATGGCCACTTTTATACACCCGAGGTCCTTCCGAGTCGAGAGCCGAACGCGGGCTAAAGCCCGCGACTACAAGCTTGAGATAACGTGCAGGCAAGCATCGCGGGCTTTAGCCCGAGTTCGGCCCATTCTCCACAAATATGGGTGACAAGCGCGAAACGCTCCAATATGCTATCCCGCATCCCAAACGAGAGAGCAGAAAGGAGCGTGCATGAACACCTTAGCGTGCAGCATTCTAGGGACACTTGCTTTTCTGCTTTGCGCACCTTTTGTGTCAGCCCAAACCGCTGGGACTGGGGCATTGACCGGAACGGTTACAGATTCCTCGGGCGGCGTCATTCCCGGTGTGATGGTCACGGCGACTAACATTGGTAACGGCCAAAGCCGGGTGACCACCACAGGAGAAAATGGAAGTTACAGATTTAGCTTACTGCAGCCGGGTGCCTACAGGGTGAAATTTGAGGCGCCCGGGTTCGCCGCGATCGAGGTGCCTTCGGTCCAAATCGAGGTAACCGAAACTCCGGTCTTGGACCGCAGCCTGACCATCGGTTCGGAAACGCAGACAGTCACGGTGGAAGCCAATGCCGAAATTATTCAGACTGCAAGCTCCACCGTGGGCAACATAGTCGCCTCAGCTACGGTTGCAGCCCTTCCGCTGAGTACCCGCAATTATGTGAACCTGATCGCGATGACCGCGGGTGCCAATGCCGACGTGAATAACGCCACGGGACTCGGCAAGGGATGGTTGATCACGTCCGTCAACGGAGCCAACAACACCCAGAATAATTACCAGATGGACGGAGCACCGATTAACAATTGGGCGAGTTTCAACGTCGGCAATGACAGCGGCTTCTTCGCGTCCCTTCCCGTTCCCAATCCAGACACAATTCAAGAATTCAAGATCCAGACCTCGGGTTATGACGCAAGTTACGGGCGCAATGCCGGGGCCAATGTGAATGTGATCACCAAGTCGGGCACCAACGCATTCCACGGCTCGCTATTTGAGTTTTTCCGCAACACGGCGCTGAATGCCAATGAGTGGTTTTACAAGAGAAGCCAAGTGAACCGGGGCGAGCCGAATAAACGGCCAGTGTTGAACCAGAATCAATTTGGCGGCACTTTTGGGGGCCCAATCAAGAAAGATAAACTCTTTTTTTTCGCGTCGTATCAGGAAACACGGCAGACCAATGGGGTCTCGCTGTATGGTTTCTCGGGTGTGTTCCTGCCTCCAATTCCGAGCGGTAGCCGGGGAAGTTGCCCGTCAGGTTGGACGGCTTCCAGTCAGTGTGATGCGGCTGCGCAGACCTTCATACGGAACCTTGGGGCAGCGAATTGCGGCGCCTCAACGCTTCGTGGCGGTGTCCAAGTAGCCTGTGACGGGTCGACCATTAATCCTGTAGCGGTCAACCTGCTGCAACTCAAGCTGGCTAACGGAAACTATTACGTCCCAAGCCCTGCCACGCTTCCCGCCGCAGGCTCGACAGCACTGACCACCTTTTCGGATCCCGCGCACTACAAAGAACATCAACTGATCGCCAACTGGGATTACCTAATCAATAGCAACCAGACGCTCTCCGGCCGATACGTGTACAGCGCCAATCCGACCAGCGCGCCTTTTCATTGCGCGATAACCAACGGACCCGTTGCCAGCTGCGTGCCCGGAGGACCTGTCAGCTTTTCGTATCCGAGCCATGCGGCGGTCTTAAGGCTCACGTCCCTTCCGTCGAGTAATATTGTGAACGAAGCGCGTATCTCCTATCAGCGGTTTACGTCGGACGCTCGGAATCAAGTTCCGTTCACAAATTCGCAGGTTGGCATCAAGGGATTTACTCCTAAGATTGACCAACTTACTGCTCTGAGTATTACCAATCAGTTTGTAATTGGTGGCAACACCATCTTCGGAGTGTATATCCGGGAAAATCAATTTCAGGGCGCTGACCAGCTCTCCTGGACGCATGGCAAACACAGTTTCCGGACGGGCGTGGAATTCGGTCGCAATTTGATGAGCACTTATCTGCCAAGTATCATGCTTGGGCAGCCAAACTTTCCAACGTTCGTAGACTTCCTGATCGGGCGAGGATCCTGCGCGGCATTTACCGGCAGCGGCAGCTGCAGTGCCGCCAACCCCGGTAACACGAATGGCACATCTTTCAGTAACCTTGCTGGTATAGGTACGAACCTTACCATAAGGGCCTTCGACGGCCAACTCGATCAAACCTTGAACGCCAACGAAATCAGCGCCTTCATCCAGGACGATTGGAAGATGACCTCACGCTTGACGCTGAACCTTGGCCTGCGATGGGAATTTTCGAGTTATGCGAAGGCCGCGGATGGAGGATGGAGCGGCATCTGGCCGAGCCTGATCAACACGCAGCCCATCCCAGGAAATTCACCGGCCACAGGTACTCTCGCGGGGTATGTGGTTCCTTCAAATTTTCAGGGGCCGATTCCCGCCGGCGTCGCCCGGAGCAAGGACGACTTTCTCATGCGAACTCCGCCCCCGCGGGACAATTTTGGTCCGCGTGCGGGCTTTGCGTGGCAGCCTTTAGCAACCAATCGCTTCGTGCTGCGCGGCGGGGGCGGGATTTTTTATGACCGTCCGAACG
>WNGJ01009822.1_pt1 | contig 10200 bp, 11 predicted proteins | sample 5400611 | NCBI WGS metagenome assembly WNGJ01 (sample SAMN13153375, study PRJNA577476) | soil metagenome | isolation source: 40 cm soil or saprolite under Garry oak tree replicate 1 | place: USA:California | collected 2016-06-15
AACAAGCCCCTAAATGACCTTCGCTTGGCGCAATTCGGCGATGGCCTTGTCGTCGAGGCCAAGCTCGCCGGCGAGGATTTCCTCGCTGTGCTGGCCGAGCGTCGGCGGCGGACGCCGCACGGAGCAGGCGGTATCCGAGAACTTGAACGGAATCCCGAGCATCTTCAAGGCGCCCACGGTGGAATGCTCGATCGTCTCGATCATTCCACGCGCCGCCGTCTGCGGATCATCGAGTGCTTCGGCGACCGAGTTGATCTTTCCGCAAGGGATTCCCACCGCCTTGAGCTTGGTGAGCCAGACGTCGGCGTCATCGTGCGACAGCGCCTCGTTGATCATGCGGTCGACCAGCGTCCGGTTCTCGACCCGCGCGCGGTTGCTCGTAAAGCGCGCGTCGCTCGCCCATTCCGGATGGCCGAGCACCTCGGCGATGCGCGCGAACTGGCGTTCGTTTCCGATGCCGAGCGCGATCATCCCGTCGGCGGCCTGATAGGTCGTATACGGCACGATGCTCGGATGGCCGTTGCCGAACCGGCCGGCGTTGCGCCCGGCGGCGAGATAGCTCGCGGCCACGTTGACGAGCATCGCCAGCGACGTTTCGTAGAGCGAGACCTCGACCTTCTGGCCCTTGCCGGTGCGGTGGCGCGCGTTGAGCGCCGCGAGGATGGAGTTCGATGCGAGCATGCCGGTGCAGACGTCGACGATCGCCACGCCGTATTTCATCGGCTTGCCGTCGGGCTCGCCGCAAATGCTCATCAGACCGGATTCGGCCTGCAGGATGAAGTCATAGCCGGGAAGCGGCGCCTTGGGGCCGCTCGAGCCGTAGCCGGTGATGGAGCAGCGCACGAGGCGCGGCGCATGCCGCTCGAACCAAGCGTCGGTGAAGCTCCATTTCTCGAGCGTGCCCAACCTGAAATTGTCGATGAGAACGTCGGCCTTTTCGATCAAGCCGGCGAGAATTTTCTGTCCCGCCGGAACCGCCATGTTGAGCGTCAGCGAGCGCTTGTTGCGGTTGACGCCGAGGAAGTAGACGGCCTCGCTGGCGACGAAGGGCGGTCCCCAGTTGCGGGTATCGTCGCCTTTGTCCGGCGGCTCGACTTTGATGACCTCGGCGCCCATGTCGCCGAGCATCATCGTGCAGAGGGGGCCTGCCAGGATGCGCGTCAGATCGAGCACGCGGATCCCGGCGAGCGGGCCATTCTCGCTCATGGTCATTTCCTGCGCATGGAGGGCGGCGCGTTGAGATCCTTGGCGCAGCCGTCGAGATAGTCTTCGAGCTCGCGTTTGTTGCGCATGCGGAATTTCTGGAAGTCGGGCTTGCGTCCGGCGAGGAAGGCATTCATTCCTTCGAGGCTTTCCTCCGAGCCCCAGACATGGGCGAGCAACTCCATGCCGTGCTGCCACGACGCATAAAGAAGATCGGACTCGAAGTTCAAGCTCTTCTTGGTCATGCGCAACGTCTGCGGGCTATGGCCCTTGATGGTCTCGCACCACGCCAGCGTCTCCTTGCGCAGGTCCGCTTGCGGCACGCATTTGTTGATGAGGCCGATCTCGACGGCTTCTTTCGCGGTGAAGCGCCGAGCGCAGAAGATCATCTCGCGCGCCAGTCGTTCGCCGATGATGCGCGGCAGATATTGCGTCGCTCCCACCGTCGGGCAGGCGCCGACGCGGGCGCCGGTTTGGCCGAGCACGGCATTCTCCGAGGCGATGACCAGGTCGCACCACAAGGCGAGCTCGTGGCCGCCACCCATGCACCAGCCGTTGACCATGGCAATGACGGGAATCGGCAGGCCGCGGATGGTCATGGCGAGGCCCTGCATGCGGTCATTCCACATGGCGCCGTTCACCCAAGTGAGGCGCTTCATGGCGTAGAAGTCGCCGCCGGCGGAAAAGGCCTTGTCGCCGGCGCCGGTCACGACCGCACAGGCGATGGAGGGGTCCTCGCGCGTGGATTTCAGCGCGTCGATGAGCTCATCGAGGGTCTGCTCGCGAAAGGCGTTGAGGACGCGCGGCCGGTTGATGGTCGCCCACGCGACCTGATCGGCGACCTCGTAGAGAATATCGCTGTAGTGCCGCTCGCTCGTGCTGCGCTTCTTCGCTGCGGGTTTTTTTGCCATGTCTTGTCACCCATCCCGTGCTTTCATAGCGGCCGAGCGTCTGAGCTACTGGCCGAGCTTGAGGTCGACGTCCTCGACGAGCTTCCTGTGCAGCTCAAGCTGTTATAGGCGCGGCGCGACGGTGCGAGCAAGTTCGCACGTCGGGGAGACAAGAAGGAGATGTGCACCAATGCAGGAATTGATCGCACGCGCCGATAAAGTCGCTCGTCTTCTCAAGCACCGCGGCGAGACGATCGCCGTGGCGGAATCCTCGACCGGCGGCCTGATTGCGGCGGCGCTGCTGGCGTTGCCCGGCGCGTCCGCCTATTTCCTGGGAGGCGCCGTCGTCTATACCCAGGTCGCGCGGCATGCGTTGCTGAATCTTCCGGACATATCGACCCTCGGCATGCGCGCCTCGACGCAGCCCTACGCGCTGCTGTTGGCGCAGACTGCGCGGCAACGCTTCTCGGCGGCGTGGGCCGTGGCCGAGAGCGGAGCAACGGGCCCGGCCGGCAATCGATATGGCGATCCGGCCGGCCACAGCTGCATCGCTGTGGCCGGACGAACCGAGCGCGCAATCACACTCGAAACCGGCAGCAGCGATCGCCTCGGCAACATGCATGCCTTCACGGCGGCCGCACTCGACCTGCTGCTGGACGTGCTTGCAGCCGACGCCGCCACGCGCGCGTGAGCGCGCGGTCACAGCGCCTTCCAGTCCTCCTTCTTCGTCTCCCAGCGGTCGAACACGTCTTTTGCCGCCTTGAGCGCGTGGTTGGTCTTGGGAAAGCCGACATAAGGCGCGCATTGCAGGATCGTCTCGATGATCTCTTCGCGCTTGGCGCCGCGGTTGAGCGCGCCGCGCGCGTGCAGCGCCACTTCATTGGGGCAATCGGACGCCACCGCCGCCGCGATCACGATCAGTTCGCGCGTCTTCAGATCGAGGTGCGGCCGATCCCAGATGGTCCCGAAGCAATATTCATGAATGGCGCGGGCATGCGTCGGACAGATCGCGTTGAGCTCGTCCCACGTCTTCAACCCGTCCTTGCCGAAAGCTTGGTCGCGAATCGTCTTGCCGCGCGCGGCGCGATCATGGGTCATCGTGTCTTCCCTGCGTGGAGGCTGTTGCGCGGCGACCATAGCGGCTCACCATCGCAGCGGGAAGACCGTCCTAGGCTTTGGCCGGCAATGTCACGGTGAATGAGCTTCCTCGCTCGGCATCGTAGGCGACGTCGCCGCCATGCCGGCGTGCAATCTGCCTGACCAACGCGAGGCCGAGCCCGCTGCCCTTCGTCCCGCATCTGCCCGGAATCCGGTAGAACGCCGAGAACAGCCGCTCGCGCGCCTCTTCGACGATCACCGGTCCATGGTCGAGCACGTTGAGCACGGCCCGATCATCCTGCCTCGCGACGGTCACTTCGATCGGTGGTTTGCCGTGGAGGTGGGCATTTTCGACGAGGTTGCGGATCATTCGGCGTAGCAGCGTCGGGTCCCCGCGCATCATGAGCGGCTTTGCCTCGACCGCGCAATCGTCATATCGCGCACATTCCTCCGCCGCCAGCGCCGCCAAGTCGACGTCCTCACGAACATCCAGCTGCTCGGTGGCGTCGAGGCGGCTCACCAGCAGGATCTCGTCCACGAGCTGATCGAGCTCGGCGATATCCCGCTCGAGCTCAACTTTGCGTTCGGGATGCGTCGCGACCAGCTCGAGCCCGAGCCTGATCCGTGCAAGCGGCGTTCTGAGCTCATGGGACGCATTGGCGAGCAGCATCTTGTGAGCGTCGACGAGGCTTTCGATGCGGGCGGCGGCCTGATTGAAACTCCGAGCCAAGCGGGCGACCTCGTCGCGGCCCTCGACCTTGACGCGCGCGGTGAGATCGCCGGCGCCAAGCGATTCGACGCCGCGCTGCAACCGCTCGAGCCGCCCCGTGAGCCGTCGCACGACCGGGCGAGCGCCGATGGCGACCACCAGGGCGATGGCGCCGAGGAACGCGGCGAGCACGAGCGCGCTGGGGCGTTGCCGGGACGGCAGGCGTGCAACCAGCCGCCGACCGTCCGGGAGCGGTATCGAAACCGCGGGCCCGGCGGCCGTTGGCATCCAACCCCCGGTCCGGCCGTTGCGACTGGGAGTGGGGAGCGGCCGACCGGCGGCGGCCAATGGCTCGTTGGTGCGGCTGAACAAGGCCAAATCCGCGCCGAGGCGCTCCGCCAGCCGGTCGATCGCCTGCTGCTGCGCCGCCGCCGGCGCATTCGCCGCGGGGACAAGCTCGGCGATGACCTCGCCGGCGACCTCGAACCGCTGGGCGAATGGGCCAAAGCCCGCGAAGAAGTGCCATAGCAGGCCCGCCGTGAGCACGACCAGAACGAGGCTTGCCACGATCGTGAGGTAGACCTGCAGATAGAGTCGTCTCATCCGAGCATGCCTCTCGATGCGAGATCGCCGCAAACTGCGAGCGACTCCTTACTCCTGGGCTTTGGCGAAGACATAGCCCGTGCCGCGGACGGTGATGACGCGCCGCGGCTTTCTCGGATCGTCCTCGATCGCCGCGCGGATGCGGGAGACATGCACGTCGATCGACCGGTCGAACGCTTCGATCTGTTCGCCCTTGACCGCGTCCATCAACGCGTCACGCGACATGACGCGGCCTGCATGCTCGGCGAGCGCCAGCAGCAACGCGAATTGGTAACTGGTGAGCGGACGCGGCATGCCGTCAAGCCGCACTTCGCGGGCGCCGCGGTCGATCTCGAGCCGTCCGTAGCGCAGCAGGTCGGGTTTGGGCCCGGCTCGGCCGCGGCGCAGGATCGCGCGCAGTCGCGCTAAAAGCTCGCGCGGCTCGAATGGCTTCGGCAAATAATCGTCGGCCCCCATTTCGAGGCCGACCACGCGGTCCATGGGGTCGCCGCGCGCGGTCAGCATCAGGATCGGAGTGTCGGACCGCGCGCGGATCTGCCGGCAGATGTCCAGGCCGTCGGTATCCGGCAGCATCAGGTCGAGGATGATGACGTCGAGCGGCTCTCGCCCATGCAGCGCGAGGCCGCGCGCCCCGCTCTCGGCATGAATGACGTGAAAGCCCGCCTTGCCGAGATACTCGCCTACCATATCGGCAAGACGGGAATCATCTTCGATCAGAAGGACGCGTTCGCCCACGATTGTCCATCAACCGGTGTCCGTCAGCCGCGATGCCAGCGCGTCCACCATGGCCTCCCGAATGCCATCCAGTCCGCGACTTTCCGGCGCTGTTCGGGGCTGAGGACGTCGGCGGCGTCGGCCAGCGCCTGCGCGATGCGCTTGCTCGCCGTTTCGGCAAGCCCGATCTGCTCGGCGCGCAGGCGCTCGATTGCACTACGATCGATGGTGGGCGCGGTCAAGAGCGTGACGGCCTGAGCGCGCGCGGCCTGCGCCTTCTCGCGCAGCGGCCGCAGATCGGCGAAGGCGGCCTTGGCGATGGCTGCGACCTTGGCCTGCTGGTCCGCCGTCGCGTCGATCTCGATCGCCATATGTTTGGTCATGCGGTCGATCCGATCGTCGATTTGCGCCGGAGAGAGCGGCCCGCCAAACATGCCGCCGTCGTGCCAGGCGATGCGATGCCAGCCGTCTCCTTGCCCGAACGCCTTGGAGAGCAAATTGCCGGTGAGGCCTGCCAACAGCGCCACCGCGACCAATGCAATCACGAACGTGCCGCGGCGACCGCGGCGGTAGTCCTCAGACGGAGTTTCGGCTTTGGACTGCCCGTTGCCCTGTTCAACCATCCTGAACTCCTTCCTCGACATCAGGCGGTATTGCCCGTGAGCGCAAGGTATGGGCCGGCGTTTTCTCGCCGGTGTCGGGAAGGTAAAGTTTTGTAAAGTCGCGGGCTCGACGCTCGGCCCAAGGTCGAGCGACCCATCGCGAATGCTACGATTCCGGGGTGTGCGTGCCTTGATTGGGCTAGTGGCTGCGGCCTAGTCCACCTGGATACCGGCCGACCTCGCGACCTCGGCCCATTTGTCGAACTCAGCCTCGATGAAGGCGGCGGACTGTTCGGGGCTCAAGCTGAATTGTTCGAGGCCGAGCTTTTGCAGCCGAGCCTGATAGCTCGCCGACGCAAAGACGGCAGGCATCGCGGCGGCCAAGGCGCCGATGACTTCGACGGGCGTATTCGCCGGCGCCGCCAGGCCGAACCAGGAGGACGATACCACCGCGGGAAATCCTAGCTCGGCGAAGGTCGGCACCTGCGGGAGAAGCGGCGAGCGTGTCGAGGCGGCCACCGCCAGCGCCTTGAGCTTGCCGGCGTGGATATTCTCCACCGTGGTGCTGGCGTCATTGATGAAAATGTCGACGTCGCCGGTGAGCAAGCCCGTCACCGCCGGTCCACCGCCGCGATAGGGAACGTGCACGATATCGACGCCGGCCTCGCGTTTGAACAGCTCGCTGGCGAGATGAATGGCGCCGCCCGCCCCCGACGACGCGTAGGTGAGCTTGCCCGGCCGCATCTTGGCGAGCGCGATGAGCTCGGCGAGCGTGTTTGCGGCCAGCGGAGCGCGTACCACGAGCACATGCGGCGTATACGAGACCAGACCCACGAGTCTGAGATCCTTGCGCACGTCGAAGCGTAGGTTCTTCATCACCGCCGGATTGACCGCGAAGGTCGAGCTCGAGCCGAAGAGGAGCGTATAGCCGTCGGGCGGCGCCCGCACGACCGACTCGGTGCCTACGACGCTCGACGCCCCGGTGCGGTTCTCGATCACGACGCTCTGGCCGAGCCGCTCGGAGAAATAGGGCGCAAACAGGCGGGCGGCGGTGTCGGCCGGTCCGCCGGGCGCGAGCGCCACCACCAGCTTGATCGGCCGCTCGGGATAGGCCGCGAAGGCTGCTGCCGGCGCGAGCGAGCCGATCAGCGCGAGCACGCTCCGTCGCGTCGGTCCTGTGCGCATGCGAGCATCTCCGCGCAAAATCATGTCTGCGCGACGGATGTTCCGCCAGGGAAACGCGCCGTTCATGTATTGCAATTAACGCGCCTTGAACTCATTGAGTGACGGCGCGCAAACCAGCAGGGCTCCGCGTCACGACAGGCAGGCTTTGAGAAAGGCGACGAGTTGCGGAGAGGCGATGACGGTCGCCGCGGGATTGGCCGCCGGCTCCTTGCGGTGCATGAAGCCGTGCTCGGCGTCGGGATAGTATTGCCAAATGGTCGGCGCTGCGCGTTTCTCCAACGTCTCCCTGAGCGCGGCATAGGTCTCCACGCTGGCGACGTGATCGTGGCCGGGTTGGACGACGTGAACGGGGCAACCGATATCGGCCGCGAGCACGACCGCGTCCTGCTCCTGGTTGGGAAGCCGCGGGTTTTCGATCGACGGATAGGCCGCGGCGCAGGCCTTGATCCGCTTGTCCTGCGCCGCGGCCATCAGCGCATAGCGGCCACCGAGGCAGAAGCCGAGCACGCCGACGGAGCTGAGCGCCAACTCGCTCACCATGTAGTCGATCCACTTTTTGACCTTGGCGTGCATCCCGCCGTCGCTGAGCTTGCGCGCGCGCGCCTTCGATTCTTCGTAATCCGTGATCAAGGGCAGCCCTTCGTAATGGTCCCACACCGCGGCGGCGAGCCGGCGCGGGCGAGGGTTTCCGCGTAGCCGCGGACGAACGCGTTGACGCCGAAGATCGTTGCCAGGATGACGACGCCGCTCTTGGTGGGCGCGTCGGGTTGCGCGAGAAAGCCGAACAGGCCGGACTGCTTGACGTCTTGAGACTTGGGCGACACGGGGAACCCCTTTGTGTTTGGGTTATTTCGAGCGGCGCGTCATTCCGCCGCCATGGACCTTGCAAGCGCAGCATTGACGGCGGGCATGACCTTCTCGGCCATCAGCTCCATGGACTTGCGGCCGAGCTGCGGATCGGCCCAGTCCTTGCCGCAGTAAAGCAGCGTGCCGAAGTCGCCGACCTGATCGTGCAGCTCCAGGATGCGATCGACGACACGGTTCACGCTGCCGCGGATCACGACGTTGTCGAAGATGTAATCGAAGGTGACGTCCTCGTCCGGCATCTCGGGATGCGGCTTGAAGGCGATCATGCGTCTCGCCTTCTTCAGCTTCGCGGTGAGCTGGCTCATGTAGAAGCGGTAAGGGCTATCGGGATCGTCGCCGCCGTAGGCCCGCGCTACCTTGTCGTCCTCGGCGACGAAGATCGAGCGCGCCACCCGCCAGTTCGCGCGGTCGGCCCGGTGCCCGCCTTCGGCGCAGCCCTTGGCGTAATTGGCCCATTGGCTCTTGAGGCAATTAGGGTGAAGGAAGTGCGACGAGATCGGCCACCAGCCGCGCCGGCCGAGCGCGATCAGCCCCTTGGAGTCGGGGTCCGTCGCCGTGCCGGCAATGGGCGGATGGGGTTTTTGATAGGGCTTGACGATGTCGCCGATGCCGACTTCGGGCCACAGCGTCCTGACGGTCGAGATGGTCCAGTATTTTCCCTTGCGATCGAGCGGTGCCGTCCCTGCCCACAGCGCGAGGATGTGGTCGATCGCTTCCGCGAACATGTCGTTGCGGTCGGCATCGAGCAGTCCGAGCGCCTCGGCGTCGGAGCGAAGGATGCCAGCGCCGATGCCCAGGATGAACCGGCCTTCGAACAGATTGTCGAGCATCGCCGCGTTCGAGGCCACGACCACGGGATGGCTGTGCGGAAGATTGACCACGGCGGTCCCGACTTTCATCTGCGAGGTCGCGCCCAGCAGCGTGGCGATAAACATCATGCTGTTGGGAATGTTCTCGGCCGCGTCGGTGAGGTGCTCGCCGCAATAGCCTTCGCTATATCCGAGCCGGTCGGCGAGAATAAAGGCTTCCCGATCCTCCTTGAGCGTTTCGACGTAGCGCCTTGCCGGGGGATGCACCGGCATCGTGAAATAGCCAAGTTTCATGCGTTTCTCCGCGGCGCCCCGCGGGTCGGGGACGCGGCATTGTTGTCTCGCGGGTCCCTTTGCACAAGAGGCGGGCCGCGTCGCCGCTGCGCTTCTAGACCGCGCAGACGGGGTCGTCGCCCCGCAATATTGCGTGCGCGATCAAGGACGTGCATTAATCGAATGATCGACCTTCGATTGCGGCCCAGCCCCGGCCGCGCAAACGAGATCGGCGCCAATGCGCATAAATGACGTTCGCGGCTTTGATTTCGGCCTGGGCGAGACCGCCGACATGCTGCGCGACAGCGTGCGCGGTTTTGCCGCCGAGCGCATCTCCCCGCGCGCCGACGAGATCGACCGCAGCAACACCTTCCCGCGCGATCTTTGGCCGGAGCTGGGCAAGCTCGGCGTGCACGGCATCACGGTCGAGGAGGAATGGGGCGGGGCGGGGCTCGGCTATCTCGAGCACTGCGTCGCGATGGAGGAGATCTCGCGCGCCTCCGCCTCGGTCGGGCTGTCCTATGGCGCGCACTCGAACCTCTGCGTCAACCAGATCCGCCGCAACGGCAGCGACGATCAGAAGCGCCGCTATCTCGGCAAGCTCATCTCCGGCGAGCACGTGGGCGGGCTCGCCATGTCCGAGCCGGGCGCCGGCTCCGACGTCGTCTCGATGAAGACGCGGGCGCAAAAGAAGGGAGACCGTTACATCCTCAACGGCAGCAAGATGTGGATCACCAACGGCCCGCAAGCCGAGGTGCTGGTGGTCTACGCCAAGACCGATCCCGATGCTGGCGCGCGCGGCATTACGGCTTTTCTCATCGAGAAAGGTTTCAAGGGCTTTTCGACCGCGCAAAAGCTCGACAAGCTCGGCATGCGCGGCTCCGACACCTGCGAACTGGTGTTTCAGGATTGCGAAGTTCCCGAGGAGAATGTCCTCGGCGGCGTCGGCGACGGCGTCACCATCTTGATGTCCGGCCTCGACTACGAGCGCGTGGTGTTGGCGGCCGGACCGCTCGGCATCATGCAGGCGTGCATGGACGTGGTGACGCCCTATATCCACGAGCGCCGGCAGTTCGGGCAACCGATCGGCGAGTTTCAACTGGTGCAGGGCAAGGTCGCCGACATGTATGTCGGGATGAACGCGTGCAAGGCCTATGTCTATGCGGTGGCCAAGGCGTGCGACCGCGGCGAGACCACGCGCGAGGACGCCGCCGGCGCCATCCTCTACGCCGCCGAGAACGCCACGA
>WNGJ01015789.1_pt1 | contig 10200 bp, 9 predicted proteins | sample 5400611 | NCBI WGS metagenome assembly WNGJ01 (sample SAMN13153375, study PRJNA577476) | soil metagenome | isolation source: 40 cm soil or saprolite under Garry oak tree replicate 1 | place: USA:California | collected 2016-06-15
CACTACGGAGCGCCGCACAGCTTCTTCATCAGGATATTGCTCGACTGTGCCGACAATTTTCTTTCGGTAAAGACGCTTACCGTCAGAGGTGGTCTCGGACCAGCGAAACTGCCAGACATCAGGGCCGCCTTTGCGACTGTTTCGTTGCATACATCCGCGTTGCATCCTATCCTCCTGCACCGCCGTGGCGGAGCAGAAGAATCTTCAGGCATGGAGGCGAATGGAAGGGCAGGAGGGTGCAATCAGTCGAGTGAATTGCCTTGCAGCGGCAGGATTGCGTTTCAAACTAATCTGGCCCTCTCAACTGGGGCAGGGATAGACCGGTTATTTGAAATGTCGATCAAGGTCGGGAGATCTGGTGTTGGTGCAGTTGTCGCAGTTGCTTTCAGAAGGCGCCTATGCCGCCTCGACCGGAACCAATTTCTTAGAGGCTTTCCAGAGCTGCCGGTTGATGAAATCGGGAGCGAGGCGGCGCATGAATGCGAGCTGTTTTGCCTGCCCTGGCCGGATCTCGACGGCACCCGTCTTGAGGGATGCAAAGGATTGCTTCACCAACTCGTCCGTTGTTATCACAGTAAAGCCGTCACCCTCGGTAATATCTGCCGCTAATTCGGTCTTCACCACAGGTGGCATGAGTTCGATGACCTCCACGCCAGTTTCCTCCAATTGGAACCGAAGTGACTGGGTGTAGGAGTGAATCGCGGCTTTGGTGGCGCTGTAGATTGGCGCGGATGGCAATGGCACGAACGCGAGCGCAGAGGATACGTTGATCAAGGTGCCCTTATTGGCGGTGAGGATGTCGATGAACGCAGAAGTCATTCCAATTACACCGCCCACGTTGATATTCATCTCCAGCATTAAGCCACCGAGGTCGGACGCAGGGGCTTTGAGGTTCTTGTTAAGGAAAATGCCTGCGTTGTTCATCAGCACGTCGAGTTTGGGGAATTCTGCTTTCACGCGCGCCGCGAGGGCGGCGATTTGCGCGGGTTCTGCGACGTCGCTCTGGATGGCATGGAGCTTCGGGTGCTCCGCCTTCACCGCATCGAGCGCCTTCTGGCGTCGTCCGGTTACGATGACTTCGTTGCCGAGTTCCAGAAACTTGCGGGCAAAGGCAAGGCCGATCCCGGCTGAGCCTCCGGTGATCAGGATGGTGCGATTGGTGAGCTTCATAAAAGTCCTTTCGTAAATGTTGTCTGCAGCATGTTTGTCATTTGGGCGGCCCGGAGAGTCTTGCTGCTGGTCTTCTCCGAAGATTCTTTCCACTAGGCATGCACCGGTACTGCCTGCGCCTCATCGTCCGGGACGGCTGTGGGTTTTACTCCGAACCAGATCGAATAGAGTGCAGGCAGGAACATAAGGGTCAGCACCGTACCCACGGCGGTCCCCCCAATCAGTGTGTATGCCATCGAACCCCAAAAGACGGAGAAGGTCAGAGGAATGAAAGCCAATACAGCTGCAAGGGCCGTAAGGATTACCGGACGTGATCGCTGTACGGTCGCCTCGACCACAGCGTGATAACTATCAAGGCCCTCCTCCTGATTTGTTTTAATTTGACCGATCAGGATGAGCGTATTGCGCATCAGGATGCCAGCTAACGCGATCAGTCCGAGGATCGCGTTGAACCCAAATGGTTGATGAAAGAGAAGCAACGTTGGAACGACACCAGCAAGCCCCAGAGGCGCTGTGAGGACCACCATGAACATCGCAGAGAATGACCGCACCTGGAAGATGATCACCGTCAGCATCAGCACAATCATCGCGGGAAACACGACTGAAAGTGCCCGGTTCGCTTTTCCAGACTCTTCTATATTGCCGCCCGTTTCGATCCTGTAGCCCTCGGGCAGGCTGGCGATAATCGGCTGAATCGCCTTTTCAATCTCTGCGGAGACCTGCGGGGGTTGAAGGGATTCGTCGATGTCACTCTCGACCGTAATTGTCGGCACGCGATCACGGCGTTTGAGGATTGGTTCTTCAGGACGAATCTCGATGTGACCCACCTGACTAAGTGGAACAGCCTTCCCGAAGTGATTCATCAGAGTCATGTCGTTCAGCTTGCTGGGATCGAGGCGGTCTGTTCCCGCGCTTCGGGCGATTACCTCCGCCGTTCGGATATCTTCACGGACCTGGGTCACCGGCGCACCGGTGAGAAGAAATTGGATCTGTTCGGCGGCCTCGTGGGAGGAGAGGCCAATCAGTTGCAGCCGGGCCTGGTCGAGGACAAAATGCACGGTTGGCGCGCGTTCCCCCCAATCCTCGTTTACCTGTCGGGTATGAGGATTTGCCAGCATCACAGCCTGTACTCGCGCCGCAATCGCGCGGTCCCTTTCCACGTCGGGGCCTGTGACGCGAAACGCTACCGGCCAAGGCGAATATGGTCCAAATACAAGCTGCGATGCGCGCACACGGACTTCAGGCGCAAGGCCCTGCTGAACCTGCTCACGCAACCTGAGCTTCAAATGGTCTCGATCTTTCTCGTTGGCCGTCAAAACGATAATCTTGGCAAAATTGGGGTTCGGGAGTTCCGGATTGTACGAAAAGAAGAAGCGCGGAGCGCCCGCCCCGATGTAAGCCGTAACAATCTTTGCTTCGGGCTGCAATCGCAGCCACTCCTCTACTTTTTTAGCGCTGGCGTTGGTGGCTTCTATGCTGGTCCCTTGTGGTTGCGTCACCTCTACCAGGAGTTCGGGCCTGTCGGACTGAGGAAAGAACTGCTGCTTGACAAGGCCCATGCCTGCGGCTGAGACAAGAAAGGTGCCCAGAACAATGCACGCGACCAAACCCTTCCGGCGTACCGCCCAGGCGATTAACCGGCGGAGTTTCTCGTAGCCGGGTGTCGCGTAAATGGCTTCGTGGCCGCCGGACAACGCTTTGATCTCGGGCAACATCTGCACGCCAAGATAAGGAGTAAAGGTTACGGCTACAACCCACGAGGTGAGCAGGGCAAAACCCACAACCCAGAAGATGTTTCCCGCATACTCGCCAGCAGTGGATCGAGCGAACCCTACCGGCATGAGACCAATAACAGTCACAAGCGTGCCTGCAAGCATGGGAGCGGCCGTGTGGCTCCATGCGTACCCGGCGGCCCGGATGCGATCCCACCCTTCCTCCATTTTGACCACCATGATCTCGATGGAGATGATCGCGTCATCAACCAGAAGACCGAGGCCAAGGATAAGAGCGCCGAGCGTTATGCGATCAAATACTCTTCCGGTCAGGAGCATGATGGCGAAGACGGCCGCCAACGTCAGAGGAACGGCCGCCGCCACAACGATTCCTACGCGCCACCCAAGGCTGAGGATGCTCACGAGCATCACGACGCCAAGAGCGACGAAGAACTTCAGCATGAACTCATCCACTGCTTCACGAATATTTACTGCCTGGTCCGTTACTTTGCTGAAGCTGATGCCTGCGGGCAGGTCGGCGGAAATCTTCTTCTGTTCGGCAACAAGGGCTTTTCCGAGGTCCAGGCCGTTCCAGCCTTCCTTCATCACGATGCCGAGAAGCAATGCGGGCTGGCCATTATGACGGACAAGAAAAGTTGCGGGGTCTTCATACCCGCGCTTAACGTCTGCAACATCGGAGAGCTTTAAGGTGCGACCCGCTGCCACGACGGTTGTATCCCGAATCTTCTGAAGATCATCGAGGCTGCCATCCAGACGAATGTAAACCTGTTGAGCTTTCGTATCGATAGATCCGGATGGGGTTACCGCATTCGCGCGAACCAGTGCGTCAAAGACATCGCGTGCGCTTACTCCCAGCGTAGCCAGCCGTTCGTACGAGAACTCGACAAAAATACGTTCTGGTTGTTCCCCGACGATGTCAACTTTCTTCACGCCAGGCACATGAAGAATCCGCTGCCGAAGCGTTTCTGCTTCACGCGCAACCTGGCGGGGCGGAAGATCTGGAGCCTCGATCGAGTAGAGCGCGAATGTCACATCCGAGTACTCGTCATTGATGAAGGGACCGAACACGCCCTGAGGCAATTTGTGTGCTTCGTCGCCTAGCTTTTTGCGCGCCTGGTAAAACTCTTCCGGGACATCCTCTGGGCGAGTCGTGTCCTTGAGAGTCACCATCATCAGGGCAAGGCCCGGCCTGGTGAAGGTCTCTACGCGATCATAGGTGCGCAATTCCTGCATGCGCTTCTCAAGCGGCTCGGCAACAAGATCCTGCATCTCCTGCGCTGTTGCTCCGGGCCACACCGCTGACACGGTAAACACCTTGATCGTGAAGGTGGGGTCTTCCGCGCGTCCCAGTTTCAGGAAGGCGAAGATGCCGGCGGCAACTATCGTAATGAGCAGGAACAGAGTGATCGCCTTTTCGTGGACCGCGAGGGCCGACAGATTGAGAAACTTCCTCGCCTCATGCTCGCGAACCTGGGGGGCGGAAGTGCTGTGTTCCTGGAGCAACTTATCGTTGTTTTCTGACATCTGGTGCTGGCTCATCGAATTTCTGCCTTGTTCTCTACGCGCACATGTTGGCCATCGCGAAGGAGATGAACTCCAAGCGCTACGACCTGTTGTCCTGGGTGCACGTTCCCGCTGATGGTTGCTTGTTCTTTACCCAGTTGCCGTACTTCTACAGCTTGAAATGAAACAGTGGATGTAGAAGGGTTCAGCACCCAGATACCGGGTCCCTTGCCTTGATCGAGGACCGATGCGGCCGGTACTTGCAACATGTCGGTCCCTGCATCACCGGAGAGATGCACCGTAACGGTTGCTCCTAATGGAGCATTCGCGGCAGCGCCCTGGAGAACATAGCGTGCCTCAAAAGTGCGGGTCTGCGGGTCCGCGGCACCGGAAAGCTGCCGCAAACGGACTGGAATTCTCGTCGCGTTGCCGTAGAGCGTTGCATATGCCGCCGACCCCAGCTCCGGCCGCAACGTCTCGGGGAGGTTCACTGCAGCCTCTCGCGGACCGGAATGAGCGAGCTTCACAACCGTTTGCCCGGCCATCACCACTTGCCCCGGCTCGGCCAAGGCCTCGACAATAACGCCATCGGCATCCGCAAGAAGCTGTGAGTAACCGTCCTCATCTCTGGCAACCTGCTCCTGGGACTTGGCAGCAGCCAGATCAGCCTGTGCCGCATCCGATGCCGCCTTGATCTGATCGTAGATGGAAGCGGAAACCGCGCCGGTCTTGACCAAACCGCGATACCGGACTTCATCGGCGGCCGTCTGGAGAGCTTTTGCTTTTGCCGCCGCGACGGTTTCCGCCCGCGCCGTGATGGCGTGGACATAGTCGGTTCGATCAATCGTCATGAGCGGTTGTCCGGCACGGACAAACTGCCCCGTATCCACCAAGCGATTCGTGATCTTTCCGGGAACCCGGAAGCCAAGATTGCTCTGAACACGCGCCGAAACCACGCCAGTAAACGAGGGGTCTGCTCCAGACGACGAACCTACTTCCACAACGCGAACCAGCTCCGGCTTTGTTCTTGGGTCTGACTCCTGCGGCCGACCGCACCCAACGAAGGTGATTACGAGACCGGCGATGATGACTACTGCGGCGCAACTGAAAATGATACGTTTCATAGGGTTTGTCCTTTTCTGTTGGGTTTCGGTCATGGAAGCCAGCCACCGCCGAGCGCGCGATAAGAGCCGACCGCTGCACGTGCCGCACTCTGTCGAGCCACCGCCAGGTCGTCCTTGGCCGCAAGCAACTGACGATCCGCATCGAGAACGTCCGTCAGTCCGATGACACCCGCGGCGTAGGACTGTTCCGACAGGTCGCGCGCGCGCTGCAACTCAGCAATTTCACGAAGGATTTCACTGCGGCGATTCTCCGACTGGGCGAGTAGACTGAACGCGTCTTCGACATCCTCGGCCGCGTGAAGGACGGAACTGCGATACTGGAGCAAGGCTTCGGCATTGGCGCCTCGCGCTTGCTTCACTTCCGCAGCGACGCGGCCGAAATCGAACAGTCTCCAACGCAGCCCAACGACACTGACAGGCTGAAATCCTTGCTGCTCGAAGAGATGTGCGGGCGCGACGGCTTGCGAACCGACGATGCCTGAAAGCGAGAGCTTGGGGTAGTATTCCGCGAGAGCTTGCCCGATGCGAGCGTTCGAGGCGGCGACCATTCGCTCGGCAGCGATGATGTCAGGTCGCCTCCTCAACAGGTCAGTGGCGGTGGCAAGACCAGAGATTCCCGGTGCATCAGGAATGTCTGCTACGGCGCTCAACTCGGCGGCGTATGTTCCCGGCTGGGCCCCCATCAGGACGTCCAGCCGGTTCAGTTGCGCTTCGAGAGCGACCGTGAACAGTGGAATCGTCGCCTTTGCTTGCGACAGTAAGGCTTGCGCCTGAGCGAGTTCGCGGTCTGAAGCGACGCCCGCATCCCTGCGCTGCTGCACCAGTTCGACGAGATGCTGGTCGGTGGCGATCTGGTCTTTGGCGAAGATGAGGCGTGCCTGCGCGCCCCGTACCTGCATATAGGCATCCGCGGCTTCCGCGGCAACGGTGATGCGAGTTCCCGTACGCTGAGCTTCGGCCGCCTGAGCCTCGGCCGTAGCGGCCTCAGCTCCTTTCTTCAAACCTCCGAACAGATCCGTTTCCCAGCTCGCGGTGAATCCGAGATCGTAGTAGTTCTGACGGCGATCATAGCCGGGCAGGTGCGAGGCGAGACGGCCCGTCATGCTCTCGGTCGATTGGTAAAGCGTGGTCGTCGAAGCGTTAAGGTTTGCCGATGGCATGCGCTGCGCTCCTGCTGCTTGGGCAGCGGCACGCGCTTGTTGCACCCGCGTCATGGCAGCGGCCAGGTCGAGATTCTCGTCCAGCGCCCGCTGCACGATCCGTGTCAGCTCAGGATCATGGAAGCCTGTCCACCACTGGTCGAGGGGCGGCGCTGGCAGCGAGGCGGTCCGGGCTTCGATGGAGGAAGCGTTGTGGAACGGTTGGAGCGTTACCGTCGCGGGGTGATATTTGGGCCCCACGGCACATCCACTGAGGGCCGCCATTAGCGCGATGGCGAGGCCTAATCGCCAGATGGACTTTCGCGGGGAGAACGAGTATATGTAGGAGAACATGGACGCACTTCCTTACTTGCATTAATCATCGTACGCGTATATGATGATATACGCAACAGGAAAGATACAAACTTTTATGGGAGGAACCCGTTGACTCTGCAAAAGCGAAAGGAACGCTACCGCTCTGAGCTGCGTGCCGAGACCTTGTCGGCAGCCCGAGAGCTGATCCGGGAGGTGGGCTATGAGGGTCTGTCGCTCCGCAAACTCGCGAAGCGGATGGAATGTTCGCCTATGGCACTCTATTCTTATTTCGCCGACAAGCAGGCGCTTCTGATTGCTCTCGCATTGGAAGGCTTTGAAAAGTTGGCGAAACGCTTCGATTCGACGGTTAGCCGCAACCCGCTCACCGCGCTCAGGAAGATACTTCTGGAATACATTGCTTATGCCGAGGAAAACCCATTCGAGTACCGGATTCTGTTCTTATCGGTCCAGACGATAGGCGAGCTGAAGCAAACTCGGGAAGACTTGCGGGAACGAAATCCGGCTTTCAGCGCACTATTCAAGCGCGTGGAAGCGTGCATCAAGGCAGGTGTACTTCAAGGCGATGCCTTCGCTGTGAGTACAGTGTTGTGGACAGCCGCTCATGGGGCCGCGTCCCTGCTGATCACTGCAAAGACCTTCCCGTTTGGCAGCCGTCAGGAATACGGTGAAGAGGTCGTAGCAACGATCTTAAGCGGCGCACAAAACCGCGCGATTGAGCGAGTTTAAATCCTCTATCTGTTCACCGGAGCACTCCCCGCGAAGCCAGGACTCGACCTGTATGGTTCTAACCTCAGCAAGCTGGTATTTCTTCCAATGAGGACGAATCCAGCGAGTCAAGTACGCCTTGTAGATTTTCTTGGTCGCGTGACTGCGCCAAGTGTTTTCCTTTGCGAGTTCGCGTTGCTCGAAGTGATCACAGAGTTGAGCAACGGTCATTGTGCCGGAATTCGTTGGTCGGCCGTCGGTGTTGAGTTCTGAGACCAACCCCACTACGGAGCGCCGCACAGCTTCTTCATCAGGATATTGCTCGACTGTGCCGACAATTTTCTTTCGGTAAAGACGCTTACCGTCAGAGGTGGTCTCGGACCAGCGAAACTGCCAGACATCAGGGCCGCCTTTGCGACTGGCCAGACATCAGGGCCGCCTTTGCGACTGCGTCGTTTCATACATCCACGTTGCATTGTTGTCCTCCTGCACGGCCGTTGCGGTGCAGAAGAATCTTCAGGCATGGAGGCAAATGGCAGGGAAGGGGAGGCGAATCAGTCGAGTGACTTGCTTTGCGGCGGCAGCACTCCTTTCTAGGCAGTCTTCTCCGGCAAGATGAATCAGTGAAGTTCCTTCGAGACCGCGCAGATTATTTTCATTCAATCTCATTTCGGGCCTAGCAACCGTGGCGCGTTTTGCAAGTAGATTGGCGCGCTCGGCTAGTGCGCTTAGATCGTGGGCACATCTAAAGTTATGAATGCACGGAGCCTCGGGAGATGAACAAAGCGGGCTGCGTGGGCATGACAGTGAAGAGGAACGTCAATGAATTTGTCGTTTGAGAACAAGGTCGCACTAGTCACTGGGGCAGGGTCCGGCATGGGGCTGGCTGCGGCGCAGGCATTTGCTGCAGGGGGTGCTGCGGTCGCACTCGTGGACATCAATGAATCAGCGGTGCGGGCAGCCGCCGAGCGCCTGGTCGCTGCCGGCCATAAGGCGATTGCCATCCGCTGCGATGTCACCGATGAAGCTCAGGTGAAGGCGATGGTCGAGCAGACGGTTTCAGCATTTGGGCGTTTGGATGCGGCGTTTAACAATGCCGGTGTGCAAAGCCCCGCCGTTGAAACTGCTGATGCCACTAGTGAAGAATTCGACCGAGTGAATGCGATCAATCTCCGCAGTATCTTTCTCTGCATGAAATACGAACTGCTCCAGATGCGAAAACAAGGTAGCGGGGCCATCGTGAACAATTCTTCTATCGGCGGTCTCATCGGCATTCCGGGCCGGGCCATCTATCACGCAACCAAACACGGCGTGATCGGGCTGACGAAGAGCGCAGCCCTTGAATATGCCTCCAGAGGTATTTGCATCAATGCTGTATGCCCTGGGGCAATCGAAACACCTATGGTTGCCGACATGATCGCCAAGGAACCCGAAACGATGAAAGACATTATCAAGGACCAACCGATCGGTCGACTCGGTCGGCCTGAGGAAGTTGCGTCTGCCGTTCTCTGGCTTTGCAGCCCTGGTGCAAGCTTTGTGATCGGTCACGCACTCGCGGTGGATGGCGGCTACACCGCACACTGAAGAGTCGAAGAGGAGATAAATCATGCGAGGAGCTGTCCTGTACGGGCCGCGCGATGTGCGCTTCGAGGAACGCGAGGTTCCGAAAATCATCAACCCGACCGACGCCGTCATCAGAATCTCGTCGGCATGCGTCTGCGGGTCTGACTTGTGGCCGTATCGCGGCATTCAACCGATTGCTCAACCAACGCCGATGGGGCACGAGTACTGCGGAATTGTTGAGGAAGTCGGAAGCGCGGTCCAATCTGTCAAGCGCGGACAGTTCGTTATCGGTTCATTTTTCGCCTCCGACAATGTATGTCCAACCTGTCGGATCGGTTACCAGTCATCCTGCCAGCACCGCGAGCTCGTCGGCGGTGCACAGGCCCCCGTCCTGCGTGTTCCGCTCGCGGATGGCACCTTGGTCGCGACGCCTCACCTTCCTTCGGAGGACTTAATACCGAGCTTGTTAACGCTCTCCGACGTCATGGGTACCGGTTGGTTCGCAGCTGATGCCGCAAACGTGAAGCCGGGCTCGACAGTGGCAGTTGTTGGTGATGGCGCGGTCGGTCTCTTAGGTATTCTCTCCGCCAAGCAGATGGGGGCCGCACGAATCATCGCGATGAGCCGTCACGCGTCTCGCCAGAAGCTCGCACGCGAATTTGGTGCGACCGACATTGTCACTGAGCGAGGTGATGCAGGTGTTGCGCGAATCAAAGAACTTACCCACGGTATCGGCGCTGACTCGGTGCTGGAATGCGTCGGCACCCAAGAGTCGATGATGCAAGCGATTACTGCTACGCGCCCTGGCGGCCACGTAGGTTACGTCGGCGTTCCGCACGGTGTCGAACTCGATGGTGAGCAGTTGTTCTTTTCGCACGTCCATCTGCACGGTGGACCTGCTCCAGTGCGTCGCTACTTGCCTGACCT
>WNGJ01053257.1_pt2 | contig 10200 bp, 10 predicted proteins | sample 5400611 | NCBI WGS metagenome assembly WNGJ01 (sample SAMN13153375, study PRJNA577476) | soil metagenome | isolation source: 40 cm soil or saprolite under Garry oak tree replicate 1 | place: USA:California | collected 2016-06-15
GCGCTGGTCGGGCTGGTTCGTTCGCTGGCGCTCGAGACCGCCGCCACCGGCGTCACCGTCAACGCCGTGTGCCCGGGCTATACCGACACCGACATGGTGCGCGAGAGCGCGGCGCGCATCGCCGCGAAAACCGGCCGGCCAGCCGAGGAGGCAGTCGCCGCCATGGTGCGGAACAATCCGCTCGGTCGGCTGATTACGCCCGACGAGGTCGCGGCCGCGGTTCTGTTCCTATGCTCGCCGGCGGCCGCCGCCGTCACGGGCACGACCCTGACCATCGCGGGCGGCGAGATTTGACCTCGTGCCCCTGACCCGGCATTTCTGGGACGCATGAGCGACACCACGACCATCCCGCTCGATGCCGAGACTCGCGTTGCCGAGCGCCCGCACGATCACAAGGCGGAGCTGCGCCTGTGGCTGCGGCTGTTCACCTGCAAAACGCTGATCGAAGGCGAGGTGCGCCGACGCCTGCGCGAGACCTTCGACGTGACGTTCCCGCGTTTCGACCTGCTGGCGCAGCTCGACCGCGCCCCCAACGGTATGACGCTCGGCGAACTCTCCGGGCGCATGATGGTGTCGAACGGCAATGTCACCGGCCTGGTCGAGCGGCTCACCGCCCAGGGCCTGATCGACCGGCGACCCTCGCCCAAAGACCGGCGCGTCCAGATCGTCCGTTTGACCGCGGAGGGGCGTCGGTTCTTTCGCGCCATGGCGCGCGCCAACGCCGACTGGATCGCCGAGGTGTTCGCGGATCTCACGCCGACGGAAATCGACGCGCTGATGCGTCTCCTCGCCAAGACCAAGGCATCGACGCGCCGCGCGATCGCCAAGGGAGCCGCGCGATGATCCGCTCCGCGCATGTGGACAGCTTCGCGCGCGACAACCTGCCGCCCGCCGCGCAATGGCCGGAGTTCCTGTTTTCTCTTCCCGAGCTGCGGTACCCCGAGCGCTTCAATTGCGTCACCGAACTCCTCGACCGCTGGATCGCAGCGGGCCATGGCGGCCAGCCGTGCCTGTTGTCCATGGTCGAGAACCTCAGCTACGCGGAACTCGCCGAGCGGGTGAACCGCATCGCCAACGTGCTGGCGCACGACCTCGGCATGGTGCCGGGCGACCGCGTGCTGCTGCGCGCGCCCAACAACCCGATGATGGTCGCGGCCTATCTGGCGGTGATCAAGGCGGGCGGCGTCGTGGTCGCCACCATGCCGCTCCTGCGGGCGAAGGAAATCGGCTACCCGCTCGCGAAAGCGAAGATCCGCTTTGCCCTGTGCGACGCGCGCCTCGCCGAGGAGATGGACAAGGCGAAGGCGGCGGCGCCCGGGCTCGAGCGCGTGGTCTACTGGGGCGGCCGCGCGCCCGATGCGCTCGAAAAACTGATGCGCAAGCCGGGCTACGAGACGTTCACCGCCTGCGATACCGCGAGCGACGATGTTTGTTTGATCGGCTTCACCTCGGGCACGACCGGCGAGCCCAAGGGCACCATGCATTTCCACCGCGACATGCTGGCGACCTGCGACACCTACGCCCGCCACGTGCTGCGTCCCAGCGCGGCCGACCGGTTCATCGGCTCGCCGCCGATCGCCTTCACGTTCGGGCTGGGCGGATTGGTGCTGTTCCCGCTGCGCGTGGGCGCGTCCTCGGTGTTGCTCGAGCGCGCGACCCCGGACGATCTAGCGACCGCCATCGCGCTGTGGCGGCCGACCATCATGTTCACCGCGCCCACGGCCTACCGCGCCATGCTGGCGAAGGTCGGCCAGCACGATATTTCCTCGCTGCGCAAATGCGTCTCGGCCGGCGAGGCTTTGCCGAAGGCGACCTTCGACGCATGGCTTGAGGCAACCGGCCTCAAGATCATGGACGGGATCGGCGCGACCGAAATGCTGCACATCTTCATCGGCTCGCCCGAGGAGGACATCCGTCCCGGCGCCACCGGCCGGGTCGTGCCCGGCTACGAAGCCAAGGTGATCGACGAGAGCGGGCGCGAGGTTAGGCCCGGCACGATCGGCCGGCTCGCGGTGCGCGGTCCTACCGGCTGCCGCTATCTCGCCGACGAGCGCCAGCGCAAATACGTCGAGAACGGCTGGAACGTCACCGGCGACACCTACCTCATGGATGCAGACGGCTTCTTCTGGTACCAGGCGCGCTCCGACGACATGATCATCTCGGCGGGCTACAACATCGCCGGGCCGGAGGTCGAGGCGGTGTTGCTCGAGCATCCCGCGGTCGCCGAGTGCGGCGTCATCGCCGCGCCCGACGCCGAGCGCGGACACATCGTGAAGGCCTACGTGGTCCTGCGCCCCGGCCAGAGCGGCGACGCCGCTTTGACGCGCAGCTTGCAGGAACACGTCAAGATGACGATCGCGCCCTACAAATATCCGCGCGCGATCGAATACGTGACGACTCTGCCGCGCACCGAGACCGGCAAGCTGCAGCGCTTTTCATTACGCCGCCTCGCCGCCGAGGGCGCCGACCACAAGCTCGCGTCGTGAGCAAATGAGCAAATCCTCCGCGCATAAGGTGCTTCAGCCGGCCGGGTGGCCGGTGCCCAAGGGATACGCCAACGGCATCAAGGCGCGCGGCGAGATGGTGTTCGTCGGCGGCATGGTCGGCTGGGACGAGCACGAGCGCTTTCCCGCGGGCTTCGTTGCGCAGACGCGCCAGGCGCTCGTCAATATTCTCGCCGTGCTGGCCGAAGGCGGCGCCGGTCCGGAGCACGTCGTGCGCATGACCTGGTACGTGCGCGACATGGACGAATACCTCGCCGCGCGGCCGGAGCTGGGCAAGGTCTATCGCGAGACCATGGGGCGGAATTTCCCCGCCATGGCGCTGGTCGAGGTGCGCCGGCTGGTCGAGCCTGACGCGCGGCTGGAGATCGAGGCCACGGCGGTGGTTCCGGAGGGGCCATAACCCCCTCACCCCGGCCCTCTCCCCTCCGGGGAGAGGTAAAGAAAGAGTTTGTGAAATAATGGCCGCTATGGTGGCGGGATGAACATCCGCGTCGCCACCGACACGGCCCAGGTGCGCGCCTGCACGCCGGACGATATGACGGCGGTGGCGGGGCTGTTCCAGCGCACGTTCCGCAACGCGCGGCGCGCGGCGCCGGCCTCGCTCGCCTCCTACCTGCGCGAGCTTTATTTCGAGCATCCCTGGCGCGACCCCGCACTCGCCTCGAAAGTGTTCGTGGCGGATGGCGCCGTGCGCGGCTTCATCGGCATCCTGCCGCTGCGCCTCGCCTTCCGCGGCACGACCCTGCGCGCCGCCGTGGCGGGCTCGCTCATGGTCGAGAAGCCGCAGGAGAACCCGCTCGCCGGGGCCCGCCTGTTCCGCGCCTATCTCTCCGGCCCGCAGGACGTTTCGCTCAGCGACAGCGCCAACGCCGTGTCGCGCGGCATGTGGGAACGCCTCGGCGGCAAGACCGCGCCGAGCGAGAGCATGGAATGGGTGCGCCCGTTCCGGCCGTTCGCAACGGCGCTCGCGCTTGCCGCGGACTTCGTCCCACCGTTGCGCTTCGCCCGGCCGATCGCCTCGCTCGGCGACGGCATCGCCGGCCTGTTCAACCGCGACCTGCTGCGCGTCGATCCGACCGATGCCGCCGCGCAGGATGCCGAAGCAAGCGACGCGGCGTGGGACCCCGCGACCTTGCGCTGGATGCTCGCTCATGCGGCCGACAAGAATCGCCACGGCCCGACGGTCCGCCGCATCGTGCGCGGCAAGGACGGACGCCCGCTCGGTTGTTACATCTATTACGGCCGGCGCGGCGGCGTCGCCTGGGTGCTGCAGCTCCTGGCGCGCCCCGACGCTATCTCTCCGGTGCTCGATAATCTGCTGGCGAACGCGTTTGCGCGCGGCTGCGTCGGGGTACGCGGCCGCAGCCAGGCGCGCCTGCTCGACGCGCTGCAGCGACGCCACTGCCTGTTCTTCCACCGCTCCGCCACGGTGGTGCATTCCCATGACGCCGAGCTGGTCGCGGCGATCCGCGGCGGCGAGGCGCTCGTCACCGGATTGTCGGGCGACGCCTGGACGCGGCTCATTGGCGATACGTTTACCTAAAAGCGCAATTCATCATTAAGGAAAACGATTCAAATTTTCGTCGAAAAATTTACGCCATCTCCGAACCTTTCCGCTATCCCTTGCCGTCGTCATTCCCGGCGCTTTGCCGCGATGGTGAATGACAAGCGACGGCTGGGGACGGAGCGGCAGCGATGTGCGGCATTGCCGGATTCTTCGGGCGACCGAACCTCGCCGTGCCGGCGCGCGCGCTGGTGCGGCGGATGATCGATGCCGTCGCCCACCGCGGTCCGGACGCGCAGGGCTTCTTCGTCGGCGATGAAATCGGCCTCGGCCACGCGCGGCTGAGCATCCTCGATCTTGCGTCCGGCCAGCAGCCAATGGCGAACGCCGACAAGAGCGTCTGGATTTCCTTCAACGGCGAGATTTTCAACTACGTCGAGCTGCGCGAAGAGCTGATCACGCGCGGCCGCCGCTTCGCGACGACTTCCGATACCGAGATCATCCTCCAGCTCTACGAGGAGCTAGGCCCCGACTGTGTGACCAGGGTCAACGGCGACTTCGCCTTCGCCCTGTGGGACGCGCGGCGCCGACGGCTGATGCTGGCGCGCGACCGCATGGGCGTGCGGCCGCTTTACTACACGCGCCGCAACGGCACCCTCTATTTCGCCTCCGAGGTCAAGGCGCTGCTCGAGGTGCCCGGCGTCTCGGCCGAGCTCGACCCGATCGCGCTCGATCAGATCTTCACTTTCTGGTTCCCGCTCGCGCCGCGCACGGCGTTCAAACACATCGACGAGCTCAAGCCGGCCCATGTGCTGATCGCCGACCCGCACGGCACGGTGGTGCGCCCCTATTGGACCCTCGACTATCCGCGCCTCGGCGAGGAAGGCCCGCATGATGCGCGTGCCGAGGCGGCCGTTGCCGAGGAAGTCGAGCACCTGCTGCTCGACGCGACCCGCATTCGCCTGCGCGCGGACGTACCGGTCGGCGCGTACTTGAGCGGCGGCCTCGACTCCTCGCTCGTCGCCGCGGCGGCGAAGCGCTTCGTTGCGGAGCGCCTGCGCACCTTCTCGCTCACCTTCGACAGCGCCGAGTTCGACGAGAGCGAACACCAGCAGGCGATGGTGCGCGCGCTCGGCACCGCGCACGAAAGCGTCGCCTGCACGGCCGCCGACATCGCACGCCTGTTTCCGCAGGCGATTCGGCACGGCGAAAAGCCGATCCTGCGCACGGCGCCGGCGCCGTTGCTGGCGCTCTCCCACCTTGCTCACCGCAACGGCTTCAAGGTCGTGCTCACCGGCGAAGGGGCCGACGAGGTATTCGCCGGCTACGACCTGTTCAAGGAGGCGAAGCTGCGCCGCTTCTGCGCGCGTCAACCGGAGTCGCGGCGGCGCCCGCTGCTGTTCCGCCGGCTCTACCCCTATTTGCCCGGGCTGCAGGCGCAATCGCCGAAATATCTCGCGGCGTTCTTCGGCGCCGGCATCGGCCCGCTTGACGATCCGCTGTTCTCGCACCTGCCGCGCTTGCGCACCACCGCGGGCGCCAAGGCGTTCTTCTCGCGCGAGCTGCGCGCGACGCTTGGCGGCTACGACGCGCTCGCGGAATTGCGCGAAAGCCTGCCCGCCGAATTTGCTCGCTGGCACCCGCTCTCCCAGGCGCAATATCTGGAAACCGCGTACCTGCTGCCGGGCTACATCCTCTCCTCGCAGGGCGACCGCGTCGCCATGGCGCACGCGGTCGAGGGCCGCTTCCCGTTCCTCGATCATCGCGTCGTGGAGTTGGGCGCGCGCATTCCGCCGCAGCTCAAGCTCAATGGCCTGCGCGAGAAGCACATTTTGCGCAAGAGCGCCGAACGGCTGCTGCCGGCGGCCATTGCGAACCGCACCAAGCAGCCGTACCGCGCGCCCGACGCCCAGGCGTTCGTCGGCCCCGATTGCCCGGACGACGTGACGCGATGCCTCGGCGCGGCCGATCTCGCCGCGGGAAATTCATCGGCTTCCGCGACAACACCGCGTTCGTCGGCATCCTGTCGACCCAGCTCTGGCAGCGCGAGTTCGCCGCAGCCGGCGCCGATACGACAATCGAATCCGACGTCGCCTGAAGGGAGGGATCATGCGCGCAGACACCGAGCGCAAGGTGCGCAAGTTCATCGAGGACAATTTTCTGTTCCGCGAGGATCGCCTCGGCATCGCCGATAGCGAATCGCTGCTCGACGCGGGCCTGATCGATTCGACCAGCGTGCTCGAGCTGGTGGCGTTCCTGGAAAGCGAGTTCGGCTTGCGCATGGCGGACGCGGAGATCGTGCCGGAGAATCTCGATTCGATCCGCGCCATCGTGGCGTTCGTGGAGGGCAAGCACGCGGTCGCGGCAGCGTAATCCTCTTTCGAGTTAGTCACATGCGCGTCGAGCAGTTCCTGAGAGACAGCGCGCGGCGGTGCGGCGACAAGGTCGCGCTCGTCGCCGGCGGCGCGCGCGTGACCTACCGCGAGCTCGACCGCGCCTCCGATCACCTCGCCGGCGTGCTTGCAGCACGCGGTATTGCGCGCGGCGACCGCGTGATCGTGTTCATGGACAATTGCCGCGAGGCGGTGATCGCGATCTTCGCCGCGCTCAAGGCGGGCGCCGTGTTCAGCCCGATCAATCCGTCCACCAAGGCCGCGAAGCTCGCCTTTGTGCTCGACAACTGCGGCGCGCGCGCGCTGATCACGCAGGAGAAGCTGCGCGCGGTCGCAAGCGTAGCACTGGCCGACGCGCCGTCGGTCGCCGTCACCGTGATCGCCGGCGCGCGCGAGCCTGAGCCGCGCAACGCCGTGAGCTTCGAGGTGGCGCTCGCCGCCGAGGCCGCCCCCCCCGGCAATCCCGGCATCGACTTCGACCTCGCGATGCTCATCTACACGTCGGGGTCCACCGGATTCCCCAAGGGCGTGATGATGACGCATCAGAACGTCGTCGCCGCCGCCACATCGATCACCACGTATCTGGAGAACACGGCGGACGACGTCATCCTCAACGTGCTGCCGATCTCGTTCGACTACGGGCTTTATCAGGTGCTGATGGCCGCGAAGGTCGGCGCCACCCTGGTGCTGGAACAGTCCTTCGCCTTCCCGCAGGCGATCTTCGCCCGGATGACGGCCGAACGCGTCACCGGCCTGCCGCTCGTGCCGACCATGGCGGCGCTGATTCTGCAGATGCGTGATCTTGCGCCCGGTGCGTTTCCGCACCTGCGTTACATCACCAACACGGCGGCGGCGCTGCCGCCCGCGCACATCGCGCGGCTGCAAACGCTGTTCCCGACGGCGCGTCTCTATTCGATGTACGGCGTGACCGAGTGCAAGCGCTGCACCTACCTGCCGCCCGCGGAGCTTACCCGCCGCCCCGGTTCGGTCGGCGTCGCGATCCCGGGCACCGAGGCCTACGTGGTCGACGAGCACGGCGCGCGCGTTGCGACCGGCGTCGTCGGCGAACTGGTGATCCGCGGCGCGCACGTGATGAAGGGCTATTGGGAGAACCCGGAGGCGACCGCGCGCGCGCTGCGCCCCGGCCCGCACGCATGGGAGAAGGTGCTCCACACCGGCGATCTGTTCCGCGCCGACGCGGACGGCTTTCTCTATTTCGTCGCGCGAAAGGACGACATCATCAAGACGCGCGGCGAGAAGGTGAGCCCGAAGGAAGTGGAAAACGCGCTCTATGCGCTGCCCGGCATCCGCGAGGCGGCGGTCGTCGGCGTCCCCGATCCCGTGCTCGGCCTCGCGCTCAAGGCGGTGGTCGCGGCCGACCCACAGGCGAAGCTCACCGCCCACGACGTGATCCGCCACTGCGCGCGGCATCTCGAGGACTTCATGGTGCCGAAGATGGTGGAGTTCCGTGACACGCTGCCGAAGACCGAGTCGGGCAAGATCAGCCGCCGGCTGGTGGCGGACGCATTGGAGCCCGCGGCATGAGCGACGTGATGGAGCGCCCGCCGGTCGCCTTCTCGGCGCAGGGGCTGCGCCTCGATGCGGCGGCGGCGACGGAGCAGATCACGGCGGCAATCCGCGAGCAGGTGCTGCGCCGGCTGCGCAAGCGTGGCGTCGTGCTCGGGCTCTCCGGCGGCATCGATTCGAGCGTGACGGCGGCGCTGTGTGCGCGCGCTCTCGGGCGCGAGAAGGTGTTCGCGGTGCTGATGCCGGAGAAGGATTCCGATCCGGAGAGCCTGCGCCTCGGCCGCTTGGTGACCGACACGCTCGGCATCGCCAGCGCGATCGAGGACATTGCGCCGATCCTGGCGGCAGCCGGCTGCTATCGCCGGCGCGACGAGTTCATCCGCACGCTGGTGCCGGCGTTCGGGCCCGGGTGGGGATGCAAGCTCGTGATTGCCAACGCGCTCGCGCACGAGGGCTACAACATCACCCAGCTGATGGTGCAGTCGCCCGACGGCGCGCAGCAGAAGCTGCGCATGCCGCTCGATGTTTATCTCGGCATCGTCGCCGCCACCAACATGAAGCAGCGCACGCGCAAAGGGATCGAATATTACCACGCCGACCGACTCAACTACGCGGTCGCCGGCACGCCCAACCGGCTCGAATACGACCAGGGGTTCTTCGTCAAGAACGGCGACGGCGCCGCGGACCTCAAACCGATCGCGCATCTCTACAAGAGTCAAGTCTACCAGCTCGCCGCCCACCTCGGCGTGCCGGAGGAAATCCGGCGGCGCCCGCCCACCACCGACACGTGGTCCCTGGCGCAGACCCAGGACGAGTTCTATTTCTCGCTGCCCTATGACCGCATGGACCTGTGCCTCTACGGCCTCGACCACGGCATTCCCGCCGCCGCGGTCGCCCGCGCCGCGGATTTAAGCGAAGATCAGGTCGAGCGCGTATGGTGCGACATTGCGGCCAAGCGCAAGGCGACGCGCTATCTGCACGAGCCGCCGCTGCTGGTCGAGGCGGTGTGAGCGTTCGTAGGGCGCAATAGCGCAAGCGTATTGCGCCGGCTGCCGGTGAACGGCGCATTACGGCCTTTGGCCTAATGCGCCCTACGTTTTTTGATCAAATCACATGCATGCGCACGCGGGCGACGCCGGCGCCGGTCATGCGCAGCGCACGCGCGGCGCTGGTGGAAAGATCGATCGCGCGGCCGCGGATGAACGGCCCGCGGTCGGCGATGCGGACGATCACTGAGCTGCCGTTCGACATGTTCGTCACGCGCACGCGCGTACCGAACGGCAAGCTGCGGTGCGCAGCGGTCAGTCCGCGCGCGCTGTAATAGCTCGCCATGCCGACCGAGCCTTCCGATCCGGCGCCGCGCGCCGCGCGCACGCTCCTGTTCCGGGCTGCGACAAATCGCCCATGTCGGGAACGCGACGATGCATGATGGTGCCGGAGCGAAGCGAGGCGCTCGCCGCGACCGTGCTTCCCCGCTTCGTGTCGGCGCCGGATTGCGGCAACACGGTGGCGGCGCGCGTCGCGACGGTCAGACGCGATGTGTTTGCTCGCCGAGCCATGCCGGCGTTCTCCGCGCGCCGCCGCGTGCCCGCGCATGTGCATGAAATGGCCGTGCGCGTGGAGTTTCTCGTGGGTTTGTTTGTGAGAATGGCGGGCGGAAGCGGGGGGCGAAAATGCGAACGCAAGAAGGCACGTCGTGACCATCAATGTCCATTTCATGGCATCGTCCTTTGAGCGGCTGGAGTGCGTTAGATCAGCGATGACGGCGCGACGATTGCCGCGCCGGTCCCGTCCACCAGCCCGATCAAACAATGCAGGTTTCAAATCGTTCCCAGCCGCGCGCGGAAAAATGCGCCGCGGCCTGAGGTTCCGGCGGGGAATGTGTAGGTGAAAGGACTCGTCATTGCCCGCGAAAGCGGGCAATCCAGTACTCTGTGAGCTGTCAAGCTTAGCGAGAGGCGGTGATTACTGGACGCCCCGCTTTCGCGGGGCCTGACGAGTCAGAGTCTGGGACGCCCGAGGGCGGTTTGCTCTCGTAGTCTCACCCGGCCGGGTTCCAGCTGCGCGCGCCGTCGCCCATGCCTTCCCAGCCGGTGTCGGTCACCGCGACCGTGTCCTCGAGCTTGATGAAGCCGCGCTTGGGGTGGAGCATGGTGGTCTCGATCGACACCACCATGCCGGTCTCGAGCGGCTTGTCCGCGTCGTAGTTGCTGTAGGCGCGGTTCTTGACCAGGCGCGGCGCCTCGTGGCTGATCAGACCCATGCCGTGCGC
>WNGJ01009825.1_pt1 | contig 10199 bp, 10 predicted proteins | sample 5400611 | NCBI WGS metagenome assembly WNGJ01 (sample SAMN13153375, study PRJNA577476) | soil metagenome | isolation source: 40 cm soil or saprolite under Garry oak tree replicate 1 | place: USA:California | collected 2016-06-15
TCCAACTGTCGCGACAGTGGTCCGGTCGAGTGCCGGAGCCTGGCACGGCGCTCATTCATCTTTGCGACGTAAAACCAGCAGTTTTCGCTCATGTCTCTCAACCTCAAGTAAAGATGCGTCTCGGCATCCGGCAGCGGACCCAGGATCGGCATCGTCCCCAAAAGGAGGCCGAGCTCATCCATGACGGCAGATTCCCATACGACTCAGTGGTCGTCATCAGTATGTGTACTGAACTTTTGGTAGGACGACGGTTCGCAAGGCAACCAACGATTGGGCTATCGATAGGAGGTGGTTATCGCGAGCAAATCAGAACGGCCCTCCTCGCAGCCACATGTAAGGACGCGCGAGGCGACCGCGAACAAGCGGTTTAGAGGAACCGCGGGAGGCGATCGATGCGTCGGCCAGGTCAGCCAACCAGGTTTCGCCCGCCGGCATTCCATACCTGGCGTGACTTGGCTGTCATTCGGCTGTCATTGCCCGAGGCAGCAGACGTCAGCGGACAGACGTGAACTTGCGTGGACGTCTACGGACGACCCGCCGCGGTTGAAGATCGCGGACCTAGCGTCTGCCGCCGTCCATAGGCGTCCGCGATAACTCGAGCCTGGGGGTCAGGGCTCCGCTGCCGACCCACAATCCGCAATCGTCCGCAATATTGGCTGTCACAAACTCGGCTAAGAAGTCGAAGCAATCCCCTTCGCGGGATCGAGACCCGCCTGAATCTCACCCGTGCCGCGGGTGATCATCCCACTCGCGATGAGACGATGCTCCGGTGGCGACTCGTCGCCATCAATCCGGCGAAACAGAAGATTGGCGGCGGCCCGACCTAGTGCGACGGGATCTGGAGTGATGACCGTGACCCCACTTGCGGTCAGGTCGGCATGTAGTAGTTCGTCAAAACCAACAAGAGCGACCTGCCGATTGAGATCCAGCCGTCGAAGTACTCGACAAGCCCCAATAGTGATCAGACTCTCGCTAGCGAAGAGCGCGGTAGGGCGTCGCGCCTCTGACAAGAGTTCAGCGACGGCAGCCTCAGCTGCTTTGGAGTCATGAACATCAAGATGCACCAGTTGCTCATCGACCGGCAAACCTCGCGCGCTGAGTTCATCCATATACCCCCGATATCGGCGCGCAGTCCTGTCAGAGGCTAAACCCCCCAAGTACCCGATGCGGCGGTGACCGTTAGCGATGAGGTGCCTTATTCCAAGTCGGGTGCCCTGGAAGTCATTCGTGACTACATGATCCGAGTCGAAGATGGAGCTGAGCTGATCAACAAAAACGATTGGAGTTCCCGCCCGATGTTCGGCAAGTAGGAGGTCAGCGTTCTGGGTAGTACCAACAACTATTAGGCCGTCGACCCGGTGGCAGCTAAAAGCCGAAATCAAGTCGCGTTCGTGGAGCTGGTCGTCAGTGGAACTTCCGGTAAAGACCAGCACCCCGCGTTTTAGGGCTATGGATTCGATTTCGCGGGATAGAAGCGAGGAAAGCGCGTAGGCCACGTCTCCGAGAACCAAGCCAATGGTGGCGCTTCTGCTGTCGATCCGCCTTAGGCCGCTGGCTTGCAAATTGTGCCTGTAGCCGAGGTGCTCGACTGCCGCTTGCACACGTAACCGCAACGCCGGTGAGACGACCGACTCGGCGTTGATCACTCTGGAAACAGTCTTTAGGCTCACACACGCGTGTGCTGCCACCTGTCGCATCGTAGGTCGGGTCCTCAACCGCCTTGGCGGCTTCAAGCGCGCTTGAGATTGAGAGCCCAACTCGACGGGGACGCTGTCGTGTTGGGAACAGGTGCTGGCTGATGCCAATAGGTATCCAGGGCCATCGCCCGATTGCTAGTGTTCGAACAGGCCGGCGTTCTAATGGGTGCCGACGGGAAAGGCGGTGAGCCAAGCACGTGCATTCGACATTCGATCGGTAGCGAGCGTGTCGGGGTTGCGTCCTCGCACCACACCCATGAAATATCCGAGCAGCTGGAATGGCAGGGTAATCAAGACCGGCGCCACATACTCCCCCAGCTCCGCACGAAGGCGCCATGTTTCATCGGCGTGGCTTGCCAGTCCGCCAACGTTGCCGTACTCCACAGCCAGGGTAGGACCGAGGCCCTCTTTCGCGGCACGAAGAGCGTCGACAATTCGCCCGTTCGCTGCTCCTTGCGCTGCAATAGCCACCACCAGCCGGGTCGGCGATAGCAGCGACAGGGCGTCATGATGGAAGTCGCCGGTGCGATAGGCCTTGCCTACCGTAAGGCTCTGCTCCTCGATCTTGAGGGTCCCCTCACGCGCCGAGAAATAGTTCGGTCCGCTTCCTACAACAAAGACTGACTCGATGTCGACCGTGCGGTGAGCAAAGCCTTCGATTCGGGCCGTGAATTCCTCCAAGAAGGTATGCCCCGCCTCGGGGAGGGCAGCGAGTTCGCGGTCAAGCTGGCGACGGTCCGTGGCCGAAGTTGAAAGCGCGCCGGCCAGCAACGTCTGGAGCAAGATACGTGTCGAGACTACGGAAATGCATGGCCCGCAATGCTGGTGAGTCGGATACACGATCGCCCGATCTGATTCGTTGAGTATCGGGCTGACGTCCGTGTTCGATAGCGCAACCGTCAGCACATTTCTCGCTCTTGCCGCACGAATCGCTTGCAAGGTCTCAATGCTGCCGCCGGTTCCGGAGTGAGCGATGACTGCCGTTCTGTTTGGATCAACCTGTGGGAAGTAGTGCACGAGCTCGTTTGACTCGATAGCGTCGGTGCTCAGATCTGTGAAACGCCTGAAGAGCAAATGGCCGTGAATTGCCGTGAAAAAGGCGGATCCGCATCCCGTGAAAATTACGTGTCGGACATCACGCTGGATGAAGTCTTTGGCCAGTGCATCGATCTCGGGGCGCTTGGTGGCCAGGATGTCTGACCACTGAGCGGGCTCTTTGCGAATCTCGTCATACACAACGAACGGATGCTGGTCACGAACGACTTCTGACTCCCGAATGATGTACCAGAGCGGTTTCTTCTTAACCTCGTCCTCCAGCCAAGAAGGAATCGGAACCTCTGCAGTGGGCATATCGGCCCCTGGATGCTGGTCCAATAGATTCTGTGCCCAGCGGGGGAGCATGTTTACACCTCCAATAATCGGACTTGGTCGGCGAACGCGGCCTTGTAGATGCCGGCGCCCATAACGTCCACATTGAGCCGATCGGTTGCACGTAACACAGCTCGCGCAATCTGGTTAGCGAAAGCCACTGCGACAGCGATACTCGTGGCGTTGGCCAGCGCGTACAGCAGGCCCGCGTTGAAACTATCACCAGCACCAACCGTTCCCGTCACTGGCTCAGTCGTTTCGGCGGGGAGCAGGTGGGGATGCTTATCGCCTGACGTCGAGAACAGTGCGCCCTTTGCCCCGTCCTTGACTACGACTGTTGGGATGCCTAGTTTGTGAATGACCTGCACGCCACGCTGCAGCGATGTCGTTCCGCTGAGTTGGCGTAATTCCGCACGGTTGCAGGTCACGAGATCGACTGCGTCCGCTAGCTGCGCCAGGTCATCGAGTCTGAACGGCCGGGGAATGGGCGGCCCGATGTCCATGACCGTGGTGACGCCCGCATTGCGGTATGGCCGGACGTAGCTCGCTATTAGGTCGGCATTTGGGTGCGGACATCCCCCGAGAAACATGACCTTGGTGTCTGGCAAGGGCGCTCGAACTACGTATTGCGCCTCGAGGGCGTGGAAAAACGAGAGGCGACTTCCCTCGCCGTCGGTGGCGACGACATTGGTGGAACTCTCCTCGTCGGTGCTGTCCGAGGCCAGTTCAACGCCGACCCCCTCAAGCTGAGAACGTATCCACCCACCCCAAAAGTCTTCTCCTAGCCGCGTGTACAAGCGGACTCGTTGGCCAAGGCGGCCGAGCATGAATGCCGCAAGTCCGCCATTGCCTCCGATAGTCAAACTGGCGGCGCGGCCGCAGTGGGCCAATGTTGAGCGACTGAACTCGGCACCAATTCCACGCGGAAAGCGCGGTACCGATACATAGATATCGACTGTCGTCCCTCCGATGATGTCGACAACCCCACTCATTGGACCAATGCTCTGATCGCCGCGGCCAACACGGGGTAGGTACGCGCATGGTCATGGACGCGGCGGCTGCATCGCTGCTGACGTGCAAAATGAAACGTCGATTGGTTCCCGCCCGTCACTGCTGACGGCAGCGCGCAAATCGCAAATGCGTAGCTGTCCAACTGCCAGATCGGCCGCTCGAGGAATCTCAGCATCGTGGCCCAAGCCGAATGCAACTCTTCGTGGCTTCCGCCCATCAACCTTTAATCCCAGTACGAGCGACGCTGCGAACGAAGGCATCCTGAAAAGCAAGGAATACGACCAGCAGGGGGAGAGTCATGACTGTGGCGAAGGCCATGATGTCTCCCCATTGGACCGGCGGAAGGGTCTGGAAGACTGCTATTCCTAAGGGCAGCGGGCGAACTTCAGGGCCTCTTGTGACTAGCACCGGCCAAAGCAGCTCACCCCAGGCAAAAAGGAAACTCAGGATCGCGACGGTGGCATAGACGGGTCGCGCCAGAGGTACCACGACCCTCCAAAAGATGGTGAGGGGGCCGGCGCCGTCGACTCGAGCGGCCTCCTCCAGTTCTTTCGGAATATTTAGAAAGAAGGTGTAGAACAGGTACGTGAAGAAGGGACTTGCAATGAATGGGAGTATTTGCACCTGGTAGGTGTCAAGCAACTCGATCTTGGCCATCATGAAAAACAGGGGAACCGCGATCGCCTGAAACGGAATGACGATGAGGGCAATCACAATCCCGACCAGCAGGCCCCTGCCTCTAAAAGTCATGCGGGCAAGCGCGTAGCCGAACAGGCTGTTGACCACGATGCCGGCAACGACGATCGACGAGGTGATGATCAGCGAGTTGATGAAGAGCCGTGCCAGATCTGCTCGAGCTAAGGCGTCGGCGTAGTTCGCAAACGTGACCTGAGTCGGTATGAATGCACGCCATGAGCTGCCCTCGCTCAGGACTCTGTCGTTCGGCTTGATGCTGCCGACGAACTCAAACAGCAGCGGGACCAAAAATATGACCGCGAGGAGAGTCATCCCCACGTACGTTGCCAGGGCGCCGAGAACTCTTGGCAGGCGCCGTGGCTGGAGTACCGTGACCTGGCTGCTCCGTTGCTCGCTTCCGACAAGCGTGACAACCGGCATCGGCCTCATGTCGCCTCCTCGCGGATCAGGCGCCGCTGCGCCACGCTTATCGAGAGCACGATCAAGAAGAAGATGACCGCGATGGCGGAACCCTGAGCTATGCGCTGCCTGCCAAAGCCCTCGTTGACCAGCATCAGCATCAATGTCTGAGTGCTGTCCAACGGCCCGCCGCTCGTCATCACGTAAACCTGATCAAACAGTCGGAATGCGAGGATGATTGTGATGGTCACGACGAAGAGCAATTGATTGCGCAGCTGAGGAATCGTGACGAACCTGAACTGCTGCCAGGCGCTTGCCCCGTCCACGATGGCTGCCTCATACAGATCGCGAGGTATGTCCTGTAGGCCGGCCAGGAGAATCACCATCTGAAAACCGACTCCCTGCCAGATCGACATGATGATGATTGCCAGGAAAGCGGTACTGGTGCTCCGCAACCAATTGGGGTGTACGGCTCCCCCCGAGACCGCGCCTAAGAGACCGTTGATGAAACCAGCATCTGGGTCATAGAGGAGTCGCCACACGGTGGCAGCGACTGCCATGACAGTCACAACCGGCGCGAAGTAGATAGTCCGAAAGATCTTGACGCCCGCCACTTTGCGATTGACCAAAATGGCGAGCGCAAGAGCGAGCGCGGTTTGGAAGGGAACGACGATGACGACAAAGAGGAGATTGTTTGTCAGGGCACGATAGAAGATCGGGTCCTGGAAAGTCCTGACGTAGTTTAGAAGCCCCACAAATCGCAAGGGGATCGGTGAGAGCAGCCGAAGATTTGTGAAGGAAAAGATGACCGCGAGCACGAACGGTGTTGCGAGAAATGCGACGAGGAACAGGATTGCCGGCAATGAGAACAACCAGGGCGCGACTGAGTCTTGATTGAAGCGCGTTCTGAGGTTCATATTCCGACTCGAGATCATGAGCCGACCCCCTGCAGAGGGCCTGGGGACGAGGAGGGATCGTCCCCAGGCCAGCGGTCGCCTACCCTTTTACGGGATAGCCGTCGTTGTCCTTGATGTCGGTGTCGATGTCCTTTACGGCTTTGTCGAGTGCTGCTTTCACATCCCACCCGTTCAGAATGTCATTGATCGCCTTCTGGAATGACAGAGTGATCGCCGGGTAGGCTGGCGTCTGCGGCCTGGGCACTGCGCTCGACTCAAGCTGCTGGACAAAAATGTATTCAGGACCGCCCGGAGCGAAAGGCGCCGAGGCGGCACTTGCCGACTTGGTGGCAGGCACGGCCCCATTCGCACCGGTCATCTGAAGAACCTGCTGATCCTTGAGCAGGTAGTTGATAAACGCCCAAGCTGCGTCGACACTCTTTGCCTTGGAGGTGATCCCCCACTGCCAGGAACCCATTCCAGTCTTGCTTCCCTTCCCGAAATTCGGCAGTGGCAAGATGACCAGGTCGTCGCCAAATGCCTTCCGGTAGTCCGCGAACACCCAGTGACCTACCCAGGAAATGGCTGACTGTCCCTTTAGGAATGCAGTGTCATCTACATTGAAGTTGACGAAGCCCTGCTTGAACCATGTCTGAAAGGACGAGAGAGACTGCACCGCAGCCGAGCTATTGAGCACCCCAGCGGCTGACTGGTAATTACGCCTGTCGATCAGATCAGCCCCGGCCGACTGGATGATGGGCGAGAAGCCGTATGTATACCACTCACCTTGGCCATAGTTGATCTTGAGGTCGAGAGGCTTCTTGAAGCCAGCCCCCTGCAGTGTCTTGAGCGCTTGGCTGAACTCGTCCGCGGTCCATGCGTCTTGCGGACCTGATGGGATCCGAATGCCATTCTTGGCGAGCACCGACTTGCGTGTGTACAGACCAAGCCCAGAGTCAAAGGTTCCAACTCCGTAGAAGTGGTCAGCGTATGTGCCCTGCTTGACGATCGACTGCAGCAGGTTCGCCTTCAGATCAGCCGAAACGCAGCTGTCGAGTGCAACCAGGTTGCGATTCCAGGCGTAGTTGTAGAGGAACGGTCCATCGAAGTCGAGGATGTCAGGTAACCCGCCCGAGGCAGCCGCCGCTTTCACCTGGTCGTTGTAGTTGCCCTCTGGCAACAGTACGAGCTGGACTTTCACGTCGTTTTGGCTGGCATTGAAGGCCGCGACTTGCGACGTAATCGTGGTTCGTTCGCTGCCCTGCCCGCTGTGGAACCAAGCCTTGACGGTTACGGGTCCGCCGGCGACCTTGCCCGTACAGCCTCCCGTGGATGTGGTGCTGACTCCGCTGCCACCACATGCCGGGCCCAAAAGTGCGACGAGCACCAGCAACAACGCCCACCTTCCCATGGTTCAGGCCTCCTTTAGCCCCCGTTTGTGGCCCACTCGGATTAGTTGCAATTAGGTTTCGCCTCGGCGTGAAACCGGTTTCATACGGAAGGTAGCACACGCCTCTCAAACTGTCAAAGACGGTACGATTCAGGGGTGAAACCGGTTCCTAAGCACCGCCAGCATCGATTGGCCAACATCGCAGAGGTAGCGGCGGCTGCCGGAGTGGGTAAGGCAACAGTTTCCAGGGTGGTCAACGGCACCGCACCAGTTCGCGAGCCCACCCGGCGCCGAGTTCAGGAGGCTATCCAGGCTCTGGACTACCGCCCAAGCCAGATTGCTCGCGGGCTATCGCGCGGACGCGCCATGACAATTGGCGTGCTGGCACCATTCTTCACCCACCCATCCGCCGTTCTGCTGCTGCGCGGCGCGGAAGAACGGTTCACAGCAAGCGGCTACGACATCGTGCTGTACAACATTGGCAGGCCTGAGCAGGTGCACGAACAGTTCAGGAACGTGGTCGACGGTCGTCCAGATGGGGTATTGGTCATCGCGATGCCACCACCCGAGAGGGAACTGGAGCGACTGCTAGCCGCCAGGGTGCCCATTGTCGTCGTGGACTTTAGGTATCCCGCTCTATCGCATACCTATATTGACAATGTTGCTGGTGGCCACTTGGCCACCAGGCATCTCATTGAGCTGGGCCACCGCCGGATCGCTTTCGTCGGCGATCCGAGTGTCAACCCCTATGGATTCGATTCCAGTGTGGATCGCTGCGCCGGCTTTCGGCGCGCCATGGCAGAGGCTGGTCTCAATATTCCGACCGCATACATTAAGGAGGGACCGCACGCAAGGCACGTTGCCCATCGGCTGACGGCCGAGCTGCTCAGCCTCAAAGAACCACCTACTGCGGTGGTTACTGCTTCTGATACCCAGGCACTTGGGGTTCTCGACGGCGCCAACAATCTCGGCGTGAATGTGCCGCACGGACTGTCAGTGATCGGCTTCGACGATATCGAGGCTGCAGCGTATGTCGGACTGACCACTGTCCGGCAGCCCCTCGCGTTGAGCGGAGCACGAGGAGCGGAGCTACTCCTGGAGGCTATCTCCGCCCCACATCCGTCGCCTGCGCCAGTCGCAGAGCAGCTGCCACTTGAGCTGATTGTGCGCAAGTCCACCGCACCGCCGAAATAGGGACACTGGTGGTCCTAGTGAGCGGCGAAACGTCAATCGATGTGAGTTCGGTCCGCCCCGGCGGGGATGGGATCGTTTCCCTTACTCGGCGGATCGCGCTGGATCGCGCGGTTGGCGATAGGTCGTCCGCCGTCGACCCGTATCTCCATTTGGCGCCTCCGTCGTGGGAAGGGCCACCGACCTCGGATGCGCGCCGCCGGAACTTCAATTTGATTTCGATTCGATCCTGTCACGAGCGATGAGTCTTCGGCTGCGAGAAAGCTGGCTGTGGGACTTTTGGCACGTTTGGCACGGCGAGGACTGCCACCTCTTTTATCTCCAGGCTCCACGTTCGCTCGGTTCTGAGGAGTTGCGGCACCACAATGCAACGATCGGTCACGCCATCTCTCGCGATCTCAAGAACTGGACCGTGATCGATGATGCCCTTCATCCGGGTGCGGACGGGGAATGGGACGACCTAGCAACTTGGACCGGGAGCGTGATTGGACACGAGGGTAGGTGGTTCATGCTCTACAGCGGAGTCAATCGGTCCGAAGGTGGCCTAGTTCAGCGCATCGGCCTTGCCACATCGGCAGACCTATACGTATGGGAGAAGCATCCGGCCAATCCCATTCTGGAAGCGGATCCTCGCTGGTACGAGGTTCTTGACCTCAGCACTTGGTACGAGCAGGCGTGGCGCGACCCGTGGCTGTTCCAAGATGAGTCCGACCGCTCATTTCATGCATTGATCACTGCACGAGGCCGTTCAGGTGCGCCCGACACGCGTGGCGTCATCGGCCATGCTCGCTCCTTGAACTTACGTGATTGGGACATCCTCCCCCCACTCGCGACTCCTGCTGGATTTGGCCACCTCGAGGTGCCGCAACTCGTCCATGCTTCCGACCGCTTCTTTCTACTCTTTTCGTATGCATCGAAGGACCGCGCCCGAAGCCGAGTTGAGCATTCGGACAAGCGAGCGTCAACTGGAACGTACTGTCTGGTCTCCGATCAGGCGCTCGGCCCATTCAATTTCTCATCCGGCGGCATGCTCGCTGTGGACACCATTGGCTCGCACTACGGCGGCAAGCTGATCGAAGACCGTTATGGACGACTGCAGTTCCTGGCCTTCAGCATGTTTGGCCGCGATGGCCGGTTTATTGGGGAGCTCACCGATCCGTTTCCGGTGACGCTTGAAAGCGGCCTCCCTCAAGTCGAACTCTTGTCTGAGGGCGGGGGTAGATCCAGCGCATACATTGGCTAGGCAAAGGGCTTCGAATACCGACGGCAAGCTGAAGGCCTCGGCTTCAAAGATCGTCGAGGTCATCGGACCGTCCGAGCTTTAGCCGCTGACTCCGGCCTCGCCACTGCACCCGATGGCAAGTTATCGACAAACTCCCCTGGCACTAATAGGGACGCGCGAGGGGATTTCTGGTCGATTTCGTGCGGGAGGGGCTTGGATTCACCGAGCCCGCAGACGGTTTTAGGACCGTGGCTGAGGGCGCGCTTGTGGGAAGCTTTCGGGTGCAGATCGCTTCTACCTACCGGCTTCAACTCTCGAAACAGTTCACG
>WNGJ01009826.1_pt1 | contig 10198 bp, 8 predicted proteins | sample 5400611 | NCBI WGS metagenome assembly WNGJ01 (sample SAMN13153375, study PRJNA577476) | soil metagenome | isolation source: 40 cm soil or saprolite under Garry oak tree replicate 1 | place: USA:California | collected 2016-06-15
GGTTTTGGACGCGGCGCGCAGGACGAGTTCATGAACGCTCGAAAGCGGTTGGCAGCGCGGTGGAAACCCTTGGAAAGGGTTAAGACACACAAGCGACGCCCCACACCCCGATGAATCGGGGTGTTAATGAGACATGTCGGAGTTTCTTGAACTTGCCCTGCGCGGTGCGCATCTTGTGTAAATGCCAGTTCTGTGTCGGTCGCAGGACTGACGCTCAAGGGTCCGCAGCAAGCTACTGGCCGCGCGGTTGGGGAAGTGTTCGACGAGGGCGTCGAACACGACACGCGGGGCGCGTGTGCTCCCCTGGCGTCAAGCCGATTGACACGCAGGCACTTTACGTGGTTATTGCCGGTCGTGCCGGTGCAATTCCAGGACATTCAGGCTGCCGCGCGGCGAATTGCCGGCGCCATTATCGAGTCGCCCTGCCCGCTTTCCATCCCGCTGTCCGAAGCGACCGGGATGCAGATCTTTTGCAAGTTGGAATATTTGCAGCGCACCGGCAGTTTCAAGGAACGGGGCGCGCGCAACGCGCTGCTCCTGCTCTCGCCCGAACAATGGAAGGGCGGCGTGATTGCCGCCTCTGCGGGCAATCATGCGCTCGGAGTCGCCTATCACGCGCAGTTGCTCGGCATCTCGGCCACGGTCGTCATGCCGCGGTTCGCGCCGCTCACAAAAGTCGTCAACTGCCGCAAGCTCGGAGCCAACGTCGTGCTTGAGGGCACGAACATCGCCGAGGCCCGCGCGCGCGCCGATGAACTGGCCGCCACTGACGGACTGACTTGCATCAATGGTTATGATGATCCGGCTATCATCGCAGGCCAGGGGACCGTGGGGCTGGAAATCGCGGCGCAGGTGCCGGACCTTGAAGGGGTGATCGTGCCGATCGGCGGCGCAGGATTGGTGGCCGGGTTGGCGCTGGCGCTCAAGACGCTCAAGCCCAAGGTAAAGATCATCGGGGTGGAACCCGAACGCGCCGCCAGCTTCAGCGCGGCGCTGGCCGCGGGTCAGCCAGTTGAAGTCGAAATGAAACCGACGCTGGCCGATGGCTTGAGCGTCCCAAAGGTCGGCGCGAACGCTTTCCGGATCGCGCGCGAATTGGTCGAGCGCACCGTTGTGGTAACCGAGCACGCCATTGCCCTCGCCGTGCTGCGGCTGATGGAATTGGAGAAAGCGGTGGTGGAAGGCGCAGGGGCTGCGCCGCTGGCGGCTTGTTTGGCGGGGTTAGTGCCGGATTTGCGGGGAAAAAAAGTAGTCTTGCCCTTGTGCGGCGGGAACATTGATCTGACCACGCTCGACCGGGTCCTGGAACGCGGACTGGCCTTCGACGGGCGCCTGTGCCGATTCACCGCAACCATCAGCGACCGGCCAGGTGGCCTGGCGCGATTTGCCGGGTTGATTGCCGAAGAAGGGGCCAGCGTAATTGATATCGCCCACGACCGCGCCTTCGCGGATGAGGACATCAACACCGTCAGCGTGCATTGCGTAGTCGAGACACGCGATGCGGAGCATATTGCGGCGTTGCGGGAGCGTCTGAACCGTGAAGGGTTCCGCCTGAGGTAAAGGGCGAGGTGCTGCGTGATGCGGGATGCGGGATCCGTGATGCGTGATGCGTGAGGCGTGATCCGGTCACGGCTCACGGCTCACGCATCACGCTTCATGCGTCGCCGCTCACGCATCACGCATCACGCATCATGCATCCCATCCTCATCTTGCCAGAACCGGCGGGACCGCGGGCGTCGTTGGCGTAGCTGCGTGGACCAAACCTGGCCTAGCCGCCTGATATTGCCGGCTGAGCACCCAGCGAAAGTCCTGCTGCAATTTTGTCGCGCCCCAAAGAATGAGAAAAAGGTCTGCGAACAGATTCATCCCGCAAAAAGAAATTGAGGCCAGGAGCAGCACAAACAAAATCGTCAGCGCCGGCGCCAGGTTCGGTTTTTTCAGCGAAAGGGCCAGCCACATGCCTGCCCAGCCTATCGCAAAAACGTCCACCACCAGGTTGAGCGTGAACCAGGAAATCCTAAAGAGACCCATCCCGAATTCAAACAGCCCGCTCCAAATCTGCGTCAGGTTCCCGCCCGACAGCAGCGAGGAAATCAGGAACCCCCACGGGACGAAGTTCAGCAGCAGAAACACCAGCAGCGGCCAGAAAAAAAACCGATGCAAGGCCAGCCATTGGCCCTTGAGAACTTCCCCATCCCGCAGCGGGGTGCAGAGCAGCAGCTCGAGCGCGCCGCTGCGGCGTCCCTGGGCAAAAAACCTGCACGCCTGAAAGCCGACGAGCGTCTTGAGCAGCAAGCCGCAGAGTTGGGCAGTCTGAAGCAACTGCATGGTTTTTCTTGGCGAAGCCCAACTCTCGGTGATCACAATGACACCCCACCCACCGACGATGGTCCAAATCAGCCCGCGAAAGCCCGGCTGATCCGCCATCAGCCACAGAACGGGATTGATTTGCGACAACGATTTGCGCTCTCGCGCGCGTTTTGTGTCGCTTGCGCTGCCGCGCCGCGTCAACCAGCCCGCCTCGGCAAGAGCGTGAGAGCGTGGAGCGTCGGAGCGTGAAGCGTGGAGTGATGCTTCGACGCTCTGACGCTGCGACGCTCCACGCTCCACGCTCCCCACTTCACCACCCAGCCTGCCACTGGCCAGCGCCAGGAAAAGCCAGCCCAGCAAGTGGGAGGCGACCAACGATCTCCAAAACGTATCTGACTCGCTCAAGTACAACGGTTCCATCGCGCAGGCGAACGGGTAGAACGGACTGATCGATCCCAAAATCCACCCTGCCGGAAAAATGGGCACGGCCGGGTTGCGAGCTGCCAACGCGGGCAAGCCGGCAACCAGGAAAAGGAGCAAGGCCAGCGTGCCGCCCATCGCCCGTTGCGAATCGCGGCTCAAGGCCGAAACCCAAAGCCCGGTTGCCAGAGAGAAGAACAACGCATTAACCAGCGCCAGGGCCATCCGCCAGAATTCGCCGGCGGTCACCCCGCCCAGCAGCAACGGAAGGGCGGTCACGGGCAGCAGAGCCAACAACCCGTAGAACGCATTCAACGACATAGCAATGAATTTGCCCAGCACCACGTCGTAGCCCTTCAGATCCGCAAGGAAGAGCAACCCCAGGGTCCCTTCGCGCTTTTCTTCGCTCAAACAGTCTGCGGTGAGAAAGACCCCAGCCAGCAAACACAGTCCGAAGGCATAACCCGTCAACACCTTGAATAGCGCGTTGCCGGCGTTGCTCCCTGCTTGAGCGAGTAAGACAAAGCCCAACCCGGAGGAACTCGCGAAAATTGCAATCAAGGCCGTCCAGAACCGGACCCGATGAGTGCTCTTGCGCCGCGCCGCTGCGCGCAGTTCGCGATCCACAATGGGCAGGAAAGTCACTCTCATATCAAATGCTGAAACGCTAAAAAGCTGAAAAGCTAAAAGCTTTCACATTTCAGCATTTCAGCATTTCAGTTTTTCAGCAGAGTCAGCCCCCAGTTTCAGCATTTCAGCATTTCAGCATTTCAGCATTTCAGCCTTTGGCGCCCGCTCCGGCTCGGCTCCGGCCAACCATCGTTTCCAGAACCCCAGGCGCGGGGCGTAGCGCTGCGCTGCAGCCAGGCGGAACTGGGAGAGCAAGTTGTGCCTGGCCAGGCCGCCAAAGCTGAGGTCCGCGGCCATACTCAGCCCGAACCACCAGCCCAGGTAGAACCGCCATCCTGGCGCCTCGCGTATCGAAGCCAGTGCCACCACCAGCAGCACCAGCGCGTAAGCCAGACAAGGCAAAATGACCACCCGTAACAGGCTTCCGCTGGACAAGCGACTCGGGTTTTTTGCCGTGAGTCCCTGCCACATGCCAACCCAGTACAAAGCCACCAAATCCGCCACCAGCAGCATCATACTTCCGGTCCAAAGGCAGACCCAAAAGCCGTAGCCTTCCGTCTCCGAGGCGATCTCCGACTCGCCCAAGGCGGACAGCATTAGCAAGGTTTGCGCGAACAAAATCGCCACTACCGGACCGAGGAACTGACGGCGTAAGGCAAGCGCCTGGCCGCGCAGAATGTCACGAACCGATAAGGGCGTCGAGAGCAGCAACTCCAGCGCCCCGTCTCTGCGGTCTTCGGCCAATTGCCGCCCCGCTTCGACGGCGAACCAACCTTTGATGAGCATGTTGAGCAGCACACCGGTGGTCAGATAGGTGCCCACGTTGAGCCAGTCCCGATGAAACTTCGCCAAACCCCATACCCACACGCAGGCCATCAGCCCCAGCACTGCCCATATCCAGGCCGGCTTGAGACGCGCCCGCGCTGCCAGCCAGAAAAACGCATTGTGGTCCAGTAACTGGTTGCGAAAAGCGCGGCGTTCCACCAAGTCGCCGTAACTCCACAGCTTCCAGCGTTCACGCCAACGCAGCCTTTGGGCCCCTGCCGGCCTGTCCTGCCATGCGCGTGGCACAATCACGCTCGCCAGCGCCAGAAAAATCCAGCCCAGGCCATGAATCACAAGCAGGGACCACCAGAATTGGTTTCTCCAGGACTTGTAGGGGGAGTCCCAAGCCAGGTAATAGCTGAAACCGGGGCTGGGTATCAGAAAGAACGTCCTAACTGCTCGGGCCTTGGCCAAATAGGCTATCCATGCTCCACACGCGGGTAACACCGCCGTGATGAGGAGGATTACCAGGAAGGTCATACCGACTGCTTTGCGCGCTGAACGACTCGCCGCCGAGACGCACAGCCCGACGGCCAGCGAAAAGAAGAGCGTGTTGACCGTCACCAGCGCCGTGCGGCCAAATTCGCCCAAGGTCACTCCGCCCATCAACAGCGGGATGGCCAGCATCGGCACCACCGCCAGCACGCCGTAAAGCGCGTTGAGAGAACTGGCGGCCAGTTTGCCCAACACCACGTCCAGCCCGTTCAAGTCAGTCAAGAACAACAGGCCAAGCGTTCCTTCGCGCTTCTCTTGACTGAGGCAATCGGCGGTGGAGCGCACGCCGCTGAGCAGGCAGTACAGAACGGCGCTGCCGGTCAATATCCCGAAGAGGACCAGAGCCATCTCCCGAGGCGAGGTCCCTCGGTGCATCATGAGAAACAGCCAGGTGCCGGCGATGATGACCAATAGAGCTGCGCCAGCGCGGACAAAGTAGGTGCTGCGCCGCCGGGAAGCGACGCGCAATTCTCGCGCAACGATGGGCAGGAAAGTCACGGGGATTGGTGATGATTAGCGACTGGTGCTGGGTGACTCGTGGCCAATGACCGGGGGCGCCAGGACAGGCGGAGGCAGAGGTCGCAACGCCACGGAGCCGGGTTGGCCGGGGTTTCGCGCCGCCGCTTCGCGAAACGCCAGATACAGTCTCTTGCGCGACCAGACGAAGAAGCCAATGTCTTTGCCCACCGACAGCAACGCTGCCAGCGCCGCACTCAGGAGCGGCCACCAGGCAAACCAACCGGGAGTTCGCGCAAAACCCGACTTGAACAACCAAGGCATCATCATCCACCACATCATCATGGACGCCGCAAACTTGATTACGAACCACGGAATTACCTGGACGAAGGCAAATGTCTGCAACGTGGCCAGGGTAACATTCCTGGAGGTCAGTCCCATCCACATACCAAACCAGGACAGGGCGATGAGATTGCCTATGGTGGTCAGCGCAGCGGCGGCTGGCGCGAGAATCATCCTGGCTAATGATGGACCAACGCTGCGCGTCCCGCTCACTGCGCTCGTCCCGCTCACTGTGCTCGTCACAACCACCACTCGCCGCGGCGCGGAATTGGTCACCGAGCCGGCGGCGGATAGCGTGGGAGTTGGAATCTGGGACGCGATGCGCTGAAAGGATGCCTGAGCAAAGCCGGCGCCTACCATTTCCACACCCACGAGCAGCAGCATCGGCAGGGCGAACATCCGCACCAGCGCCCGCCATTGCCCTTGCACGATCTGCTTCTCGTTTACCGGGGACGCCAGCAGCAGCTCCGTCAGCCCGCTGCGCCGTGCCTCGACGAAAAACCGGCACGCTTGTGAGGCAGCCCACAAGTAGAGCACCAGCATGAGGAAGCCGCCCGCGAGGCTCCAAACCATCCATGCCTCCGCCGGCAGTTTCATCACCAGAACAGCGAACCCGCCCGCCGCCAAAATGGCGACCGCCCAGATGCCAAGCGATTGCCAGCGCTCGCGACACGCCAGCCACTGCACCGGGTCCCGGTCAATAAGTTTTCGGCGAAGTTTTGCACGCCGCGCCGCGCCGCCGTCAAAGCGCAAAGCGGTAAGCGCAAAGCGCAAGACGCCTGCCGCTTGCCGCTTACCGCTTTGCGCCTTGGCTCTTTCCTGCCACAACCGTGGAACCAGAAAAGAGGCCAGGCCAAACCAGACCCAGCCCAGCGCGTGGCTCATGCCTAGACCCCGCCAGTACAAACTTCGACCCCAGTCGCCAGCCGTCCAGAAAGCGTATCCCGGGCTGGACAGACTCAAAGCCGGATTGAACGCCCGCTTCTTGACACCGGCAAAAATTGCGTCGGTCACCGGCCCTCCGAAGGTCCACAACAGCAGCATCAGCAGCGTGGCCCCCAGCGCCTTTTGCGCATCGCGACTGAGGGCAGACACCAGCAAACCCGCCGCCAGCGAGAAAAAAAGGGCGTTGACCAGCGCCAGCGAGGTTTTCCAGAACTGTGCGCCGGTGACCCCGCCCATCAGCAGCGTCACGGCCAAAACCGGAAACACGGCGAGCAGGGCGAAAAAGCCGCGCAAGGAACTCGCCAGCAGCTTGCCTCCCGCCACGTCATAGCCGCGCAAGTCGGTGAGAAACAGGAAGCCGAGTGTGCCTTCGCGTTTTTCTTCGCTCAGGCAATCGGATGTGAAGAACAGACCCGCCGACAGCGCCGCAGCCAACGCCAGCCAGGTCAACACGCCGAAGAGGACGCCGCCCATGGTTGCCGCTCCCACGCCGCGCATGGTGCTGAGGGCCATGAACCCGCTTCCAAGGGTCATTCCCGCCAGGGCAGCCGCCACCCGCAGCCAAAAGTTGCTGCGTTTCCGGGCCGCGATGCGCAGTTCGCGCGCAACAACCGGCAAAACGGTCATGGCGCAGAATTAGCAGTTTAACGCGCAGTTTGGCAAGGTCAGCGCGGGGGCGCTACGAACATGGTCGACGGGTTGGGCGCCACGGCTGCGCGATCGTTGATTTGCCGTAAGTGTTCAGGTGAGAGGTTGAACCGCTAATCTTCGCTAATGGCAGAAAGACCGCGCTGCGGCCATGAGCGTGTACATCATCCGTGGATTCGTCAAATTGCGCGAAGACCTCGCCGCCAACGCCGCCATCCTCAAGCTCCTCGCCGAGATTGATAAGACCCTGCTTCTGCACGACGGCGCGCTCCGCGACATCTATCAGAAGCTCCGACCGTTGCTCGAGCCCCCCAATAGCGGGGATTACTAAAAAGCTGAAAAGCTGAAAAGCTTCCAGCGTTTTAGCCTTTCAGCGTTTCAGCATTTCAGCATTTCAGCATTTTATGCCCACCCCCGCTCGATCAAATCCTTTCCCTCGCTCGTAAAATACCTCCGCGACGAGCTTGGCTGGCCGGTCGAGGCAAAGCGGTGGCACAGGTTGGCCAGCTACACGCCGGTCTTGCGGATGCCGTCTGCGCGTGGTGAAATTGCTCCATGCCTGATGAAGCCAATGCTGCTTCCTTGAAGGAGCAGCCAGCAGCGTACGCGCCACCGCCGGCGACACAGCGGTTGATTGATGAGTTGTATCGCGAGGAGTTGATCGAGGCGCGCGCGATGTCATCCGAGCAAAAGGTCCTCGCCGGGCAGCAGCTTTTTGAGGCGGCCTGCCGGATCACGCTGGCGGGCATCCGCCACCAATTTCCCGAGGCTTCCGAAGAGCGTTGCCGGGAAATACTTCGCGAGCGCCTCCAGTTGCAGCGCAAGCTGGAGACGACGTCATGACGATTGATGACGTGGCCCTGCGCGTGGCCGAAGCACTAAACGTCGCCGAAATCCCGTTCATGCTGGTGGGCGGGTTTTCGAGCAATTATTACGGCATCCCGCGCTCAACTAAGGACGCCGACTTCGTGGTGCAACTCAGCGCGCCTCTGACCGCGTCATTTGCCCGGTTGCTTGGGCCGGAGTTCGAGGCGGAGGAGCAACTGTCGTTCGAGACCAACACGGGCACGCAGCGGCAGGAGTTCCGCGTGAAGGACACGTTGTTCAAGGTCGAGGTGTTTCGCCTGTCCAACGACGCGCACGATCAAGAACGATTTCGCCGCCGCGGGCCCGTCGAGGTGGAGGGACGACAGGTCTTTTTTCCCACGCCCGAGGATGTGATTGTCTGGAAGCTGCGTTGGGCGAGGGCGAAGGATCGCGAAGACGTGCGGGCAGTGATCGGGGTGCAGCAAGGGCATCTCGACTGGTCTTACATCGAGGGTTGGTGTGAGCGGCACGGCACGCGGGCGTTGCTGGAGGAAATTCGCCGGACCGTGCCGAAAATCTGACAGCTAATTACCCCGGGGAGATTGCTGTCTGAGAGAGAGAGAGAGGGGCGAGGTGCAAGCCACCACACGTCGAAAGATGGCAAGTGTTCGGAGACTGCGACGCTCCAACGGACGCAGTTCATCTGTGAACTGCTGGAGGTTTGGCGGCGGTGTCGCGCAGGATCAGTTTTCCCACCTTCGTGGTCACAAGCGACTCCGCAGCTTCCGGGTTCAGAGGGAACTTAAAGCCGTCCAGGGTCAGATGTTGGACCTGGTCTGCCAAGACGACGGGGCGAACATCGTCCTTTGCGAGACTGAGACGGACATCTTCGAGAACAAGGTGTTCGACGTTGCGCGCATAGACACCCCAAGCCGGCAGTGGCCGGGCATCAACGCCAGGACCTTTGACGGCGAGTTTGGCTTGCTCGGCTTTGCCGCCGCCGCTGAATTCGATGTCGGCGTTGCGAAGGACGACGTTGGTGATCGGCGCATCAGACCAACTTTCGACGGACAGCGCGGAGCGATAAACGCCCGTGGCGTTCAGGCCGGCTACGGTGACGCGAGCGACCGGGTTGTTGCCCCTGGTCCAAACGGTCACGGGAGACGCGACGTTGCGCATGGTGTTGTTGGCCAGAAGCACATCATCAAGCAAGCCCTGGGTTTTGTCCCAGCCGCCCGGCTGCAGCATGATGCCGCTGAGCATGTTCGTGCGGTTGGAGGTGCGATGGGGATTAAGGCCCGGTCCATAGAAGAGGCAGCCGTTCACCAGCAGGCTCGTGGCCGGGCCGATGAGGCGAATACCGTTGCACGACGAGTTTACAATGCAACCGGAGATCAGGACATTATCCCAATAGCGGCCAGCAATGGAATCGTCCCCGGTGTAGAATTGGCAATTGATGATGGTCACGTTGTGACACCACTGCTGGGGCGCGCCCCGGAAATGCACGCCGTCCCAGCCGCCGCTGATCTTCACGTTGCGGATGTCCACGTCGTCGCTGAGCTGGAAATAGATCGCGTAGTTTGCGGCGTCCAAGATGGACAGATCACGGATGGTGAAGCGGCGGCAGTTGACAAACGCGATGGTGTGTGGACCGCGCATGTGCTCTTCGCCGGTCGGATCGAATACCTTGTTGCCGTCAATTACGCCTGGGCCGCCGATGGCGACATCTTCAACATTTTCGCCTAGAATCAACGCGCGATGCCACTTGCCCCACTTGGCCTCCGGCATGAAGGACGGCACAGCGGGTTGCTGGTATTGCGCAAGGTTGGTGGTGCCGATCAAGGTTGCGCCCGCGTCCAGGAAGAGGGTCACGTGACTGCGAAGATGAACTGTGCCGGACAGATAACGGCCCGGGGGCAGCAGGACCTGTCCGCCGCCTTCTTTTGCACAGGCCTCCAGGGCTTGATTGATCGCCGTCGTATCCAAAGTGGCGCCGTCGCCTATCGCGCCATAGTCGCGGACGCTGAAGGAGTGCGGGCCGGAAGCGTGGCCTTCCGCTTGAGTGCGTTCAGCGGCGCGGACGAACGCAATCGGCGCGACCACGATGCTCAAGCAGGCGGTCGTGAGCAGGTGATGACGAAACCTGGTCATGGTCAGTTTTCCTAAAGGCATTAAGGCTTATCAAAAGCTAAAAAGCTCAAAAGCTGAAAGGTTTCCGGGTTCACACTCATGTCACACTTGAGCCTTTCAGCGTCTCAGCGTTTCAGCCTTTCAGCATTTGTCCCCTCTGTTACGGCGCCAAGATATCCCGTGGCCGGCG
>WNGJ01009829.1_pt1 | contig 10197 bp, 7 predicted proteins | sample 5400611 | NCBI WGS metagenome assembly WNGJ01 (sample SAMN13153375, study PRJNA577476) | soil metagenome | isolation source: 40 cm soil or saprolite under Garry oak tree replicate 1 | place: USA:California | collected 2016-06-15
GACCGCGGATGGCAAACCCAACCTGAACGGTATTTGGCAAGCCCTTAACGAAGCAAATTGGGATATTGAAGGTCATGCGGCGGGATTTGGGCGTGTGACTGCGCTCGGCGCAGAGGACGCGATTCCTCCCGGGTTGGGTGTAGTGGAGGGCGGCGCCATTCCATACCAGCCTGCGGCATTGGCGAAAAAAAAGGATAACTTTGCGAAGCGCCTGACACTGGATCCGGAAATCAAGTGTTATCTGCCGGGCGCGCCGCGTGCCATGTACATGCCGTACCCATTCCAGATTATTCAGAGTTCGAACACGATCATGATGGTCTTCGAGTATGCCGGCGCCGTGCGCACAATCAACATGGGCAAACCCACGGAAGCTCCCGCCGATAGTTGGATGGGATGGTCGAACGGGCGCTGGGATGGAGAAACGCTGGAGATCGACACCACCGGTTTCAACGACCAGACCTGGTTCGACAGGGCGGGAAATTTCCATAGCGACGCCTTACACGTGGTCGAACGTCTTACCGCCCAGACACCGGACCTTCTCAATTACGAAGTCACCATCACGGATCCAAATGTGTTTACGCGGCCCTGGAAGATGAGCATGCCCCTCTATCGCCGTAAGGAAAAGAGCGCGCAAATCATGGAATTCAAGTGCGTGGAGTTCGTAGAAGAATTGATCTATGGGCATCTGCGCAAGCAGCCGAGCAAGTGACGGCGTGGGGGAACCGGACGGTGGGCCCGACGCTAAATAAGGCGTGGGGGAACCGGCCGGAAGTAGGGAGGCCGCGAAGCGGTGTACCGAAGGGACCCGGACGGTGGGCCCGACGCTAAATAAGGCGTGGGGGGACCGGCCGGGAGTAGGGAGGCCGCGAAGCGGCGTACCGAAGGGACCCGGACGGTGGGCCCGACGCTAGAAAGGTGAAAGGGAGGTTTCAGATGCACCATCGATTTTTCGCTTCAATAGGTACGCTGGCGGTTGTTATCGCCGTAGTGTTGTTGGTGACGATACCGGTGGCTGGTCAGGCGCCTTCTTCCACTGCAAAGGCGGCGCCTGCTGCGAAGAAGTGGACTCCGGCACGTACACCTGACGGACAGCCGGACCTGCAAGGATATTGGACGAACTCCACGTACACGCCATTGCAAAGGCCCAATAACGTTACGAAAGAGTTCTATTCAAAAGAGGAAGCCGCGCAAATTGAAAAGCAGGCCGCTGAACGCGAAAGTGAACAAACGGAACCCGGAACCATAGCCGACGTCCACTACGACTTTACTCAGTTTGGATTGGACCGGAACCAGTCCACGCACGCATCGACCGTGCGAACGTCGATGATCGTCGATCCATCTGATGGAAAACTTCCTCCCGTGACGGCCGATGGACAGAAGAGACAGGCCGACCGCGCGGCGGAGAGGAGGCGAATGGGCGCCACCACCGACGACGTACGGAACATGCCGGTCGGCACGCGCTGCATCATCATGGCGGGTTCCGGACCGCCAATGATGCCGACAGCTTATAACAGTAATTATCAAATTGTTCAGGCTCCGGGGTATGTGATGATTCTCACGGAGATGATCCATGACGTTCGCATCATCCCCCTGGACAGTCGTCCGCAACTCCCCCAAAATGTCCGCCAGTGGATTGGGAGCTCTCGTGGCCGTTGGGAGGGCGATACGCTAGTTGTCGAGACAGCAAACTTTAACGGCAAGAACCCTTTCCAAAATTCGAGTGAGGACATGAGAGTGACCGAACGGTTCACGCGCCTCGACGCCGACACTATCGACTACAAATTCACAGTTGAAGATGAGAAAACGTGGGCGAGACCCTGGACCGCAAGTCTTTCCCTGAGGAAGGCGGTGGGGCCGATATTTGAACACGCCTGTCACGAAGGAAACTATGGTGTAGCGAACACACTGGCGGGAGCTCGAGCCGAAGATAAGAGAGCCGCCGAAGCAGCTGCGAAGAAGGGATCGAAATAGGCGGGGTCCCAGTGGGCCCGACGCTAAGAAAAAAGTAAGGAGGAACCAATGCGAACTAAGCTAGCCGTTGTGATTACCGGTGTTGTTTTACTTCTCGCCGCCGTGCCGGTGTGGGCGCATCACGCATTTTCGGCCGAATTTGACGTAAACAAGCCGCTCACGCTGAAGGGAACACTCACGAAATGGGAAATGATCAATCCTCACTCGTGGTTCCATATCGACGTGAAGGGTCCGGACGGAAAGGTTGTCGAATGGATGATCGAAGGCGGCAGCCCGAACACACTGATCCGGCTGGGCGTAACCAAGTATACAGTGAAGGTTGGAACGGAGCTGACCATCGATGCATATCAAGCCAAGGAAGGGACGAATAAAGCAGTCGGCAGAAATTTCGTGTTACCGGATGGGACAAGGCTGTTTCTTAGTTTGAATGGTGCGGTTCCCGGCGCCCCGGGTGATCCAGAGAAATAGAGGTACAGGAACTAGCGCTGCTCTGAGCGCCGGCCCAAATGGATCCCCGAACAGGCGATACAGAATCCAATAAGTCGTGAATCCTATCTTTGGCGCCCGGCATCATAAAAGCGCGTCATGTCCGATTCAATTGAGGAATTTCGGGGACAGACACCGAATTCTGTAGTCTCAAGAATTCGGTGTCTGTCCCCGAAATTCCTCCGTCCCGAAATTCAATACGTCGCCCAAGCAAAGGGCTACTGGACTTTGGGCCGCGGCGCTGGGGCCGGTCTGGTGAGTCTCGCGGCGTCGATCGGGACGTTTGGCTGCACGTCGCTAAGCTCAGTAGTGGCCTGCCCGTCCGTCCAGGTCGTAGTCCAGCGAAAGGGTATCTTGACTCCAGAGACCTCGCGATAGTCACTGTAGTCAGTCTGCGTGGGAACGCGGCCGACCGGCGTATCGACAAAGCGGACCAGCCGCACCAACAGACCGGATTCGTCGAAATAGAAATTTACGGGAGGCTGCCGGGGGTTGGTTCCCTGGATAACTCGGACCTCGCGATCGTCGATGGCAGTCGCGCCGACCCGCCATTGGGCAAACGCCTGTTTGATCTGTGCCGGAAAAGACAAAATCGCATCGATTCTGGCGCCTACCAGATTACCTCCGGTCAGCGGCATCAAGGGCACAGGTTTGTCTGGCCCCGCGATCCAACCCGCGCGGCCGTCGTAGATCCTGACGCTGTCTCCGATGCGCGTATGGACGATCGTGGCGCGCTGAGCCGGAGCTTTGGCAAAGATTTCCACCGGGACCTTCGTTTGTTCCGTCTCGAACCCTATGAACGTCCCCCTGGCGGCATAGCTGGTAAGGTTGGCCAGCCGCTGCCCCCCGCCGAGTGCCTGGATATACTTGTCAAAAACTTGATCGGCGGAAGGCCCCCCAGAAACGGGAAGGATTTCAATTTCATTTGGATCTTCGACAGGCGCAGAGTATTGCGCAGCAAGATTCGGCACGACCTTGGGGCGTAAGTCGCCGCGATGACAGGTGTAGCAGCTCACAGAGCGCACTCCGCTGAAGTTGTCCTTGTTGATGGCGTTCACCATCAGCATCATCCTGCGCGCAGTCCGCTTCAGCGGGGTCTCCTCGGCAAACTTTTCCCAGGTGCCGGCGCTTTCTGGGATATGGCAATCAATGCAGTTCAGGCTTAGGGCGGCGGAAAACATACCCATCGTGTCCATGAATTCGTCCACCGGAATACCTTTGAGAATCTGGACGTTCTTGAAGACTTCTTCCGCCATCTGCGCTCTCGGTGCCTGCCCAACCTGTCCGCTTGCCAACGCAACGCCCAGCAGGCACACGACCACTGTTCCCATGGCGCCGGGAATCATTCGCCTCGATCCGAAGTTCATGTTGCCTCCCTTCCTTCCGGTGCGCGAAAAATGGAGCCGTTTGTGATTTATTATTGATTGGAAAATTCCATTTTGGTCGCGCGAGCGGCAGTATACGCTGGGATGCCTCCACAGGCAATGTTCACCGGGTCTATGGCTCAGAGGGAGCTGTCCGTACCCCCTGACCCGCTCAGACCTGAGGCGTGTTGCTGGCTCGCAAAAAATGTCAAATGTTGGGATGTCCCATGAACGATGTCATATGTAGCTGTCAAATGACTCAACTACCAAATGACCAAATAGTGCAATTGAGTAATTGCGTCCTTGAGTAATTAGGTCGTTTGACAAGTGCATATGACATCGCTCATGGGACATCCCAACATTTGACATTGAAGAGCTGAGCAACAATTTAATACACCACTATCCAGCGGGGTCCGGCTGGGTGTGAAGAAGAAAACCATGGTATCATCGACGCCTATCAAGCCAAGGAAGGGACGAATAAAGCGTCCGGAAGTAAGAAACCCGCGAAGCGGTGTACCGAAGACGAGGAGGTTCGATGAACCATCGATTTTTCTTGCCACTGCGTTCCTTGGTTGGCGCTCTTGCTGTGACAACCGCGGTCGGGTTGGTGATGCCGGCACTCGCCGCTGGTCAGGCGCCGTCATCCACGGCGAAAACCTGGTCTCCGCCACGCACACCCGATGGTCAACCGGACCTGCAGGGGATTTGGACCAATGCCACCATTACGCCCTTGGAACGGCCGGCTGAACTTGCAGGGAAGGAGTTTTTCACGGAGGCGGAAGCGGCGGAATATGCAAAGGAGGTGATCGCGCGCACTAACGCGGATCGCCGCGACGGAACTCCCGAAGCCGATGTTGGCCGAGCCTACAATAACTTTTGGTGGGACCGCGGAACAAACGTTGTAAAGACGAGGCGAACCTCCCTGATCGTCGATCCGCCGGACGGAAAGATCCCTCCGTTGACACCGGAAGGGCAGAAGAGACAGACCGAGCGTGTAGCACGGAATAAAGGACATGAATTCGACGGCCCGGAGAACCGGCCCTTGGGCGAGCGCTGTGTCATTTGGGCGTCCACCGGACCACCAACGCTTCCCACAGCCTACAACAATAATCTTCAGATCGTGCAGACTCCGGGTTACGTCATGGTTCTCATTGAGATGATCCATGACGCTCGCGTCATTCCCCTCGACGGCCGCCCGCACCTGCCGCAAAGCGTACGTCAATGGAAGGGAGACTCGCGTGGCCGCTGGGAGGGCGATACGCTAGTCGTCGAGACAACGAATTTCACCGACAAGAACCCATTCCGCGGCGCTAGCCAGAACATGCGCCTCATTGAGCGCTTCAGGCGCGCTGATGCCGATACGCTCATGTATCAGTTCACTGTCGATGATGAGACATCGTTTACGAAGGCGTGGACAGCAGAGATTCCTCTGAATAAGACCACGGGTCCGATATTTGAGTACGCGTGCCACGAGGGAAATTACGCAATGTCAGGTGGCCTCGGTGGAGCTCGAGTCGAGGAGAAGAAGGCTGCCGAAGAAGCCGCAACGAAGGGATCGAGATAGATTCGCGTCATTTACTCAATTCGCGGAATAAGGGGACAGTCACCTGATTTCTGAGGTACAAGAAATCAGGTGACTGTCCCCTTATTTTCAATTGAAAGGATGATCAGCATGCGTGCACGTGAGATGAGATGGTTATCGTTATGGGTTATTGGGATGGTTGCGGTGACCTGGGCCGTGATGGCTCAGCAGTCACGGCGTGTGGACGATGCGGTTCTGAAAAATGCGAGCAAATCGGGAGACGAATGGCTGACATACGGCCAAAATCCGGGAGAAACGCGTTACAGCCCTCTCAAGCAAATCGATGTGACAAATGTGAGCCGCGTGGGGCTGGCCTGGTCGTATGACGTGGGGCCGGGCGGGGGCAGCCAGGAAGGGACTCCTCTGTTTTGGAATGGCACAATCTACGGCATTACAAACTGGAGCGTTGTCTTTGCCCTCGATGCACGCACGGGCAAGCAACGGTGGCGCTGGGATCCGGAAGTCAACCAGGCGGCGGTGCGGCCCAAGGTCTGCTGCGGCATCGTCAATCGCGGCATCGCTGTTTATCAGGGGAAGATCATCGCCCCTGTGATCGATGGAAGACTCGAGGCCCTGGACGCAGAGAGCGGAAAGGTCCTGTGGGAAGCTCGGGTCGCATTTCCGCAAGACAACTACACCATCACCATGGCGCCGCGAATTGCCAAAGGGAAGGTGATCATCGGAGTCAGCGGCGCCGAGTATCCCGTGCGGGGATTCTTTGCGGCCTACGACGCGAATTCCGGCCAGATGGCGTGGCGCTTCTATACCGTTCCGGGCGATCCTTCGAAACCGTTTGAGAATGCGGCGATGAAGAAGGCGGCCGAAACATGGGACGGCGATTGGTGGAAGATGGGCGGCGGCGGCACGGTCTGGGACGGCATGGCCTATGACCCGGAGGCGGATCTTATCTATATCGGGACCGGCAACGGCGGACCGTGGCCCGAGGAGCTTCGCAAATCGAAAGGCAAAGACAACCTCTACGTATGTTCCATCCTCGCCGTCAAGCCGGATACCGGTGAGCTGAAGTGGTATTACCAGAATGTTCCCGGCGATTCGTGGGACTTTGACAGTGTCCAGCAGTTGATGCTGACCGACCTCATCATTAATGGGCGCACGCGCAAAGTGATCATGCAGGCCAACAAGAACGGCTTCTACTATGTACTCGACCGGGTCACGGGAGCGTTCATTTCCGCGCAGCCTTTTGCTCAAGTGACTTGGGCTAAAGGAATCGATCAGGAGACGGGCCGTCCGATCGTGAACCCAGAAGCCCACTACGACCAAAACGACGAAACCGTCACATTGGCCCCGGGACCTGGCGGGGCGCATAACTGGTCGCCGATGTCTTTCAATCCAAGTACGGGTTTGGTCTACATTCCGACTTCGACGAGCAGCACGGGCACCTTCACAGTGGATCCGAACTTTGTTTATAAACCAGGCCAAACGAACTTGGGTATCGCTCGCGGTGGCCGCGGCGCCGGCGGCGGCGGTCCCGACGCCGGCGCCCCAGGCGCGACTCCAGACACACAGCCCACTGCCCCAGCGCCGGCCCCAAACACTCGGCCTTCACCGCCCGCCATCGGACCGCCTCCTCCGGAAGGACAGCGCGGAATGCTGGTGGCATGGGATCCTGTCACGCAGAAGGAACGCTGGCGTGCACCAGGCGGAGGTGGCATTGGCGGTGGCACGCTGACGACAGCGGGCAATCTCGTGTTTCAGGTCATTCCAGATGGACGCTTCATCGCGTACAACGCCGACAAGGGCGAGAAGCTTCTTGAAATTCAAACAAACTTGCGCGGAGGTATGGGGCCGCCAATCACTTACATCCTGGATGGCAAGCAATACATTTCCTTGATGGGAGGAACCGGCCCTGTTCCACCACGAGGCGGAGGTGGAATTGCCGCACCGCCGGCGCAGCCTCCGACGCCACTAGTTCTGCCCAAGTTGTATACGTTGGTGCTGGACGGAAAGGCCCCGATCCCAGAGGCTAACCAGCAATAGAAGGAAACGCGGGCTAGAGGTAGAGAAGGTTTGAGAGAATTGCAGGGCAGCGGACGAAGCGTGAAGTTGAAGACATCGATGCTATCGCTACTGACCCAGAGTTCGAAAAAATATCCAAACTCCAGACCCCTCCTCGCGAGGAGGGGAATAATACTCCTTACTGCGTTCTTGTTCCTTCCCGCCGCCGGCGCACAGCCGCCGGTCTCCCAGCAGCAGCCATTCACTATCAAGGTCGCTACACAGCTGGTTGTGGAAACCGTGGTAGTGAAGGACAAGGACGGGAAGAATATCGAAGGTCTGACGGAAACGGATTTCACCGTCACCGAAGATAACGTAGCGCAAACGATCAGCGTATTCGAATTTCAAAGTCTGGACGGCACGCCAGCCGCGGCGCCGGCGGCGCCGGTGAGTGCCGTCAAATCCGTAACCCCGGGTCAGATCTCACCGCCGCCTCCCGGCGACGCTCGATACCGAAATCGTCGCCTCCTCGCTCTATTCTTCGACATGATGACAACGCCTCCGCCGGATCAGCTGCGCGCGTTCCGTGCAGCCGACAAATTCATCCGGGCGCAGATGCAGACGCCGGACATGATAGCCATCATGACGTTTCAAAAGGGCGTCGTCAGCGTGCTACAAGATTTCACTGACGATCGAACTGCGCTATTGGAGACGCTCGCAAAACTCATGTACCCGGAAGAGGATGACAGCAATGATCCGATCGGCGCATTTGGGCAGGATTCCGGGGAATTCAACCTCTTCAACACGGATCGCCAACTCGCCGCTCTTCATACCGCTGTGAGCATGTTGCGATCCTTGCCTGAGCAGAAGTCGCTCGTCTATTTCGCGAGCGGCGTGCGCTTGAGCGGCGGTGATAACCAGGCGCAACTGCGCGCCACGATCAATGCGGCCGTTCGGGCAAACGTTTCTTTCTTTCCCGTGGACGCGCGCGGGCTTGTCGCGAGCGCCCCCTTGGGCGATGCGGGCCGGCCATCGCCGGGCGGAATTGGCGTGTTCTCCGGCACAACGGCAATGGCCCTCGTCACCGGTTTTCAACGATCGCAAGACACGCTGTACGCTCTTGCTGCGGATACCGGCGGCAAGGCGATGCTCGATAACAATGACCTTACTGCAGGAATTGTTCAGGCGCAACAAGCCATCACGAGCTACTATGTCATCGGTTACTATTCCACCAACTCCGCGCTCGATGGAAAGTTTCGCCGCATCAAGATCACCTTAAAAGAAACGCCATCTGCCAAATTGGATTACCGCCAGGGTTATTTCGCCGGCAAGACGTTCAACAAATTCACGGCCGCTGACAAAGAACGCCAATTGGAGGAGGCGCTTATGCTCGGCGATCCGATTACGGATCTCACGATTGCAATGGAAGTGAATTACTTTCAATTGAATCGCGCGGAATATTTTGTCCCGATTACGGTGAAGATTCCAGGCAGCGAACTTGTTCTCGCTCGAAGTGGTGGCGCGGAACGCACTCTCATCGACTTCATTGGTGAAGTCAAAGATGATTACGGCACTACCATTCAGAACCTGCGGGACAAGGTCGACATCAAGCTCAGCGGTGAAACGGCCAGCGAACTGTCGAAACGGCCAATTCAATACGATACCGGCTTCACGTTGCTGCCAGGAAAGTACGTGATCAAATTTCTGGCGCGCGACGCGGAGACCGGCCGAATCGGCACGTATCAGACCTCTTTCGTCATTCCCAATTTGATGAAAGAGGAAAAACGCGTCCCCATCAGCTCGGTGGTCTTGAGCACCCAGCGTGTCGATATGAAAGAAGCGTTGTTCAACGCCGCCAAAGACAAGAGTGCCGGGGCGCAGGCGGCCAACCCCCTCGTTGTCGAAGGGCAAAAGCTGATTCCGAGCGTGACCCGCGTGTTCAGCAAGAGCCGTGACTTGTACGTGTACCTGCAGGCTTACGAGCGGTATGCCACGACCACGCAGCCACTGGTCGCTTTTGTGACGTTCTATCGCGGTCAGTCCAAGGCGTTTGAAACCACGCCACTTCAAGTCGTGGACGGATTGGATCCGAGGTCAAAGGCGTTGCCGCTGAAGTTCAGCTTGTCTTTATCGAAATTGCCGCTTGGGGAATACAACTGCCAGGTGACGGTCCTTGATCCCACCGGACAAAAGGCTGCCTTCTGGCAGGCTCCCGTGATGCTGGTGCCGTAAGAGAGCGCAATGCCAAAGAAAGAAGCGATTAGAAGATGAGCTTCACGCCGAACTGAAGCCGGCGTGCGCCTCCGGACCCAAGAACGGGATTGGTGGCCGCCACGTCGGGAGTGGCACTGGTCGAGGGAGGTGAGGGGGAGGAACGGATCGGCAACAGATTCCAGAGGACAGTCAAACCATGTGACGGCGCCGATCCGGGAGCGATTGCGATAGACTGAATGTATGATTCGAAAATGTCCTGCTTGTGGAAAGAGCAACCGCGTGCCTCCCGAGCATCTGGCAGATGCCGGGCGTTGCGGTGCGTGCAAGGCGGAACTCCCGCCGATTGCAGAGCCGATCGATACAGATCCGGAAACTTTCGACAGCATTGTCCGGGCGGCGCGCGTGCCGGTGCTCGTCGATTTCTGGGCGGAGTGGTGCGGACCATGTCGAATGGCTGCGCCGGAGGTAAAAAAGGTTGCCTCTGAGATGGCGAACCGCGCCATCGTCTTGAAAGTCGACACGGAGCGCTGGCCGGCCCTCGCGCAACGATACAACGTGATGAGTATTCCGAACTTTGTCGTTCTCAAGAACGGCGAGGTCGTCCTTCAACAGCCGGGATTTGTG
>WNGJ01012924.1_pt1 | contig 10197 bp, 8 predicted proteins | sample 5400611 | NCBI WGS metagenome assembly WNGJ01 (sample SAMN13153375, study PRJNA577476) | soil metagenome | isolation source: 40 cm soil or saprolite under Garry oak tree replicate 1 | place: USA:California | collected 2016-06-15
ACAACGCTCTCCTGGCGAAGGCAGTGCCCAGCGTTCTCGTCAAGCAGATAAACGCACGTTCGCTGCATGACCTGCTGGCGGAGTTGACCGCGCCCGAACATCCCGGTCATGCTGAAACCTGGGAGGAGCATGCCCTGGCAAACATGGCGTGCAAGGCAGCGATAAAAGCCAACTACTTCCTGACGGTCAACGAAATGCGGGAGATGATCGAGCAGTTGGAGCGAACCAGTGCTCCGTATAGCTGTTGCCATGGCCGCCCTACGATGGTGCATTTCAGTCTACCGGCGCTAGAGCGTGAATTTGGGAGACGTTAGTGTTCGCAGAAGTACTTACCTCTGCCGCCAGTTGGCAGGATGAACATCCATTGCTTACCTACCTGGTGCCCGGCGAACTCCAGCCCGAGTTGCGCGCTGGCCAACTGGTTGCTGTTCCCTACGGCGAGCGCCTCGTCGAGGGCATTGTATGGAGTATCCGGCCGGGCAGCAGTTCGGATAATGATGACCAGTTACGCCCGCTGCATACCATTCTTGACCTTGAACCCGTCTTGCTGCCTCACCAGCGCGAGCTGGCAGAATGGATCGCCGAATACTACATTACACCCCTGGCCCAGGTAGCGCTGATGATGCTTCCTCCTGGCCTGATGCAGCGTTCGAAGATCGTGTTACGCCTGGTAGCGGGTAATGAAACCGGTGTGGCGTCTCAAAATGGAGATGGTGCAGGTGGGCTGGAGTCCTCGTTCGAGCCTATCCAGGTGAAGGCAATACCTGCATCACCTGCGAAAGTGGCGACCGTCGTCGAATCTCCGGGTACAAGGGCTCATTTGACTACCCGGGCGCTCATCGGTCTACTGCTGGCTGATGGGGAGTTGGATGTTGAGCGGCTCAAGGAGATGCTGGGAGAGAAGCGGGCGAAGTCGAACGCGCAGCCCAGTTACACCCTCCCCAGGCGCACGTGCGCTACAAACGCGTGGTAAGCCTTGTCGCCCAGGGTGAGGCGCTGGAAGCATGGCGGCAGCGCGCAGAGGAGCAGCTGCAAGAAAGTCTAGCGGAACCGGCGGCCACCAGCATGGCTCCTGACAACGTGCGCCGCCGTCCTAAGAAAAGTATGCCTGATCCGTGGGCTATCCCCGGTGTCGCCGATGCCCTCACACTCAAGCCGCGCAGCCGCGCAGGCCTGCTGGCACAGCGCCAACTGGCTGCGGTCGACCTGTTACAGCATAACAGGAGCGAGCGCCTGAGCGAGGATTCCCTCCAGTTTTTCGACCAGCCCTACTGGACACCGGGCATGCTCTGTAAAGCCAGCGGCCTGACAACGGGACAATTGCAGAAGCTGGTACGCGATGGCATTATTACTATCGAAGAGGTCGAGGTGCGGCGCGATCCTTTACTCGGCCGTACCATACCTGCCGGCGAACCGCTGCCGCTCACCCCTGATCAGCAGGTTGCCCTTTCCGAAATTTTGAACCCCCGTCCCGCTCCTATTCTCCTGCATGGTGTCACCGGTAGTGGTAAGACAGAGATCTACTTGCAGGCCCTGGCCGCCATGCTTGCCCGGGGCAAACGCGGTATCGTGCTGGTGCCAGAAATTGCCCTCACCGCGCAGACGGTGTTGCGTTTCGCCAGCCGTTTCCCCGGGCGCGTCGCCATCATTCACAGCGCGCTCAACATGGGGGAACGCTATGATGAGTGGAAGCGCATTCGCGCGGGAGAGGTGGATGTAGTGATCGGGTCGCGTTCGGCGCTCTTCTCGCCGCTGCCGGAACTGGGCATCATTATCCTCGACGAGGAGCACGAGCCGGCTTACAAGCAGGATGAGCGCCACCCCACTTATCACGCTCGAGATGCAGCTGTCAAACTGGGCGCAATCCTGCGCATCCCGGTGGTGCTGGGCTCCGCCACACCTGCGGTCGATACGTTTTATCAAGCCGAGCAGAAGAGGTATCGCGTGGTCGAGTTGTCAAGCCGCATTGGGGCGAGCCTGCCGCCCGTCGAGGTGATTGACTTGCGCAGCGAACTACATGCGGGGAATACCAGCATCATCAGCCGGCGTTTGCAGGTTGAGCTTGAACAGGTTCTGAGCAGGGGGCAGCAGGCTATCCTGTTCCTCAACCGGCGCGGCGCGGCAAGCTGCGTGTTGTGCCGGGAGTGCGGCTTTGTCGCCATGTGCGACCGCTGTGACGTGCCTTTAACGTATCACTCGACCGAGCGCATCCTGCTCTGCCACTACTGCAACCGGCACAGCGAAGTGTTACACATGTGTCCCAGTTGTAAGAGCATGAGTATGCGCTACTTTGGCCTGGGAACTGAAAAAGTGATGCACACTATTCAGCACAGCTTCCCCGCGGCCCGTTTGCTGCGCTGGGACCGCGATACCGCGCGCAACCGCCGCGCTCACGAGCAACTGCTTGACCGTTTCGCCAATCGCGAGGCCGATGTCATGGTCGGCACCCAGATGATCGCCAAGGGGCTCGATCTCCCCGGTGTGACGCTGGTCGGCGTGATCTCCGCCGATATTGGCCTGATGCTGCCTGATTACTCTGCTTCTGAGCGAACATTTACGCTGCTCACCCAGGTGGCGGGCCGGGCTGGCCGCGGTGAGGAGGCGGGCAGGGTGATTATCCAGACCTTCAACCCCCAGCACTTCGCTGTCGATGCCGCCTCGCGTCACAGCTACCACGAGTTCTTTGCTGCCGAGATAGAGACCCGTCGCCGCTACGGCTACCCGCCTTTCCGCCGCTTCGTCAAATTTACCTATAGCCATGAAAACAGGTATCGCGCTCAGAACGAGGCCCTGCTGCTGCGCGAACGCCTGGACGATTGGATCGAGCGCCTGGGGTTGGAGCAGACCGACATAGTTGGACCCGCTCCGGCGGTGATGGAGCGCTTGCGCAGCAAATATCGCTGGCAGATGATTGCCCGGGGACCTGATCTGCACCCGTTGCTGCGGGTGATCGATACTCCCGGCTGGGACGTGGATATTGATCCGGTGAGTACGCTATAGCTTTTTGGTACCCTTCTCCGCTCCCCTGGTGGCCTTGAAAGGCCTTCTTTCCTGGATTGAGCTTTTTTCCTGTTCAAAGTCATTCACATCCGTTCAATGGAAATAGGACCAGAGCCTTCGTATCAAGGGCAGGTTCCTTTTATAGCCAAGGCGACGAGCTTCCTCATACGCCTGCTCAGCTTCTCTTCCTCTTTCAAGGAGCAGATGCAAGTCGCCCTTGCTGTAGTAGGCTGCGGCGTAGGTCGGGTCCAGATGGATGGCTTGATCATAGGCTGCCAGGGCCTCCTCATAGTGCGCCAGTTTAGTGAGGACATCCCCTTTCCCATGGTAGGCAAAGACAAGGTGAGGATCCAGGCAAATGGCCTGGTCATAGGCAGCTAAAGCTTCCTCGTCGCGCTTGAGTCCCTCAAGAGCAACGCCTTCGTTGTAATAGGCAACCGCAAGCTGGGGCTCCAATTGGATCGCCCGCTTGTAAGCAGCCAGCGCCTCCTTGTAGCGCTTCAAGCTACTGAGAGCATACCCGTATTTGTTATAGGCAAGAGCCTTGTCAGGGGCTAGTCGGATCGCCCGCTTGTAAGCAGCCAACGCCTTCTTGTCGCGTTTCAGGCTAGTGAGGACATCTCCCTGGTTGAGGTAAACCACAGCGTTATTGGGATCCAGGCCAATGGCGTGCTCGTAAGCCCCCAACGCCTCCTCGTAGCGTTTGAGGTCGCGTAAGGTATTAGCTTTGTTGAGATGTGACACAGCAGTATTAGGGGCAAGGCGGATCGCCTGCTCATAGGCAGCCAGCGCCTCCTCGTAACGCCTCAGCTTCTGGAGAGCATATCCCTGGTTGTTATAGGCAGTAGCGTCGCCGGCATTCAGTTCAAGAGCGCGGTTGAGGGCCAGGAGAGCCTCCTCGTAGCGTTTGAGGCCGCTGAGAGCAGCTCCCTGGTTGTTATAGGCAGCAGCTGCATGGGGATCGAGCCGAAGAGTCTGCTCGCAAGCCGCGAGTGCTTCTTCGTAGCGGCCAAGGCCATTGAGAGCCCAGCTTTTGTGCTGGTATATACTCGCTTGATTGGGATTCAGGCGAATGGCCTGCTCGCAAACCACCAGCGCCGCCCGATAACGGGCAAGTTTATTAAGGACCCAGCTTTTACCCTGATAGGCCCTGGCATTGTTGGGGTCCAGGCGAATAACCTCGTCATAGGCTGCTAATGCCTCTTCGTTACGCCCGAGATCGCAGAGCACGTCTCCTTTGTTAAGATAAGCGAGCGCATTACCAGGGTTCAGAGTAATCGCTCGCTCGTAGGCAGCCAGCGCTTCCTCGTCGTGGTGGAGACTCCTGAGGACGTTTCCCTGGCTCAGGTAGGTGAGAGCGTGAGCAAGGTTGAGGGCAATGACCTGCTGGTAAGCAGCTAGCGCTTCCTCATTGCGACCAAGCTGATGGAGAGCATTTCCCCTATTCTCATAGGCCACGGCATTGTTGGGGTCCAGGTAGATAGCTTGATCAAAGGCCGCCAGCGCCTCCTGGTAACGGCCAAGGGTAGAAAGTACATCGCCCCGCTTGAGATGAGTGAGAGCGTGAGCCGGGTTGAGCGCAATGGCACGCTCATAGGCGGCCAGCGCCTCCTTGTTGCGGCCAAGCAGACGGAGCACATCTCCTTGGTTCAGGTAGGCAACCTCGCTGGGGTCCAGACGAATGGCCTGCTTGTAGGCGGCCAGCGCCTCCTTGTTGCGGCCAAGCAGGCGGAGCACATCCCCCCTGCTGTGAAAGGGAATGGCATGGTTAGGGCCCAGCCGAATGGCCTGCTCGTAAGCTGCGAGAGCTTCCTCATTGCGGCCAAAACCTCTTAGACTATCCCCCTTGCGGAGATAGGCAACAAGATGGCTAGGATCCAGGACAATAGCCCGCTCATAAGCTGCGAGGGCCTCCTCATCGCACCTGAGACGCCTGAGGATATCTCCTTTGTTGAGGTAAGCAACGGCGCTGTTGGGATCCAGGGCAATAGCTCGCTCGTAGGCCGCCAGAGCCTCCTCATCATGGTTGAGGCTTTTGAGGGCATTCCCTTTATGGAGGTAGATGAGGGCGTTAGCCGGGTCCAGAGCAATGGCCTGCTCGTAGGCCGCCAACGCCTCTTCGTAACGACTGAGACTCGTGAGGGCGTAGCCCTTGTTGAGGTAGGTGAGGGCGTTGTTTGAGCCCAGGGCAATAGCCCGCTCGTAGGCAACCAGTGCCTCCTCATAGCGGCCAAGGCTACGCAGAGCATCACCTCGACTGCGCCAGGCAATGGAGTTGCCAGGAGCTAGAGCAATGGCCTGTTCGTAGATGGCCAGCGCCTCCTCATCACGGTTGAGACTCGTGAGGGCGTAGCCCTTGTTGAGGTAGGCAGGCACATTCTCAGGGTTCAGACGAATGGCCCGCTCGTAGGCTGCGAGCGTCTCTTCATAACGCTGGAGGTTATAAAGAACCCAGCCCTGATTGTAGTAAGCGATGGCGTCATTGGGGTTCAGGCGAATAGCCTGCTCGTAAGCTGCGAGCGCCTCTTCGTAGCGGCTGAGACTCTTGAGGGCATCTCCCTTGTGGAGATAGGCCATTGCATTATGAGGATCCTTGCTCACAGCCCGCTCGTAGGTCGCCAGCGCCTCCTCATAGTGGGCCAGATCACGCAGGACATCTCCTTTATCGAGGAGGGCAACGACATTGCTGGGGTCCAACGAAATCGCTCGCTCAGAGGATGCCAGCGCCTCCTCATACCGTATGAGGCCTCTGATTACACCGCCTCTGCCTGGGTCAGCAGCTGCAAGATGGGGATCTAGTCGAATAGCTTGCTCGTAGGATGCCAGCGCCTCTGCGTAGTGCATGTGAGCACGAAGTGCATCGCTCTGGTGGAGAAAAGCTAGCGCGTTATGAGGATTACGGGCAATGGCTTGTGCATAGGCCGTTAGCGCTTCCTCGTTGCGACCAAGGGTACGGAGCGTATTCCCCTTCCCACACCAGGCAAGAGAGTTGCCGGGGTCCACAGCAATGGCCCGTTCATAGGCCGTTAGCGCTTCCCTATCGCGTTTGAGCTCACAGAGCAGATCGGCTTTGTGGAGGTAGGCAAGAGCGTTGCGAGGATCCAGCGTGATGGCCTGCTCGTAGGCCGCCAGCGCCTCCTCATAACGACTGAGGCCTTTGAGGGCATTCCCTTTGTGGAGGTAGGCAATGGCGTTGTGAGGATCCAGCGTGATGGCTTGCTCGTAGGCCGCCAGCGCCTCCTCAAGGTCATCAGACATATCCCCATTCTCTCCTTAGATGACCAGTACGCTCAAGTAAATGCACCTTCAGTATATCAGAAAACAGGATCATACTCTATCCCTGAGCAAAGCACGTCAGGACAACGGAACAGTATATTTGGAGAGGAGCTATTTATGTCTACGATAACTGAAACAGCACGCCCAGCGACCCCGGAGGTTGCGGCAGCTACGCCTCCACGTAAGACTAGTTGCTATCAAGCGGTATGCCGCCGGTATTGTTCTGCTAACTCCCATTTATTCGCATAACAGTTATCGCCGCAAAATACATTGCGCCGTGTAAACTCTTCCGGGGTTGTTTGCAGAAGCCAGGATTTAACAGGCTCATGAAGATGAAAAAACCAGGGTTTAGACAGTGTATATTTCGGGCCATGCACCCAGGAGGGACAGGGAACATGATACTTGTTGCAAAACCATTCAACCGAAGCCGCACAAAATACAGCCCATTGGTGCTGATAAAGAGACTGCTCATCATACGCCGGGAGAGGATCAGCAACCAACTCCTCACGCCGATCCTTGGCATAGGCATACCAGTAATTCATAAAGTTACCCAGCGCCGTCCATTCCCGCTCGCCTGCACAAATCTGCTCAAACGCAATGCGCATCGTTTGCAAATGGCCTCTTTTCATGGATGTCCCTCCCCGCTTGCTCATCTCAGTTGAACTATTCTATTGTACCAAAGCCCAGCTAATTTTAGAAGCGAACTTTTGCTTCATCATCTGAAATGCTTTCGACGAGTTCCGATACATCTACTCTTAACGCTCGTGCAAGCTTATCGAGGGTTTCAGTGGTAACAATACTGGTAGGGTAACGATAAATTTTCTGGATGGTTTTGATATCGACTTCAGAGCGGAGCGAGAGCTTTCTCTGGCTCATCCCCTTGGCTGCTGCAACTTCTTTCACTTTTAACCGTACCATGTTTTTCTTCCACCCTGTGTACTGACATGTCGAGTGTAGCAGTCCCATGGGCTTGACAGTAGTGGGTTTATTAGGATATGGTTTATAAATGGTGGGAGTATAAACCCACGGTACATAATACCCACTACGTGTAGGTGATGTTTCTTTCCATGATCGGTATGGGAGAGAGGATATTGAAGTATGAACCGACAGGAGATAGAGCACCTTGCAGAGCGCATCGGGGCAGAGGCAGCAGAATATGTGGATGTGCTCGATATTGAGCACATGGGACCAGCAAGTAAACCACAATACGCGACAGATTTCTTCGTGAAGTGCATGCATAAGAAAAGTGGCTTGTTGTTTGCCGTGAAAACTTTTGACCATTGGGAAGATATCAAGCAGGATGTATCGGGGCGTTTATCATGGCGCTAAGATCAGAATTAGCATGACGATTTACTTGAACGATGGACAATGCTGATATAATCAGGACATAAGAATGCAGCAACCATCAGAGCACTTCCAAAGTACTAGGGAACTAATGTATGAGGTTTTCAAAAATTTACCTTGAGAACTGGCGAAACTTCACGCGTGTGGATGTCTCACTTCAGCAACGTATGTTTCTTGTCGGACCAAATGCCTCTGGTAAATCTAATCTACTAGATGCTTTTCGCTTCTTGCGTGATCTCGTCCGAATAGGAGGAGGCCTTGAGAAAGCTGTGTCTGATCGTGGAGGAGTGTCACGGTTGCGTAGCTTGGCAGCTCGTCGTTATCCTGGGATTGTCATAGATGTTCAAATTGAGGACAATGACGAAATCGCTTGGCGATACCGCATTGGGATTGTACAAGATAATAGCTCTAGACCACTCTTGAAAGAAGAACGAGTTTGGAAATCAGGCAAGCTTCTCCTTGAACGTCCTGACAAACAAGATACTGACGATAAAGAATTGTTACGCCAAACTCACTTAGAGCAAATTAATTCTAATCGTGAGTTTCGCGAAATAGCTGAATTCTTCAACACGATTCGCTACTACCATATTGTGCCACAACTTATACGTGATCCAGAACGCTCCATAGGAAGAAGGTTTGATCCTTTCGGAGGTGATTTTCTTGAACAAATAGCGAGTTCACCCAAAAAAACTCAAGAATCACGCCTGCGCCGCATACAGAATGCATTACGTGTCGCCGTACCCCAACTCGAGGAACTTAAACAGTACAAAGATGAGCGAGGCGTTCCACATTTAAGAGCAAAGTATGACCATTGGAGAAGCAAAGGTGCCTGGCAAACAGAAGCAGACTTCTCCGATGGAACATTACGCCTTATGGGACTACTTTGGGCACTTCTTGATGGTACCGGTCCTTTAATCTTAGAAGAACCTGAGCTTTCTTTGCACTCAGAGGTAGCTAGTCATGTACCAGAAATGATGGCTTCCATTCAAAAATCTCAGAAAAAGCTAGCACGTCAAATCTTGGTAAGCACTCATAGCAGTGATCTACTACGGGATCCAGGTATAGCACCTGATGAAGTACTACTTCTGCGCCCTACTAGTGGTGGAACCAAAGTAGAGGTAAGTGCGGATGTTGCTGAGATAAAACAGCTACTAGATGCTGGACTTCCTATCTCTGAAGCAGTTTTACCACACACACGTCCACCAAAAGCAGAACAACTTTCTTTTTTCGGGGAATGATTAAATTTAAGAAGTAAAAGTGTCAGACTTGTAATGATTTCGGTAAACATTCTTGTAGAAGGAAGAACAGACGAACCTGTTGCCAAACGTCTGCTAAATTATCTCGGCTTAGAAGTGGGTACAGTTTACGGTAGAAAAGGAAAATCTTATCTACTGCAACGTTTACCCAACTACAATAAAGCCGCACGATTTGCACCTTGGTTTGTAATAGTAGACCTGGATATGGATGCTCAATGCCCACCGCAAGCTACTGAGCAGTGGCTACCTAATCCAGCAAAAGGTATGCGACTTCGTGTTGCAGTCCGAGCCATTGAAGCATGGCTTATGGCAGATAGGGATAATATGGCAAGGTTCTTAGCAGTTGCCCCATCTAGGATACGAAATAGTATAGATCTCGACCCTAATCCAAAGGAGACTCTGATCAATATAGCTCGAACCAGCCGCAATAGGAGTATTCGTGAAGACTTGGTGCCTCGTCAAGCGAGTGGTGCTAAAGTAGGACCACTTTATGTCCCCAGGCTAACTGAGTTTGCAGAAAAGCTTTGGAGACCAGACATTGCAGCAAATGAGTCTGAGAGCCTACGCCGTTGTATACTCGCTTTGTCAACGCTGACCTCCTGGGATACGTAAGCCATCGATACTTCTTAGCAGAATTTACTAGCTCCTCCCTAAAAGGAACTGCCTTATATTCGGGCCGGTTATTCATTCCAATAGTCAGTTCCAAGCACCTCACCATCATCAGCAAAGCTCTCAACTCGCAAGGGCGAATGCTTCTCGCAATACCGGCACTTAGCCTATGCTTGCAGCCTATACTCGAAAGCTTGCTCGCACTCTATACTCGAAAGCTTGCTCGCACTCGTCATACTGAAAGAAAGCGCGTAACTGAGATGCACATGTTGTAGATCAGTATATTTGGAGAGGAGCTATTTATGTCTACGATAACTGAAACAGCGCGCCCTGCGACCCCGGAGGTTGCAGCAACCACGCCTCCACGCTGGCGCTGGTATCACGGCGTGATATTCTTTATCATCGTTCAAGTGACGAACTTTTTGTTGTCAGGCCTGGTGAGTACCGTGCGTGGCAACAGGAGCGGCTTGAAAGAAACGTTCTTCGGCGACGTACCCTACTTCAAGCGGCTAAAGCAGTCAATCTTTGCCCCGCCATCGCGGGTTTTCGGGCCGGTGTGGACCATCAACAACATCTTTGAGATCTGGGGACTGCTGCTGGCGCTGAACAAGCCGAAGGGTACCCCTGGAAAGCGCTTGTACCTGACCTTGCAGGGCTTGACATGGCTGAACTTCGTTGTGTTCAACGTGGGCTACTTTAGCCTGCGTTCGCC
>WNGJ01028422.1_pt1 | contig 10197 bp, 10 predicted proteins | sample 5400611 | NCBI WGS metagenome assembly WNGJ01 (sample SAMN13153375, study PRJNA577476) | soil metagenome | isolation source: 40 cm soil or saprolite under Garry oak tree replicate 1 | place: USA:California | collected 2016-06-15
TCCCGCTGGAATGTCAGTCCGCCGCTGTAGCGTGAGCACGTCCGTGATAGCCAAGCGGGCACATGCAGTATCCAGCATGAACCGCCGCAGGGCATGCGGTGGCAGCGCGGGGAGCCTTCTTGCGCACCAGGGCACGGCTGTGAACCGCGAACCGACGGCGCGACCTCAGGTCGCGGCTGGAATCTCCGCCCGCACGGGCGGAGAGGATGTCAAGGTGCATGGTCCCATCTCAGTTGCCGGGCCCGGCTACTCTTTCGGCCGGGCCCGGCGGACGTGCGGCCGGTACACGGAGACCGTGGGGTCCCCGGTCGCCCAGAACCGCCAGGGCCACTCGGCGGCCTCATTGATCCCAACCCGGGGCCCACGGCTTACGGGCGAGGCCGCCAGCCCGCCAGTGTCAGCCGTCAGCCCTGACCGCACCCGCAGCGGCGAGCCGGGATCGCACACATCTGTCCCGTTCAGTCCCCGATCAATGCCCAGCGCCTGACATAGCCGCGCGGGTCCACGGGCCATATCACGGTCTGAGCCGCGCCCGGCACCGTTGCGGCCCGCGGCACGCCGGGCGGCGGCCAGCGGAATCCCCTCGATCACCCGGCCGGCCCGCAGCAGAACGGCGGACGCGGTCCCCTCCGGCCGGCAGACCAGGTTCACGCAGAAATGCATGCCGTAGGTGAAGTACACGTACGCATGCCCGGGCTCGCCGAACATGACCGCGTTCCGGGCGGTCCGGCCGCGGTAGGCGTGCGAGGCGGGGTCGGCCAGCCCCTCGTACGCTTCGACTTCGGTCAGCGCCACCGCGACCAGGCCCTCGCCGGTCTCGTGCTCCAGCACACAGCCCAGCAGCCGGGGCGCCACCTCCAGGGCGGGTGCGGCAAGGAACTCGCGCGGGAGCACCGCGCCGGCCGGTCCCCCGCCTTCAGCCTCCTGCATGCGATCGCCCCGGTCAGCCCGCCGCCCAGGCGGCGTTCTCGTCGACCACGCCGCGCAGCGCGGCCAGCTGCTCCGTCACCCGCCCCGGCGCCGTCCCCCCGAATGTGCTCCGGGCCGCCAGCGCGCCGGTCACCGACAGCGCCTCCCGCACGTCCGGCGTGAGGTAGGGGGAGATCTTCGCCAGGTTCTCGTCGCTCACGTCGGGCAGGTCACAGTCGTTCACCTGGCACCACACCACCAGGTGCCCCACCACCTCGTGTGCCTCGCGGAACGGGACGCCCCGCCGGACGAGAAGCTCGGCCAGGTCGGTGGCCAGCGCGAAGCCAGTGCTCGCGCCCGCCCTCATCCGTTCGGTATGCACGCGGAGCGTCCCGACCAGGCCGGCCAGCGCCGGCAGGACCAGCAGCAGCGTGTCCACCGCGTCGAAGACCGGTTCCTTGTCCTCCTGCAGGTCACGGTTGTAGGTGAGCGGCAGCCCCTTGAGCGTCGTGAGCAGGCCGGTGAGGCCGCCGATCAGCCGGCCCGCCTTGCCCCGGGCCAGCTCCGCCACGTCGGGATTCTTTTTTTGCGGCATGATCGACGAGCCGGTGGCGTACGCGTCGTCGATCTCCACCCAGCCGAACTCCTGCGAGGACCACAGCACGATCTCCTCGCCGAGCCGGGACAGGTGCACCCCGAGCAGGGCGGCGGCGAAGCAGAACTCGGCCGCGAAGTCCCGGTCGCTCACCGCGTCCATCGAGTTCGGCGCGGCGCTATCGAAACCGAGCTCGGCGGCGACCGCCTCGGGGTCGAGGGGCAGCGAGGAGCCGGCCAGGGCGCCCGCGCCGAGCGGGGACACCGCGGCCCGCTTGTCCCAGTCCCGCAGTCGGCCGGTGTCCCGGTTGAGGGCGTGCGCGTGTGCGAGCAGCTGGTGGGCGAAGACCACCGGCTGGGCGTGCTGGAGGTGGGTCATGCCCGGCGCCGGGGAGCGCACGTGCTCGGCGGCCTGGGCGAACAGCGCCGTCTGCAGCTCGGCCACCCGAGAGACGATGAGCCGCACGTGGTCGCGCAGGTACAGGCGCAGGTCGGTGGCGACCTGGTCGTTGCGGCTGCGGCCGGCCCGCAGCTTGCCGCCGAGCGAGCCGACCCGCTCGAGCAGGCCGCGCTCGAGCGCGGTGTGCACGTCCTCGTCGGTGGCGGCCGGGCGGAACTCGCCGTTGCGGCAGGCGCGGGAGAGGCTGTCCAGGGCGGCCAGCAGCCGGGCGAGCTCATCGTCGTCCAGCAGCCCCGCCTGGTGCAGCACCCGCGCGTGCGCGCCGGAGGCGAGCAGGTCGTAGGGGGCGAGCCGCCAGTCGAACTGGACGCTGACCGACAGCCGCGCGAGCGCCTCGGCCGGCCCGGACTCGAACCGGCCTCCCCACAGCCGCGTCGGCTTGCGTTCCTGCTCTGCCACCGGGTTCCTCTCAGCGGTCGATGTTCCCAGCCACCGGCGGGCGGGCAGGTGGCGCGCACTGCCAGCTAACCAGGCCCGGCGCGCGCAGCTAACCAGGCCCGGCGGGCGGCGGTCCGGGAGCCGGGCGGCGGTCAGGCCCGGCGGGGATCAGGCCGGCCGGTCACCTCCCCGCCCGGTGCTCCCGCATCGCCGCGACCCGGCTGGGCAGGCCCCACAGCTCCACGAACCCCTTGGCCAGCGACTGGTCGAAGGTGTCGCCCGTATCGTAGGTGGCCAGCCCGTAGTCATACAGCGAGACCGGGCTGCGCCGGCCGGTCACCACCGCCTGGCCGCCGTGCAGCCGCAGCCTGACGTCGCCGGTCACGTACCGCGACGCCTCGGCCATGAACGCGTCGAGCGCGCTCTTGAGCGGGGAGAACCACAGCCCGTCGTAGACCAGCTCGGTCCACCGCTGCTCCGCCGACCGCTTGAACCGGGACAGGTCAAGTTCCATGCACACGCTCTCGAGCTCGGAGTGCGCCGCGAGCAGGGCGATGGCGCCCGGTGCCTCGTAGATCTCCCGGCTCTTGATCCCGACCAGCCGGTCCTCGACCATGTCCACCCGGCCGACGCCCTGCGCCCCGGCGCGGGCGTTCAGCTCGGTGATGATGTCCAGCGGCGGCAGGGGCCTGCTGTCGATCGCGATCGGGGCGCCGTCGGCGAAACTGATCACGAGCTCATCGGGATCCCGCGGCACGCCCGGGTCCTCGGTATAGCTCCACACGTCGTCGTGGGGCGCCTCCCAGATGTCCTCCAGGTGCCCGGTCTCGCAGCTGCGCCCCCACAGGTTCTGGTCGATCGAGTACGGCGACCGGGACGTCACGTTGACCGGCAGCTCCTTCTCCTCCGCGAACGCGATCGCCTTGTCCCTGGTCATGCCCGAGTCCCGGACCGGCGCGAGCACCTCGATCTCCGGGGCGAGGCTGGCCATGCCCACCTCGAACCTGACCTGGTCGTTGCCCTTGCCGGTGCAGCCGTGCGCGACCGCGTCGGCACCGCGCTCGCGGGCCACCCGGGCCAGATGGGTGACGATCAGCGGCCGCGAGAGCGCCGAGACCAGCGGGTAGCGGTTCATGTAGAGCGCATTGGCGCGGAGCGCGGGCAGGCAGTAGCCGACCGCGAATTCCTCCCGCGCGTCCACCACCTCGGCGGCGGCGGCCCCGCAGGCGAGGGCCCGGTCGCGGATCACGGCCAGGTCCTCCCCGCCCTGGCCGACGTCCACCGCGACCGCTATCACCTCCGCCCCGGTCCGCTCGGCGATCCAGCCGATGGCGACCGAGGTGTCGAGGCCGCCGGAGTAGGCGAGGACTACACGCTTTGTCATGATCTGTCTCCTAATTGTTGCTGCTTTGCGTCAACCGCGGACGGCACCGCGGCGGCGAACTGTGCTGCTGGCCGCATGCCGGCTACCCCCTGCGCTCCGCGAGGCGGAGCAGGCTCTCCGCGACCTCGTTCCCGCCCGCGGGCTCCCGGCTGATCACCAGGACGGTGTCGTCGCCCGCGACCGTGCCGAGGATGGACGGCCAGCCGGCATGGTCGATGGCGGAGGCGAGGAACTGGGCTGCCCCCGCCGGAGTGCGCAGGACCACCAGGTTTGCGCTCGCCTCGGCGGACAGGAGCAGCTCGGGGCCCACCCGGGCCAGCGTGCCGGAGGCGCCCTCATCGGCCCGCCCGCCGAGCCAGGCGCCGGGCGGCGGGCCCGGCGGGCCGGGCGGGCTCTCCGCGGGCGGGCCCGGCAGGCCGCCCGGCCGCGAACCCGGGCCGCCCGGGTCGCCGGGCAGCGCGTACAGCAGTGTGCCGCCCGCGCCGCGCAGCCGGACCGCGCCGAGCTCCTCCAGATCGCGGGAGAGGGTGGCCTGGGTGACCTTGACCCCGCGCTGGGCCAGCCGATCGGCGAGTTCCTCCTGTGACCGCACCCGGGCGCGGGTGAGGATGTCGGCGATCTGCGCCTGCCGCGCGGCCTTGGTCACCGGGCTTACCGCGGTCATGCCGGGCGCCCCGGATGCTCCAGCGGCCGGGCCAGCAGCGCCTTCTGCGCGTGCAGCCGGTTCTCGGCCTGGCCCCAGACCACGCTGGCGCCGGCCAGGTCCAGCACCTCGGGCCGCCCGGCGGGGGCCAGATCGTCGTCGCGGAGGAAGTGGCGCGGCATCACGCCTCCCGGGCGGGGGGTGTGGTGGTGAGCGCCGGGCCGGCCGGCCCGCCGGCGCCGGCCGCCTCGGCCGCCTGGTCGAGGATGGCCGGCCAGGCGGCGAGGAACTCCTCCGCCTGGCTGGCCTGGAGGATGAGCGGCGGGGCGAGCCGGATCGCGTCCGGCTGGACGGCGTTGACGAGGAACCCGGCCCGGCGGGAGGCGGCCTCGACCGCGGCCGCGGCCGGCCGGGCCAGCAGCGCCGCGAGCCAGAGTCCCCGCCCCCTCACCCCGCCGAGCAGCGGGTGCACCGGCCCGGCGAGGCCGGCCGCGAGCTGGCCGCCGACGGCCGCCGCCCGGGCGAGCAGGCCGTCGGACTCGATCGTGGAGAGCACGGCGAGCGCGGCCGCGCAGGCCACCGGGTTGCCGCCGAACGTGCTGCCGTGGTCGCCCTTGCGCAGCGCCCGGCCGGCCGCGCCGAGCCCGACGCAGGCGCCGATCGGGAGCCCGCCGCCCAGCCCTTTGGCCAGGGTGAGCACGTCCGGCGTCACCCCGTCCTCCTGGTGGGCGAACCAGGCGCCGGTGCGGCCGATCCCGCTCTGGATCTCGTCGATCACCAGCAGCGCGCCGGCGGCGTCGCACGCCTGCCGCGCGGCGCCCAGGTACCCGGCGGGCGCCGGCACCACCCCCGCCTCCCCCTGGCACGGCTCGATGAACACGGCGGCGCAGTCGGGGCCGACGGCTCCGGCGAGCGCGGCCGCATCGCCGTAGGGGACAAAGCGGACCTCGACCCCGAACGGGCCGAACGGCTGGCGTATCGACTCCTTGCCGGTCAGCGCGAGCGAGCCCATGGTCCGGCCATGGAAGCCGCCCTCGGCGGCGACGATGACCGGGCGGGATGGGCCCTGGTGGCGGCGGACCAGCTTGAGCGCCGCCTCGTTGGCCTCGGTGCCCGAGTTGGTGAAGAACACCCGGCCGTCGGCGGCCAGCAGGGCGAGCAGGCGCTCGGCGAGGGCGATCTCGCCCTCGTGCAGGAACAGGTTGGAGGTGTGGGCGATGGCGTGTACCTGGCGGGTCACCGCCCCGGTGACCGCCGGGTGAGCGTGGCCGAGCGAGCTGACCGCGATGCCGGCGATGAGGTCGGTGTACTGCTTGCCGTCGGCATCCCAGACCCGGCACCCCTCGCCGCGCACCAGCGCCAGCGGCGGCACCCCGTAGGTGCCCATGAGCGCCGCCTCGAACCGCGCCTGCAGCTGCTGGGTGGCGCTCACTTGTCTGCCTCCATCAACCCACTCCGTCCGGGACGACCATGGTGCCGATGCCGGAGTCGGTGAATATCTCCAGCAGCAGCGAATGCGGCAGCCGGCCGTCCAGCACGTGGGCCTGCGGCACACCGCCCCGCACCGCGCGCAGGCAGGCTTCCATCTTGGGGATCATGCCGGCGCTCAGGCCGGGCAGCAGCCGCTCCAGCTCGGGCTCCAGCTCGGTCGCGCTGAGCTGGCTGATCACGCTGCCCAGCTCCGCGGGTGCCGGGCCGCCCGCTGGCCAGTCCGTGTACAGGCCCTCCACGTCGGTGAGGACCACCAGCTTGGCGGCGCCCAGCGCCACCGCCAGGGCCGCGGCGGCGGTGTCGGCGTTGACGTTGTAGATCTCACCGCCCGCGCCGCGGGCGACGCTGGAGACGACCGGCACCCGGCCGTCGGCGAGCAGGACCTGCAGGACCGCCGGGTTGACCGCGTCGATTTCGCCGACCAGCCCGATGTCGACGAACTCGCCGTCCACCACCGCCCCCCGGCGGCTGGCGGTGAACAGGTTGGCGTCCTCCCCCGACATGCCCACCGCGAACGGGCCGTGCCGGTTGATCAGCCCGACCACGTCCCGGTTGACCTGGCCGGTGAGCACCATCCTGACCACGTCCATCATCTCCGGCGTGGTCACCCTCAGCCCGGCGGTGAACGTGCTGGCGACGCCGAGGCGTTCCAGGTGCGCGGAAATCTGCGGCCCGCCGCCGTGCACGACCACCGGGCGCAGCCCGGCGTAGCGCAGGAACACGACGTCCTGGGCGAAGGCGCCCCGCAGGGCCGCGTCGGTCATGGCGTGGCCGCCGTATTTGATCACGGCGGTCTGGCCGTGGAAGCGGTCCAGCCAGGGCAGCGCCTCGATCAGCGTGGCCGCCTTGGCCAGGGCCGCCGCCGCGCCGGTGCGCTGCCCGGGGGGCCCGGCGGCGTCGGAGGGCCCGGTCGGCGGCTTGCCGCCGGGGGCCGGCCCGGGCCGCCCGGTCATCGCCGGCCCGGCCGCGGGCGCCCGGTCATGCAGGTGCTCAGTCATGTCGGATAGGCCGAGTTCTCGTGGACGTAGGCGGCCGTCAGGTCGGTCGTGCGGATGGTGGCGGCGTGCGGCCCGGCCGACAGGTCGACGGTGATCGTCACGTCCCGTGGCCGCAGGTCCACCTTGGACCTGTCGTCCCCGGCGCAGCCGTTGCGGCAGACCCAGACCCCGTTGATCGCCACGCTGAGCCGCTCCGGCTCAAACTCGGCGCCGGTGGAGCCCACCGCGGACAGGATCCGTCCCCAGTTCGGGTCCTCGCCGGCGATGGCGCACTTGACCAGCGCGGACCGGGCCACGGCCCGGCCTGCGGCCAGGGCGTCATCCTCGCTGGCGGCCCCGACCACCTCGATCGCGATCGCCTTGGTCGCCCCTTCGGCGTCCGCCTGCAGCTGGCGGGCAAGGTCGGCACAGACCCCGGTCAGGACGCGGGTGAAGCCGCCGGGGGCCGGGCGGCCGCCGGCCGCGCCGCTGGCGAGCAGCAGCACGGTGTCGTTGGTGGACATGCAGCCGTCGGTGTCGAGCCGGTCGAACGTGACCCTTGACGCGGCGCGGAGGGCCGCGTCAAGGGCTGCCGGGTCCAGGTCGGCGTCGGTGGTGAGGACGCAGAGCATGGTGGCCAGCGCGGGCGCGAGCATGCCCGCGCCCTTGGCCATCCCCCCGACCGTGTAGCCGTCGGCGCGCTGGAAGGCGATCTTGGCGACGGTGTCGGTGGTCCTGATGGCGTCGGCGGCCGCCAGCCCGCCGGCCCGGGAGGCCTCGGCCACCGCCGCGTCGGCCCCGGCCAGCAGGCATTCCATCGGCAGGCGCTCGCCGATCAGCCCGGTCGAGCAGATGGCCATCTCGCCCGCGGATTCGCCCAGCGCGGCCGCGAGGCGCTCGGCGCTGGTGTGGGTGTCGGTGAAGCCGAGCGGGCCGGTGCAGGCGTTCGCGCCGCCCGAGTTGAGCAGCACAGCCCGCACCCGGCCGCCGCGCACGACCTGCTGCGTCCACAGCACCGGCGCGGCCTTCACCCGGTTGGCGGTGAAAACGGCGGCGGCGGCCCGGGACGGCCCGTCGTTGACGACCACCGCGACGTCGCGGGCGCCGGACGGCTTGAGCCCGGCCGCCACGCCAGCCGCGCGGAACCCCAGCGGCGCGGTGACGCTCATTTACTGCCTCCCTCGCGGTGCGTCGTGTTCACTGCCTCCCTCGCGGGCGGCGTCAAGGTGCGACCCCCTGTGCGGTCAGGCCCGCCGTCTCCGGCAGGCCGAGCATGAGATTGGCCGCCTGTACGGCCTGGCCGGCCGCGCCCTTGCCCAGGTTGTCCAGCGCGGCGACCACGACGACGCGCCCGGCGTGTTGTCCAGCGCGGCGACCACGACGACGCGCCCGGCGTGAGCGTCGGCGGCCGCCTGCAGGTGCACGGCGTTGGAGCCGACGGTCGCGGCGGTGGTCGGCCAGTTTCCCTCGGGGAGCACGTGGACGAACGGCTCACCGGCGTAGGCATCGGCCAAGACCGCCCGCACCGCAGGCGTGCTGGGCACGGCGCCGGTCAGCCGGGCGGTGCAGGTCGCGAGGATGCCACGCGGCATGGGGGCCAGCATCGGCGTGAACGAGACCGATGGCCGGGCGGCATCCGCGGCCGACGGCCCGCCCTGCTGCCCGCCGGCCGCCTCGGCCAGGGCCTGCTCGATCTCGGGGGTGTGCCGGTGCGTCCCGCCCACCTGGTAGGCGGAGACCGCGCCCATCACCTCGGTCGCGAGCAGCGCCGCCGACGGCGAACGCCCGGCGCCGGAGGTGCCCGAGGCCGCGACGATCACGATGTCCTGTGGCTCGGCCAGGCCGACGGTGAGCAGCGGGGCGAGCGCCAGGATCGCCGTGGTGGCGTAACAGCCCGGCGACGCGACCCGGCGCGCGGAGCTGATCCGGCCCCTGGCGCCTGGCAGTTCCGGCAGCCCATAGACCCAGCACCCCGCGTGGCCGGTCCGGTAGTAGGTCGCCCACGCCTGCGGGTCGGCGAGCCGGAAACTGGCGCTGAGGTCGACGACCGCGACATGGCCGGGCAGCGCCGCCGCGAGGGCCGCCGACTCCCCATGCGGCAGGGCCAGGAAAACCAGGTCGGCCGCTGCCAGCGAGGCGGGGTCGGCCGGGCCGAAGACGCGCCCGGCCAGCGCGGGCAGGTGCGGGTGAGCATTGGTCACGGGCATGCCCGCGCTCGCGCCCGCGCTCAGCGGGCCTATTTCCAGGTCGGGGTGGCCCGAGATGAGGCGCAGCAGCTCACCGCCGGCGTACCCGCTGGCGCCCGCGACCGCGACCCGGACTCCCACGCGCCCCTCCCATCAGGCCTCGCTGCCGGGCGCAGCCGCCCACCGGACTTGGCATAAGTATGCACAGTCCTGATTACTTATGCAAACAGGTTTCAGTCTGGGGAGCCACGGCAAGGACCAAACCCGCGACCGGGCACGGCAGGCTCACCCGGGGCACGGCAGGTACCCCGGCCGACCGGACCCCCCGGGCGTGTGGGCAGGACATGGACCACGGTGACCAGGCCGCGGACACCGATCGGGGCCGCGTCCGCGTCACGGGTCACCATGCAGGGGCGCGCGGCACACGGCATGATGAGGGACGCCGAAAGGAGTCCCCCCATGCCACGTCGCCGCCCGCGGCCCGCCGCCGCCCTGGTCCTCGCGGTGCTGGCCCTGGGCATGCTGGCCGGCTGCGGCGCCGTCAGCGGCGCCAAGCCGGCCGGAGCCGGGACGCAGGGCGCCGCCGCGCCCGCCGTTGTCAGCACGCCGCTGACCGGCTGCGGCACCACCCGCACGTCGGCCGGGGTACCGGTCGAGATCGAGATCGAGCACGGCCCGGTGCCGTGCCGGGCCGCGCTGGCGGTGGAACGCGCTTACGCTCGGGCGGTCGCGTCGGGCAAGGTGCCGGGCAACGGGGGCGGCGCACCGGTGAAGATACGGGGATGGGTGTGCAGGGGGTTCACCACCCCCGAGGTGCTGGCCACGGGGCACGCATCCACTTGCCGGAAGGGCGTGGCCCAGATCCTCGCGGTCCTGAAGCTGTCGGCTACGGCCACTCCCTCGTCCTGACCAGGGCCGGGGCCTCTTATCCGGTGCGCCGCTTCGAGCATGAGCTATGTGTGGTCGTATAACTACACCCTGGCGGCGGGCGAATGTTACCCGCCTGCCTCACGCGACACAGCATGACGCACCGTCAGGTGACGTTCACCGGCAGAATGTACCGGTGGCGAGTGAGCCGGCGGTTAGAGGCGCGACGTTCGCCGAGGTCTTCGGCGTCAGCGAATTCCGTGTTTTCTGGCTGGCTCAGGCGTTGTCGGTGGCCGGGGACCGGCTGG
>WNGJ01046863.1_pt1 | contig 10196 bp, 8 predicted proteins | sample 5400611 | NCBI WGS metagenome assembly WNGJ01 (sample SAMN13153375, study PRJNA577476) | soil metagenome | isolation source: 40 cm soil or saprolite under Garry oak tree replicate 1 | place: USA:California | collected 2016-06-15
CGGACGCGCGCGCTCGATGGTCTGGACCTGACGGTCGGCACCGGCGAGGTCCACGGCTTCCTCGGCCCGAACGGCGCCGGCAAGACGACCACCCTGCGGATACTCCTCGGCCTGCTGCGGGCCGACGGCGGAAGCGCGCGGCTGCTCGGCGGGGATCCGTGGCGCGATGCCGTGATGCTGCACCGCAGGCTCGCGTACGTTCCGGGCGACGTCACGCTCTGGCCGAACCTGTCCGGCGGCGAGGTGATCGACCTGCTCGGCCGGCTGCGCGGTGGCCTCGACCCGAAGCGCCGGGCACGCCTGCTCGAGCGGTTCGACCTCGACCCGACGAAGAAGGGGCGCGCCTACTCGAAGGGGAACCGGCAGAAGGTCGCACTGATCGCCGCGCTTGCGTCTGACGTCGAACTGCTCCTCCTCGACGAGCCGACCTCGGGCCTCGACCCGCTGATGGAGGCCGTCTTCCGCGAGTGCATCAACGAGGAGCGGGACCAGGGCCGGACGGTGCTGCTGTCCAGCCACATCCTTGCCGAGGTCGAGGCGATCTGCGACCGAGTGAGCATCATCCGCAAGGGCCGAACGGTGGAGACCGGAACGCTCGCGGAGCTGCGCCACCTCACCCGGACCTCGATCTCGGCCGAGCTCGCTGGTCCGCCCACCGGGCTTGCCGACCTGCCCGGTGTGCATGACCTCAATGTCGAGGGCACCAGGGTGCGCTGCCAGGTGGACACCGACAAGCTGCAGGAGGTGCTGCGGCACCTGGTCGCCGCCGGCGTCCGGACCCTGGAGAGCCGGCCGCCGACACTGGAGGAGCTGTTCCTCCGGCACTACGAGGACGAGCTGCCGCCGGCGCCGGCCGAAGCGGCGGTGTCGCGATGAGGTCGCTGGCGGGCACCGGGGTACTGGTCCGGCTCGCGCTGCGGCGCGACCGCGTCATGCTGCCGATCTGGATCTACGCGCTCGCCGCGTCGGTCCTCTCGACCGCGTTCGTGTTCCGCCGGCTCTACCCGACGCCCGAGTCGCGCGAGCAGCTGGCGGGCAGTGTCAGCCGCAACGGTTCCTTGCGCGCGCTGTACGGCCCGTTGTTCGACCTCGTGGTCAGGCACACCCGGGCCGAGGAGGAAGCGGGCCGGCTCGAGCTCGTCGGTGCCGGCGCGGTCGGCCGGCGCGCGCCGCTCACCGCCGCCCTGATCACCGCGTGCGGCGCCAACCTGGTGCTCGCGGCGCTCGTGTTCGCCGGGTTGATCGTCCTGGGCGAGGACGGCATCGGGTCGCTTGCCCTGGGGCTGGCGCTGGCGGCCGCCGGGTGGATGTTCGCCGCGCTGGCCGCCGTCGCCGCGCAGCTGACCGACAGCGCTCGCCCGGCCACCGGGATCGCCGGTGCCGCGCTCGGGTTCAGTTACCTGCTGCGCGCCGCGGGCGATGCGGCCGGGGACAACGGCGCCTCCTGGCTGACCTGGCTGTCGCCGATCGGGTGGACCGAGCAGATCCGGGCGTTCGCCGAGGAGAGGTGGTGGGTGTTCGGGCTCGCGGCCGCCGTGGTGATCGCCTTTGTCGGCGTGGCGTACGGGCTGGCCGGAGGGCGCGACCTGGGCACCGGGCTGCTGCCGAGCCGGCCAGGTCCGGCGGAGGCAAGCCCTCGACTACGCAACGCTGCGGCGCTCGCGTGGCGCCTGCAGCGGGGCACGCTGCTGGGCTGGACGAGTGGGTTCCTGGTCGCCGGCGCGATCTTCGGCGGGATCGCCGAGGGAGTCGCCGACCTCGTCCGGGGGAACTCGCAGCTGGAGGTCATCGTGCGGCGGATGGGCGGCGAGCGGGGGATCGTCGACTCGTTCCTCGCGTCCACGATGGGACTGCTCGGCATGGTCGCCGCGATCTACGCGGTGCAGGCGACCTTGCGGTTGCGGGCGGAGGAGACCGGCCAGCGGGCCGAGCCGGTGCTGGCGACCGCGGTGAGCCGGCTGCGCTGGGCCGGAAGCCATCTCGTCTTTCCGGCGTTCGGCACGGTGGTGCTGCTCACCGCCGCCGGGCTGACCGGGGGGCTCACCCACGGCCTGCGTACGCACGACCTCGGCTCCCAGCTCCCCACCCTGGTGAAGGGCGCGCTCGTCCAGGTGCCCGCCACCTGGGTGCTCGCCGGCAAGCGGGTGATGGACGTGTCTCCGTTCACCCACATCCCGAGGATTCCCGGCGCTTCGCTGTCGGCCACCCCGCTGGTCTGGCTGGTCGGCGTCGCCGCTGCGGCGACCGCAGCGGGCCTGGTCGGCTTTCGCCAGCGCGATATCGGCTAACCTGCCTGCGGTTCCGAGCCGGAGCGTCGGCCGGCGTCAGGCGGAGGACGGGCCGCACCCGGTCCGTCCTCCGCTGGTGGCCGGCGTACCGGGGCGTGATCGCACTCGGTGACGCTGGGTGTCCCCACGCGAGCTCGGGGACATGCTGACTGCGCCGCATGCCGTCTCGACTCCGGCGGTGGGCCGTCGTAACGTTCTGGGCCGGGGCCGAGGGCCACGGGGGTTCGGTTCGACAGTCAAAGGAGACTCGGGATGTTCGTACAGGTGATCGAAGGACGGGTGTCCGACCCGAAGGAGCTGCAGGCGGCGTTCGACCGCTGGGTTCAGGAGGTGGCGCCGGGCGCGACCGGCTGGCTCGGCTCAACCGCCGGGGTGACCGACGACGGCCGGTTCATCGGGCTCGCCCGGTTCGACTCGGAGGACGCGGCCCGGCGCAACAGCGACCGACCGGAGCAGGACCGGTGGTGGATGGAGACCTCCAAGCTGTTCACCGGGAACGCCACCTTCCGCGACAGCAACGACGTCACCGTCGACCTCATCGGCGACCCGGACCGCGCCGGCTTCGTCCAGGTCATCCAGGGTCGGGGCAGCGACCCCGACCGCGCGCGGGAACTCATGACGCGGGACTCGTCCGAGATGGCCTCGTTCCGCCCCGACATCCTCGGCAGTGTTGCCGTGGAACACGAAGGCGGGGCCTACACCGTCGCGATCTACTTCACCTCCGAGGAGGAGGCGCGCGAAGGCGAGCGCAAGGAGCCGCCGCCCCATATCAAGGCGCAGATGGAGGAGATGAACAAGCTGAACATCGGGGAGCCGGAGTTCTTCGACATCAAGGACCCCTGGCTCTACTCCCCGCGCTGAGCAGGACAGCCGCCGACTGGTACCGGGGTGCCTCCACCAGGAACCCCGGTACGGCGGCGCGGAAGGGTGGCCGGCGTGAGTCCGCAGGAGCGGTTCGCCACGCTGGTGGAGGAGTTCGCCGATCGGCCGGGGGTCACACCGCCCGACCCGACCGATCGCAGGTTCGGCGGCAACGGCCTGAAGGTCGACGGCAAGATCTTCGCGATGCTGGTGCGCGGTGACCTGGTGGTCAAGCTGCCGAAGCGGCGCGTCGACGAGCTGATCGCGGCGGGCGACGGCGGCCCGTTCGACGCCGGCAAGGGCAAGCCGATGAAGGAGTGGGTGGCGCTGGCGCCGGCGGCGGACTGGGTGGCGCGGGCGAACGAGGCGTTCGACTTCGTCCGGCCCCGGCGGTGACCACTCAGCCGGACCCAGGAAGGCGTCTCGACCTCGCTTCGGCGCCCGGCAACGCTCAGGCGCGGGCTACCGACAGGTGCCGGCGGCCGGCGAGGAACGCCAGTCCATAGAGGACAGCGACCAGGACGAGCAGCGACCGGTAGCCGAAGACCAGCGCGAGGTACTCCAGCGCCCCACCCACCATCGCCCCGAGCAGGTTCGCTCCGAACGCGACGGTCGACGCGCCGATGTTCCGGAACCGCTGGGCGAACACCAGGTTCGCCAGGAAGATCGGCGCGAAGGCCACCGCGATGGCGGCGACGAAGCGCGGTAGCACCGGCAGGTTCAGCAGCGCCGCCTGCGGGACCGCCCACGACGTCGCCAGCGCGAGCAGCAGCCCGAGGTAGAGCAGCGCCGGGCGCGGCAGCCGGAACCGCCGCGCCACCTCGATCGCCGCCAGCACGCTCAGCAGCACCCCGGCGAACACCGCCGCGTTGACGACCCAGGTCGTCCCGAACAGCAGCGCGAACTGCACCACGTTCTTCGTCTCCAGCAGCAGGAACGCGCCGCCCATGAAGAACAGGTCGGCGTACGACCGCATCGTCCGCAGCGGCCCGGCGGCCAGTCGCACCAGCAGCACCGAGACGAGCAGGATCAGCCCGAGCATCCACAGGTAGAACGGCGGGATGGTCCGGTCGGCCAGGTACGGGAACGGCCGGTCGTCGGTCGAGGGCTCCAGCGCGGAGGACGGTCGGGTCCAGGTGGTCAGGCAGCCGCCGGTGGTCCCGTCGGCCGCGAGCGTCAGCACCGCCTCCCGGCGGCCGCCCAGCGTCCGTCCCAACTGGACACACGGCGCGGCTCCGTAGACCGCCTGCAGCGTGTTGGCGTACCGGTCCAGCAGCCACGGCTCGTAGTAGTTGTACATGGCGAAGGTGCCGCCGGGCTTGAGCAGCGACCGGGCCCGCTCCAGCGCCTGCGTGGTGAACAGGTAGTTCTCGAGCCGCAGCGCCGCCTGTCCGGTGACGATCGTGGCGGAGTCCGGCAGCGCCAGCAGGATCAGGTCGTACCTCCGGTCGGTCCGCTCGATGAAGGCGCGCCCGTCGTCCACGTGCGCCGTCACCCGCGTGTCCTGGTACGGCCGTTCCGGATGCCGGTCCCGGCCGAGCTTCTGCAGCACCGGGTCGATCTCGACCGCGTCCACCCGCTGTGCCCCCTGGGTCAGCGCGACCGCGACGTCGTTGCCGGTGCCGGCGCCGATGATCAGCACATCGTCGCGCGCACCGGCGTACGTGTAGGGAAAGAAGTAGAAGGGTGTGTCCCGCCGGATCCGGGCGAGGGTGTACGCGGTCTGGTGTGGAGTGTTGTTCACGTCCACCTTCAGGCTGCCGTCCCGGTCCGCGGTCGCGCGGATCTTGTAGTACGGCGACCACTGGAACGGACCGAGCACCGACTGCGCGCCGAGCAGCAGCACCACCGCACCGACGCCGACCGCCGGCCAGCCCCGCAGCCGGCGGCCCAGCAGCAGCACGAACGCGACGGCGGCGATCAGCGCCCAGCCCAGCGGTGGCAGCCGCAGGAACGACAGCCCCGCGAAGGCCACGATGCCGGTGATGCTGCCGAGCACGTCCAGCCGGTACGCCTCCAGCGCCTCGAACCTCCCGAACGTCCGCCCGACCTCCTGGGCGAGTGCGGCCATGACGGCGACCGTCATCAGGAAGATCACCGCGAGGCTGAGCCAGCGCGGCAGTGGCGGCATGCCGAGCGCACCAGCCAGCCGCCAGCCGCCGCCGCGGTCGGCGACCTGCACCGGGAACGTCAGCACGAAGGCGACCAGGAGCGCGAGCAGCAGCGGCGCCACCGTGAAGAGGTCGCGCCGGGCTCGGGCCCGCAGGAAGCCGAGGCCGATTCCGAGGAAGCTGGCGAGCAGCACGAAGTTGGTCAGGTGAACCAGGTAGAGCACGTTCGCGGCGGTCCAGCGGATCAGCGCGAGCTCGACGAAGAGCATCAGGAAGCTGGCCAGGACCAGCCGCGGGCGGTCCCCGAGCGTCATCCGGCCGAGCCGCGTCGCCTGCCACCACTGGCGCGCCGCGTCGCGTTCCCGCTGCAGCTCTGGTCATCGGCGGGCTCCGTCCACCATCGCACCAGTCGCACAGGCGGGAGCGGACGCTACCGCGACCCCGTCGTCCCGCCAGCGCCGCCGGGACGGCTAGGTCCCTACCCCACGGGCGACTCGCTCAGCGCCTGGTCGGCGGCCCGCAGGCAGGTCGCGGGCAGCTCGAACCAGCGCAGGTGCTCGAAGTCCGCCGAGACGAAGCCGGCGAGGTCGCCGCCGGGCGGGGCACCATCCCGTTCGAAGATCGCCCGCGCCTGGTCCAGGTAGCGCGCGAGCTCGCTCTCGGGCGCGCGGTCGTCGTGCCGGGGATACCGCATCAGCCCGTCGGAGTCGTACCTGACGTCGGCCAGCCGCAGCGGCGGCTCGACCGGCGCGCGCCGGTGCCGCCACAGCCCGGTCGCCGGGTCGAAGCGGTAGTCCGGCAGCAGCCGCCAGCCGTGCCGCGCCACCAGCCGGACCGCCTCCACGACGTAGTCGAAGACGGCCTCCGAGATGAAGTAGTTGAAGTTCACCCGCACCCAGCCGGGCTTGATCCCCTCGCAGCCGTGCTCGATCTCGCGGGCGAACTCGTGCGAGCGCTCGATGTCGATGCCGAGCAGCAAATGTCCGTACGGCCCCGCGCAGGAGCAGTCGCCCCGGGACTGGATCCCGAACAGGTCGTTGAGCAGGGCGACGACGAAGTTGTGGTGCAGGTAGCGCCCGGTGGGACCGCGCAGCACGAAGGACACGATGGACAGTCGCTCCGCCTCGAGGTTGCCGAGGATCTCGATGGCCGGCTCCTCCAGCCAGGCCGCGACGGCGCGCCGCAGGTACCAGGCCTCGTGCGCGCGGATCACGTCCAGCCCGACCGCCTGCTTGAGCTGGAAGACCAACCCGGCGCGGATCGAGTCGATGATCGCCGGCGTGCCCCCCTCCTCCCGCTGTGCCGGGTCGTCGACATAGCGGTGCTCGGTCGGGTTGACGTAGGCCACGGTGCCGCCGCCGGGCTCGTTCGGCACCCGGTTGTGCAGCAGCTCTCGCCGCACGACGAGCACCCCCGGAGTGCTCGGCCCCCCGATGAACTTGTGCGGGCTGAGGAACACCGCGTCCTTGTACGCCAGCGGGTCGCCGTCGCGGCCGCCGTACATGTCGATCCCCACGTACGGCGCGGCGGCGGCGAAGTCCCAGAAGGACAGTGCGCCGTGCGCGTGCAGCAGCGCGGAGACCGCGGCCGAGTTGCTGACGATGCCCGTGACGTTGCTGGCCGCGGAGAACGAGCCGATCCGCAATGGCCGGTCCGCGTGCCGGACCAGCTCCTCGGTCAGCCTGTCCAGGTCGATGTGGCCGTCGTGGTCCTGCGGGATCACCACCACGTCGGCGATCGACTCCCGCCACGGCAGCTCGTTGGAGTGGTGCTCGTACGGGCCGATGAAGACGACCGGCCGCCGGTCCGGCGGGATCGCGTCGGTCAACCGCCAGCGCTCGTCCAGCTCGGCGGGCACTCGCAGGCCGAGGATGCCGACCAGCTTGTTGATCGCGCCGGTGCTGCCGGATCCGCAGAAGACGACCACGGTCTGCTCGTCGCCGCCCACAGCGTCCCGGATGATCGCCCTGGCGTCCTCTCGCAAGCGGGTCGTCTGCAGCCCGGTCCCGCTCGACTCCGTATGCGTGTTGGCATAGCGCGGCAGGACCTCGGCGCGGATGAAGTCCTCGAGGAAGCCCAGGGCACGTCCGGACGCGGTGTAGTCCGCGTAGGTCACCCGGCGCGGTCCGTACGGCCCCGGCACCACCTGGTCGTCCCCGATGACGGACTCCCGGATCCGGCGCAGCAGCGAGGTCTCCGCGGGCGCGCCTCCGGGCATGGTGTGCGTGCTCATGCGAGCACCGTAGGACCGATGGCCCGGCCGGTGGGGAAGGATCGGCTCCCGGATGGACCTCGAGGTGCTCTCCTTCTGGTCCGACCGCGGCGCACAGTCCCGCACCATCGTGGCGCCGGCGACGAACGCCACCTACCCGGCGGTGTGCCGCAAGCGGGGACGGCGCGGGCCGAGCCGCACGCATCCGTGACATGACACCACCGGGTGATGCATCCCGGCGCCTTTGAGCAGTAAGGTGGCCACCTGCGGATCACGGAGTGGGGGTCGGGTGCGGAACGGAACAGGCGACGCGGCCTATCGGCGGGCGGTCGGCAAGCGGATCCGGGTGTGGCGCGTCGTGCACGACCGCTCCCAGGACGACCTCGCCCACGAGGCCGGAGTGACGCGCAACTTCATCAGCGCGATCGAGCGCGGGGCGCAGGGTCTCGACGCGGTGCGGCTGCGTCGGCTCGCTGCCGCCATGGACGTCGAGTTGGCGGAGTTGCTCGCCGACCCTGAGTCGCGGCCGAGCTTTCCCTGACGCCACTTGCCCGACCCCGCCACTTGCCCAACCCCGCCGATCTTGGTTGAGTCGGCTACTCGACGTCGCGGTCATGTGTCCACGATCGGCGGGAAGGGAGTCGCCGTGCCGATCCGTCCCGGCGGCGCGCCGCTCTCGATCGCCGGCGGCGTCCGCGAGTTCGCCGTGGCCAGCCCGGGCGCGACCGCCGTGGTGGACGGCGACCGCAGGCTGACCTACCGGGCGCTGGACGACCGGTCCAGCCGGCTGGCCCAGGCGCTGCTCGGCGCCGGCGTGCTGCCCGGCTCCCGGGTCGCCGTGCTGCTCGGCAACCGGTTGGAGTACCCGGAGGTGGCCGCCGCGCTGGCCAAGGCCGGGATGACGATGGTGCCGCTGAACCCGCGGCTCACCGCCGCGGAGGCGGACCACATCCTCGGCCACTCCGGCTCCCGGGCGCTCGTCCTGGACGACACGCTGGCCCCGGTCGCTGCCGACGGGGTGGCCGCGCACCGCGTCGAATGCGTCCTGTCCATCGGCGGCGACACGCTCGGCCCGGGGTACGAGGCCGCGCTCGAGCAGGTCCCAGTCGCGGCCGACCCGAGGGTGTACGTCGACGAGCGGGACCCGTTCTGCGTCGCGTACACCTCCGGCACTACGGGGCGGCCGAAGGGCGTGCTGATCAGCCACCGGTCCCGCGCGCTGACCTTCTACGCCGCCGCGCTGGAGTGGGGGCTCGGCCCCGGTCGGCGCACGGTCGCGGTCGCACCGATGTACCACGGCGCCGGCTTCGCCTTCGGCTACAGCGCCGTGCACGTCGGCGGCACCGTCTCGATGCTGCGTGCCTTCGACCCGGACGAGTTGCTCGCGGCGCTCGAGCGGGACCGGGCACAGTCGGTGTTCCTGGTGCCGACGCACGCGGCCATGCTCCGGGCGCTCGGCATCGATACGGTCGCGAAGCGGGACCTGTCCTGTCTGGACACCCTCTACTTCAACGCCGCGGCGCTGCCGTGGCCGCTGAAGGAGTGGGTGCTCGACGCCTTCCCAGGCGTCGGCGTGCACGAGCTGTACGGGTCGACCGAGGCCGGCGTGGTCAGCGACCTGCGGCCACCGGACGCGCGGCGCAAGCCCGGCTCGGTCGGGCACCCGTGGTTCCTGACCGAGGTCCGGCTCGTCGACGCCGGCGGCCGGCCGGTGCCGGCGGGGACGCCCGGGGAGCTGTTCAGCCGCTCGCCGTACCTGATGAACGGCTACCTCGACGACCCCGAGGCGACCGAGGCCTGCACGACCGGGGACGGCTTCCTCACCAGCGGGGACATCGCGGTGGCCGACGACGAGGGCTACCTGTCCATCGTGGACCGCAAGGACGACCTCATCATCACCGGCGGCTCCAACGTGTACCCCCGGGAGGTGGAGGACGCGCTGCTCAGCCACGCGGCGGTCGCGGACGCCGCGGTCGTCGGCCGCCCGGACGAGACCTGGGGCGAGCGGGTCACCGCGTTCGTCGTGCTCCGGCCCGTCGGGGACGCTCCGGCGCCCGACCCGGCCGGGCTGGAGCGGTACGTGCGAACCGTGATGGCGGGCTACAAGGTGCCGCGCGAGTGGCACCTGGTAGACACGCTGCCGCGGAACACCGCCGGGAAGTTGCTGCGCAGGTCGCTGCGCAAGGGGGTGGGGCCGACGGGCGGTGACTTTCAGTGATGGGGTGCACCCTCCCCCGGGGTCGGCGAGACGGGGGCAGCTCGTGCGACGATGACCCCCGCACCCTACGCCGCGGGAGGACCACGACGTGACCGAGACCGGCTCGCCCCCTCCGCGCTTGCCGCGGTGGGAGGGTGCGCCGGCCGCGCCGCCGCGGCGCCGGCAGTCGTCGTCCGGGGAGGACCTGTTCACGCCGCGTGCCGAGCGCCGAGCGGCAGCGCCGTCCACGCCATACCGCCGTCCACCGCCGGCGCCGCCACCCCGCGGCACGCCGCCCCAGGCCGAGCCGGCGCCGGACGAGTGGCAGCTTTCCGAGTACGACGACCCGGCGTCCCCGGCCCCGGCCCCGGACCCGCTGCCGCGGCGCCGGCCCGGGGGCTACGACCGCCTGCGCGAGTCCGAGGCCCACGCCTTCGAAAGCGCGGGCGCCCGGCAGGCGCCCAACCGGGACCGCTCGTCCCTCTGGGCGCCAGAGTCCGACCCGGACCGGCAGCTCTCTGCTTTTG
>WNGJ01009830.1_pt1 | contig 10195 bp, 9 predicted proteins | sample 5400611 | NCBI WGS metagenome assembly WNGJ01 (sample SAMN13153375, study PRJNA577476) | soil metagenome | isolation source: 40 cm soil or saprolite under Garry oak tree replicate 1 | place: USA:California | collected 2016-06-15
TCGTTCAGGTTCCCGTGGTCGAAGGTGATTCCGTTGGAGGAGGTCGGGAGGGGTGGCGCCGGAGGTGGGGGTGCGACCGTCTGGATCGTCAGCGTGCCCGAGTAGCCCTGCGGAGCGGGGCCGCTCAGGAAACCGCAAGCGATGACCTTGTACAAGCCCGCCTTGAGGTTCGTTCCGCGCACGGTCTCACTCGGCTGACCGGTATCGCTCGAACCAACCACGTGACCGTCGGGATCGATGACGGTCAGGATCTCGTCGTTGGACGCGTCGGGCCAGGAGATGTTGAAGGTGAAATTGGCTTGGACTGCGTTGTAGGCGCCTGCCGGGACGTTCACGGTCACCGAGTGCTGGTCGGCCACCGCGGTGTTATCGACGAACGGCGAGCAGTCGCTCGTCGCGTTCGTCCCAGCCGGGATCGCTCCCGTCCAGGTGTCCGTGACGGTCTGTCCCACGCTGGACGGAACGGTCACGCTACTCGCCGCCGGCGTTGATGCACCTACCGGGCCGACGGCAAAGAGAAGCACGGCGGTCAGCACGACCGCTCCGAAAGCTGTCGCGAACTTCAACATCTCCCCCTCCTGCCTGGCTGCCCCAACGGGAAAAGACGAGGCCTAATGGCGCGGACTATAGGCGTTGGCCAAGGCGAAATGCAACCTGAATTGAAAAGGTGATTTTTGTCGAACGATCGATTGATTCGTCAATCAATTGTCGGCTGAATGATATGTGGATTCGGTAGAAAATTCTCCTAAAAAACGTTCTCCGCGCGCGCTCGGAACGCCTTTCCGGTCGAGACAGGCCCTGGCGTAACCCGCACCGGAGCGACGGCACTTGTCTGGTCGGCCGTTGCTCTGTACACCTTCCTCGGTCTGGCTCCGCTGACAGAAACGGAGGAAATCGCATGACCACGAAAGTGAGTCCTCGGTCGGTCGAAGACACCGTCTCTCGCCTCAACGACGTGCTGGAGTCGAAGGGGATCAAGCTGTTCGCCGTCATCGACCACAGCGGCGAGGCCGAGGCGGCCGGCCTCGAGCTCCGCGACACCAAGCTCGTAATCTTCGGCAACCCGGTCGCGGGGACACCGGTGATAGCGGCTGCGCCGCTCGCGGCGCTCGACTTGCCGCTCAAGGTTCTCGTCTGGGCCGACGGCGAGCAGACGAAGGTCAGCTACACCGAGCCGGCCGAGCTGGCCGCACGCTACGGGCTCAGTGAGGAGCTCGCGGGTAGGCTCGCTGCGATCGATGCCGTGACCGACGCGGTGATCGAGCCATGAACCCCGCCCGGCGCCGAAAGTGATTGCGCGTGGCTCCGAGTTGGTTTGAGCTCGTCGCCTGGGTGGCGCTCGGACTCGGGTTCGCGTCCGCGCTCGTGATCGCCGGCGACATCGTCGTGCTGGGGAACTGGCAGCACATGGCGATCATGGACCTCGCCTTCCCGCTCACCGCCCTCTACATGGGACCGATCGCTCTCTGGGCGTATTTCGCGCGCGGTCGGCGGATGTCCCGTAAGCGGATGCACATGCAGGCGGCCGGGATGAACGAGGGCGCCCGCGACTCACTGTGGCAGGTGTCGCTCTCGGACAGCCACTGCGGCGCCGGCTGCGCGCTCGGAGACATTGCCGGCGAGTGGATTGTCTGGGCGACCGCCTGGACGATCGGCTCGAGCGCGGCGCTCGGTCCCGAATACATTCTCGACCTCCCGCTCGCCTGGATCTTCGGGATCCTCTTCCAGTACTTCGTGATCGCACCGTTACGCGGTCAGCTTGGCCGGCTGGCACCGCTGGGCGACGCGATTAAGTCGGACACGCTCTCAGTACTCAGCTTCGAGGTCGGCCTGTTCGGCTGGATGGCGGTCGCGGAGTACGCGATCTGGAAGTCGCCGCCACCAATCGACAGCTCCAGCCACTGGTTCTTGATGCAGATCGGGATGATCCTCGGCTTCGCGACCAGCTGGCCGGTCAACCGCTGGCTGCTGAGGCACGGGATCAAGGAGCCGATGCCGACCGTTTGAATGCGACGGACGAGGTTGACGCGCGCGCGCGAATAGCAGACCTTGCACGGCGCTGCACAGAAAAGGCCCGATCCGATGACTTCACCGGGCGCACCCGGTCTTACTGGATGACTTTCAGCGACTACCTGGGAGAAGCCATGAGAAAGATCACCGCAGGCCTGTTCATCTCGCTCGACGGTGTCGTCGAGGCGCCCGACCAGTGGCACTTCCCGTACTTCAACGAGGAGATGGGTGCTGCCGTGGACGCCACGCTCGGTGCGGCCGACACCATGCTGTTCGGTCGCAAGACCTACGACAGCTTCGCCGGGGCGTGGCCCGAGCGGGAAGCGGCCGGTGGGGAGGACGCTCCTTTTGCCCAGGCGCTCGGCAATGCCCGCAAGATCGTCGTCTCGAGCCAGCAGCTTGAGTTCACCTGGCGGAAATCCGAAAAGCTGGAGGGCGACCTCGTCGACGCGGTGACCGCCCTGAAGAACGAGCCGGGCGGCAACATCGCGCTGAGTGGCTCGGTCTCGGTCGTCCGCCAGCTGCTGGCCGCGGGGCTGCTGGACGAGCTGCACCTGCTGGTGCACCCGATTGCCGTTCGCAAGGGCATGCGGCTGTTCGACGAGGGCGAGACCGCGATCCCGCTGAGACTGATCTCGTCCGAGACTTTCAAGACCGGCGTCTTGAACCTCGTCTATGGACCGGCAGAGCCGACCGGGGAAGCCACCTACGCGGACGCCAAGGTCCATCTGGCCCAGCCCGAGCAGTAGCGCCGCGCACCGCGCTCGACGATGCTGCAGGGTCGTCCGCTTGCGTGCCGGCCGACCCTGCAGCATTCGGTCCGTGAACCGAGGCTCAGCTCAGGCGAGTTGGCCCCGAAAGTCTGGTAGGTCAGCTACACGAGCAGATTCCCCGTTCAGGCTGTTCCTAACGCGCAGAACGCGCGCCGGCGAGCCACTCCGCTGGGCCTACCCTCACGGATACAGTGAGCCGTGGCGGTACGTTGAACGCGGAGGTGGCGGCAAAGTGAACGGAGCAGTCGAGAAGGCGATCTTTGCGGGAGGATGTTTCTGGGGGATGCAGGATCTCATCCGGGCGCGACCGGGCGTTGTCTCGACGAGGGTCGGTTACACCGGCGGCGATGTCCCGAACGCGACTTACCGCAACCACGGGACCCACGCCGAAGCGATCGAGATCACGTTCGATCCTGAGCAGACCTCTTACCGGGACCTGCTCGAATTCTTCTTCCAGATCCACGACCCAACGACGCTGAACCGCCAGGGCAACGACGTTGGGATGAGTTATCGCTCGGCGATCTTCTATCTCGACGAGGAACAGCGTCGCGTGGCCGAGGACACGATCGCTGATGTCGAAGCCTCGGGACTGTGGCCCGGGAAGGTCGCCACCGACGTGACGCCGGCGGGGCCGTTCTGGAAGCCGAGCCGGAGCACCAGGACTATCTCCAGCGGTACCCGAACGGATACACCTGCCACTTTCCACGTCCGGGCTGGGTCCTGCCGCGTCGAACCGAATCGGTCGCCAGTCAGGGATAGCGTGACGAGGGCCGGCGCCGGACGTCGAGAGACGCCCGTCGCCGGTCTCGACCGCACTGCTCGGCGAGCCGGGTGGCGCCGGCCCTTCCACGTGCGCGGCTCCGAGCTTCTCTGGCGGCGCTGGCGCGACCGGCACGCGGTCACGATCTTCGGGCACGAGCACTGCGCCACGCGGCTCGACGACCGCTCCGCCTTCCGGCCGCTGCGCGGCGGCGAGACGCTCGCCGGCGGCGTGCGCGCGCGCCCGATCGGGCGGCCGCGGCGCGCCGAGATCCCGTTCGATCTGCCGTCGTACCGCGGCGACACCGTGCTCGAGATCGACGGGGAGCTGCGCGTCTGGCCCAGGCATCGCAACGGCGAGCGTCGCCGCACCTGGTACGAGCAGCGCTTCCTGCCAACGCTGCGTCCGCTGACCGAGCTCGACGTCGAGCGGGTGCTCGTCACGCACGGCGAGCCGGTGCTGCGGGACGGCGAAAGCGCTCGAGAAGATCCCTCGCGTTGATCAGATCGGGGGTCGTGAAACCTTCGGTGAACTTCGCATAGACGGCGCTCAACAGCTCACCCGCTTGCTGTGCATCATCGCGCGCGCGCTGTGAACGACAAAGCCCTATCGCGGCTCGCAGCTGAATCATCCTGGCATCCAGGTCCCGGGCGACGTCAAACGACTGGTGAAACCAGGCCTCGGCGCCGGGGCCGTTCGCCTCGGGGAGAAGAAGCAGCAGGTCACCCTTCAGCGAGTAGAACTCCGGAAGGAGCGTCAGCCCGGAGCCCGTACTGGCGATCTCGATCGCTTCGTCGATCAAGCCGAGGCCTTCGGCGGCTCTTCCGGATCGGGCGCACGCTTCTGCTCGGACGTACAGGATCAGCGGCCAGAACACCGGCGGAGTCCTAAGACCCTGATAGAGGGCGATTCCGTCGCGGATCTCTGCCAGTCCCTCCTCGGAGCGACCCAGCCCCGTCTTCGCCGCCCCGAGGAGGCAGGTCCCCAGCGCCATCCAGATCGGCAGCTCGTGTTCGTCTGCGACGTCCAGCACCCCCACGGCGCGGTCTCGCATCAGTTCCGGCTCGCGTCGCCATAGGTGGAGGAAGCCGGTGTGGAAGAGCGCATAGGCCAGTGTGAAGGGGTGCTCCAGCTCGCTCGCCAGAGTGACGGCGCGGGTCGCGCGTTCAAGCGCGCGGTCCGGGAAACCGAGCATCCACAGGGTGAGGGCTGAGACCGTGAAAGACGCGATCCCTGGGTTGTTGCCAAGGCGGAACCGGCGGGACCCGTGACCCTGCGACTCGAACAAAGCGATGGCCTGCTCAAGGTGGTCCAGACCGCCATGGAGATCGTGTTGCAAGGCGAGGCTGGAGCCGAGCACGAGATGTCCATCGACGTACATGCTCGGGTCGGCCTGAGTGTCGGCCAGGCGCAAAATTTCTCGGCCGACCTGGGCTCCCTTGTCGAACTCGGCTCGGTAGTTGTAGAAGCTGGCAAGGCCTCGGAGGACCGGGAAAAGCTGAGGGCGCTCACGTTTGCCCTCGAAGAGCTCGAGGACGCGAGCGTATGCGTCTTCGACTTCCCGTGTGTACCCGTGGATGGCCATCAGCGCCCTTGCCAGGCTGGTCCGTAGCGTGACCTCCTGCATCGCGCGCGCGCGCGTCGGTGGCGTGGATGAGAGGACGTTGAGCAGTTCCGTCGTCAGCTCGATAGTGGCGTGGTACGAGCCCTGTGCGTCATAGAGGAGCCATAGGCTGTCGACGAGCTTGTTGAGCTGGTCGAGATCGCCCTCTTCCACCCAATAGCGCCACGCGAGGCGCAGGTTGTCGATTTCGGCAGCAGTCGCGGCCAACATGGTGTTGTCGTTCTCGGCATCAAGGCGCGCGAGCCAGCTCGCCTCGCGAGGGCTGCGCAGCTCGGGCTCTGCTTCCTCGGCGAACGCGCAGAAGAACTCGGCGTGGCGCCGCGTTGTCACCTCAGACTCCCCGCTCTCGGCGAGCCGCTCGAGCGCGTACTCGCGGATCGTTTCCAACATCCAGAAGCGCGGCTCCCCGTCCTTTCCTTCCTCTTGCCGCAGGAGACTCTTGTCGACGAGCGACGCGACGCCGTCGAGGACGTCAGGCCCGAGTTCGCCAGCCGGGCCGGTCACCGCGTGCGCGCTCTTGAGCGTGCAGCCGCCGACGAACACCGAGAGTCTCCTGAAAAGTGCCTTCTCCTCCTCGTCGAGCAGGTCATAGCTCCAGTCGATCGTCCCACGCAGCGTCTGGTGGCGGGTCGGCAAGTCGGCAGCGCCACCGGTCAGCAGTTGCAGTCGCTGGTCGAGCCGACCGAGGAGGGCTTGTGGCGAGAGGAGCTTCACGCGGGCGGCTGCGAGCTCGATTGCGAGAGGGAGCCCGTCAAGCCGGTCGCAAATCTCCGCGATCGCAGCCGCGTCCTCACCGGAGGGGCTGAAGCCAGGCTTGACCTTCTGGGCGCGCTGGACGCAGAGCACGACCGCATCCGGCTGTGCGAGCGGAGGCACTGGGTACTCGTGCTCGGCCGCAAGATGAAGCACGGTGCGACTCGTCACGAGGATCTTCAGGCCGGGTGCTGCCGCAAGCAGCTCGCCCACCAACTGCGCTGCCGGCGCCACCTGCTCGAAGTTGTCGAGCAGGAGCAACAACTGCTTGTCCCCTAGGTAGCCCTTTACGCTCTCAACGAGCGGCATGCTGCCGCTCTCTCTTACCCCGAACGCTTCGGCGATCGCCGACGAGACGAGGTCCGATTCGAGGATGGAAGCGAGCCCCACGAAGAAGACGCCGTCCTCGAACTCGCCGAGCAGCTCGCTGGCGGCCTGCACCGCAAGGCGGGTCTTCCCGGCCCCGCCCGCTCCCGTCAGGGTGAGGAGCCGAAGGTCAGGCCGCCGCAGAAGAGCGCCGATCGTCTCGAGCTCCTTCTCGCGGCCCACCAGCGGCGTCGGCGGGGCCGGAAGATTGGTTCCGGCGTCGAGCGTTCTGAGCGGCGGGAACTCGGACCGGGCGCCCTCGATCACGAGCTGGTAGAGACGCTGCGGCTCATCGAAGTCCTTGATGCGATGCCGACCGAGGTCGCGCACCGTCACTCCCGTGACCTCGTCCCCGGCAAGGACGGAATGCGTGGCTTCCGAGAGAAGCACCTGGCCCCCGTGGCCAACGGCCGCGATGCGGGCGGCGCGGTGGACGTCGAGGCCGACATAACGCTCGCCGGCGAGGGCTGGCTCGCCCGTGTGGAGTCCCATTCGCACCCGCAACTCCACGGCCGCCGGCGAGGAATGGGACGCGAGTGCCCGCTGCGCGTGCGCGGCGGCAGCCACTGCGTCCTTCGCCCCCTGGAAGACGACGAAGAATGAATCGGCCTGGGCGTCGACCTCGTGGCCGCGCTGGGCGTGCCAGGCATCGCGGAGTAGCCGCTGATGATCGGCGAGCACGCTTTGGTAGCGGTCGCCAAGCTTGCGCAAGAGCAGCGTCGAGCCCTCGAGGTCGGTGAAGAGCATGGTGATGGTGCCGCTCGGAAGCTCGACGTCGCGGAGGGCGAAGCGCTCCGCGAGCAGAACGGCAAGGTCGTTCGCGAGCAGGTCGGCGAGCTGGTCCGGGCTGGAGAACCTCTTGTAGGAAACACTTGCCCCGTCCTTGATCCTGCGAAGAAGCCCGACGAGTCGCTCATCGCGGCCCGGTGCCGGATCCCGAACGTAGAGCAGGGCCGGCTTCCCTTCCGAGAGGAGATACTCGTCTTCCAGACCGGAGACGTCCATCTCCGGTGCAACGAAGCCGTACGAATCGCCGTAGATGCCGACGAAGATGTCCGACTGCTCAAGGTAGGAGCGGTAAAGCTCTTGCGGCGGGTGCGGACGGGCGCCCAGCTCGAACATCACCGGCGTCAGGTGCAAGCTCTCGATCGTCTCCCGCGCCGCCAGCCGCTCCTCGGCCAGCTCGCGCACCGCCGAGCTGACGAAGACACGCAATCGCTGGTCCGGTGTGCGGATGCCCCTCGAGCTGACCGGATGGTCTTGCATCACCCTCTAGTTCTTAGTGCCGGTGGAAGATTACTCGTGGGCTGCGGAGACTCGGCGTGCGACGATCGTTTCGTCGCAGAGATGAGCACGTTCATTCTTCGTAGCGGTTTTGAGGTCGAGAATCCACTCGAGATGGCGCTCGATTTCCTCGCGGCGTATTCCAGCTATGAGGCCCACGGGTCCTCGGGCCCCGACTCATTCGACGAGAGTGACCTCAGGCTGGCGAACCGTGGCGGTGCCCGCATCTCGGCGGCCGAGATCGAAGCGATTCTCGAACGCCGTGGCGGGATCGAACGCGCTCTGCGCGAGATCCACCCTGCCGCCTCGTTGGCGGACGCGACAAGCTCGATCCCGTGGATCCCGCTGACGCGGCTTTTCGACGCGTTCGCGGACATCCGCGGAATCGGTTTCTCGAAGATGACGAAGACGCTGCACAGGAAACGGCCGGCGCTGATCCCGATGCTCGATAGCGTCGTTCAGGCATACCTGACGGGGGACGATCTTCGGGCGGGCTCGTCGGAGTCGTTCGGGGCGCGCGCGACCGCGCTCGTCCGCAGCTACAAGCAAGACCTGGATCGCAACCGCTCGGCCCTGCGGGAGCTCCAACGAGAGCTCGCGAGCCGCGAGTACCGGCTCACCGAGGTGCGAATCCTCGACCTCCTTATCTGGTCCGTATCAGCGCCGACCTGAATGTCGGGTTCTCGTTCATCGGCTCGGCAGCGTGCCCGGGTCGGCGACAGTAATTCAGTCGCCGTCCAGGACTTGCGACAGCCACTGCAGCGTGATCTGGAAGCGCACGTTGGCTCGGCCGCCGTGGTTGCCGGGGTTCTCTCTGTGTTCGTGTGCGATGCCGGCTTCGTTCAGGTGGTGGCTGAGCAGGCGTGGCCCCCAGTACAGGCTGTAGTCGTCGTTGCTCCCGGCGTCGAGCAGGATGCCCGACAGTTTTCGGAGATTGCCGAGGCGGTCGTGGACGTTGACGACGGGGTCGAAGCTCAGCCAGCGGTCCCAGACCTCCTGGATCAGCTCGCCGCTGGGATATGCCACGGGGAGGTGGACGTAGTGCGGCGGCCGGTCCGGGTTGGGTGAGTAACAGGCGGCGTAGACGATCTCGGACCAGAAGTTGCCTTCGATCGGGCCGTCGGGTGCCTCGGGCCAGATGCTGTCGAGGTAGTTGTAGGGCATGAACTTGTGGGTCATGTCGAGGAACGTGTCGGCCGAGAGCACGGCCGTCGCCGCGAAGACGTCGGGATTGCGGGAGGCGAGGTTCCAGGAGCCGAATCCTCCGGACGAGAAACCGAACAGGCCGCGGCTTCGTGAATCCGGAATGGTGCGATGGTGGGCGTCGACGAAAGGGACCACGTCGTTCACCACGTATTGCTCGAAGTTGCCGGTCACGGGTGAGTCCACCCATTGGCCGCACCCATAGCGGGAGTTCCCGTCCGGGATGACCACGATCATCGGCGGCACCCCCATGCGCCCGAATACGGGGTCGAGGACGTCCTCGATCGGCGGCGACCATCGCTGGCCGTCGGTGTCCGGGGTCACCACCTGTTCGGCGGTCTGGCCGTAGGCGTGCAGCAGGTAGGCCGTCGGATAGCGGCGATCTGACTCTTCGTAGCCCGGCGGGAGATAGACGAACAGATCCCGCTCGCTCGGATCCCCCAGCAGATTGCCGGGCGAGATGCGAGCTTTCGAGTCGCGTATGAACGATCACTTCCCCCTCGCGGTCGATTGACGAACGACTCTAACTCCGAATCTGGTGGACAGCGCTCGTCGCCAGATTCATGATCCCTCGGAGTGGCGTTCGAGCTTCCCAGCGGTGTCGTCACTCTGTTGTTCACAGACGTGGAGGGCTCAACGTGGCTGCTGCAGGAGCTCGGCGACGGCTACGGCGACGTCTTGCGCGAGCATCGCCGCTGTCTTTGCGCCGTCTTTGCGGCGCACGACGGCGTCGAAGTGGACACGCAGGGTGACGCGTTCTTCGTCGCCTTCGGCCGAGCGTCCGATGCGGTCGCCGCCGCTGAGGACGGCCAGCGGGCGCTCGCGAAGGGCCCGATCCGGGTGCGCATGGGTTGCACACGGGTGAGCCACGGTTGACGGAGGAGGGGTAACGTCGGGATCGACGTGCGGCCGGTAGTCGACAGGCTCGAGGCCGAGTTGTCTCCCGAGCGACTCGCAGCGGCGCACGACGCGGCGGCCGAGGCGCACCTCGACGACCTCGTCGACCAGGCACTCGCCGTCGTCGCGAAGGAGTAGAAAGTCGATTCAACCCCGCAAAGGAGGAGAGATGAGTTCGATCAAAGAGACGGCCGAGCAGTTCTTCGATGCTTGCGAAACAGGCAAAGGTTGGGACGCGTGCCAAGCCTATTGCCACGAGGGCGCGACGTTCTCGTCTCAGACTGCAGCACTGGAGGGCATCGAGACAGTCCAGGGCTACACGGACTGGATGAAAGGTCTCTTCACCCCTGTGCCCGACGGCAGCTATGAGGTCCGTTCATTCGCGGTAGACGATGCGCGACAGAACGTGGCCGCTTACGGCGTATTCCGAGGGACGCACACCGGAGAGGGTGGACCGGTGCCGCCGACGGGGAAGAAGGTCGAGGCCGACTACGTGTACGTCATGGATTTCGACGGCGATCGAAT
>WNGJ01014805.1_pt1 | contig 10195 bp, 9 predicted proteins | sample 5400611 | NCBI WGS metagenome assembly WNGJ01 (sample SAMN13153375, study PRJNA577476) | soil metagenome | isolation source: 40 cm soil or saprolite under Garry oak tree replicate 1 | place: USA:California | collected 2016-06-15
CTTCAAATCGCTCGGTCTCCCGTCCCTGATCGATGCGCGTTAGCGTAACTTCTCGAACCGCCGTATACGGACCCGTACGTACGGTGGTGTGGGAGGGGCGGAGCCGTGAGGCTCCCCCCTATCCCGATCTTTGGCGCAAAGCGGACTCTTCGAAGATTCCAACGACCGGTCGCTGAGGAGGGTGCGACACGATCCAGCCGTTTCGTACGATGAACCCGCCGAATCTACGATGGAAGAGTGGAGGGCCTAGTCGGGTGCGAAGTGCAGCGCTAGTCAGGCTGATGCTTAGGCATGGCAGGCGTAGACGAAGCCGGGGGTGCGGTGATCCCGAACAATACCGAATAGACCCCTGATTTCAGATGGCGGCCAAGCTGTAGCTCGCGGACCGAGTGGCCCGCCTTCGCCCGAGCCTACTCGCTTCGCGAGCGAAGGCTGGTGGGCCCGGCAGGACCCGAACCTGCAACCAGACCGTTATGAGCGGGAGCATAAACGACGACCGGCAATGATTTTCCTGCCTTGTTATCGGATTTGGCCTCGTTCGTCGCATCTCATTCGAATCGTTTCCCGTGCGAAACTGGTGCAGTGGTATCCTCGGTCTGCTTGGACTTCCGTAAGCGAGCCGCAACGGCGGCTTTGTAATTCCGCTTTCGAGCCCAGGGTAGACGCTCGCTCCCGGGAAACAGCCGCCTTACAGGAACCGGCGTTACAGCGTCAGCAACTGATCCAGCACGCTACGGTCGGACCTCAGCGCGGCGGAGGAGCCGGCAAAACGAACCGCGCCCTTCTCCAGCACATAGACGCGGTCGGCCAGTGCCAGCGAGAACTCGATGCCTTGCTCCGCGAGCAAAATGGTCAGGCCTTGCGCCTTCAGTTCGCCGATCTTGGCGAGCAGCGCCTCGACCACCAGCGGCGCGAGCCCCTCCGATGGCTCGTCCAGAAGCAGCAACTCGGGATTTCCCATCAGCGTGCGGGCGATGGTCAGCATCTGCTGCTCGCCGCCGGAAAGAAAGCCGCCTTGCCGGTCGCGCAACTCACCAAGCACAGGGAAAAGCTCAGTCACGGCCTCGATGGTCCAGGGCCCGGGCCGCGCCGCCGCGCGACGGGCGACGTCGAGATTTTCCCACACCGACAGCTCGGCGAAGACGCGGCGGTCTTCCGGCACAAAGCCGATGCCCGCCCGTGCCACGCGGTGTGGCGACCAGCCAGTGATGTCTCGCGACTTGAAACCGACGTGGCCGGCGCTTGGCGGCGTCAGCCCCATCACCGAACGCATCGTGGTGGTCTTGCCGACACCGTTACGGCCGAGCAGGCAGACGCATTCGCCCGCATCGACCTCGAGCGAAATACCGAACAGTACGCGGCTCAGCCCGTAGGCCGCATGCACGTCCTCAAGCTCCAGCAGCGCGCTCATCTTCGCGGACCCATCGGCGCATCGCCAAGATAGACGCGGCGCACCTGCGCATCCGCGCGCACCGCGGTCGGGTCGCCATGCGCGATGACACGGCCCTGGTGCATCACCGCAATCCTTTGCGCGATCGAGAACACCACGGCCATGTCGTGCTCGGTGAACAATAGCGTCAGCCGGCGCTCGCGCGCGATGCGCTCGATCAGCGCGATGGTCTCGCGCGTCTCGCTCGCCGACATGCCGGCCGTCGGCTCGTCGAGTAGGAGAATCTTTGGATCGCTCGCGAGCGCGATGCCGAGCTCGAGCTGCTTCTGATTGCCGTAGGACAGCGTGCCGGCGACGGCATGCGCCTGCCGGGCGAGCCCGATCGAGGCGAGCTGCGCCTCGGCTTCGCCGCGACAGAGCCGGCCGGCGCGGGACCAGAAGTTCGGTCCCTGGCCGCGATGGGCAAGCAGGGCGGCCCGCACATTTTCGAGCACGGTGAGTTTTGGAAAGATATTGGTGCGCTGGAACGAGCGCCCCAGTCCCATGCCGCAGATCTTGTACGGCGCGACGCCAGTGACGTCGCGCCCGTCGACGAACACGCTTCCCGCGGTCGGTCGCAGATAGCCTGTGATCAGGCTGAACAGCGTCGATTTGCCGGCGCCGTTTGGCCCGATCACCGCTGCGATCTCGCCTTCGGCCACGGCGAGGTCGACGTCGGAGACCGCGCGGAAACCGGCGAACGATTTGGAGAGGCCTCGCACTTCAAGCACCGGCGGGCCCTCCTTTTTTGCGGCGAAGCCATGTTACGCCGGTGGTCAGGCCGCCGGCGATTCCGCCGGGGAAGACGAACAGCAAGACGAGAAGAATGGCGCCGAGCACGAACGGCCAGTATTCGGTGTAGGAGGTGATCTCCTGGTTGAGCAGCGCCAGCGTCGCAGCGCCTACCACCGGTCCCCAGAAATAATCGATGCCGCCGAGGATTGTCATGATCATCACCTCGGCTGATTTCGGCCAATAGACGAAGTCGGCAAAGACGCCGCGGTTGAAGATGCCGAACAGCGCGCCGGCGATACCGGCGAAGCCGCCGGCGATCACGAAGGCGGCCAGCTCGTAGCTGCGCACGTTAAGGCCGATCGAGGCCGCGCGCTCCGGATTCTCCCGGATCGTCGTCAGCATCAGGCCGAACGGCGAGGCGATGATCCGCTGCATCGCCGCCAGCGACAGCATGACGACGATGAGTGTCAGCACGTAGAACTGGTCGGCGATACGTAGGCCGTCGAGCAAGGGGACCGACGACATCCAGTCGAGATCGGGATAGGGCACGTTCGGCAGCCCCTGATCGCCGCCGGTGACATCGTTCCATTTGAAGCAGATCGCCCAGATGATCTGCGAGAAGGCGAGCGTCAGCATGGCGAAGTAGATCTTGGTGAGACGCACGCAGAAGAAGCCGAATACGAGTGCGCCGAAGGCCGCACCAAGTGCCGCGGCCGGCAGCGCGATCGAGAACGGCATCGAATAGGTCTTCATCAGGATGCCGCAGACATAGGAGCCGATGCCGAAATAGGCGACGTGACCGAACGAGACGAGGCCGGTGGTCCCGAGCAAGAGGTTGAGGCTCACAGCGAACAGCGCGCTGATCGCGATCTGGGTTGCGAGGAACGTATCGTAGCGCGAACCGAGCCAGGGGATGGTCAGCGCCGCGACGAAGACGACGAGCGTCCAGGGAATGCGATTGGCGAGCGTGGTGACGGATGCTTTCTTCATCGGAGCGGCCGCCCGAACAGGCCCCAGGGGCGGACGATCAGGATCACGGCCATCAGCGCGAACACCGAAAACAGCGAGAAGCTAGGCAGGATCAGGATGCCGAACGAAAGCACCTGGCCGTAGATCACCGAACCCCAGAACGTACCCCAGAACGAACCGAGGCCGCCGATCACCACGACGATGAATGCCTCGACGATGATCTCGACGTCCATGCCCGGCACGATGCTCTGGATCGGCGTGACCAGCGCGCCGGAAAGGCCGGCGAGAAACGAGCTGACGACGAACATGCCGGTGTAGATGACGCCGACGTTGGCGCCGAGCGCGCCGAGCATTTCGCGGTCGAGCGCCGCGGCCCGGACCATGCGCCCGGCGGCGCTGCGGGTGAGGATCAGCCAGACGGCGAGCGCGATCGCCGGCCCGATCACCAGGATGAACAGGTTGTAGTGGGGCAGGGTGGTGCCCAGGACTTCGATCGCGCCGGAGAGACTCGGCGGGCGCGACACCGAGAGCTGCCGCGTGCCCCAGATCGCCTTGGCGGCGTCGCCAAGAATCAGCACCAGCGCGTAGGTCAGCAACAACTGGTAGAGTTCCTCACGTCCGTAGAGATGGCGCAGCAGCACGCGCTCGATGATCCCGCCCAGCAGCGCCACCCCGCATGCCGCCGCCAGCGCCGCCAGCCAGAAGCTCCCGAGCATGGGCGAGAGCCACGCCACCGCCTGCCAGGCGAGATAGGCGCCGAGCATGTAGAAGGAGCCGTGCGCGAAATTGAGTACGCGCATGACCCCGAACACCAGCGACAGGCCCGACGCGATGAGAAACAAAAACATCGCGGTGGTCAGACCGCCGAGAAACTGACCGAACAGGAACGAGAATTCCATGATTCAGACAACGGACGACAGACGACGGAGGACGGACAAGCTCAATCCGTCCTCCGTCGTCCGTCCTCCGTTCTCAGTTTGTGAACGGACCCTGGGAGAGATATGTCGGGTTCTTCATGATGGCGAACGGGTAGCGGTCGTCCTTGACCATCTGGCCCCAGAATTCGCCCATCTCGGTCTCGTGGTTCTGGTTGAAGGTGAGCCTGCCGATCGGCGTGTCGAACGACATTCCGACCATCGCCTTCGCCACCTTGTCGGAGTCCGTGCTGTTCGCCTTCTTGATGCCCTCGACCAGCGCAAGGATGGAACCGTAGCCCATGATGGCCCAGCCCGAGGCATACTGCTCATGGGTGAAGGCCTTGAGCCGTTCGATGTAGGCCTTGTGCTCCGGCGGCTCGTTCTCCGGCCAGATCACCGGATCGTAGGCGTCGGACCAGATGCCGTAGGGATAGTCGGCACCCAGTGACAGCGCCGCGTCGGTGGTGCCGACCTCGCCGCCGTCGACCAGCCGGTTGTTGATCGCCTTGAAGTAGCCGAGCGGCGCTGCCTGCTTGGCAAAGGTGACGAAATCGCCGCCGAACACGTCGCAGAACACGGCCTGGGGCTGTTTGCCCATTTGCGCGGTGATGAACGGGGTGAAGTCGCTCTGGCCGAGCTTCGGCCATTGCTGGTCGACGATCTCGATGTCGGGGCGCGCCTTCTTGATGAAGTCGACGAAGGCGGTGACGGCGTCGCGGCCGTAGGCGTAGTCGGGCGCGATCGTGGCGACCTTTTTCACGTCGGTCCACTTCGCGAGGATCGAGGCGCCGGTGCGGCCGTCGATGTCGGTGTTGGAGGCGAGGCGGAAGATGTAGGGGTGCAGGTTCGCTTTCGAGGTGAGCTGGATGGTCTTCGACGTGGGGGCGACGAAGACGATCTTGTTCTCCTTGGCGATGGTCGATACCGCCGGCGCCTCGGCCGAGGTCAGGGTCCCGCTCAGGAAATCGACGTTGTTCTTGATGATCAGCTCGCGCGCGAGGCGCACCGCCTCGTCGGCGTTGGCCTTGCTGTCGCGCTCCAAAAGCTCGAGCTTGCGGCCGAGCACGCCGCCCTTGGCGTTGATCTCCTGGACCGCCATCTCGGCGCCCTTGGTGATCGGCACGCCGTAGACCGAGGCGGGGCCGGATAGCGGCATGGGAAACCCGATCTTGATGGTGTTCTCGGCCACGGCCGCGGCCGGCGCGAGGCCGGCGGCAACGAGCGCCGCCGCCACAATGCGGTAAGGCAACATCAGCGTTTTCTCCCTGTGTCCGGACGCTCTGCTCGGCTTCTGCCGAGCCGTTGCACGGCAAGGCGGCGAGCCCACCGCCCACCGCCCGCGACGTCCTTGTGACCGGATGGTGGGTCGCCCGTTGCAGCGCTGTCAAGCTTGCGCGGCGCCGCACGCGTAGCCCGCATCTCGCCTCGCTCATGCGGGATAACGACGTCACATCCCGCGCGGGAGCAGCTTGAGTATCTGCTCGGGATAGAGCGTGCGCGCCTCGGCGTAGATCGGCTGGACCGCCGCCGCGAAGGCGGCAAGCTCGTCCGGCCCAAGCTCGGCGATCTCGCAGCCCTGCGCGGCGATCGCGGCGCGCGACGCTTCGTCTTCCTGGCGCGCGAGATCGCGCTGGAACGCCACCGCCGCGGCGACCGCCTCGCGCATCGCTTGCTGCAGCCGCGCCGGCCAGGCGTCGAAGGTCGGCCGGTGAAAGAAAATCGGCCGCGAAATGTAGAAATGGTTGGTGACGCTGTGGAAGCGGTGGAACTTGTGCACGCCGTAGGTCACCGTGTTGGCGAACGGATTCTCCTGCGCGTCGAGGGTGCCCGCTTTGATCGCCGCGATCGCCTCGGTCAGATCCATGCGCAGCGGCACGGCGCCGAGCAGCTCGAACGTGCGTTCGTGCACCTTGCTCGGCAGCACGCGGATGCGCATGCCGCTCATGTCGGCCGGCCGGCGGATCGGCCGCAGGCGGTTCGAGATGTGGCGAAAGCCGTTCTCGAACCAGCCGAGGATGCGGTAGTTGGCCTTCGCTTCGAGCGCGCGCGCGAGCGCCTCTCCCAGCGCGCCGTCCATGGCGGCGCGCGCCTGCGGCGTTGTTTGGAACACGAAGGGATAATCGACGAGGCCGAGCTCTGGCACGCGGTCGGTGAGATAGCTCGACGACTGATAGCCGAGCGTGAGCAGCCCGTCTTCCACCAGCCACAGGATGTCCTCGGCGCGGTAGCCGAGATCCATGATGTTCCACACGTATTTGACGTCGACCTGGTCGCCGAAGGCGGCGGCGAGCCGGTCGCCGATCAGCTTGAGCCCGCGGCTGAACGACGTGGTCGCCGGGCCGTAACCGCCCATGCGGATGGGAATGGGTCGGTTCATGGGATTTATCCCCCCTCGCTATGTAGAATAGATGCGAGCGCCGGCGCAATCGCGTCCCTCGCGCGGCCGCACCGTCGATCGCCGGCACCAAAAGGATCAACGCCGCATGAAAGCAATGTTGTTGCGAGGCCCGAACCTTCCGTTCGAGCCGGTGGAACTGCCCGATCCGGCGCCGGGGCCGGGCGAGGCGGTGGCGCGCGTCATCACCTGCGGGTCCGGCCTGACCATCCAGCACGTCAAGGCGGGGCGACGCGCGATCCCGTTTCCGCGCGTCATCGGTCACGAGATCACGGCCGAGATCGCGGCGGTCGGCGCCGGCGTGACAGGACTCAAGGTGGGCGACCCGGTCACCGCCTATTTCTATCTCAACTGCGGCCACTGCCGCTGGTGTCTCGGCCAGCTCGAGCCGTTGTGCGGCAACAGCGGCGGCAACGTCGGCCTCAACTGCGACGGCGGCTACGCCGAATACATCAAGCTCCCCGCGCACATCTTCATCAAGCTGCCGGAGGCTTTGGACTACAAAAAATATCCCGCCGAGATCGGCGTCGTCACCGACGCGCTCGCCACCCCTTACAAGGTGCTGCGCCGGGCGCGGGTCAAGCCGGGCGACACGGTGGCGATCTTCGGCGCGGGCGGGGGCGTGGGCATCCATCAGGTGATGATGGCGAAGTGGGCGCACGCGCGCGTGATCGCAATCGACATCGCGGCGGCGAAATTCGACGCCTGCCGCAAGGCGGGCGCCGACGAGGTGATCAACCCGCACAATTGCGACGCGGCGGCGGCGCTCCTCGACCTCACGCACGGGGAGGGGGTCGACGTGGTGATCGATTACGTCTCCGCCACGTCGACTCTCGAAGCCGGCGCCAAGGCGCTCGGCCGGCACGGGCGCCTGGTGACGCTGGGCGGTTCCGGCCAGCCCTTCCTCGCCTCGGCCCGCGACATGCTCAACAAGGAACAGGACCTGTTGGGCAGCCGCTACGTGACCCGCACCGAGATCATGGCGGCGTTCGATCTTGTCGCACGCGGCGAAGTCTGGCCGCTCGTCACCGAGGTGCGGCCGCTCGCCGAGGCCGAGGCGGTGCACGAACGCGTCGAGCGCGGCGAGATCACCGGGCGCGCGGTGCTGCGCGTGGCTGAATCGTAGGGCGCAATAGATTTGCGCCGCGAAGCGGTGCAAAACGTATTGCGCCGGCGCAATACGGCCTTCGGCCTATTGCGCCCTACCTCGTCACGCGTCGTACCCCGGCGAGACCTGGTCGACCATGCGCAAATAGGCGGGCCAGTCGGCGCTGCCGCGGCCGCTGTCGTGATGCTCGTATTGCGCGGCGGTCTTGGCGCACACCGCCGGCGGGATTTCGATCAGCTCGCCGCCAGTCGATTCCATCATCAGCTGGATGTGCGCCGCTTCGATGAGATATTTCATCAGCACGAAGGCCTCGCGCACGCTGCGCCCGACCGTGAGCAGGCCGTGGTTGCGCAGGATCAGCGCGCGGTTCCTGCCGAGATCGCGATTGATGCGCGCGCGCTCGTCGAAATCCTCGGTGATACCCTCGTAATCGTGATAGCCGACGCGCTGATAGAAGCGCACCGCCGGCTGCGAGAGCATGCGCAGGCCGCTCTTGAGGCCGGAGATCGCCATGCCCAAGTCGGTGTGCACGTGCACCGCGGCGTTAACGTCGGGGCGCCCGCTCAACACGCCGCCGTGCAGGGTGAAGCCGGGGCGGTTGACGCCGGCCTTCTCGTCGAGGTCGTCGTCCATGCTCACCTTGACGAGGTTCGAGGCGGTCACCTCGGTGTAGAGCAGGTCGTGCCGCTTGATCAGGAACTTGCGCTCCTCGCCCGGCACCCGCGTCGATGAGTGGTTGTAGATCACGTCGCCCCAGCCGTAGTGGGCGATCAGCCGGTAGGCCGCCGCCAGATCGAGGCGCGCCTGCCACTCCGCCGGCGCCATGCCGGCCGGAACGCCCTTTCATGACGGCGTCTCCTCGTGCTGCGGGTCGGCGGGCGGCGAGGGCGCTACCATCGGCCGCGCCGATCGATCTTCGCCCGGCCGGGAACGAAATTGCAAGCGGCCGGCGGTTTGCGGTTAAATATCGCGGGCGACTGGCAAACCCGTCGCGGCGCCGCACAAGAACGGCACAGGCCGTCGGCGCGAGGATCGACCTGGGAGGAAACCATGCGCGCACGCATGTCGGCGTCGCCTCGGATGATCACCTTGCCCGCGCTGCTCGCGGCGGCTTTGGGCTTTGTCGGCGCAGTAAGCTCGACCCGCGCGGTCGAGCTGACGCCGCAGGAACAAAAGCTCGTCGCCGCCGCCAAGCAGGAAGGCGCGCTGACGATTCTCAACCCGATATTCAGCGACCACACCGGCGGCCTTCTCGGCGAAGGCTTCGTCAAGCGCTACGGCCTCGGGCCGGATTTCAAGTTCAACAACCTGCGCAAGGGCACCGGCGCGACCGTGGCGCAGACCCGCCAGGAGATCCAGGCCGGCAAGCACACGGCCGACATCCTCATCGTCAGCGCGCCCGGGTTTTTCGACGAGGCGGCGAAACGCGGCGCCTTCGAGCCGCTCGACAGCGGCTACTGGAAGGACCACGAGGAGGGCGCCCGCAAGGCCGGGCAGTATTTCAACTACCCCTACGTGGTGGTGCCGTTCGCCTATACGTTCCAGCCGGTGTGGAATAGCGCGTGTCCGGGCATGGAAAACTACACGGCGAATTCCTACGCGGACGTGCTCAAGCCGGAGCTCAAGGGCAAGACGATCGCATCCGATCTCACCAAGAGCTTCACCTACGTCAACACGGCGCTCGCGTTGCAGGAAACGGGCGTGGACCTCGACGACCTGTGGACCAAGCTCAAGGCGACCGATCCGCTGGTCGAGTTCCGCAGCGAGCCGAAGATGCAGATGGTGATCTCGTGTCAGCGGCCGCTCGACATGTGGAACCTGGCCGGACGCATCTATCAGAACGTCCTGCAGAAGCCTGACTTGGTCAAGGTGATCAAGCTCAGCACCTTCCGGGAAGGGCAGTTCATGCTCGGCAACCAGGCCGCCGTGATCAAGGGCGCGCCGCACCCGAACGCCGCCAAGCTGTTCGTGGAATACATGCTGAGCAAGGACGGCGCCGACGTCATGGTGGCGGGCGAGATGATGTACAGCTTCCTCAAGGACTACCGGCCGCCGCCCGAGGCCGCGCATTACCTCTTCGACCTGAACAAGACCAAGCTGATCGGGCTCAAGGACTGGGTCGCCGCGCAGGCGAAGTTCAAGGAGACGCGCGACGCCTGGCAGGCCAAATTTCAATGACCGCCGCCCGCAGAGCGGTCGTCATGGCAGACCGGTGCCGCATTCTCCGACCCTCCCCTGGAGGGGGAGGGTCGCTCGCCGAAGCGAAGCGGAGGCGAGCGGGGTGGGGTGAATTGCGAAGCAAGCGTTGCAAAAATGATTCACCCCCACCCGACCGCGTTCGCTCCGCTCACGCGGTCGACCTCCCCCCTCCAGGGGGAGGTAAAGCGCGATGACCACGCAGTCGCTCACTTCCGCCGTTGCCACCGCGCCGGGAAGCCGGTGGCGCAGCCTCATCACCCAGGAGGCGGTCGCGACCGCGGTGGTCGGTGTCATCGTCGCGGCGGCCGTGATCGTGCCGCTGCTCGTGCTCGTCGTCAGCAGCTTCGAGGTGATGGACCCCGGCGGCTTCGAGACCGCCTGGGGGCTCGACAACTATCGCTACCTTTTCACCGACCGCATCTTTCCCAAGGCGTTCGTCAACA
>WNGJ01009834.1_pt1 | contig 10194 bp, 11 predicted proteins | sample 5400611 | NCBI WGS metagenome assembly WNGJ01 (sample SAMN13153375, study PRJNA577476) | soil metagenome | isolation source: 40 cm soil or saprolite under Garry oak tree replicate 1 | place: USA:California | collected 2016-06-15
ACTCAACCTACTTCGCACTCACTCCTCAAAGCTTCACCGATTTCGACTGGCTGGCTGTCCTCGATTCAACGGCATACGACCGCGGTGGCCCGCCACTGCAACAGTGAGACACCAACCCCAAGCAGTAAAACTCTTCGACAACTACCTTTGTGATACATCTCTATTTCGATTGTTCATTAAGAACCTGAATGGTTTTCGCTCGCACCTCCTGCAAACTGAGACCAAAGCTTTCCAGCACACCTGCGCCTATGCCTTCTCCCTCACGCAGCAACCCTAACAGCAGGTGTTCGGTTCCGATGTAATGATGATTGAGTCGTTTCGCTTCATCAAAGGCAAACTCAATAACTTTCTTGGCTCGTGGTGTTAAACCGATTTCTCCAAGCACAATACGATCTCCACGACCAATGATGTCTTCAACTGCCTTACGGACCTGCTCTAAATCGACACCAAAACTGGTGAGAACTTTCGCGGCAATACCTTCACCCTCACGAACAAGGCCAAGCAAAAGATGCTCAGTTCCAATGTAGTTGTGGTGGAGGCGTTGAGCTTCTTCCTGGGCAAGATGCAAGACTTTCCGAGCTCGCTCTGTGAACTTGTTAAATCTATCTCTCTCATTCATGTGTGCGTCATGCCTCTTTCCGCGGGAACCAGCTCTCGGATGAGTACGACCCAGCAACCTGCAGACATAGTGAATGAATCTATAGACTATCATCTTCTGATCCCCTTTGAATTCATGCTCCATACAAATCACCCGACAAGCGTCAACTGGTTATCCCTGGTCTCCACTCGTGTCCCACAGACACGCTCAATGCGTTCTGCAAGGGATGGCTCACCCCATCGTCTGCGCCGTGGCTTCAGACTGTGATCCGCCAATGCGTGCAAACCGCTGCAAACATGATCGCGGCCCAACCAGAGCACTGTCAAAGTATCCGCGTGAAAGGCTATTGAGCGTGCTTGCATATGCAATGACCACACGACCATTGCATAAAGCGCTAGAGCGAGAGGGAATCCAACGAGAGGTACATGGTGCATCCCGAATAAGATCAGCGTTATACATGCTATCAGCGCCACACCAGCTAGAAGGAGGCGACCAAGCGTATATGTTGGTTTGCGAGCACTAATGGAGCGCGCTAACCCTGTCGCTAGTAGTACATCTAGTTCAGCCTGCTCCATGGTAGTTACTGCGTTTAATGGTAATATGAGCCGAATTTTGCGTCCACCAAACCAGGAAGTACGCACAGCTGGCTCGTGAGCTGGTAGCTTTAGTGAGCAGCGTAGCATCGATGGCCTGGAAGGGACACGAGCCTCATAAGCGATACGGGCAAAAGTATCCAGAATAGACATGGGAACGTATGCTCGTGTTCTTTTTCGTGGAAAACGCCAGTGAAAGCGGTGTCTTCGTCCTGTGTCTTCTTGTGAACCGAGTCGAAGGCGCAGATTCTGCCACGAAGTTTGCGATAGGGGCTGTTCTCGCAATTGAGGGCCGTAGTATGCTGTAAGACGCTTCTCCAGGTCTACTGGCTCTTGTTGCTTGCTTTTATCGAAGTTATCTTCTTTCATAGCAACTCATCTTTCTCCATCGTTCAACAGCTCACGAAGGCGCTCACGCGCACGATTCAGTCTTGATTTTACGCTGCCTACAGGCCAGCCTAGCACCTGCGCAATGTCAACTTCAGTCAGGTCAGCACCGTAGCGTAATGCAATGACTCGCCTCTGCTCGGCACTCAGTTGTGCTAAAGCTTGCTGCACTTCTTCACGCTGGGCCACTTGCTCTTGCAGATCAGCCTGTTCCATGTGACTATCCGAGCCAAATTGAACTTCGGTCTCAACAGCATTGTCCAGGGAAATAGGTTGCAGGTACGAACCTTGTTTCTCCATCATATCAAGCGCGTGTCGAAAGAGGATACGCATCAGCCAGGGACGGAACGGACTGCCTTTCTGGAAACGCGGGAGTCCACGCCATGCCAGGAGAAACGCTCCCTGCGTGATCTCTTCTGCCAGCGCACGCTGGTGGCACAGGCGCAACGCCGCTGCCATAGCAGCAGCATGATGGGTCTCCCAGAGATGCCGAAACGCTTCCTGGTCTCCGTGAGCCGCGCTTTCGATGAGTTCAGCCTCGCAGGTAGCCACTCAATTCCTCCTTCTATAGCAATAGTACACCGAAAGGAGGGCAAAAGGTTCCGAACTAAACAAAATTCCCCAAAAGTCAAACACGCATGCTTTATAAAAAGCATGCGTGCCAGTATGTTCTCTTTAACAGTTTCCCTGCCTACGCCGTAACCGTGCTCACCTGCTTCTCAAAGTTCTTGAAGAACTGATCGAGAGCGACCTTCACCGCACCTTTGACGATCATATCGGGAGTAGCTGAAATTTTCCCATCCATCTCAGCCCTGGCGTTATAATTAAGATTGGTACCTGCTGCATCATCGGCTAAATCAATTGTGCAGATGGCTTTGATCGAACCAATCGAGCTTGTTGGCTTGGCAATCAATACAACACGCGAAGGCGCAACAACTTCACCTGTCTGCAAGAACACATTATATGGCCCTTTCAACCCGGGGATGCCTGGTGAAACCGTCAGCTTAAGCTGGCGGCCCGTTGGAAAATCCACAAATTCAGCGCCATCGCAACCGGGAACGCTCTTCTTGAGGATCTCAGGATCTAACAATGCATCAAATACTTGTTGTCGGGGTGCTTTCACCTTCTGGCTACCTGAAACATCCATTTGTGCTTTAAACCTCTTTTACTACGTATTTTTCTCACATGCCATACAATCCACTTTACTCATATATACAAGGCGGTTTTGGTATGTGATGAAATGCAATCGCTCGTCTGTGCGAGCGATTCGTCGTGTCGAAAGCGTAAACGCTTTATAGGATTGTATTATAGACTGATAGATGTAAATAGCTCAACGTGACAGGTAAGAAGTACTAACTCCCTTTCTCACTCAACCTATATTAATAGTGAGAAAGACACGACGGGCGATTACTAATCTCCTGGCCTTTTGATAGGTTGAGGCTTGCCTGGCTGTCACCCTGAGCGAAGCGAAGGGTCTCTCTCGATCGGCGTAGAGATGCTTCGCTTCGCTCAGGGTGACAGTGCTGTCTTGCTGTCGACGATTTCAATGTCAGCTTACGGATACGGAGTCGTTGTTCTATAAGCGGCATAGAAGATCGCAGCTATGGCAACAACGCAAAGGAAGACAAGCAAGAACAGCACCGCTATCGGGATAAGGACGACCCCTGTCGCCTTGCCTCCGCTCAGGCGGTGTACTGCCATAATCGTGTAGACATTCAGCACGATGCCATAAATGTACAATGCGGCTCCTGCGATACCACCAATAATAGGGATGATGCCAAGCACATAGCTGGCGATGTAAATTGGTGTCTGATACAGCAGAGTAGTATAGCTTTGCGTTAGAAAGTTTCCCTGTCCTTGAAAAGCTTTTGCAAGCAGGTATTGAATGCCTACAAGGATGAAGAAAGACACCGGTACGGCTATAAACGAAAAGGTAGAACCACTAACTGTAAGCGCCAGAACTGCACCAGGATTGAACCCGGTTGAGGTTGCAAAGGAACTACTGGCTGCACCTATTGCACTCCCTATTAACCCGAAGATGGTGCCGACAATGGCGATGGCGAGAAGCTGTATCCACACCATAGCCCAGTCTGCTTTGCCCATCTCTTCGGCAAACGTCTGCGCTGATGGTTTGGTGAGCACTTTAATATACTGATTGGGCAGTTCCTGGATGGCTTGCCCTATTGGGCGTGGTCCTTGCTGAGGCGGTGCATAGCCGTAGCTACCCTGCTGGTAAGGTGGAGTACCATATTGTGGCGGTGGAGCGCCATAAGGATTCTGAGGGGGCGGAGCGCCATAGGGATTCTGTGGAGTACCATACCCTGAATAAGGCTCTGGTCCGCCACTGCCGGGTTGTCCCTGTCCCTGATACGGATTCTGTGGAGCGCCAGGCCCTGGATGAGGTTCTGGTCCGCCGCTGCCAGGCTGCCCTTGCCCTCCATTGCCGGGTTGCCCTTGTCCCTGACCTTGAGTTGGATCCCAAGCCATGAAAGTTCTCCTTTACTCTGAGCCCGAATTCATGATGATTCATTCAGATACCAGCACACAATGATGCTAGCTCTTTAAGAGGGTTCAATTATAACATTACCGTAATCGCCTGTCTATTTAAAATTATCGATATTCGTTCAGAATTTATACCTACTGTGTGAATATGTAAATGGGCAAGCTTTCCGGTATCACCGTTTAGCTAAAGCAGCACGCCAATATTCCGCACTCTCACGCAATTCATCCAATACCAATTTATCATCGGCCTCGAAAGAATGGATTGGCTCCAGGAAAAGGAACACATCTCCAACCATTAACCACGGTTCAATTGCCTGTATTATTGACTCTGCTCGTATGATGCCCTGCGCGTTATAATCCAGTGTGAAAGGCCAATGATGATCACCTGTGCGGTCTGTCTGTTGTAAATGGACGATTGGAGGGTGCTTCCAGGGCCTCGCAAACCACGCGAGGTAATCATCACTGGCGGTTCCCGTATGCAAGGCGCAGGGATGCCCTACATCGAGACATAAAACAAGTGGTACCCCGCCACCCGTATCCAGGCTAGTGATCCACTCTGCTTCCTCAATGCTGTATCCCCACTCACGTGTTACAGCCATGTTCTCAAACAGCAAGTGAGACAAACCCTGGCGTGCTGCATAGTGAGAAAGCGCTGTCAGACGTTCCTGTAATTCACGCAAGAGGATTTTTTTGCGTTCCTGGTTCATGGCATCCTGAACGCTGAAGGCACCAATGTGACCGCCTATCCCTTTTACTCCCAGCCGAGCAGTAAAGTCGATGGCTCGCTCATACCAGCGTGTCGCTGCTTCACGCATAGACAAATGTGGGTGTAGTAATTGGCTCCAGGAATAGGCGGCTAACCCGGTAAAAGTGCTGTGTATGAAGAGGTCGTGAGCCACAGCAAGCTCACGGACGGAATCAGCATAGGTCATTGTCACGCTTTCATCTAGCAAAGGGTCAACCAGGTCCAGACTAAATTGGCAGCAATCAAGCCTCAGTTCATCTTTCACGATTCGCATCCACTGCTCTGGTTCTGGCCAACGTTTGACCGCGAAGCAGACATTAATACCGAGATGCAGGCGTGGCATAAGGCATACCTCCCGATTGGTGGACGCTATAAACTGCATCCTATTCTCATATGTTACTAACCGCTGACCATCTGGTAACCCCTTAGCTTGCCTTTATGAAGCGTAGCTAGCACACCATGCAGTACGCCCTCGCTATAATCGCTACCAGGATTGATGCAAACCGTACGCCCAATTTTGCATGAGGCGTGAGCTTCATGAATGTGTCCGTGCAATCCCAACAATGGCTGATAGCGCTCGATAGCTGCCCTCACAGCGGTAGAACCAACAGCTTTGAAGCGCGTCTGGCCGAGACTGCTTTGGACCTTCAATTCGGAGTTCAGTTCTGGTGCATCATCTAATCCGCTCCCATAAGGAGGGACGTGCAGGTTCATTACAAGGGCGTCAGGGCGCTTCACCTGCTTCATGAGCGCATCGATTCGCTGTGCCAGTTCATCTTCACTGCATTCACGAGGTGTGTCCCATGGGGTTGGGTTCGACCAACCAAGGCTGATCATTTCGCTAGTATCATCTAACGTTACGGGCGCGCCTTCGGGATTGTGTACAATATGACCCGTGTCCAACACTTCTAAAACTGCTGGCAGGTCATCGTTGCCTCCCATAATATAACAGCATACTCCCATTCCGGCTAAACGTTCGTCTCCCAGCGCGACCCACGCAGCCAGGCGCTCTTTCATTAAACGTTCAAATACTGACTCAACCTCACCTGAAGCATAAAGCGCCTCTCGCTCTCCCTCACGACAACGATAGGTGTACAATCCTTTATCGGCTGCAACCTTTTCGAACTCCTGGACTTCGCCTTCTGATGCCAGTTCAAGACGCTGACCACGCTCTTTGGTGATATAGACTCCTGGTCGTGTTTCTTCATTGCAGTCATGGTAGGCCTGGCATATCTGGTACTTACTTATCAGCAGCTTGGCATTGCTACTCCGCAGTCAGGTCCATTGCCCGGCTTCATTTTCATGGGAGCGCTGATTGTTATTGGCCTGGTGATTTTCTTCGTAGCACGCTTCGTGCGAGCCAGCCAGGGTATCAACCTTGATTTGATCTACAAAGAACTTCCACCAGAGTAGGCGCATTCCGTCTTTATTGAGTTAATGATGATACCAGGGCGATCTTTACAGTCACCCTGGTATCATGAAAACATTGATGGCTCTTTCATGACACAAATTATTAGCTCATGCATATCCAGGTATCGGAGAGACAGAGTATGTCCAATGCAGATGGAAATGATCCAGATGTTCGTTCTCATCATTCAGTGCTGGAAACACTCTTTGGACGTTCAAAACCAGTGATTGCAATGATGCATCTGCTGCCACTACCCGGAAGGCCGCTCTATGATAGCAAAGGTGGTATGGCAGCCATAGTGGATGCCCTGCGCCGTGACCTCGATATCTTGCAAGAAGGCGGTGTGGATGGCTTGCTGTTCTGTAACGAGGGAGACCGCCCTTACTCGTTTCGTATTGATCGAGCGCCCGTGGCGGCTATGGCAGCAGTGATTGGCGAACTGCGACCGCATATACGTCTCCCCTATGGAGTTGATCTACTCTGGGATCCCATGGCTGCTTTGGCGGTGGCGCAGGCTGTACATGCCAGCTTCGTGCGCGAGGTCTTCACGGGCGTCTATGATAGCGATATGGGCTTATGGCAGCCTGATGCAGCTGCTGCTCTGGATTATCGTCGTCATATTGGTGCAGAGAATGTGCGCTTGTTCTATAATATTGAGCCAGAGTTTGCGCGACCCGTCTCGCCTCGTCCTATTGGAACGCTGGCTCACAGTGTAGTAGTTTCCTCGTTAGCCGATGTCATCCTTATTTCGGGAGCGATGGCAGGTGCGGAAGCTAACCTCGATCATATACGTGAGGCGAAGGCTGCCGTACCCAACACTCCCGTGCTGGCGAATACAGGTGTGAGGGTTGAAACCGTGCGCGAGACGCTTGCTGTAGCTGATGGTGTCATTGTTGGAACAGGACTGAAGCATGACGGCTATACCTGGAACCCCGTTGATGCCGAGCGTGTCAGCAGATTTATGGATGAAGTACGTGCCGCGCGCGCGTTAAGTGAGGCTCACCTATGACTTCTCGCTTTGTGCTTGGTATCGATGTTGGTACGACTGCTTTGAAAACTGTCGCTTTAGAGCGCGAACAAGGCATTGTAGCACACACTGAACTATCCCATGAGTTATTCTCTCCTCATCCTGGCTGGGCAGAAGAGCACCCTGAACACTGGTGGGCAACCACCGTTGAAGCTATACATGAATTGCTCACGGTCATTCCTGCTGAGTCAATTGAGGCTATTGGTGTCTCTGGTATGGTACCTGCTATGGTCATTCTGGATGCATCAGGCAAGCCGCTACGCCCAAGCATCCAGCAAAATGATGCGCGCGCTATCACTGAAGTAGAAGAGTTACGTGCAGCAGTTGACCTGAAAGAGTTTCTCAGTATTACTGGCGGCACACCAAACCAACAAAATATCGATACCAAGTGGCGCTGGCTTCAACGACATGAACCAGAGGTACTCGAACGCGCAGCGCATCTCTGCGGTTCCTATGACTACATCGTTTACTGTCTGACAGGTCAGTACTCTCTTGAGGAGAACTGGGCGGCAGAAAGTGGTTTTTATGATATAGTGCAGCATAGCTGGCACCTGCCCTACCTGGAGCATGCTGGTATCGAAACTGCTCTATTACCGGCAGTGCATCAACCAATCGAAATCGTGGCTGGGGTGAGCGATGAAGCAGCAGGCTTAACAGGCTTGCTGGCGGGCACGCCGGTGGTAGCCGGCAGCGCCGATCACGTGGCGGCTGCGCTGGCGTCCGGATTGACTCAGAGTGGCGATATTTTGCTGAAATTTGGCGGCGCTGGCGATATTTTATACTGTGATGCTCGTCCTGATCCCGACCCACATTTCTATTTTGACTACCACGATATTCCTGGTCTGACGCTTATCAACGGTTGTATGGCTTCCAGCGGCTCGCTGGTCAAATGGTTTTCCAACACACTGGCCGGTGGTATGTCACCTCAACTTCTGGATGAAGAAGCACAAGCTATAGATCCTGGCGCAGGCGGTATCATTGCACTCCCTTACTTTCTAGGCGAGAAGACACCAATTTTCGATCCCGCCGCTAGAGGCGTTTTCGCTGGGGTGATGCTGCATCATACTCGAGCGCATCTCTATCGTGCAATTCTAGAAGCCGTATGTTACGGCTTCCAGCATCATCTAGAGCTACTACGCGGGTCTGGCCGCCAGGTGCGGCGTGTCGTAGCAGCCGATGGAGGGAGCCGCAGTGCGCTCTGGATGCAAATAGCTGCCGATGTAGTGGATCTGCCAGTGCAGGTAGTTGCAGGTGAAGCTGCGTCTGCGCTAGGGGCCGCCTACGTTGCAGCCATGGGTGCGGGTTTGTTTGCCGACTGGAGCGATATCACACGTTTCATCTCGCAAGGTCCCCTGTATCATCCTCGGAGTGCTGCTGTCCCACGATATCGCAAAGGCTTTACCCTGTATCGCGAGCTTTATACGCGCCTACAATCATATTTACCAGAACTTGGACAACTCGACTCATAGGACATTCAAATCAGGAAGAAGACCCATGACACTTCATTGTGTCCTTTCATCACGTATACCCCAACAATTTGGAAATGTTCATCATTACGTCTAACAAAAGGAGAATCGCTGTGGATCTTGAAGCTCTAAACAAGGGAACGAAAGATGCGTGGAACCAAAATGCAGAGTTCTGGGATGAAAAAATGGGTGAGGGCAACCTGTTCCAACGAGTCCTGGTGGGACCTGCTACCGAACGCTTGCTCGAACTGAAACCAGGAGAGCTGGTTCTCGAAATCGCCTGTGGTAATGGGGTCTTTGCAAGGCGTCTGGCACAATTGGGAGCACGGGTCATTGCAACCGACTTTAGTGAGAAATTACTGGAGCAGGCTAAAAAGAGAACTAGTGAATATACAGACCGCATCGAGTATCTGTTGATCGATGCTACCAACGAAGAACAACTGTTAGCGTTGGGAGAACGACGCTTTGATGCAGTCGTCTGTAATATGGCAATCATGGACATAGCAACAATCGAGCCTCTGATGTCTGTTCTCAGTCGTCTCCTAAAAGTTGATGGTCGCTTTATATTTTCGGTAATGCATCCTTGTTTTAATAACCCTAAGGTCAAATTGGGGATGGAAGAAGAGGACAGAGACGGAGAGATCATTACTGAGTATTATGTGAGGATCTCGAGATATATAAACATACCGCCACAAAAGGGGTTGGCCATTATCGGCCAACCTGTTCCGCAGTATTATTTTCACAGACCCCTGAACGTATTATTCAATGCTTGTTTTCAAGCGGGTTTCGTTATAGATGGCTTGGAAGAACCTACCTTTGGGCAGGAAGATACTGGGACTCGCTGGTTTAGCTGGGCAAACTTCAAAGATATTCCGCCTGTACTCGTTGCACGAATGCGCTTGCGTTAAGTTTGGGGTAATGTGAGATAATGAAAAGCAAAGAAGCTCAATGAAGAGTCTCATAGACCCATAGAAGGAAACCGAAAATGGAGCAAAAGCAAGCTGTACCTAAAACCATGTTTGAGAAAATCTGGGATGCTCACGTCGTTCGCGATACCCCTGGAGAATCTACCATTCTGTATATTGATCGACATCTCGTGCATGAGATGACTTCTCCGCAGGCCTTTGCCGGTTTGCGCCTTGCTGGCCGTTCAACACATCGGCCCGATGCCACTATCGCAGTGCTTGACCATAATATACCCACCGTTCCAGGACGTCGCATGCTAGATGTTGTGGATCAAGAAAGTCTGGAGTGCCTGACCACGATGGAGCGGAACGCACGGGAATTTGGTCTCACGCTCTATGATATGGCCGATGCCCGCCAGGGGATTGTGCATATCATCGGGCCTGAGCAAGGATTGACGCTGCCGGGGATGACGATTGTGTGCGGAGATTCGCATACATCGACGCATGGCGCGCTCGGGGCTTTAGCCTTTGGCATCGGCACCAGCGAGGTCGAACAAGTGCTG
>WNGJ01009840.1_pt1 | contig 10191 bp, 12 predicted proteins | sample 5400611 | NCBI WGS metagenome assembly WNGJ01 (sample SAMN13153375, study PRJNA577476) | soil metagenome | isolation source: 40 cm soil or saprolite under Garry oak tree replicate 1 | place: USA:California | collected 2016-06-15
GGAGACGAAGCCGGGTGCCGGCGTGCGCCTCACCGCGGAGGTGCCGGTCAACGGCTCCCTCAGGCGGGAGGGCGAATGAGCATCTCGATCGTCCTGGCCGAGGACCACCACGTGGTCCGGCAGGGGCTGCGGGCCCTGCTCACCGCCGAGGCCGACTTCGTGGTGGTGGGAGAAGCGGCGAGCGGCCTCGAGGTGGCGCCCCTGGTCGAGCGGGTGAAGCCCGACGTGCTCGTCGTCGACTTCGTCATGCCCGGGCTCAACGCGCCCGACATCGTGCGGCGGGCCACGCGCCTGTCGCCGCGCACCCGCGCCCTCGTGCTGTCGATGCACGCCAACCCGGCCTACGTGGTGGAGGCGATCCAGAGCGGGGCGGCCGGCTACGTGCTCAAGGGCTCGAGCGCGGCGGAGCTGGTGCGGGCCATCCGCGCGGTGGCGAGCGGGGAGCGCCACCTGAGCCCGCCGCTCTCCGAGGAGATGGTGGAGGCCTACGCGCAGCGCGCGGTGCCGACCGGCCTCGATCTCTACCGGACGCTGACCCAGCGCGAGCGCGAGGTCCTGCACCTGGCCGCGGAGGGCCAGACCAGCGCCCAGATCGGGGCGCGGCTCAACATCAGCCCGCGCACCGTCGAGGTCCACCGGGCCAACCTGATGCGCAAGCTCGGTCTCCGCGGGCAGGGCGACCTGGTCCGCTACGCGCTCGGCCGCGGCATCCTCACCGTCGACGGCTGACCCAAAATACGTAACCGTACGAATAGACGGGCGCGGTGCGTTGCGTGCATCGTCGCGTCCAGTGCTGACCGAGGCGTCGCGGCGGCATCTCCGTGGCTGACCCGGACTCTCCGGCGACGATCCGGCCCGCGACGATCCTGATTGTCGAGGACGAGGAGGACGTGCGAGAGCTGACACGCGACGTCCTCGAGATGAACGGCTTCACGGTGCTGGAGTCGCTGGATCCCGCCGACGCGATCCGGATCGCCGAGACCCATCCCGGATCGATCGATCTGCTGATCACCGACGTGGTCATGCCGCGCATGAGCGGCCCCGAGCTGGCGCGCCGCCTGCGGGCCACCCGGCCCGCGCTGCGCGTGCTCTGCATGTCGGGCTACCCGGAGAACGCGGAGCACGGCGCCGCCGGTGCGGCGGAGTGGACCGCGTGGCTGCAGAAGCCGTTCAGCCCCGACGGCCTGATCGCGAAGGTGCGCGAGTGCCTTACCAGCTGAGGGTGCCGGTCCCGAAGTAGCCGACGAACTGCCAGAGCAGCCCGCCCAGCCAGGCCAGCGCCCCCAGGACGATCAAGGCCCGGAACGCGCCCGGCGGCGGCGTGCCGCGCCGCCACTCGCCGGCGCAGGAGTACCACACCCCGGCCAGCAGCAGGGCGCCGACGCCGGCCAGGGTCAGCACCCAGCCCGCCATCACGCCGAAGGTGAACTGCGGGTCGAAGAAGATCGGGGGATGGTACATGGTCGCTCCTGTCCTCAGCGTGGCTGCATGCGGATGGCCCCGTCGAGCCGTATGGTCTCGCCGTTGAGCATCGGGTTCTCGATGATGTGCGCGGCGAGGGCCGCGTACTCGCTCGGACGGCCGAGCCGCGGCGGGAAGGGCACCTGCTTGCCGAGCGAGACGCGCGCGGGCTCGGGCAGGCCGGCCAGCATCGGCGTCTCGAAGAGCCCGGGCGCGATGGTGCAGACCCGGATGCCGAGCTCGCCGAGGTCGCGGGCGATCGGCAGGGTCATGCCCACCACGCCGCCCTTGGACGCGGAGTAGGCGGCCTGGCCGATCTGACCGTCGAAGGCCGCCACCGAGGCGGTGTTGATCACGACGCCGCGCTCGCCCTCTCCGTTGCGCGCGTTCTTGGCCATCTGGGCCGCGACGAGGCGGATGCAGTTGAACGTGCCGATCAGGTTCACCTGGATGGTGCGGGAGAAGACGGCCAGGTCCGCCGAGCCGCGCTTGCCGAAGGTCTTCTCCGCGGTGCCGATGCCCGCGCAGTTGACCAGGCCCTGCACGCCGCCGAAGCGCGCCACCGCGGCCTCCAGGGCCGCGCCGACCTCGTCGGGGCTGGTCACATCGGCGGGCGCGAAGAGAGCGCGGTCGCCGAGGCCGGCCGCCACCTCCTTGCCGGCCGACCGCGCGAGATCCAGCAGCACCACGGAGCCGCCCGCCGCGTGGAGCCGCTCCGCGGTGGCCCGGCCGAGGCCGGAGGCGCCACCCGTGATGACCGTCGTCGAGCCCGCGATCTGCATTGCCGTCCTCCTCCCAGGGGAGTGTCACCGACGGTGTAGTATAACCGAGCGCCCATGACCCTCCCCCTCTGGATCCGGACCGCCGACGACCTCGCCGCGCTGGCCGCGGAGCTCGCGGGCACGCCGGCGCTGGCGATCGACACCGAGGCCGACAGCCTGCATCACTACCCGGGCAAGCTCTGCCTCGTCCAGGTGGCGGATGCCGAGGGGCGGGGGCATCTCGTGGATCCCCTGGTGCTCCGCGACCTCTCGCCGCTCGGCCCGGTGCTGGCCGATCCCGGGACGATCAAGGTGCTGCACGCGGCCGACAACGACCTGTCCTATCTCAAGCGGCTGTACGGCGTGACGGTGACCTCCCTGTTCGACACCGCGGTGGCCGCGCGCTTCATCGGCGCGACCTCGCTCGGTCTCGAAGGGCTGCTGACCCAGTACCTCGGCGTGACCGCGGTCAAGTCGCGCCAGAAGGACGACTGGTCGCGGCGCCCGCTGACCGGACCTCAGGAGGCCTACGCGCTCGACGACGTGCTCCACCTGATCCCGCTCCGGGCGCGGCTGCTCGAGGAGCTGCGCGCGATCGGCCGCGAGCAGTGGGTGGAGGAGGAGTGCGCGGCGCTGGCCGCGCTCGAGGTCCCCGAGAAGGCGGCGGATCCCGACGCCTACATGAAGCTCAAGGGGGCGCGCGAGCTGGACGCGCGCGGGCTCGCGGTGCTGCGCGAGCTGCACGCCGCGCGCGAGACTCTCGCCCTCCGCCTGGATCGTCCGCCGTTCATGATCGTGGGCAACGAGAGTCTGGTGGCGCTGGCCAAACGCCTGCCCGCCGACAACGAGGCCATCCTCTCGGTCGCGGGCTGCACCGCGCCGGTGGTGCGCCGGGCGGGCCCCGCCATCCTGGAAGCGGTGGCCCGCGGCCTCGCGCTTCCCGCGGACGAGCTGCCGGCCTACCGGCCCATGCCCCGGCCGCACCTGCCCGCGGCGGTGCGCCGCCGGGCCGACGCCCTGCGGGCCTGGCGCACCCGGGCCTCCAAGGAGATCGGCCTCGAGCCCGGGGTGCTCTTTCCCCAGCGGCTCATCGACCGCCTCGCCGCCGCCCCGCCCGCCGACCTGGCCGGGCTCCGTCAGGTCGAGGGCGTGCACGGCTGGCGCGTGGGCCTGCTCGGCCCCGCGGTCCTGGACGTCCTCGCCGCGGCCTGACCCGGCCCGGCCCCCGCCGCTTGCCGTGGGGGGCTGATGGTGGTACGCCTGAACCTACGCCGTCTGACCGGAGCGGTTCGGCAAGGAGGGTCCCCATGGCCTCCCATCCCCGGTATTTCCGCGAAGGCGTCATCGCCGGCCTCATCGGGGCCGCCCTGGTCGCCGTGTGGTTCCTCATCTACGACGCCGCCAGCGGGCGGCCGTTCCGCACCCCCGCGCTGCTGGGCGCGGCCACCTTCGAGGGGGTGACGAATCCCGCGACGGTGCCCACCGCGGCGCACCTCGTCGTGCCGTACACCGTGCTGCACGGGGTGGTGTTCGCCATGATCGGGGTGCTCATCGCCTACCTGATCGTCTCGGCCCAGCGCGAGCCCAGCCGGGTGCTGATGCTCTTCATCGCGCTCATGTCCTTCGAGATCGCCTTCCTCGCGATGGTGACGTGGCTCGCACACCCGGTGCTCGACGAGCTCGCGTGGTGGGCGATCCTGGTCGCCAACGCGCTCGCCGCGGCGGGGATGCTGATCTACCTCCTGGTCGGCCATCGGGCGGTCGGGCGCGCGCTGCTCGGTCCGCTCTGGAGCCGCGCGGTGCGCGAGGGCATCTGGGCCGGCCTGCTGGGGGCCGCGGTGGTCGCGCTCTGGTTCCTGGCCTACGACGCGGCGGCGGGGGTGCCGCTGCGCACGCCGGCCCTGCTCGGGGCCGCGCTCTTCCACGGCCTGCGGGACCCGAGCGCGCTCGTGATCACGACGCCGCTGGTGTTGCAGTACACGATCATCCACGGCGCCGCGTTCGTCGGCTTCGGGCTGGTGACCGCGGGGCTGCTCACGCTGGCCGATCGCGACCCGCGACTGCTCTTCGCCTTCTTCATGCTCTTCTGCTGCTTCGAGGTCTTCTTCGCCGCGCTGGTGGCCATCCTCGCCGAGTGGCTGCTGGAGGCGGTGCCGTGGTGGACCATCCTCGCGGGCAACCTGCTGGCCGCGACGGTGATGCTCGGGTTCTTCTTCCGCGAGCATCGCGTGGCCTGGACCGAGTTCATCCACGCGCGGCGGTAGCGCGCGTCTCGCGCCCGGAGCGTAAGGGCGCGCGCGAGGCGGTCGGGCCCGGACGGCGGGGCGGCCCGGCCGCCTCGGCCTCCGCCACCCGTTCGGCCCCACCCGCGGCTCTTCGAGCCGCGAGGAGCCGAGGGGGTCCCACTCCGGCCGAGGCGACCGGGCCACCCCACCGCCCGGGCCCGACCGATCACCCCTCCATCCATCGTTCACTCCCCGGGCCTCTCGGCGATCCCGAGCCACGGCTGAGCCGGGTCGCCAGGCTTTCCTGGGTGTGCGGGACCGGGTAGACTTCTGCCACGGTGGATCGACGATTGCGCGCTCCGAGCGCGCGAGCCCACAGGAGGCGCGAGCGTGGCCGACGCAGAGCTGAAGGGGCGGGTGGCGGTGGTGACGGGCGGCAACGGCGGCATCGGGCTCGGCATGGCCCGCGGCCTCGCGGGTGCTGGGGCGTCGGTGGTGGTCTCGGGCCGCAACGCGGAGAAGAGCCGGCGCGCGGTGGCCGAGCTGGCCGCGCTCGGCGCTCAGGCGGTGGCCATCGAGGCCGACGTGGCCGACGAGGCGGCGGTCAACGCCCTGATCCGCACGACGGTCGATCGCTTCGGGCGCCTGGACGTGCTCGTCAACAACGCGGGCATGAACATCCGCAAGCCGGTCCAGGATCTCACGCTCGCGGAGTGGCGCCAGGTGCTCGACACCAACCTCACCAGCGCGTTCCTCGCGAGCCGGGCCGCGTACCCGATCATGAAGCGCGGCGGCGGCGGCAAGATCATCAACATCGGCTCGATGATGTCGATCTTCGGCACCTCGTTCGCTCCGGCCTACGCGGCGTCGAAGGGCGGGATCGTGCAGCTCACCCGGGCGATGGCGAGCGGGTGGGCGCGCGACAACATCCAGGTCAACGCGGTGCTGCCCGGCTGGATCGACACCGAGCTGACCCAGAACGCTCGGAAAGAAATACAGGGTCTCCACGACCGCGTGCTCGCGCGCACGCCCGCGGACCGCTGGGGCGTGGCCGACGATCTCTCCGGAATCGCGGTATTTCTCGGCGGCCCGGCCTCCGATTTCGTGACCGGCACCGCGATCCCGGTGGACGGGGGCTATTCGATCCAGGGCTAGGTGCGGTACACTCACGGCGCGTGATGCGGGCGTCGTCGCGACTCTTCCTGCTGGCGGTGCTGCTGACCGCGGTCCCCGGCTGCGCGTCGGTCGCGCCGATGGACGTGGTGGTCCAGCGTCCCGCGGCGCCGGCCTCGATCCGCTTCGGCGTGGACACCTTCGCGTTCCCCAACGAGAGCCGTAGCAACAACCCCGGCAAGCCCGACCTCTACGCCAACTACTGCTTCGTGATGGCCCGCGGCGTGACCCAGTTCCAGCGCTTCGCCCGCTTCGATGAGGCGGTGCCCCGGGTGGCGCCCGAGGAGTACGTCGCGCGGATCAAGCAGGTGGTGAGCCACTCGCCCTGGGAGGAGCCGCTGCCCGCCGACGACCGGGTGGTCATCCCGGGCTACGCGTCGCTCTACGAGTTCTCGCGGGCCCAGGAGGCGGTGGTCAAGGAAGGGATGGTCGGGCGCTTCTGGACCCTCGTGCACTGGACGAACTGGCGGGTGGTCTTCCCGTTCCCTCGGTGGCAGCAGGAGCGGGTGGCGCGCGAAGCCATGACCGAGCTGCAGGGCGGCCGGCCGGTCCAGCTGCTGGTGACGAACTTCCCGACCTGGGAGTTGAACCACACCGTGGTCGCCTACGCCTACCGGCTCGATCCGGCCGGCAACGTGCTCTTCACGGTCTACGACCCCAACGATCCGCGCGAGCCGGGCCGGGTCACCTTCGATCGGGCCGAGCGGCGGTTCGAGGCGAGCCGGCTCTACGACACGCATCCCGGGCCGATCCGGGCCTTCCGCATGTACTACTGGGCGCTGCTCTAGGCCGATGGCCCGTCCCGATCCCGGCCCGGACGCGTCGCACTCGGCCGCGCCGCCCGACTGGTACTCGCACGGGCTCAACCGGCTCTTCTACTACCGGATCGCGCAGGCCGCCGCCTCCGCGCTGCCGCGGCCGGCGCGTCTCCGGCTCGCGCGCGGCCTCGGCCGCCTGCTGGCGCGCGTGGTGCCCGCGGAGCGCCGCGCGGTCCGCTCGAATCTCGCGCGGGTGCTGGCCGGGGCCTCGCCGCGCGAGCTCGACCGGCGGGTGTCCGAGACCTTCGCCAACTTCGGGGTGTTCTTCGCGGACCTGCTCACCCTGAACCGGCGGCCCGCCGCCGACCTCGACGCGTACGTGGCGAGCGACGAGGGCGAGCACCACCTCGACACCGCGCTCGCGGCGGGCCGCGGCGTCGTCCTGCTCACCGCGCACCTCGGGAACTGGGAGTTCGCGGGGCGCCTGCTCTCCTCGCGCGGCCGGCGCACCGCCCACGTGGTGCTCTCCGCCGAGCAGGACCAGGCGCTCGAGCGCTATCTCCGCCTCGACAGCCCGCAGCTCCGCTTCGTGACCCGACGCCACGCCACCTCCACCCTCGGGCTGCTCGCCGCGCTCCGCCGCGCCGAGCTGGTGGCGATGCAGGCCGACCGGCCCACCGGCGGGCGAGGGGACGCCATCGTGCCCTTCTTCGGCGCGCCCGCCGCGTTCCCGATCGGGCCCTTCGTGCTGGCGCGCGCGGCGGGCGCCGCGGTGGTGACCGCCTTCTGCGTGATGGGCCGCTACCGGCTCGAGATCGACCCGCCGATCTGGGTGAAGCCGGGCGAGGAGGCGAGCGCGCTCGCCACCACGGTGGCCGCGCTCGAGCGCGTCATCCGCGCGTACCCGACCCAGTGGTTCAACTTCTTCGACGCCTGGAGCCCGCCGCATGGCCACGCCTGAGCGGGTCGCGATCGCGGCGGCCGGCGTCGTCACCCCGATCGGGGCGGATCTCGAAGCGTTCTGGTCCGCCCTGATCACCGGCGCGTCCGGCATCTCGCAGATCGAGCGATTCCCGGTGGCCGATCTCCGGGTGCAGCGCGGGGGCGAGGTCAAGAAGCTCGGGCGCATCAAGGACTGGTGCGGGGTGCCCGACTGCCGGGCCACCCGGCTGCTGATCGCGGCCGCCGACGACCTGTGCGCGCAGGCCGCGTTCCGCCCGCTCCCGCTCGATCCCGCGCGCGTCGCGGTGGTGGTCGGCACCGCGCTCGGCGGCGTCGAGGAGGGGGAGAAGGCGCTCGCGGGTGACCGGCCCCGCCGCCGGTTCCCGGACGCCCTCTACGACGGGCCGGGCGGCCGCCTCGCGCGCTGGCTCGGCGCCCGGGGGCCGGTGATCACGGTGTCCACCGCGTGCGCGTCGGGAGCGACCGCGCTGGCGACCGCCGCCGACCTGCTCCGTCGCGACGAGGCCGACGCGGTGGTGGCGGGCGGCTACGATGCCCTCTGCCGCTTCGTGCTGCGCGGCTTCAACGCGCTCCGCTCGCTCACGCGGGACGAGGTGCGGCCCTTCGACCGGCGGCGCAGCGGTCTGCTCCTGGGCGAGGCGGGCGCGCTGGCCCTGCTGGTGCGCGAGCGGGACCTGCGCGGCCCCCGGCTCGGCACCGTGCTGGGCTACGGGAGCGCGAGCGACGGCTTCCACATCGCGGCGCCCGAGCCGGACGGGCGCGGGCTCGAGCGGGCGATCCGGGCCGCGCTCGCGGACGCCCGCGTGTCGCCGGGCGACGTGGACTTCGTCAGCGCCCACGGGACCGCCACCCTGCTCAACGATCGCATCGAGACCTCCGCCCTGAAGCGGGCGCTCGGCCCGCGGGCGCACGAGGTGCCGGTGAACTCGATCAAGGGCGGCCTCGGGCACACCATGGGAGCCGCCGCCGCCCTGGAGGCCTTCATGTGCCTGCTGTCCGCCCAGCGCGGCCTCATTCCCCCCACGCTCCACCTGGAAGACCCCGATCCGGAGTGCGATCTCGACTACGTGCCGGGCCTGGCGCGCGCCGCGCGGCCCCGCATCATGCTGAGCACCTCCATGGGCTTCGGCGGCTGCAACGGCGCCCTCGTCCTCGAGGCGGCCTGATGCGCGCCCCCACCATCCGGGCCCTGGGCCTCCTGAGCGGGGAAGGTCGGGGCCCGGGGCCGGCTCCGATCTGGACGCTCCCGCGCCCGGAGCGGGCGGGGGACCGCTTCCGGCGGGCCACCCGCGAATGCTTGCTGGCTCTTGCGGCCGTCGACGCGATGCTTGAAGATGGGAAGGCGCCGCGGGAGGAGATCGCGGGGGACCGGACCGCGCTGCTCTACGTGACCGCGGCCGCCTACGGAGCGTCGAACCGTGAGTTCATCGAGCGGCGGGGCGGCGTGACGCACTTCGCGTACACCGCCCCGGCGGTGGTGCCCGCGGAGGTGGCCATCGAGTTCGGGGTGACCGGAGCGTACGGCATCCTGATCGGGGGGGCGCCGTCGACGCTGCGCGCGATCGACCAGGCGGCGCGGCTCCTGGACGAGGGGCGCTGCGACCGGGCGCTGCTGCTAGTAGTGGAGATCTTCGCGGAGTGCGCGGATCTCTACGCCCGTCACCGGCGTTTCACGAGGTGGCCGCTGGTGGAGACCGCCGCGTGCCTCTGGCTGGAGCCCGGCCGAGGCGAGCTGCGGTTCGAGTCGGCGCGGGGCGGCAAGCCCGCCGCGGCGACCCGCGGCGGCGAGCGCTTCGCGGCGGGTCCGCTCGCGGACCTGCGCGAGCAGCTGGACCGCGCGGCGACCGGGCCGATCGAGCTGTCGGGGCGCTGGCGCGACGAGCACGCGCGGCTTCACTGGAGCACGGAGCGATCCCACGCGCGCGGAAGCGCGGCGTGATAGGGAGGTCGGGGCGATGACGCAGAAGGAAGTGCTGGACGAGCTGAAGGGGCTCGTCGTCGAGCGGCTGAAGTTCGATCCGCGCCGCGCGGCCGAGATGACCCTGGAGACGACGCTGCCCAAGGGTGTCGAGGGCTCGCTCGGCCTGGACTCGCTCGACTTCATCGAGCTGTCGGTGGCTCTCGAGGAGCGCTTCGGCATCGTGATCGACGAGGGCCGCGACCTCACGGACGAGTTCCTCTCGCTGGACTCCCTGTCGCGGTTCATCCTGGCGAAGACCGGCCAGGCCTGAGCGCGGGAGCGCGCGGCCCCGACCGATGGACGCGCCATGAGCCGGCCGGCCGGTAGCCGTCGGCCGGAAGTCGTGGTGAGTGGGCTCGGCGTCGTGAGCCCCTACGGCGCGGGCGTCAAGAGTTTCTGGACCGGCCTCGCCGCCGGCACCTGCGCGATCAAGCCCATCACCCTGATCGACACCGAGGGCTTCCGCTCGCGCATCGCGGCCGAGGTGCCCGCGGAGGTCGTGGCCACCCTCGGGGTCTCGCGGCGGCGCTCGCGCGCCGACCGGCTCGCGCTGGCCGCGGCGCGCGAGGCGCTCGCCGACGCCGGGCTCGAGGGCGCGGCGCGCCGCCGCGCGGCCCTGCTCATCGGAGCGGTCGGCGGCGGCATGCTCGAGGGCGAGAACTGGTACTGGGGCGAGACGCGCGGGCGCCCCTCCGGCAGCATGCGCGCCCTGCGCTCCATCCTGCCGCTCTCCCACGCCGAGACGCTCGGCGGGCGGCTCGGGCTGACCGGGCCGAAGGAGACGGTGGTCATGGCCTGCGCGTCGGGCGCGGCCTCCATCGCGCTCGGAGCCGACCTGGTGCGGGCGGGCGTCACGCCGACCGCGCTGGTGGGTGGCGTGGACGCGCTGA
>WNGJ01009841.1_pt1 | contig 10191 bp, 10 predicted proteins | sample 5400611 | NCBI WGS metagenome assembly WNGJ01 (sample SAMN13153375, study PRJNA577476) | soil metagenome | isolation source: 40 cm soil or saprolite under Garry oak tree replicate 1 | place: USA:California | collected 2016-06-15
TGCGCCGAGTTCGCGAGGCTCGGCGGGCTGCATCGCAACACGTTCCTCAATTCACCGCAGCTCTTGGACGGCACGCTGCGCCTCAAGGCGATGCCGCGGCTGCGCTTTGCCGGGCAGATCACCGGCTGCGAGGGCTATGTGGAGTCGGCTGCCATCGGCCTCCTCGCGGGCCGTTTCGCGGCAGCCGAACGGCGCGGCGAAGCGCCCGACCTGCCGCCGCCCACCACCGCCCACGGGGCGCTGCTGGCGCACATTACCGGCGGCCACGTGGAAACCATCGATGCGGGGCCGCGTTCGTTCCAGCCCATGAACGTCAATTTCGGCTTGTTCCCGCCGCTCGAGAAATCGCCATCCCGCCGGGCCGACGGAGAACGGCTGCGCGGCGCCGCGAAGGCGATGGCAAAACGGCGGGCATTGACCGCGCGCGCCCTCCACGACCTCGATTTCTGGACAAGCGGGGCGATGGAGGCGGCCCGAACAGCTCCCCTGGTGCCGGCTTCAGAGAGCGCACCATCCCCGGAGCCGCATCCGCGATGATCGCCCCGGATGCCCTCGCCGGACGCTGGCAGACCACCGTCGCGCTCAAGCGCGATGTGTTCTCTACGGTCGAGCGCGGTACCTTCGCGGGCGATGGCGGCGACGTGCCGGGGGTGCTGCGACGGCTCGATCAGGTGCCGTGGTGGTCATGGCCCCTCGCCCGTCATCTTTTCAATCGCGAACGCCGCGCCCTTGCCTTAGCCACGCCGCTCGGCATCGCGCCGCCGCTGATCTATGCCGACGACCGCAGGCTGGTGCGCGGCTACATTCCCGGCAGCGCACTGAAAATCGCGCGACCCTATGGCGACCACGCCTATTTTCGCTCCGCTCGCGCGGCGTTGCGTGCGCTTCATCGCGCCGGCATCGCCCACAACGATCTCGCCAAGGAGCAGAACTGGCTGCGCAGCCCCGATGGCCGCGCCTACCTGCTCGACTTCCAGCTCGCATCCGTATTCCGGCGGCGCAGCTGGCTGTTTCGCATGGCGGCCTACGAGGACCTGCGCCACTTCCTCAAGCACAAGCGGCGCTATGTTCCGGACGCGGTGACGCCGGCCGAGCGCCGCGTGCTGGCGCGCAAGAGCCTGCCGACCCGCATCTGGATGATGACCGGCAAGAAAATCTACATGGTGGTCACGCGGGGGCTGCTTGGCTTCATCGATTCCGAGGGCGGCGGCGCGCGGCTCGCCTATGACGCGCCGGCAATCGAGGCCGCCCTGAAGACCTTTGCACACGTGCGCGACGCCGCTGTCCTGGATTTTCCCGATCGCAGGAGCGCCACCGGGCTTTACGCTTTCGTCGAGGCCGATGCCCCATTGCGCGAGGACGACATCCGCAAGCAATTGACGGCGGTCGTCGGCGCCGGAAAGCTGCCGGAATTCATCCACATCGCGGATGCTCTGCCGCGCCGGAAGGATGGCGTGGTCAGGCGCGACATCCTGCGGCTCATCAGCACCAATCAGGTCGACCTGATCGAGCCCCTCATCGGCTCGAAGGAGGAATGGCAGATCGCCGGCCGCCTCGTGGCGGAGCGCAAGAACCTCTATGGCGCACCCGCCATCATGGCGGCACTGATTGCCCACGCCGGCGTACGCGACGCCGCAGTGCTCGCCTACCCGGACCGACTCACGGGCACTGGCCTTTACGCGTTCGTTGAGGCGGGCGACGCGAGGAACTGCGGCGAAGAAGAACTCGCCACCTATGTGGCCGGCGCGGTTGGCCGCGACAATGCGCCGAAATACGTCCAGGTGGTGCCGGCCCTGCCGAGGAACGCCGCTGGCCATGTTCGCACCGACATCCTGCAGCTCATTGCCACCAACCAGGTCGACAGCATCGACCGGCTCATCACGTCGGAGGCAGAACGCGTCACGGTCGATCGCATCCTCAATGCGCGGCACAATATGCGAGACAGGTTCGTGTTGTAGTGCGGTAGGGTGGACAAAGGCGCGTCACCGCGCCGTGCAATTTTTGTATGGCCTCTCATGCGACCGCGCGGGCAACGAGCGTCCGACTTCACCCCTTAATCGCGCCCGTTCGACCGTGTGACCAAAGTCGCGCGCGGTATGCCATGTCATCAGCTGCGCCTAACCCACGGCCAGATTCTTCAGAGCAGCCGCTATGAATATCGCCGCCACCGCGCCCGTCACCTTCGCCCAGCGAAGACTGTTGTACAATCGACGTTTCGTATCTGCGTCTATTTCTTCACCATTCGCAAATCGGAACTGCCGCACCTTAAAATGCGCTTCGTCAATATTGTAGCCGGGAATCATATGGTCCAACACAAAAACCCATCCGATCGAAATCGTACGATCCTGGATTTCTGTCACCGCCGATTTCACGTTGAGTCCCTCCGATATCCACATCGTAAAACAGGTGACCGCTACGGCGACGAACAAGATTGCCTTCTGCGGCCTGTATCCATAATCGGCAACCCAACCTAACATCTGCGTCAGGATTAAGCGAAGGTAGTCCCAAAGACGCTCAGGCCCTCGCTGCCACAACCAATTGAGCCCCTGCCTGTCTCTCCACGCTCCAATGAACTCCTGCCATTTCTCGCGTACTTCACCTGTCAGCTCAGCGTACGCCTTCTGAATCTTCAAATCGACGGCATCCGCGCCGGCCCGCTCCAAGGCGCCGATCGCAGCAGTGTACGGCTGCGTGGTGTCAACCTTTTCGAGCCATTTCAGAAGGCGCCCCTTATCAGGGGGTTCCAGCATTGCACCAGTTGACGCGCTTGAGCCGCCGTCAAGTGACCGTTGCTCTATACTACAATCACGTTCGCTGCCGAATATGCGATCAAAGCGCATTCCCGTCGTAAGAAATTGAGGTTCCGCGTCGTGATTATCTTTCAGCGCCAGCGCTAACCCACCAGTCTGAAAGCCTACAAGATCGACAACACGTACCCGATATGCGGCGTCGGAGCCATCCGGCCAACGCGCCAGGTATGTTGTTCCGGCCACAGCGCTTCCCGCGAACGAGACCAACGCGCCAACTCTATTCCGATCATCATTCACACTTGGGCTTTTGACCTCCGGCGCCCCGCCCCGTGAAAATTCAAATTCTCGAATACAGATATTTTTCTCCACTTTATTATCATTAAATCGGACCGCTTCTGACGCAACAGGCAGCTCAGATTTGCAGTCTGTGTGACCGGCTGCATGCAAAAGAGTATGACGCATCACGTCCATTTCGGCGCTGATCGCGGACCCGCCATTCGGCGTGAAGAACTCCTCCAAACGTTTACCTACATCATTCGAGCGGGCGGCTGGCCAGCTATACAGGGGTATTAGTCCAGCCACTCTGGTGTTATAAAACTTTAGGTGCGCCAGTATGAGATCACTAGCAATATTGTTGTTGGAAAAGTTAAATCCACACCTCACCTCAATACCGAAAATGACGTTCTCACCGGTGGTCTTATTAAAGCTGAGGACGTTATCAAAGATAACGTCGCTCGAAAATTTATTGTGCGTGACTTGTGTCACAGACAGCGCAGCGCCATGTAAATCCAAATTTCCAGAGAACCGCGACCGGTCTATGTTGGTATGGTCTAGAATCGCTGCTTGCTCGAGCGACGTCGCTGCGTCAATTTCGTCATCTAGCACATTCAGTTTTCCTATGATCGCATTCTTAAGCAAGAGGGTTCCGCCAACTTTTGACTGAGTTAACTCAAAAGAATCAAAAACAAATGCCTCAGATACATCAATGCCTAATCCAATAAATAGCAGATTGGCTAAATATCAGCCTATTTGCGGCTGCGTTATAAAGATAAACACCGCCTAAAATCCGAGATCGAAATACCATCAGATCTTGGCCGATATTGGCGAAGTTAAATGATAGATTTGCTGCTGTCGTTGCATACGATATAATTGCCCCTTTGACCAAAACGCTATACTCGAAGAGGAGCGAGTGGTCGATATCCAACCCTCTCAGTCCAACCTTGTCGCAAAAAATTCCTGCCATCATCCCAATGGGCGTGCGGCCTGGTCGCAATCGAGGGTGTGACAAGACTTCAGTTACGTCTTGGCTATGAGCGACTCGTTGACTCAGAGAGGAATGTGCATCAGTAGATTCGCATGCTGTTTTTCCAGAATCCAGGAATATGTCCTCGTTGTCATCGACGAGTGGTTTTATCTTCTTCGCATTCTCGCCCAGGGGCTTACGCCCTTCAGGGAGTTGCGCGCGGTCCTCCGTAAGTTGCTTGACGACGTCCTCCCAGTCAGAGGGCGATATGCAATATTGCGTTATGTCATCAAAACGCTCTTGAAAAAAAACATAATATTTATCTGTGTTTGCACAAAAGACGATGCGATCGACAAGCTTATTGGCGATAAAACAGGAGGGCATAGTTGTTGAACGTTCGCACATCGCCCCCGCCGGCGATCGCGTAGCGCCTGGCTGATCATCCGCCCAAACGGCTTGGCAAAGAAATACCACTGAAATTGCAAACCAGCCCCTCACAAGCGCGAGGGACACCGCGCGTAAAGCTCGCGACATAGTATGCATGCCTTTCTAGGCCTGCGCCTGGGGATCAGGGAACGCCTCGGCTTATATTCGTGCGATATTCGAAGAGCTCAAGCTTGAGATCTGGGTCTCAAAAAGGACCGTCCGGATTGTCGGAGCATCTGCTTTCAGGCAGGCCTCGGAAATATCATCGGGGATACCGCCGCTCAGGCGAAGGGCTCGCAGCGCCGTTCTGAGTCGAATGCCGCATGCAGTAGTCATACTCACGCGCGCATAGTTTTCGATTGCTGATCGACGCTCATGGGTGGGCGTCGCAAGAAGCTCCAGGAGTTGAAGCGCGACAAAAGTTTGAGTGTCTCGATCTAGGAGCATGAGCGACAACTTGTCGGCAATCTCTCGGCGTGTGCGCTTTTCGATTGTTATAGACGAGTGAACGAGCATGCTGACGATATACTCGGAACATTCGGGATAGCGCATCATGAGTTCTGGAATTTGGCGTAGGAATTTTACGTCATTACGGTAAGCCGCTATTCTCAGCGCGCGACGAAGGAGCCATGGCGCCACGAGTTCTCCGTCCAAGAAATTGGACACGTTCATCTGCTGGGCGTGCTTCATCCTGTCGATTTCTTTCCCGGTGGCGGCTCTAAATTTGCGGGGAATTCCTATTCCTGCGTATGGATGTGGATTTGGGGGCGGTACTCTAACTGGAGGGCGTTTGGCGAGCTCCCAACCTTGCGGGGCGCTTCCAGAACTAGCGGCTTTTGCAGGAGCGAATTTTATGGTTTTTTCCGGATTCAGATGAAGTTTTTGCGACGCGAGAACGTCCTGCAACGCTTGCAGCGCCCGTTCCGCTGTCTCCTGATCATCGGAAAATAAACAGAAATCATCAACAAAGCGGACGAAATTGATTTTCTCGGCACGCAGGGCATTGTCAATCCGGATCAGCGCTGCTTCAGCCAGGATGCGGCTGCCGTTAGAGCCAATCGGCAGCCCCGCGGCGTGTTCATGAGACCAAAAATCTGAAAGCTCGCGTATTTGCTCTGTGATCTTTCCGTCCGTTTTGCAATACTGTAGCGAGTCATTGATGATATCCGGAGAAAGACTTGGATAGAACTGGGCAATATCACATTGGACCATAAACTTACTTTGTGCTCGGAGCGACTTTACGGCCTCCACAAAAGCCGCGTGCCTATAGTCCCGATCAAACAACCATCCGCCGTTCGGCGCGAAGCGATAGGAAAAAATCGTGCGCTCTTCGACGGGTATGCGGTACCGCTCGATCGTTGGAGCGACGGCAATCACCAGCGCGAGATATGCAGCCGCATCTAACGGATCCATCACCGCGCAAGTGCGGTGCGCCCCATAGGTCCGCTTCGGCACATCCACGAATTCAAGCGGCGAAAAGCACTCTGAGGGATGGGCCCCCCTGGAGATAACCTCCAATGTGCGGCGCGCCACGATATTTCGAAATCGAACGTCTTTCGCTAACAGATCGACCTCGGCAGGCTGACGAAACACATCGGTGATGCCCTCCGTAATGATATTTTGAAGGCTTAGCGCAATCGGTTCTAACAGAGCGCTCTCGACTTTAACGGGCAGCGAGGGTGCTGCTAATGCAGCGACCGGCTTCAGTGTCGCAGCTCCGCCTGAGCTGAGCACTGCGAGGCCGGCCATGAGCTGACGCCTCGACAAGGTGACAGGCGTTCACCTTTTCATGTTTCCACCCCCTAACTAACTTGACTTTGAAAGCTGACTTAATTTGACTTTGAAAGGATAGTTCAATTGCAGGTAGAGGCACAAGGCCGAGCGCCGTGGCGCTCCAAATCGGAGAGGTCCGGGATGTTGCCAACTCAAGGAATTTTATCCTCATCGCTTAAAACTTCCACCTGCATCGCTGGATCACTTGCAGCTGCGCTTATGATCTCGGCATCGTCGGCTCCGGTGGAGGCAAAAGAAGCCTGTGTCAAATACTATAAATGTGTTCCTCTTGCCCAATTTCGCTGCCAGAAGAATAGCCGCATCAATCAAGACGTGCATCAGACTTGCTATTCGCGCCAGAAACGCTACCTGATCATCTGGCTGGGGCGACAGAACACGCCTTACCACTACTGCGAAATCGGACCTGAGGTTGTGGCGCAGCTTTGGAATACGCGATCGAGGGACGATTATTATGAGGAAAACATAAGGGTCAGCTCAAACGACGGCAAATACGATTGCCGAACGCACCCGATCCCACAATTTTAATTTGAGGATATCTTTCCGGAGAGCTTCGCAGCGCCGCCCTGTGGCCCGCATCAGATCGCTGGCCACCTGCGCGCCGTGCGCCACAGCGCCCACTGACGGCGCCACTGCGGCACTCCCACGCTCGCGAACGGCTCGGCTGCCGCCGCATCAAGCCGAGTGAGCAACGGCGGCACCAGAGAGGCCACCAGAAATGCCGGCGCGCAGATTTCCGGGATGTCGGGCACGGCCGCGTGAAACCGGCCAAACGCCGCGCGCGCATGATCGCGCAAGGCAGCAAGCGCGCCGCGCAGACCGTCAGCGTTTTGACGCGCCTCGATCTCCTCGCGCGTGACGCCAAGCTCTGCCATGAGATCACGCGGCACGAACAATTGCCGGCGCGCGAGATCGCGCGGAAACGTGCGCAGGCGCTGCGCTACGCCGTACGCGACCCCGGCCGGCGCCGCGGCAGCAACGATTGCATCTGCGCCATCCGTGCCGCCGAGAATCTGCGCCGCAAGGCCAAACAGGGCGCCGCAGGTATGCTCCGCATAGGCGTCGAGATCGGCAAGGCTCGGCATCGTCTCATCGTAGAGGTCGAAACCGTGGGCGTCGATCAGCGCGATCAGACGCGCCCGAGGTAGGGCACACCGCGCGATCGTATCGAGAAGCGCAGCCGCGACTGGATTGGCCGACACCTCGCCCCTGCCCTCCCCCTCCAGCACGTCGCGCCACCACTGCAGCCGGATTTCGCCCGGCAGCGGCTCGCGCGCTGCCTCGCGCACGCGCGCCATCTCGCTCGCGAAGGCATAGAGCGCATGTAGGTGCTGGCGCGCCGCCGCCGGTGCGAATAAACTCGCGAGGTAACGGTCCTTGTCCGCGGCGCGAACCAGCGCCTCGCAATGAGCATAGGCGTCCGATAGGGCCAACTCAATCGGCCTACGTTGGTCGCTTTCGCGAGGCGTGGCGAACTCGGATAATTCGGACTTCTCGATCCTCTAATATCTTGTAATAGATGAGGTAGCGGTAGCGAACCAGAGGAAACATCGAGACTCCCGGCTCGTCAGTGCGCACACCGATGCTGGGGTATTCACCTAACAGATCAACTAAAGCAGTTACTGCTTCAACGAATTCTTGCGCCGCAATGGGGTTCTCTTTTTCGATCCAGTCATGCGCCGCTCGCAGTTGTGTGAGCGCGCGCTTATTCCAGCGCACGCTCATCTGCGGCGAAGATCTTCAAAAGTCGCCTTCACATCCTCGTCGTCAGCAACCTCGCCCCTCTCGATTTCCGCAACACCCTCGCGGATGTCGGCACGCTCTTCGCCGTCGAGGCGATACACGCCACCGTATCTGCGTTCAATGGCAAGTGCGCTGCGGATAAGCTCATCCTGAGCCTCTTGGGGCCAAGTTTCCGCTCGCTCAAGCAAGATTGCGATCTGCTGTTTTGTCATGGAGCCATTTATACCCTCTTCGCTGGTTTCAATCCACCGCCACCAGCAGAGCTCCGATCCGCCGGCGTTCCCCGAGCAGGATGTTATAGGTGCGCACCGCCGCGCCGGTGGACATGGATTCAAGCACGATGCGCCGCGCCCGGAACGCCTCGCGCAGCGGCGCTGGCATCGAGAGCAAATCCCTGCCCGTACCGATCAGGAAATGATCGATCGCGGCCTCCGGGGTCACGGGGTTAAGCGCCAGCGCCAGCGCGGTTTCATCGATCTCGCTTGCGCACGCCACCGGGCTCGCCCAGATGCCGTTCGGCAGGCACATGAGCGAGCCCCGGTGGGACATGCCGGCAAAGCGAAAACCGCCGTTGCCGTAAGCGTCGATCGGAGCCGGATTGGGAAGGTGGGGGCCTTGCCCGTTCATATGGTCTGCGGCCAATTCATCGCGCCGTCAGCGGCGTGCGCGCGCGGTCGCCGGCGTGCGGGTCGGCACGGTCGGCGGCGACTCCACGGCAACCTCCTCAGGTGCGTCGGGGACGTACTGCCGGCCGGTGCCGACGCCGAGGTAGATCAGGATCGGCGAGGCGATGAACACCGACGTATAGGTGCCGACCAGCGCTGCGCCGAACATCATCGTGGCCGTGAACGAGTGGATCGCCTGGCCGCCGAACAGAAGCAGCGCCATCAATGCCAACAGCACCGTGACGTGGGTGATGACCGAGCGCGACAGCGTCGCGTTGATCGACACATTGAGCAGCTCGGTCATCGGCATCTTCTTGTAGCGCCGCAGCATTTCTCGGATGCGGTCGTAGATGACGACGGTGTCGTTGAGCGAGTAGCCGAGAATCGTCAGCAGCGCCGCGATGCTGGTGAGATCAAAATCGATCTGAGTGATCGACATGAATCCAAGGGTGAGCACGATGTCGTGCACGTTGGCGATCATGGCGCCGAGCGCGAACTGCCACTCGAACCGGAACCACAGATAGATCAGGATCGCCCCGATGGCGACGAAAATGCCGATGATGCCCCAATGCAGAAGCTCGCCGGACACCCGCGGCCCCACCACCTCGACGCGGCGGTAATCGACGGCGTCGCCGAGCGCGCCTTGAACCTTCTGCACCGCCGCCTGCTGCGCCTGCTCGCCGCCCGGCTGCTGGGCGAGACGGATCTGCACATTTTCCGGACCTCCGAATTCCTGCAGCTGGACCTCGCCGAGGCCAAGTTCGTTGAGGGTCGTCCGCATTTTGGCGATATCGGCCGGACCAGCCTTGCTCTGCACCTCGATGAGGGTGCCGCCGATGAAGTCGATGCCGAAATTCAGGCCGTGGGTGAAGTAAAGCACGATGGCGACAATGGACAGCACCGCCGAGATCGGGAAGCTTATCCGGCGGAAGCGGATGAAATCAAAACTGGTATTGTCGGGTACGATGCGAAGGAGGCGCACGGTTTTTTTCCTAGCGATCTAGCGGATTTGTAGGGTGGGCAAAGGCGCCCGGTACAGCTGATGACATGATGCACGGGCCTCGCGCGCCTTTGCCCACGCCGTCGGACTTCGCCGATCGTTCAGCAACCGCAGCGACGGACAGCGTGGGCAAAGGCGGAAAGCAAAATCGTGCGACCACCGCAACGCCTCGACCGCCTTTGCCCACCCGGGTCTCATCGAATCGATCCACTAAATGGGCACGGTCTGCGGGCGCACCGTGCGCACCCACCACGCCATGATCAGCCGCGTCATGGTGAAGGCCGTAAACAGGGTGGTGATGATGCCGATCCCAAGCGTCACGGCAAAACCGCGAACCGGCCCGGTGCCGATGAAGAACAGCACCGCGGCGGCAATAAAGGTCGTGATGTTGGAGTCGAGAATAGTGGCAAGGGCACGGGTGAACCCGGCATCGATCGCCGTGATGGCGCTGCGCCCATTGCGCACCTCCTCGCGAATGCGTTCATAGATCAGCACGTTGGAGTCGACCGCTATGCCGACCGTCAGCACGATGCCGGCGATGCCGGGCAGCGTCAGCGTCGCGCTGAGGAACGA
>WNGJ01019802.1_pt1 | contig 10191 bp, 9 predicted proteins | sample 5400611 | NCBI WGS metagenome assembly WNGJ01 (sample SAMN13153375, study PRJNA577476) | soil metagenome | isolation source: 40 cm soil or saprolite under Garry oak tree replicate 1 | place: USA:California | collected 2016-06-15
CAGGAGAGCAACGGCCTCGGGAGGTGAGAGGTGAGCGATGAGAGCCAGGCCAGCCACGAACTGGGTGTATTCCGTGGCTGGCGTGCGGAGCAGGACGCGCAGCCAGTCGAACAATTCAGCACGCCCTGCCTCGGTGGTGGTGTAAATCGTGCGTTCGGGATGACGTCCTTCTCGCCTGGTTTCCACTGGCACGATCAGTGCACTCTGGTGCAGCGTACCGATGACAGAATAGAGGGAGCCAAAGTTGAGCTTCACAGTAGAGGAAAGGCCGCGCTGGCGCATCATCGCCGCCATTTCGTAGGGATGCATAGGGCGCTCGGTGAGCAGTGACAGGACGGCCAGCGCCAGTAGGTTGGATCGTTTATGTTGTGCCATCAGCCGTTCTCTCGGCAAAGGTATTCTTTCTGATATATTCTATTCAGAATATATCAGAAAGAATAGGTCTTGTCAAGGGTAGAAGGAAAGCGACAAGGCGATTCCGTTGAGTTACAAAGCGTGAGCAAACATGGCTGACCTGTTCTCCTGACACTAGAAAACTTGTCGGTTCTCCGCAACCATCATCTCCTGCCCCTGGATCGAATCACGAACCGCCGCGAATCCGTAGGTGATCATCTCCGCCTCGTAGTCATGAATGGCCTTCAGCAGTGGCTTCTCCCCAGCGCGGGCAGCGATCAGCTGCGAGACGAGAAGGCTCGCATCGCGCAGGGCGGTATTGCCGCCGATCCCCCGTGTCGGCGGCATACTGTGGATGGCGTCTCCCAGCAGAGTAATGCGTTTCGTTACCCACTCCTCGACAGGAGTTGCCGCATGCAACTGTTTGTAGATCACGGTCGTCGGATCAGACTCGCGAACCATCTGTTGCAGGTGCGGATGCCATCCCTGGACCATGGAGCGAGCTACCTGTTGGAGCGCCTGTCCATCCAGCAGCAAGGGATCCTGCTCAAAGGGATACTTGTCGCGGCGTGCGATAAAGGCCCAGAATAGATAGCTGCCAGTGGTATCGAAAAACAGAGCGGGCTGCAAGGTGGTAGCCTGCGAACCTTCGCTTTGCCCGGTATGCTCCTGCGGCGGACGGGTGAAATCAAAGAGGGCGGTGAACATCCCATACCCCTTTGGACCCAGAATGGTCGTTGGTCCATCGAAGCGTCCAGGGATGAATATGGCGTTGCGCGTCTCCTCTGTCAGGGGGAGTTTGCCCATGATAGCCACCACCCCCGTTTCCACCCGCAAGGCCTGGGGAAGGAGTTGCGTGCGTACCTGTGAATGGCCGCCATCGGCTCCGACCAGCACATCCCCGACTGCCGAAGAGCCATCCTCAAAAAAGGCGGTGACCTTCCCATCTGGCGACTCCTGGTAGTGCGTGAAGGTCTTGTCGAAGTGGACCAGCGTATCCAATCCGAACAGTAAGACCTTACGCAAGGTGATCCGACTCACGGCAAGGCTGAGTTCTGCCAGGTCTGGATGCGACACCGTGTAGGTGGGATTGGGGAAGAAGCTGATCTCCTGTAATTGCTCGGTGACGATGCGCAGGCCATTGCCAGGATTGCCTGCGGTGGCCCGATAGACCTCGAAGAGGTCCGGCGGCAGACAGGCATGCAGCGCAAGGATGCCCTGCGGCTCGATGTGGATGCGATAGCCCTGCAGACGGTCGCTGGGTATACGCTCCCGCTCATAGACAGCCACACTGATCCCGGCCTTTTTTAAGCCCTGTGCCAGGCACAGCCCGCCGAGTCCCCCACCAATAATGAGCACGTGAAAAGAAGATGTTGACACACTCAAGCTCCTTTGTCTGTTATGTTCTTGACGCAAAGACATGTCTCGCACATGGCGTTTGGGGCGCCCTTGTGCAATGCTATCAGTCTAAGATAGAAAAGGATCGAGGTGTGTCCCCCGCAGGGGTGATTGTGCGGGTGATTGGAGAGGAGAGTGGTTAGCGCAGGTACAACTCGTGTGCCTTCTCGCATGCCTCGAAGCGATTGGTCACCTGCAGCTTCTGATAGATCCGCTGCAGGTGTGTTTTCACCGTATTGATACTGATGAACAGTTCCTCTGCTATCTGCTGCCTGGAGCGGCCGGTCACCAGCAGAGATAGCACGTGCCGCTCTTGCGGAGAAAGGTCCTCGATGCGTGGGACTTTCGGATTGGGCTTGCTCTGTCGCTCCCGTTCTCCGTCAAAAGCCATCAGGATCGTCTGAAGATAGGTGTGCAGGGGCTTCTCGCGCACCTGGGAGAAGATAGGGCGCAGGAGGGCCGAAAGTTCCTCTCCCTCATCTAAGAAGAGGCGGAGATACCCTTGGGTGTGAGCCAACGCGACCACCTCACAGAGCATGCGTTGGGCTGTTTGTGAGTGGTTGAGCAGGTGATGGGCCAGAACGATCAGGAGCTGGCTCTCCAATGCGCTGCGGGTGCGCCCGGCAGCCAGCGCTTCGGCGTACCACCCTTCAAGCAAGCCAAGAGCCGCCTGTCCCTGACCTTGCGTCAGGAACCAACGGGCCTGCAGCAGTTCTTCCCGCTCATACTGTAAGCGAGAGAGGTCTTCGTCGGGCTCTCTGTGGGTAGTGGCCCAGCGCTGGACGGCAGGGATATTCCCCATGGAGAGTTCGAGGCGCGCCTGCCAGGCAAGGATTTCCCGTAGGAGGTGTGGCGAGTGTGTTGGTTCTCTCCAGGCCAGCAGGGCTTGTAGCATACGTACCGCTTGCTCCGTCTCTCCCCGCGCCTGCAAGACACGCGCCTGCAAGAGGCTGGCCTGAACCTGGAGGGACTCGTCGGTGAAGTGCGAGAGATTCTCTGACGCCTCTTGCAACAACTGGGTAGCACGATCCAGTTCATTCCACTCGTAGGCCAGCTGAGCGAGCCCGAGCAAGGCCTTCGTGCGGTCTGCAAGCTGCTTACCTGCCCGAAATGCCCAGGAGAGCGCGGTTTGATAGAATTCGGCAGCCTGGTACAATGCCCCTTGCTCGATGCAGACCTCGGCGAGCAGGAGGACGACGACGAGCTTGCCCGCGTGGTTCTTGGTCGCATCGAAGAGCGACAGAACTGTCAGCAGATCCTTGCGAGCAGCGTCAAACTGTCCCAGCCACCGCTTTTCTTCCGCGACTATTCCCAGACAGATGCCTCGCCAGGTGGGCTGCTCCTCTGAAAGCTGAGCGAGCGCCTGCCTGGCAAGATGGACGGCCTCTTTGATGGCTCCCTGCCGCAGGGCAAGGAGCGCACGAAAAGCCAGCAGCACCCCGGGCGCAGGCATATGGCTGCTCTCTTGCCAGGTCTGCCCTGCTCTTTGCAACAAGGTCTCCACCTGGGCGAGCGTCGCCGGTGGGAGTCGATCGGAGGCAGAGGTGAAGGTGAGCATGGTGGCAGAGAAAAAGCAGAGGGCAGGGGAGGAGTGCAGCACAGGTTCTGGCAACTGAGAGAGCCAACGCTGCACCGTCTGGACCTCCTGGAGGGCGACCCAATGCTGTGGGCCGATGAGAGATTCGATCAAGGAGGTGGCACGGGCAAAGTCCTGCGCCTGCAAAGCCGCTTCCACCGCGTCCGCAAGCATCCCTTGCTGTTCATACCAGATGCTCGCCCGACTCAAGCACGAACGCAAGACCTCTTTGCCGAGCCGGTGCCGGGCTTGAGCGCGCATGGTCTGGGTGAAGAGCGCGTGATAGCGATACCACTGCTCATCCCCTTCGATGGATTGGAGGAACAGTCCTGCGCTTGCGATCTCTTCGAGTATCTGCTCGCTATCGCCCTTTCCGGTGACGGCCTCGCAGAGAGAGGCCGTGAGCCGGGAGAGCAGGCTGGTCTGCAGAAGAAAGGTCTGCACCTCCTCTGGTTGGACAGAGAGGACTTCTGTCACTAAATAGTCCTGGATTTGCCGCTCGTTCCCGGTGAAGGTAGCGAGAACATGCTCAACTTCTCTAGGATCGCTGCGTCCCTGCAGGGCAAGCGTGAGCAGACGCAGCCCAGTCACCCAGCCTTCCAGGCGGGAGTGGATATCTGCGACCACGGAAGCCGAGAGCAGCGAGGCGTGATCCGGCAGCACCTGTTGGAGGAAGTGCTGCGTTTCTTCTGGAGAGAAAGATAGGTCGCCCAATCTCACGTCCAGCAGGTCGTTTCTGGCCCGCCAGCGGATCAGCGGGAGCGGTGGTAGGGTTCGGGTCAGCATCACAACATGCAGTGATGCTGGCAGGTGATCGACGAGATAGGCAACGGCCTCATGAATCTGAGAGGAGGTAATGACCTGGTAATCTTCCAGGATCAGCACTCCCTGGCAGGCCAGTTGGGTGACATCGTTCAGGAACGCAGTGAGGATGGGTAAGAGATTGGGCGGAGCAAACGGCGACGGTTCTGCCAGGAGTTGAGCAAGAGAGGAGCGTCCCAGGTTCTTCTGGAAAGCCTGGCAGGCGGTGAGCACGTAGCGCCAGAAGCGCACCGGATCGTTATCTTCTGGTTCAAGGGAGACCCAGGCCACAGGGGGAAGGTGAGCGATCCGTGCAGGATCGCTCATCCACTGAGTGATGAGCGTGGTTTTGCCGTATCCAGCCGGGGCTGTGACGAGCGTCAGCTTCTGTTCCAGACCGCCATCCAGCAGGGCATGCAACCGCTCCCGTGTGATGAGTTGAGCAGGCAAGCGCGGCGGATGGAGCTTGGCAAGAAGCAGGAGACTCTGGAGAGGCGCCTCGTCGCTGAGTGATGAGACAGGCGCGTGGTGGACACGGCTCGCCTCTCCTCGCGCTCTGGCTGGAGCGGCTCGCTCGATGGCCTCGTGCTGTCGCGTTTCCGACGACTTTGATGCAGAAGGTGAGAGGTTTGAGGGAATTGTTTGCCCTCCAAGCGCCTGGGCCACGGCCTCTAACTGTGTCGGGGTGAGCTTCCGGCTAGGTCCAATATAGTGCTTGAGCATGCGTCGGCCCTGGCGGTGATAGGCATACCAATAGCCATCTTGGCCGCGGGGGCGTCGCTCTTTCTGGAGGGAGAGGGACCCAGCGCTCCCATGAAAGGCAAAGGAGGTGTGAGCCTCCAGCCAGGCCAACCAGGCGGTCTCATCTCCACACAGCAGGAGAGCGTCCGGCTTGTGCTGGGCAAAGACTCCATAGGCCTGGTGTGCTTGTGACCAGCGTAGGCTATACCGGGCAGCTTTTGGCATCGCTTTCTCCTCCATATCAGGGTGATACCCAACAGCCTGCTCTCGCTGATTCTATCCCAGAGAGCCGCAGACTGCAAGTGCTTCCCGACAGCATGCGAAGACGAGCCAGCACATCGCAGGTCATGAGAGGACGGGTGATACCCAGCCTTCAGGAGCCTGAAGTGTGATAGGTTGAAGTAGACAGAGCAGTCACCCGCCAACGGTGCTGGAGTTTGGCCGCCTCTTGCGGGTCCAGATGATGCCGGTGGTAACGGCTAGAAGGACGGTCGCGGCGCCGGAGGCAGTGAGAGTTTGTGCCGCGCCGAGCGTTCCGACAATCGGGCCTCCGGCCGCAGTGCCGAGTGGGGTGGCGACCAGGATGATGGCGCTGCGGGCCGCGAGCACCGTGGGCAGGTGAGCGCTGGTAGTGGATGATTGGAATAGGGCGTAGGTCAGCGGGATGAACGGGCCGTAGATCAGCCCGCCGAGAGCAAAGCACGCCAGCGTCACGCCGACCGGGGCGAAGACGAATGGCAGCAAACACGCACCCCAGCCCGCGACGATGAGGAGTGTGACCCGCCGGATGTTGCGGTTGCGCAGTGTGCCCGTAATTAACGCAGCAACGAGCGCGCCGACGCCGAAGGACGTCCAGTAGGCGCCGAGCAAGCCGGCACTGGCGTGCAGGTCATGTGCAACATAGACGGGGAGCGCGACTTCGACTGGGCCGTACAAGAAGAAGAACAGCCAGGACAGGATGATCAGGCTCATCAAGTGGAGCCGGCGGAGCAGCCGGAATCCCGATTCTGCCGCCTGGGCATTGACCGGCTCGTCGGCAGTCGCTGCGCTCAACTGTGTACGCCACGCTTGTATGCCAAGGAAGGCGAACGAAGCAGCGTCCAACGCGATGAGAGATCCAATACCCAGCGGTGCCAGGAGTAGTCCAGCAAGCGACGGCCCGACGATCACGGCAAGAGCGACTTGCGCGCCGTAGAGGGAGTTGACGCCAATCCGGCCTTCCGGCCCGCCCAGCTCTGACAGCATCGTGTATTCACCGGCGTTGCCCCAGGCATCCATGACCGACGAGCCGGCGAGGAGCGCCACGTACACGTACGGCGCCAGGCTGCCGGTTGCCCACAGGATCGCGATCATGGCGAGGAAGCCAGCTCGAAGCCAGGTGTGGGCGAGGACGAGGACTCGTACGGGCCGGTGGCGCAGGAAACGACCCAGCGCCAAGGCTCCCGCGACACCCGGCAACGTGTACGCGGCCACGGCGATACCAACAAAAACTCCGACGTTTCCCGACGGAGCAATCAGCACCGCCAACCAGGCGATGCTCACCGTGCTCATCCCATCGCCCAGGGCCGAGACGCCCAGGCCGAGCAGAAGGCGGCGTGTATGAGGGTCGCTCAAAAGCCGCCGGTATACCGCGGGGATCATGCTACGTCCCTTCTTCGAAGCGAAGCAGTCGCCAGGGCACCGCCATCTCCCAGTTTGGACACATGAGCGAGATGCCACAAGAGGAAGCGTTTCATCCGTTCTTTTCCTTGTTCTCTCACTTCTTCTTTCCTCCTCAAGTACCACCAGGTATTCGTTGTTTGATCAACTCCCGTTTCCACTATACAAGAGAGCGTGCACGAATCGGTTGTGTATGCATGAAGGAGATTCTCTTGCTGGCTGGAGGAGCACAGGATGGCTGACGAGGAGTTCCATAAAAGGGCATAGATCTGCTACAACTGCAAGGCCCCCGAGAGAGGCTGGCAATAGCCCCGATCAGGAGTGCCTGTCCACAGTTATCTATGCCTATCACGAGACGAGGCTGCCAGCGATCCTACAACGTTCCAAGCAATGGCCCTGTCAGCATGCTCTTGAGTTGAAAGCACAGAAGAACGAGGCTAATAGTTACCCCTGACCCGGTGAGTTGGAAGATGAACCAGAGCAAGGCAATGGTCGTCAACTGATCTCCCACATACGAAATACTTAACCCCAACCATAATCGCGAGAACGCAAGGGACTACGAGCCAGAGCGCATTTGAAGAAACTGAACACAACATACCCCTTTACATGACACAACTCCCTTGCAAAACGCGTGGAGGCACTGCAAAGGTTGCCTGACCCCATTTTTGCACCTCTCTGGCGGTGGTCTGCGGAGGACTCCAGGCGGCGTCCATCCCAGGATTCTGCGTGCCGAACTTGTAGAAGGATCTGGGCCACCGCGCGGTCCTGATCTAGAGAGACCCTGCCCACCAGGATACCTTTGCAGATGAGGCTTGCTAAATCCTGAGATTTCCATTATGCGTTTGCCGATTGGAGGAGCACTGGCTTGATATCGACGACCGGCGTTCCGTCAATCGCTTCGATCGGCCCCACGTGTAATCTCTTTCCATCGATGGAGAGAACCGTCACCTGGTGTAAACCAAGAGGATTGGGTCGATCGGGAGACCGTGTGGCAAAGACACCGGCCAGAGGCACGGTCTCGTCATTGCGGGGATGCGTTTTCAAAATGTCGCGCTGAGCCTGGTGCAACCAGGTAATCACAATGAGTTCATCGCCCACCGCAATCCCTTCCAGCCCCGCTGCCACCGACGCATTCACTTCGAGCCAGGCATCCGGCGCGCCTTCGCGGCCTTGGTTGGGGGCTTCTCCAAGCTCTTTGAGAGGCGAATGAAGCAAGCCAATGGGAGAAAGGGAATAGTCAGTCTCTCGCATCATGTTTCCTCTTTCATGGCAGATTGGACAAGAAAAACGGGGTGGGTCAGCACCTCACGCTCAAAGTCCTCAAGGGAAGCGTTCACGCCAACGTTGAGGTAACGGCTGAGGGTGAAACGGATGTACTTGCGAACGAACATCGCAGGAATGCCGGGGGGACCGGTGCGCACGGCTCCCCGAAAGATGGGGGCCGCGGACTCTGGCTCCAGTTCGAGCGCATGGATCTTCTCGGTGTGCCATTCACGGGTCAGTGTCGCCTCTCCTCCCGCCGCGCGGAGGTTGCGCACCCAGTTCACGACTCCGTACGGGGCGATGAGGGAGCGTTGCTGATCTTGGACAAAGATGGAGACCGGAGTCTGGATCGGCTTGCCACTTTTGCGTCCGCGAACCGTGAGCAGCGAGGTACTCCCCATCGGTATGCCCAGGCGCACCAAGGTTGCGTTTATGGCATTGCTGAAGCGCACGTAGGCAGTGACTCGATAAGGTTTTGCCATTAGAGACGTTCTCCTTTGTTGGTGAGACTGCGCGCGCAACTCTGCAAGCTTTTGCAAGGCCAGGCACCTATTCGCCTGGTCACCGCGTGCGGACGCTTCTTGCCGCGCCGCCCGGTGCCGCGAAGCTCGGGTGCGTGGTAATGTGGCTCAAGGATCGAACACTTTTTGACTCACATGCCTGAGCCTTAAGCCAGATTACCAGCGCGCGCCCACCACCTGCCTGGCGGTGACGCTGATGCGGTTCCAGACATTGATCGTGGCGATGGCGAGGATCAGGGCCGCAAGTGCCGACCCGTCGTCGTGCCGGGCGACTTCCTCCGGATCGAGTCTGCGACGTGATCCAGCCGAGCTCTTAAAGCACGCTGTGCGCAAGGTGCTACGACTGCACAATCAGCCACTTGTTGCCATCGGGATCACTCACGCCAAACCACGTGCCCCATCCATCCTTCGTGATCTCACTGGTCGGCTCGACGCCCTTTGCTTTCAGCTCTTGGTACGCTGCTTCAATATCTGGAGTTGACAGATACAGCTTCATCGTGCCAGGCTTCATGTTTTCATACATTGTCGTGAGATTGAGAGACGCACCACCCCCGGGGGCATCAAGAGACACCCAGTGCTGATCGCCTTGCCCGTAATCTCTGGTAACTTTGAAGCCTAACTGATCAGCATAGAACTCTTTGGCCTTCGCCATGTCTGTGACTGCCATGTGGAACATCAGAATTCTCTCAACAGCCATTGGAATGACCTCCTTGCATTTAATTACCTGTTTGTTGGCTTACTGAGCAAGCATGTTACATCTTCCCCTCCTTCTGTTTGAGAAGCTTTTCGCGCTCCTCTTCCCACATCGTGACCGACCTTGTGAAAAAATCGGCGAGCAGTTCCAGCTCTGGTTCGGAATACCTGGAAACAATCTGATCCTGCGCCTCTCTGAGCGATGCAAACCAAGGAGCGAGTTTTGCTGCTGTTTCCTTCACCAGCACAATATGGGTGCTGCGCCGGTCTTTCGGGTTGGGGCGGCGTGCAATCAGCTCACTTTTCTCAAGGCGATCGAGCATGGCCGTGGTCGCACCGGAGCTCAGCCCCGTGTACTGGGCAAGCTCCGAAGGCGTGGCTAAACCTTTGAAGAGGATAACGCCAAGACATTCCATGTCCGTGGCGTTCACGCCAAGCATCTCGCCAACAACGTGACGAAAGAGGACGGAGCCGATGCCATATTCCCTCGCCCCCCTAACGACTTGCCGCTTCAAGTCCTCTTTATTGCGTTGCGTCATGTGACTTCCTCTTGGAATTATCTCGAAATTAGAGTATCTTTATTATAGAACATTATCACGGGTAATGTCAAGAAAGGGGGAGGACGATGAAAAAATGTCTTCTGCTCTATCAGGGGCCAGCCACACCGCCAGACGCATCGCACGAAGGATGGCCGCAATGGTTTCACAAGCTGGTGGTAAATTGGCTGAAAAGCGGGTCTGGCATGATTTTGCGGTGGTGAACCGATTTTTGGTGAGGCATGCAGGCCGTGACATCCTATGCCACGGCCTGCTGTTCCTCTTTCAGGACTATACTACATGTTGGCGCGAAAGGCAAGAGGGGTAGGATGTCTACGGATCATCAGCAGCAGAAGCCATGAAGAGCGAGGGCAGACCAACTTTTTTAACAAGAGGTGTTGTTTTCATCGGAGAACACAACCAGGATACTTACCGGTTGAAGAACCGCTGAGTCAGCGTGACGATGAAGGTGACTTTGATAATCAGGCCCACCAGCGCCTCAAAGGCGGCTAGCACGGTGAGCGGATCATCAAGCAAAATATTGTTTCCCGGAAAGAACCCTCGCCCATGAAAGCTGGTCATGCTGAACACAAAAGCTCCAAGAGGGGAA
>WNGJ01009843.1_pt1 | contig 10190 bp, 5 predicted proteins | sample 5400611 | NCBI WGS metagenome assembly WNGJ01 (sample SAMN13153375, study PRJNA577476) | soil metagenome | isolation source: 40 cm soil or saprolite under Garry oak tree replicate 1 | place: USA:California | collected 2016-06-15
AAGACGCACCTTCTACAGGCGGTCTCGCAATACGTCGGCGAGCACCCCGGCAATCTCTCGGTTCGCTACGTGACCAGCGAGACGTTCATGAACGACTTCATCAACTCGCTGCGCGACAAGCGGATCGAGGGCTTCAAGCAGCGCTACCGGACCTACGACCTGCTACTCGTCGACGACGTCCAGTTCTTCGAGCACAAGGAGCGGATCCAGGAAGAGTTCTTCCACACCTTCAACTCGCTCTACGAAAGCGGCAGCCAGATCGTGATGTCGTCCGACCGGCCGCCGCGCGACATTGCGACGCTCGAGGAGCGGCTCCGCTCACGCTTCGAGTGGGGCCTGATCACGGACATCCAGCCGCCCGATCTCGAGACGCGTATCGCCATCCTCCGCAAGCGAGTCAAGACCGACAACATCAACGTCCCCGACCCGCAGATATTGACCTTCATCGCCGGCCGGGTCACGACCAACATCCGCGAGCTCGAGGGGGCGCTCACGCGCGTGGTCGCCTTCTGCTCGCTGACCGGACGGCCGATGAACGAGGACCTCGCGCAGGACGTCTTGAAGGACGTCTTCCCCCAGGGCGACCTCCCCCAGGTGACGATCGAGCGGATCCAGGAGATTATCTCCGACCGCTTCGGGCTCTCCCTCGACGAGCTCTGTGGCGACCGGCGCTCGCAGAACATCGTCTACCCGCGACAGGTGGCGATGTACCTCTCGCGCGAGCTGACCGACTCGTCGCTACCGAAGATCGGCAAGCAGTTCGGCGGCCGCGATCACACGACGGTCATTCACGCCACCTCGAAGATCGCACGGCTGATTCGCGAGGACCGCTCTGTGTACAACCTCGTGCAAGAGTTGACCGCACGCATCAAACAAGTCCGGTAGAAGTGTGGAATTGTGACGATCCAGCTTTCAACCGTGTCGAAAACCGCGCGTTCTCCCCAACAGCCGTCCCCGTCCGAAACCGTGCAACCATGCGCTCCAACACCGTCGTCCCCGACATCCACACTCCCTATGACTTCTACGAGAGGATTTATCTAAATGCTTGATGCAGAAACCGTGGTTAGCTCCGGGACGATGAAGGTCACCTGCTCGCGCGAAGAGCTCACGCAGAAGCTCGGCGTCGTTTCACGCGGCGTCTCGACACGAACCGCGGTGCAGATCCTCGGCGGCATCCTCCTGAATGCCGAAGGCGGTGTCCTGACGCTCGCAGCCACGGACATGGAGCTCTCGCTACGCGCCTCGCTCGAGGCCCGCGTCGAAGGTGAGGGTGCGGTCGTGGTGCCGGGCCGGCTGCTGGTGGAGCTTGCGCGGCTGCTGCCCGACGCTGAGGTTTCGATCGAGCAGCGCGCGGACGAAGGCGTGATCCACATCACGAGCGGCTCGTTCGAGTCGCGGCTGAACACGTATACGGCGGAGGACTTTCCGCGGCTGCCCGACGCCGAGGGGCTCGAGCGCCACGCCGTCGATCGAGACGCGCTGCTCGAGACGATCGCTCGAGTCGGCCGCTCGGCCTCACGGGACGAGTCACGGCCGGTCCTGACCGGGGTCCTCGTTCGCTTCGAGCCCGGCAAGCTCGTGATGGCAGCAACCGACTCCTACCGGCTCTCGGTCAAGGAAACCGCGCTCGAGGGGACTGTGCCGGAGTTGGAGGCAATCGTGCCGGCGCGCGCTCTTGCCGAGCTCGCACGCATCGGGCAGGGCGCCGAGCAGATCGAGCTCGGTGTGCACGAGAACCAGGTCGTCTTCGGTGTCGACGGCATCTGGCTGACGACGCGCCGCATCGACGGGCAGTTTCCGAACTACAAGCAGCTGATCCCCGAGAGCTTCGAGTACGAGGTGCCGCTGCCACGGGACGAGGTGCTTGACGTCGTTCGCCGGATCGCGGTGATGGCCCAGCGCAACTCGCCGCTGCGGCTCCGCTTCGCCGAGGGCGAGCTGACCGTGTCGGCCCGCACACAGGACGTCGGAGAGGCCCAGGAGTCGCTGCCGGTTTCCTTCACCGGCGAGGCGCTTGAGATCGGTTTCAACGCCGAGTTTCTCCGCGACGGGATCGAGTCGGTGGCCGGCGAGACCGTGCGCTTCCGGCTGATCAGTCCACTCCGGCCCTGTGTCCTCCAGGCCGAGGGAAGCGACGACTTCCTGTACCTGATCATGCCGATCCGGCTAGCGGGCTGACATTGACACTCAGGCACCCTGGCAGCACTGCCTCTAAACGGGCGTCGTCAAGCGACGCCCTTGTAGCGGGCTGATCGTCGACAAGGTCTCGCTGAGAGATTTCCGCTCGTATGCTCGGCTCGAGCTCGAGCTGGAGCCCGGGCTCGTGCTCGTGGTCGGTCCGAACGGGGCCGGGAAGACGAACCTGCTCGAGTCGCTGCATGTCGGCACCCAGGGGTTCTCGCCGCGGACGCGCAACGATGCGAGCCTGATCCGCTTCGGTCGCGAGGGCGCTCGGATCGCGTTGCACGGCGACCGAGCCGGCTCGCCGATCGAGCTCAACGTCGTCCTCCAGGTCGGCGCCGCAAAGCGCGCGAGCCTGAACGGCGCGCGGCTGCAAGCCGCCGAGCAGCTTCGCAGTGAGGTCGCGACGCTCGTCTTCACACCTGACCGGCTCGTCGTCGTCAAGGGTGGCCCTGCCGCGAGGCGGGCGTACTTCGACCGCGCGCTCGGCCGCGGGACGCCGACGCAGGCTGCGCTGCCGGCCGAATACGGCGCCGCGCTTGCGCAGAGGAATGCGTCGCTGCGGGGTATCTCGCTCGGCTACAGCACCCGCGAGGCCCTGCGACCCTGGACCGAGCGTGTTGCCGACTTCGGCGCTCAGCTCGTTGCAGCACGGCGTGAGGTGATCGCTGGGCTCGAGCCCTTGTTCGCGGCACGCGCCGGCGAGCTGGGGCTTGCGGATGCCGCGCTTCGCTACGAGGCCGCCTCTCCGTCGGTGGAGTCCCTCGAGGCTCGACTCGGTCGCGATCTCGATCGCGGCGCCACCGGTGCGGGGCCGCACCTCGACGACGTCGAGATCCTCGCCGGCACACGCGATCTTCGCGCCTTCGGCTCTCAGGGCGAGCAGCGCCTCGCGGTGCTGGCCCTGCTGCTCGCCGAGGCGGAGCTCGTACGCGAGCGGCGCGGCGTTCCACCGCTGCTCCTGCTCGACGACGTTCTCTCCGAGCTCGACCCTGAGCGGCGCCGGGTCTTGGCGGAGCGGTTGCCGGAGTACGGCCAGGCGCTCATCACGACCACGAGCGCGGCCGCCCTGCCGGTCGAGCCGAGCCAGCTGGTCGAGGTCGAGGCCGGCGAGGCCGGGACGGTGCTGCGGTGAAGCATCTCGGCGAGGAGGTCAAGCGCGAGCTTGGCCGCTTCGGACCGGAAAGCGGGATCGCCGAGCTGGTCGAGGCGTGGCCGGCGGCGGTCGGCGAGACGATCGCCAGTAGCGCCTGGCCGGCGCGCGTTGCCAGGGACGGGACGCTCCACGTCAACACGGCCGACTCGATCTGGGCTTTTGAGCTGACGAGTCGGGCGGCGGAGATCGCCGATCGGCTCGGGGTCAAGGGCATCCGCTTCGCCCCGGGACGTCTTCCCGACGCCGACGAACCGGAGTCGAAAGGGGCCAAATCGGGACCGCCAGAGCCCTCGGAAAGTCTCCGGCAGGAAGGTGCCCGCTTAGCCGCCGGAATCGAGGACGAAAATCTGCGCAAAATCGTTGCACGAGCGGCCGCGGCGAGCCTCGCGAAGGGCATTTCCGACCGCTCCTTCTGGTAGACTGTGGATACGTCCAACGTGGCCCGTTTGCAGGGCTTTTTTATTGACTGAAGCTTCCTATACCGCTAAAGACATCACTGTCCTCGAGGGCCTCGAGCCGGTTCGGCTGCGCCCGGGCATGTACATCGGCTCAACGGGCTCGCGGGGGCTCCATCACCTGATCTTCGAGGTCGTCGACAACTCGGTCGACGAGGCGCTCGCGGGGCGCGCCGACCGGGTCGAGGTCACCCTTCACCCTGACAATTCGGTCACGGTCAGCGACAACGGGTCGGGGATCCCCACCGGCGTGATGCCCGACCAGGGTCTGCCGGCTGTGACGGTCGTGCTGACGAAGCTCCACGCCGGCGGCAAGTTCGGCGGCGACGGCTACAAGGTCTCCGGCGGCCTGCACGGTGTTGGTGTCTCCGTGGTCAACGCGCTCTCGGAGTGGCTGAAGGTCGACGTCAAGCGCGACGGCAAGGTCTTCCACCAGGAATTCGCGCGCGGGGAGCCGACAACCGACCTGAAGAAGGTCGGCCCGGCGAAGGACACTGGAACGACGATCACCTTCCTCCCCGACCTCGAGATCCTCGACGAGCTCGAGTGGTCGTCCGAGATTCTCGTGCAGCGTTTGCGTGAGACCGCCTTCCTGACCAAGGGCCTGCGGATCGTGCTGATCGACGAGCGCGAGGGCGAGGAGCGCCACGAGTTCTACGCCGAGGGTGGGATCAGAGACTTCGTCGCTTACGTCAATGACCAGAAGGATCCGGTCCACAAGCACATCGTCTACTTCGAGGGAAGCTCGAACGGCGATTCGGCCGAGCAGGGGCAGGTCGAGGTGGCGATGCAGTGGAACACCTCGTATGTCGAGTCCGTCTTCTCGTTCGCGAACAACATCAACACCCACGAGGGCGGCTCGCATCTCTCCGGCTTCAAGTCGGCGCTGACTCGGACGCTGAACGACTACGCGCGCAAGAACGGCCTGCTGAAGGAGAAGGACGAGAACCTCGAGGGTGAAGACGTCCGCGAGGGCCTCGCCGCCGTTCTCTCAGTCAAGCTCACCGTTCCGCAGTTCGAGGGCCAGACGAAGACGAAGCTCGGTAACCCGTGGGTCCGGGGTCTCGTCGAGCAGACGGTCAACGTCAAGCTCGCCGAGTTCCTCGAGGAGAACGCGTCCGAGGCCAAACAGATCATCAACAAGGCGCTCGCAGCTCGGAACGCGCGCCAGGCCGCTCGCAAGGCACGCGAGCTGACGCGCCGCAAGAGCGCGCTCGACAGCATGTCGCTGCCGGGCAAGCTCGCGGACTGCTCGATCAACGACCCGTCGTCCGCGGAGCTCTATCTCGTCGAGGGCAACTCGGCCGGCGGCTCCGCCATCGATGCCCGCGACCGCACGTTCCAGGCGATCCTGCCTCTGCGCGGCAAGGTGATCAACTCCGAGAAGAACCGGATCAACAAGGTGCTCTCGAACGCGGAGATCCAGTCGATCATCACGGCGATCGGCACGAACATCGGCGACGAGTTCGATCTCGAGAAGCTCCGCTACCACCGGATCATCGTCATGACCGACGCCGACGTGGACGGATCTCACATCCGCACGCTGATCCTCACGTTCCTCTACCGGCAGATGCAGGAGCTGGTCGAGGGCGGCTACATCTACATTGCCGTGCCACCGCTCTACCGCGTCAAGATCGGCGGCCGCGAGCAGTACGTCGAGAAGGAGTCGCAGTTCGAGGATCTGCTCGTCCGCGAGCGCGTCAAGGACATCGACGTCCAGGACCGCAGCGGCGAGACGCACAAGCTGACCGAGGCTCGCTACCACCGCTTTACGCGGGCGCTGAACGAGTTCGAAGGCTGGACCTCGCGCCTACGCGCCGACTTCGGGTCGGCGCCGGCGAACTTCGTGATCGAGCACCGGCTCGTCGAAACGGAGGCCGAGGGCCTTGGAGATCTCGCGGAGAGCCTGAAGACGGTTGCCGAGAACGGCCACGAGCTGTCGGTCGTCGAGCAGACCCCGGAAGGGATGCGCATCAAGATCATCGAGCGCGAGACGAGTGCTGCCAGCCACATCACGTTGCCGGCCGACCTTTTCGCCTCGCCGGTCTATGCGAGCTTGCGCAAGACGTATGCGCGCCTGGTCGAGATGGTCGGTGCGCCGCCCTTCAAGCTGACGCTCGGCAAGAAGGAGCGGACTGCGGAGACGTATGAGCAGCTTCGCCACGAGGCACTCGACCTCGCCAAGGAAGGCATCAACGTCGGCCGCTTCAAGGGTCTCGGCGAGATGAACCCGGAGGAGCTCTGGGCGACGACGATGGACCCGGCCCACCGGATGCTCGTCAAGGTCGAAGTCGAGGACGCCGCCGCTGCCGATCGGATGTTCTCGATGCTGATGGGCGACCAGGTCGAGCCGCGCCGCGCCTTCATTGAAAGCAACGCCAAGGACGTGCGATTCCTGGATGTCTAACGTCGAGCCGCTAGGACCAGGGCGGATCGAACCGCGCGAGCTCGAGCAGGAGATGCGCTCGAGCTTCCTCGACTACGCGATGAGCGTCATCGTCGCGCGGGCGCTTCCGGACGTCCGTGACGGATTGAAGCCGGTGCACCGCCGCGTCCTTTACGCGATGCACGAGGCCGGCCTGCAGCCGAACCGCCCGCGCCTCAAGTGCGCGCGCGTGGTCGGCGACGTGATGGGCTCTTACCACCCGCACGGCGACGTGGCCATCTACGACACGTTGGTCCGCCTGGCGCAGCCGTTCTCGATGCGCTACCCGCTCGTCGACGGCCAGGGGAACTTCGGGAACATCGATGACTATCCCGCAGCCGCGATGAGGTACTGTTGCGCGCCCGGCACCCGGGTCGCGACGCCACACGGAACGATCAAGATCGATGATCTCGTCGGTTCGATCGCGCCGAACTCTGAGCGCGAGGCCTCATTCGAAGTCCTCGACCGCCTCGGCCGGCCTGTGTCGGTTTCGAAGGTCTTTCATTCCGGCGAGCATCCAACATTACGTCTGCGGACGCGCGAAGGCTTTGAGGTCACCGGGACGCATAACCACCCCGTGCTTTGCGTTGTGGACATGGTGGGTGTCCCGCTCCTGCTCTGGAAGCTTCTCGATGAGGTGAAGCCGGGCGACAAGGTGCTCATCAATCGAACTCGCCGGGAAGCTGATTACGGCTCCTCGGATCGTGAGCGGAATGTTGCGCTCTTGCTCGGCGCCTTCGTGGCCGAGGGTTGGGTCGGCGCATGGCAAGCGGGTTTCGATAACTCTGACCCCGAGTATTTCCACGCCGTCGCGGATGCGTATGAAGCTGTCGTTGGCGGGCCGATGAAGACATATGAGGCGATCGTGTCAGGCCGGCCAATCCACCGGCTCATAATCCGAAATCTGAGGAAGTTCCGACAGAGCGAACTCGCCGAACTGGGTGTTGCGGCTAGTCGCGAGAAGCGCGTACCCGAGATCGTGTGGCGCGGTAGCCGAGACACCAAGAGGATCTTCTTGCAGGCGCTTTTTGAAGGCGACGGCTCGTCGTCGCTCTTGCCGCGAAAGTCCATTCAAGTTTCCTACTCGACTTACAGCGAGCAGCTCGCCAAAGACGTTCAGCTCTTGCTTCTCGAGTTCGGGGTTGTCTCACGGCTCTGCCGCTACACAAAGGGCGAGATCAAAGTCGTCATCTCTAATCAGCGCGATGCGCGGCTCTTCGGGTGGCGAGTCGGATTCCTGGGCAGGAAGCAGAAGAAGCTCGAGCGCGAGCTGGCCGAGCTCCCTGAGAAAAGCCGCTCGCTCTCGCGCGATTACGCCCCATTCGTTGCTGAGTACATTCGGTCTGAAGCTGGGTCACGCGAGCTCAACCGGACGAACTTTGATCGGGTCGAACGGTACGAGCGCGGCGGAGCTGCGGTCCTCGAACAGGTTTCTGAGGAGACACGGACCGTCGTCGAGCCACTTATGACGGGCGACTACTACTACGCCGAAGTGGATTCGGTGACCGATGCGGGCGTGCAGCCCGTTTATTCGCTTCGCGTGGACACCGACGACCACTCGTTCCTGACCAACGGGTTCGTCAGCCACAACACTGAATGCCGCCTAACGCGGCTCGCGACGGAGCTGCTGCGGGACATCGACGCGGACACCGTCGACTTCGTCCCGAACTACGACGAGTCGCGGCGCCAGCCGGACGTGTTGCCGGCGCGCTACCCGAACCTGCTCGTGAATGGGTCATCGGGGATCGCGGTCGGGATGGCGACCAACATCCCCGCTCACAATCTCGGCGAGGTGATCGACGCGCTCGTCGCGATGGTCGACGACCCGAACATCGACGTCGACCGCCTGACGAGGCACATCAAGGGCCCGGATTTCCCGACCGGCGGGATCATCGTCGGCCGCGAGGGGATCCGCGAGGCCTACCGCTCGGGCCGTGGGCGGATCGTCATGCGCGGCCGCGCTCACATCGAGGAGTTGCGCGGCGGCAAGACGGCGATCATCGTCAACGAGCTCCCGTTCGGCGTGAAGAAGGGCGGCGACTCCGGCGTGATCATGAAGATCGCCGACCTCGTCAACGACAAGGTCATTTCGGAGATCTCGGACGTCAAGGACCTGTCCGACAAGACCGGCATGCGGATCCAGGTCGAGCTGAAGCGGGACGCGATTCCGCAGGTCGTCCTCAACAAGCTCTACAAGCACACGCCTTTGCAGACGACGTTCGGCTACAACGCGGTCGCGCTCGTCGACGGCGTCCCGAAGACGCTGGCGCTGCGCGACCTGCTCAGCCACTATCTCGACTTCCAGCGGCAGGTCATCACCCGGCGCTCGAAGTACGAGCTCCGCAAGGCCGAGGCTCGGGCGCACGTCCTCCAGGGCTACCTGACCGCGCTCGACAACCTCGACGCGGTGATCGCGCTGATCCGCGCGGCGGACGACACCGACGCGGCGCGCGAGGGGCTAATGCGCGAGTTCGACCTCTCGGAGATCCAGGCTCAGGCGATCCTCGATCTGCGGCTGCGAGCGCTGACCGCGCTTGAGCGCAAGCGCGTCGAGGACGAGCACGCCGACCTGCAGGAGCGGATCGCGGAGCTCCGCACAATCCTCGGCGACGAGTCGCGAATCGACGGGCTGATCCGCGAGGAGCTGCTCGAGATCAAGCAGATCTATGCGAAGCACGACGACCGCCGTACGGAGATCGTCGCCGCTGAGGGTGAGCTCGAGCTCGAGGACCTGATCGCGGAGGAGGACATGGTGATCGCGATCACGCGCTCGAACTACATCAAGCGCTTGCCGGTCACCACCTATCGCGAGCAGAAGCGCGGCGGCCAGGGCGTGATGGGGATGGACCTGAAGGAGGACGACTACATCGAGCACCTGTTCGTCGCCTCCACGCACGACTACGTCCTCTTCTTCACGAACGTCGGCAAGGTCTACCGCCTGAAGGTGCACGAGCTACCGCTCGGCTCTCGCCAGTCGAAGGGCCGGGCGATTCAGAATCTGCTCCCGTTCCGTCAGGGCGAGCAGGTGCGAGCCGTCATCCAGACACGCGACTTCGAGGAGTCGAAGTACCTCGTCTTCGCGACGAAGAACGGGATCGTCAAGAAGACCGAGCTGGCCGCCTACAACACGCCGCTCAAGGCCGACGGGATCATCGCGATCAAGATGCGCGACGACGACGAGCTCGTCTCCGTCCAGCACTCAACGGGCGACGACGACTTCCTGATGGTCTCGCGTATGGGCCAGGCGATCCGCTTCAGCGAGAAGCAGGCGCGCCCGATGGGCCGCGACACCGGTGGCGTCAAGGGCATGGGCCTGCGGAAGGGCGACGAGGTGATCTCCGCTGACGTGATCGGCGTCAACGAGGGCGACCTGCTCGTCGTGACCGAGAACGGCTACGGGAAGCGGACGAAGCTGGCCGACTACCCACGCAAGGGCCGCGGTGGGCTTGGCGTCAAGACCGCCCAGCTCGTTGAAGGCAAGGGCCGGCTCGTGGGCGCCCGCGTTGTCCGGGATGGCTACCAGGTGATGCTGATCTCGACCGGCGGCACCGTGATCAAGATGGCCGTGGACGACATCAAGCGCTCCGGCCGCTCCACCCAAGGCGTGATCGTGATGCGGTTCAAAACCGACGACGAGCGCGTCTCCGCGCTGGCGCCGGTGGTGGAGTCGGACGAGGACGAGGCTCTTGCCGAAGGATCTGCTTCAGAAGTTGCATCTGTGTCACCAGAAGCGTAGGTTCTGGTAGAAGGAAGCGGATTTTGCAATAGTTTTCTGCTGCGGCCCTTTCCAAATTGGAGTCGGGGCGCTATATGTTGAAAAGCAGGAAACCAGCCGCAAGGAGAGGTGACATGACCTACGCCAAGAACGTGGAACTCCTCGAACCGATCGACCTCTCCGAGCATCTAGACAAGGTTGAGCTCTACCTCGGCCAGGTGTGTCAGATCGCCGGGATCTCGAAGATGCAGCTCGACT
>WNGJ01021427.1_pt1 | contig 10190 bp, 11 predicted proteins | sample 5400611 | NCBI WGS metagenome assembly WNGJ01 (sample SAMN13153375, study PRJNA577476) | soil metagenome | isolation source: 40 cm soil or saprolite under Garry oak tree replicate 1 | place: USA:California | collected 2016-06-15
GACCCGGGGAACCTGCCCCGGCTGCGGTCAGGAGCGGGCGCTTCCCGGCCGACGGCCCAGCGACGATGCCGCGATCTGCACCGGCTGCGCCGGGTTCTCCCAGTCCTTCACCTGCGCGCGCTGCGGTTTCGAGGGAAAGCTGCACGGCGGCCGGCTCTGCACCCGCTGCACCCTCGCCGGCCGGCTCGCTGATCTCCTCGGCGACGGCAGCGGCCGGATCCGCCCCGAGCTCGTCCCGCTGGCCGACTGCCTGCTTGCCATGGACAATCCGCTGTCCGGCCTGACCTGGCTTTACCCGCGCAAGGGCCGCACCGGTTCCGCCTGCGACCTGCTGCGGCGCCTTGGCCGCGGGGAGATAGCGCTGACCCACGAGGCATTCCATGCCCTCCAGCCCTGGCGGGCCGCCGCCCACCTGCGGGACCTCCTGATGGCCTGCGGCGTGCTTCCCGCTGCTGACAAGCAGATCTGCGCGTTCGAGCGGTGGCTCGCCGACCACCTCGCCAGCATCACCGGCGACGGCCATGCCCAGCTCATCCGCCGCTTCGCCACCTGGGAAGTCCTGCCGCGGCTCCGTGCCCGCGCGGCGAAGAAGCCGGTCACCCCGGCCGCCCGCTGCCACGCCGTCGATCAGGTCCTGCGCGCCATCGCCTTCCTTCACTGGCTCTCTGAGCGTGGCCTCACCTTGTCCGCCTGCCGCCAGGCCGACATCGATGCCTGGTACGCCGAGAACAACGGGCACGCCCGCATCACCATCCGGGCCTTCCTCCAGTGGTGCATGACTGGCAAGCTGACCGGGCGCTTCCGGCTGCCCGCGGCGGTGATCCGGCACGCGGCAGCGCTTCCCGGCCACGAGCGGGTGAGCCGGCTCGGCCGCATCCTGACCGCCCATGACCTGCCCCTCCGGACCCGGGTCGCAGCCGCCATCGTGCTGCTCTACGCGCAGCCGATCAGCCGCATCGCCCGCCTCACCCTCGACGACGTGATCCGCGATGGCGACCAGGTCCTTCTGCGGCTCGGCGAACCGCCGAGCCCGGTCCCCGCCCCGGTCGCCGATCTCCTGCTCAGCTGGATCGGCAGCCGGACCAACATGAACACCGCGACCAACCGCCGCTCGCCCTGGCTGTTCCCCGGCCGCCGGGCCGGCCAGCCGATGCGCCCCGACTATCTCGCCGCCCTGGTCAGGGACATCGGCATTCCCGCGACCGCCGGGCGGGCCTCAGCGATCCGCCAGCACGTCCTGGAGATGCCCGCGCCCGTCGTGGCCGACGCCCTTGGCTACCACCCGGTCACCACCGCCAAGCTAGCCGCCCAGGCCGCCGGCACCTGGAGCCGCTACGCCCCCGGCGATCACCTGCGGCCGCCATCTGGCCGGAAATCAGGCGAAGGAGAGTCATGACCGCCTCGTCACTCCCGGCGGCGCTCCGCGCCGGCGCCGACGGCCTCTACGCGCTCGAGGCCGCTACCGGCCTGATCATGGCCCGCGCATCCTGGCTCGCCCGCGAGGACTTCGCCCGCTACATCGACGCCGGCATCGGCATCACCGACCCCCGCACCGAGATGGCCAGCATCGACTGGGAAGCCACGATCAGCGCCCTGGACGCCGGCGAACTCCCAAGCTCGGCGGCGAGCGGAGAATGCTCCGCCTCGCGGCCAGCCTCGCCGACCAGGCCCCTGTCAGCCTCGGCGACGCCATCACCGGCATCGACCACCACAACGTCGGCCTCCTGGTCAAGGCTGCTGCGCCGCCGCCGCCGCCGAGATCATGTGCCGCGCCTGCAGGTCACCCTGGTCAGCGGAGCACGATGCAGTCGCGGCCGAAGTCGGCGACAATGTCGAGCCGGCCGCCCAGCGCCTCGACGTAGCTGGCCAGGGTGCGGACCTCGGTCGCGCCGGGTTCGGCACGCTCGATGGCGGACACCCGTTCCTGGCGCACGCCCATCCGGCGGGCCACCTGCGCCTGGGTCAGGCCGAGCCGGATGCGCTGCTCGGCCAGCGGCCGGGGGCGGTTCGCGGCGATGAGGGCGGCCGCGCTGCGCATGACCTCGTCCGCCTGGCCGGGGAAGAACTCGGCGAGGAACGACCGGGTGCCGGCGAAGGCGTGCGCCACCGCCTCGGGGGCCTGCCCGCCCCGGACCCGCTGCAGGACCTCGGCCGACAGCCAGACCGCTTCGGGGTAGTCATCTCGCACCGCGTCTTGTCCCTCCAGCACGGCGATCAGCAGCGCGGTGCCGGGCGGCTCGACGGCGAACAAGATGCGGATGCCGCTGTCGCGGGGCGCACCCGGGCGCAGGTCCAGCAGGTCCCCGGCCGGGGCCTGGCGGCCCAGTTCCCGCTCGATCTCGGCGGTGACGTCCCGGAGCCGGCCGGACGCCCCGGCGGTCAGCGCGCTGAGCTCCGCCGGCTCCATGCCGTCGTCGCCGGCGTGCTGGCCCGCGGCCTCCTCGATCAGGTACTCGGCCCGCGCCGCGGTGTGGACCGCCTTCAGGCCCTCCTTCCTGGTCCGGAAGGCGTCGGCCCGCGCCTGCTCCCGCTGGCTCGCGGCGGTCAGCCGTTCCTCGGCCTCGGTCACGCCGGTAAGCAGCCGCCGCAGCTCGGCTAGCTGACCGGCGTGACCGGCGTGATCGGCCGGCTGAAACTGCAGCTCGGCGATCTGCTGCTCGATGTCCCTCCGCAGCGTCGCCACGTCGGCCACCCGGCGGCGCAGGCCCGTCAGCGATTCCAGCAGGGCCTGATAATGCCGGTCCAGCGCCCCGTGCAGGTCTTCGGGCCCCGGCCGGCTCGCCGGGCAGACCAGCGGCGGCCCGAGCCCCTCGCCCTCCTCGGCCAGGGCAGCCAGCGCCTGCCCGGCCAGCAGGGCAGCGGGCGGGTCGGTGTCGCGAAGGTCAGCCAGCCAGTCGCGGATCTCGGCGGACATCTGCAGCCGGTAGCCCATGACCGGGCCTCCTCCCCGAGGCCAGTACATACGGGTACTAGCCTAGTGCGACCGCAGGTGGCAAGGGCGGCGCGTTCGGCGCAGGCGGCGGGTGCTCGTGGAACGAGACGCAGCCGGCGGCGCCAGGTCCCTCGATAGCGCCGCCTGCACCGCGCCTGCCGTCACCGGCTGTCATGATGCCAAGGCGGCCCGAAGAGAATTCGCGACAGTTGAATACGCGAGGTCACCAGTAGTAGTAGAGTCGGCCTTCATCGAGTGCTGGGCAGCAACACGCGGCCATCTGCGGGAGATCACCTCCGGCGACGTCGACATCGTCCTGGAGCCGCTGCGCGGCCGCCGCCGCTACAACGCCATCATGGCGCTGCGCTCGCTGGTCCGGTTCGCGAAGCGACGCGGCCTGACGTTCGCCGACCCCACCCGGCATCTCAGCGGCGGCCGGGGCACCGGGCGCACCGTGCTGCCGATAACTGCTGAGGAGATCCAGGCTGCCGGGCAGGCGGCCGTGACTCCCGCCCAGCGCCTGGCCATCGCGCTAGCAGCGGTGCACGCCGCCCGCCCAAGGCCATCCGCGAGCTCACCCTGGACGACATCGACCTGCCCAGCCGGCGCATCACCCTCGCCGGTCACCGGCAGCGCCTCGGCGAACTCACCCGCAACGCCCTGCTGGCCTGGCTTGTTGCCCGGCGCTGAAGATTCCGATGTGGACGGCGTTCACGGTGCCGATGTGGTGGCGTGTTAAAGCCCCGCTGTCGTGGTGGCTGCGGGGCTTTGGTGGTGGTGTTGCCTGTGTCCGTGGGTGAGGTGCCGGTCAGGTGCCGGTGATTTCGGTGACGGCGGCGCGGGCGGCTTGCTCGTCGACGATGGCCTTGCCGGCGGCGTAGGTGGCGACCAGGGCCTGGATGGACAGGTTGTTGACCGCGCGGGGGTAGCCGCGGGAGGTGGTGTGGATCAAGGTCGCCGCATCATCGCTGAACAGGGGGTCTGGCCGGCCGGCGAGCTTGAGGTGGTGGCTGATGTAACTGCTGGTCTCCTGGCTGGTCATCGGCGGCATCGCGTAACGCAGGGCGGTGCGCTGCTCCAGGGCCGCGAGCACGGCGAGCTTCATGGTGCGGCGCAGGGTGGGCTGGCCGATGAGCAGGCAGGCGAGCGGGGAGTCGGCATCAAGGTTGTGGTTTGTCAGCATCCTGATGGTTTCCAGCTGTTCGTACCGCAGCAGATGGGCCTCGTCGATGACCAGGACGGGGGTCTTGCCCCGTTCATCTCGTTCGGCGGCGAGCATGGCGGAGGCCTGGGCGGTGAGCCGGGAGTAGCTGCGGTCGGGCTGGCCGCCGAAGGTGGTGACGATCATCTCGTGCAGGCCGCGGGTGCCGGTCATCGGGTTGGGCAGGTAGATGATGGTGTGCCGGGAGGCGTCCAGGCCGGCCAGGACGGTGCGCACGGAGGCGGTCTTGCCGGCCCCGACCTCGCCGGTGACTACCCCGATGGCTCGTTCGGCGATGCACCAGGTGATCCGGGCGCAGGCCTCGTTGTGGGCGGCGTGGCGGTGCAGCATGCCGGGGGCCAGGTCGCGGCCGAACGGCATGCGGGTGAACCCGTAGTGGGCCTGGAGCTTTTCGATCATGGCTGTTCCTTCCGGGTGCGGGGGCGGCCGTTGATGAGGGCGAGCTGCTGCTGGGCCTGGCTCAGGTCCTCGGCGAGGGCGGCAGCGGACAGGCCGGCGTCGCCGGTGAAGATCCCGGCGGCGTCGATGGCCGGGGCGGGGTCCTCGCCGAGGTCGTGGCCGAGCCGCCCGGCTTCCAGCGCCTGATCCAGCCAGCCGGTGATCTGGGCGAGCGCCTGCTGGAGGCGGGAGGCGGCCAGGGCCAGGGCGCCGATGACGTCGTAGGCCGCCGACGGCTGGCCCAGCCCGGCTTCGCAGCCGGTGAGCCAGTTCAGGCCGCGGATCGCCTCCGCGGTGATGCGGGCCAGGCGCACCGTGTCGTCGCCAGTGACCTGCTCCAGGCCGGCGACCTGCCGGAAGTCATCCACGGCCGTCCTCCTCGCCTGCTCCCCGCCCGTCCTGCTCCTGGCCGTCCTGCCCGGAGGCGGGCGGGCTGGCGGGAGGCATGAGGGCGTGGTAGCTGACCGGGCCCTCTATCTGGCGGTCGTGCTGCTCCCCGATCAGGGCGATGTAGTCCACGCCGGTGGCGCGGGGGGCGTCGTCGCCGCTGCCGGGGTCTTCCGGCCGGGCCTTGGGATGGGAGTGCCGGGTGATCTGATACGGGGTCGCGGTCCCGGCATCCTTCCCGTCGTGCCGCACGAACAGGACATTCAAGTCGAATGGGTCGAAGGCCAGCTCCACGCGCCGGCGGGCCAGTGCCGGGTCGACCTGGTACCGGTTCCCGTGCAGGGAGACCAGGGCCGTCTTGGACACGGTCCGCCATTCGGACCAGCGGAACGCCTCAGCCAGGTCCCCGGCGGCGGGGAGCGGGAACGGGCCGCCGGCTTCCCACCGGGCCAGCGGCGGCTGCCCGGTCTCGGAATGCTCCCGGACGTGGTAGACCGTCTCCACCCAGGCGGTGAACAGCTTGTTCAGCTCGGCCAGGTCCGGGATCCGGGCGGCGCGCTCCTCGGTGAGCTCGACCAGGAACTGATCCCGCACTGTCCTGAAGAACCTTTCTATTTTCCCCCTCCCTTCTGGCCTTCCCGGCTGGCTGTGGACCAGCTTGATGCCCAGCTTGGCGCAAGCGCGCAGCAGCCACGCATCGACGAAGGCGCTGCCGTTGTCGACGTAGGCGTGCTCCGGGATCCCCTGGATCCCAGGGCGGGGCGCAGCGCGGCGGCCAGCCGGATCGTGTCCTCGGCGAACCCGAACCGGGCGGCCATCACCGCGCGGGAATGATCGTCAATGAACGCGAAAAGATAGGTTTTCCGGCCCTGCACCCGGATCGCGTGGAGCGCGTCGCCGGTCCAGATCTCATTCGGCCTGGCGGCCTCGAACCGGCCGAACGCCGGTGCGTCCGCAGCCCGGGTCAGCGCCGTCAGCCCGGTCCGGGTGAACATCCGCCGGATCGTCGTCTCATCCGGCGCCCAGCCGCCCTGCGCCCGGAGGATCCGCTGCACCTGCGCGGGGGTCCGCGCCGGGTTCTCCTTCTTCAGCGCCACCGCCAGCTCCATCACCTCCGGCGGGGTCCGCGGCTGAGACTGGCGCGGCGAGGGGACCAGCGCGTCGAACCCGCCCTGCCGCCACCGGCGGATCCACACATCCAGCGTCCACCGGGTCACCCGCACCGGCCGTCCCGACGGGCCGGTGTGCTCGCGCGCGGCGATCTCCCGGACCATCTTCCCCCGCTGCCGCGACGACAGCGCCGGGTCAGCAGCCTCCCTGATCAGCATGTACCGGAACAGCCCGGCCGCCCGGGCCCGTTCCAGCCGCGCCTGCTCTTCCTCTTCCGCCTTGCTCATGCCCATGCGGGCGCCTCCTCCGGTCAAGCCAGTTATGACCGGGACACCATCGCGCGCACCCCCCAGGGCGCGTAACGGGTCAGCTCGTGCTGCGCCCGGCAGACGGCCAGCCCGGTGCCAGCAGCAGCCCGCCGCTGGCCGCCGACGCCGCCGCCCACACCGGCACCTGACCGACCGCGGGCCAGCGCTGCGCCACCGCTGCCGCCGCTCCCGCGACCGCCGACACCGCCGCCGCCACCGGGCCGGCCGCCCCGGCCGGCATCACCGGATCCGGGCTGGTCCGCGCCAGAAGCACCGTGAAGAACACCCGCACCGCCTCCGCCCGGCCCGCGAACCGGCGCAGCCACCCCCGCACCGTCGATGGCGGACGGCCCAGCATCTGCGCGGTCTTCCGGAACCCGGCCCCGGCCGCAGCCACCTCCAGCGCCGCGCCGATCACCGCACCCGCATCGGCCCGCCGCGACAGGCACCGCACCGGCAGCAGCACATGCGTCCCACCGCACCCCAGGCACCGCGCCCGCCGCGGTACCAGCAGCTCATCCGGCCCAGCAGGCATCCGCACCCGCCGCGGACGCGCCCGCCCCCTCCCCGCCCGCCAGCTGCCGTTCGACGACACCCCGGTCACCGTCTACCGTGAGCACGACGCCTCCAAGCGTCACCCAGCGGCCCTCCCCAGAGCTTCGCCAAAAGATCACGGGGAGGGCCGTGCCTAAACCGACTTGCTCACCGTGCCGGCACACAGCCACCCGTGCCGCATCCGCAACCCCCATGACGCGGATCCGCTACAGCATCGTCACCTCCAGGCGCCGCACCCAGCCCACCCCCATCGGCCAGGTGCCGCCGCCGACGACAACACCCCAGCCGCCTCACCCGTCATCCCCCATCGGATTCCCCAGTACCGCTCCAACCCCCCGCCATCGGAATCCTGAGCGCCGTCTAACATGGCTCGAGTACCGGCGCGCCACCTGGCCGGACACCGCCAGCCGGCACGTGCTGGTCTCGCGCATCAGCGCCCTGGGCACCAGGCCGGTCTCCCCTGATTACCTCGAGAGGCACCAGCCGCACGGCATCTCCCTTGAACGCATCCGGCGCGACCGCATCCTGCAGGAAGCCCTGGCCACCGGCGCCGACCCTCTCCACCTTGCCCTGGTCTTCAACATCGACCACACCAACGCGATGGCCTACGCCCACGCCGCCCGCAACCTACTTGGCAGCCCGGCCGAACAGGAATAGGCATAGGCAGACCTAGATCGCCAAAGCCAAAACCTGAGACGTACATCTGAGATAACACAAATTTGTGTTATCTCAGATGTACGTGTAACTTGTTGTATGTGCCTACTGATGCAGAGATCACCTTCGCCGACCACGCCGGCCGGCTCTACGCCCGCCGTTACGGGATGGCGCCGGTGGTGGGCCGGCTGCTGGGCTACCTGGCCATCTGCGACCCGCGCGAGCAGAGCATCGCCGACCTGGCCGAGGCGCTGCTGGCCAGCCGCAGCGCGATCGCCGGCGCGGTGAAGGCCTTGGAGCAGCTGGGCCTGGTCCGCCGTACCCGGGCCGCGGGTGAGCGGATGGACCGGGTCGGCTTCGATCTGACCTCACCGCGGGCGTTCGGGTTCGACCCCACCGAGTACCAGGAGCAGGCCGCGCTGGCACGCGAAGGCCTCGCGATCCTGGCCGGCGCCCCGCCCGAGCGGCGGGCCGTGCTGCTGGAGATGGCCGCGTTCGCCGAGTGGCTGACGGCACGGCTGCCCGAGTGGGAGAAGGACTGGCGGGCTCACCGCGAGGTGCTGCGCGCGGCCGGCGAACTCCCCGGCGACACGACACATTCTCCTGACGGCGAGGAGTCACGATGACCTGGTCCGGCACAGCGATTAGCGCCCGCGGGATGCGCAAATCCTTTGGCGGTCACACCGTGCTCGACGACGTTGACCTGGAGGTCGGCGAGGGCACGATCTTCGCGCTGCTCGGCCCGAACGGCGCAGGGAAGACGACAATCGTGCGCATCTTGTCCACGCTGATACGCGCCGAGGCCGGGACCATCCGGGTCGCCGGGCACGACCTGGCGACCGACCCGGACGGGGTGCGCGCCGCGATCGGCGTGACCGGCCAGTTCTCGGCGGTCGACAACCTGCTCACCGGCGAGGAGAACCTGCAGCTGATGGCCGACCTGCGCCACCTCGGCCGCGCCGCCGGGCGGCGGCGGGTGGCCGAGCTGCTGGACCGGTTCGAGCTCACCGACGCGGCCCGCAAGCCGCTGTCGGCCTACTCCGGCGGCATGCGGCGGCGCCTGGACCTGGCGATGACCCTCGTCGGCGACCCCCGGCTGATCTTCCTCGACGAACCCACCACAGGGCTCGACCCGCGCAGCCGCCGCACCATGTGGCAGATCATCCGGGAGCTCGCCGCGGACGGCGTCACGATCTTCCTCACCACCCAGTACCTCGACGAGGCCGACCAGCTCGCCGACCGGGTGGCGGTGCTCGACCACGGCCACATCGTCACCGAAGGAACCCCGGACGAGCTCAAACGCCGCATCCCCGGCGGGCACGTCCAGCTGCGATTCGCCGGCCCGCACGAACTCAGCGCGGCCGCCGCGCTGCTCCCCGCCGCCACCCCCGACCCCGATCAGCTGAGCCTGCAGGTCTTCGGTGATGGCAGCGTCACCGAGCTGCGCGGCCTGCTCAACCAGCTCGCCGAGGCCGGCATCGGCGCCGAGCGGCTGTCAATCCACACCCCAGACCTGGATGACGTGTTCTTCGCCGTCACCGGGCACCCCGCCGGCACCGACCGCGAGAAAGCGTCCCAGCCATGACCGGCACTCTCAGCTACACCCTCACCGATTCGGCGACGATGCTGCGCCGCAACCTCAAGCACCAGCTGCGCTACCCGTCCCTGACGCTGATGCTGGCCGGCTTCCCCATCCTGTTCCTGCTGCTGTTCGTGTACGTCTTCGGCGGGCAGCTCGGCGCCGGACTGGGGGCCGTCGGCACGCACCCCGACCGGCACGCCTACCTCACCTACATAGTTCCCGGCATCCTGATCATGACGGTGGCGTCGGCCGCCCTCGGCACCGCCATCTCCATCGCCATGGACATGACCCAGGGCATTATCGACCGGTTCCGCACCATGGCCATCGCCCGCGGTGCCGTGCTGACCGGCCACGTGATCGGCACGCTGCTGCAGACCCTGGCCGTGCTGGTGCTTGTTGCCGGCGTGTCCCTGGCGATGGGATTCCGTCCGGCGGCCGGCCCGCTCGCCTGGCTGGCCGCAGCTGGAGTGCTGATGCTGTTCGCCTTCGCGCTGATCTGGCTGTCCACCGCCCTCGGCCTGGCCGCCAAGAGTGTCGAGACCGCCAGCAACACGCCGATGTTCCTGACTCTGCTGCCGTTCCTGTCCGGCGGCTTCGTTCTTATCTCCACTCTGCCCGCCGGCCTGCGCCAGTTCGCCGAGTACCAGCCGTTCACGCCGGTCATCCAGACCATCCGCGGCCTGCTCACCGGCGGCCCGATCGGCGCCCACGCCATCGCGGCTGTCGCCTGGAGCGCTGGCATCGCGCTGGCCTGCTACCTGTGGTCGATCCGCCTCTACGACCGGCGCCGGGCAGCCGACCCGAAATAGCGGATATCGCGCTGCGCGACCTGTGAACTTCAGATCCTGTCACCCTCACCTGGATCCTAGTAGTACTTTGTTAAGTCGAGGTGAATGCGGCGGCTAGCCGGTCGAGGGTGACGGGCTGGCAGCACAGGGGGCAGGCGCCGAGGATGACGGCGAGGACGATCTGCAGTTCTCGCAGGACCTGGTACAGGGTCAT
>WNGJ01013229.1_pt1 | contig 10189 bp, 16 predicted proteins | sample 5400611 | NCBI WGS metagenome assembly WNGJ01 (sample SAMN13153375, study PRJNA577476) | soil metagenome | isolation source: 40 cm soil or saprolite under Garry oak tree replicate 1 | place: USA:California | collected 2016-06-15
ACCTCGACACCTCGTTCGCGCTGCCGGCTCAGTTCGTAGAGGCCGATGGCCGCGAAGGGGCCGATCAGCGCATAGCCCGCCGCGAGCGGGAAGAGGAGCGGCACCACGTCGTAGCCGAATGTCATGCGGGCCAGAAACAGGCCGACGAGGGGATAGATGATGGCGAGGAAAATGACGTGGGTCGGCACCGCCGAGAAGTCGTCGATGCCTTTCGCTACCGCGTCCTTCAGATCCGCAAACCCGATCTTGCGGACGATTGGGTAAGCCGGGCTCTCGCCCGCACCGGTAATCACATGGAGCATAGCCAACCTCCCTCAGCCGTTCTTCGAACGGTCGAGAGGCTCGAGGTGACCCAATGTTTCCACTTCCGGCGCTGGTCACGCGGGCGCCGCGACCTGCTGAGCGGAGTGTAGCGCGGCGGCCGGGGATTGTCTTCACAATTTCGGGGGTGATCGTGTGAAGGCGTTCCATCGCGAAACGGCCGGAACCGGCGGAAAAGACCGATCTTCTTCTCGCCGAACCGCGCGATATCGACGAACGTCTCCGCTCCGCCCGGTACTGCCACTCGCCGAGCGGATAAGTGACTTTGCCAAGCCGACGCGGGTCTGGCAAATCCTTGAAATAGTCCAGAACAACAACGGCTTCGTGTATCGCCCTGAATTCCCCCGCAGCCCTTTCCATCGCGTCCTCCGTAAACCGAATCAGAGGATCGCGACACATTCAGCACTTCAGCCCTTTGTCACGCAATTCTTCACCCGATTGCCCTACCTGGTAGTGCCTCAGTTTGAAATACGGCTATTGCGGCCAGAGGCCAGCCGACGCTAGCAAGAGCATGCCACCGAGCACGATAAGTAAGAGGCCAGGCCAACTCGCTTTCAATGAAAACCCGGCACCAGGCTTACGAGGCTCCAGAGTGTGAGGCTCCAGAGTATCACGTGGTACTGCCGAAGATGTTCGTCTTCGTCTCGCTTCACTGAGCCGCCCTCGCCAGATAGGCTGAGCCACCATGAATACCAGCCCGCATAGAACGAATAGCGCACCGAGCCAGATGACTAGCATCCTCGCCTCCGCTAGATTGTATTCTCCCAATCCTCTAGTACCCTTACAATATCACGAATCCCCCAAAGGCGATCGGTCACGCCAGCGGCCATTGCGGGCGTAACCCTCAGCGTCTTGTGAATGCGGCAGAAGTTGTAGTGCATGTAGTGCAGTGCGACCGACAGGACATGATTTTCGAGCTTTTTCGAGAAGGCATTCGTTAGTCGGGTGAAGCGCCGAATGCTCATCCGCATCGTGAGGTTTTGGCGCTCGGCGTAGCTGGTCGAGACGTGCTTCGGATCGGGGTTGCCTTCGATCCGAGCCATGCGGATGCCGATGCACTCTGCCGGGCTGTAGCGCTTCTCAGCTTCCGGGCTTTCGCCGTAGAGCTTCACCAGCATCGCGTAATCGACATCGCCGCCGAATGCACCTTCGATTGCTTCAAGATGATCTAGGTGCAGTCCGCGGTTCCCAGATTGGCCGGATCGGCCCGCGTCGCCATGATCGAAAATAATTCACCGGATTCTAGCGGCGCTTGTCCCATCGCTTACGTGCGGCAATGCGGGCAATTTCCTTACGTCGCTCTGGCGACAGCGCCGCCGCGCGAGCCTTCCCGCCCTTGCGTCCCCCCATAGTACCGAGAAAAACAGCTTCTGGGGTCTTTGTACCATCCTCGGTTGGCGGGAGCGAGTCCTCAACATCCCCGGTCGAAATGTCCACGATCAGCTTTCCGAGCTGGCTGGGGTCACGCGGTCTCTTGGGGCGCGACGGGTGGCCATCCTTAGAGTATGCCCGGCCGGGCCGACAGGGCGCAACCCGCGCAATGTCGCGGCGAAATTCAAACTGAGGCACTACCCCTGCCTCCGCCGCTAGATCAGCTATGAAAGTCGCCGGAAATCGTGTATTTTGTCGCTGAAAGCTATTTGAGCTGCCGCCACCAGCAATATGGTTCGCCCCCCTTCACGTTGCGCTTCGGCGTCATCGGCTCGCGGCACTTCGTCTTAGAATTGTAGCCAAGAGAAAGGGTCAAGCAGAATGATGAAGAGGGTTTCGATTGCGATTGTCGCGCTCGCGGCCTCGGCGGGAGCGGCGGTTGCTGGAGATATCGCCGCGGGAGAAACATCGTTCAAGAAATGTATGGCCTGCCATAGCAAATTAGGCGAAACCGCCAAAAACATGATCGGCCCAGTCCTCAACGGCCTGAAAGGACGCAAGTCAGGCTCGGTGTCAGGCTACAATTACTCGGATGCGAATAAAAATTCCGGGATCGTCTGGGACGAAGGGACCTTCAAGGAATACATCAAAGATCCCAAGGCGAAGATTCCGGGCACCAAAATGGTGTTTCCGGGGATTAAGAACGAGAAGGAAGCCGACGATTTGTGGAGCTTCCTCGAGCAGTTCGAACCGGACGGCAAGAAGAAATGAGCAATTTAGCTCTCGATTCAATCTCATCATCGCGGCCACATGTGACTTCAAGCGGCGCCTTCCCGGATCGTCAGCGGTTTAAGCCTGCTCCCGGCATACGCCGTCCGACATCCGGTTTGCATCCGCCCTTCATGCACCTCGTAGTCACAACGGTTGTCCCGCACTGTGTCGGGCCGCAGACTCGATTGCGCACCACCTTGGAGGGTTATTACTCCTCCGCCCCAGGGGCCCTCGCTCAAGGTCCGGGTTATAGTGTCCCGGTCCGTCATCACTTAATCGGCCCCATCCGCCCCACTCGTGGGCAACGCGCGATTTCACCGCATGGCGGAGCGCGGCTTCGCCGAGCCAGATGGGCGGGTTCGAGACGGAGTGGCTTGCGAGTGATGGGAACTTCACCGCGCTCACCGACCTCCCGGGGTACTGGATCGACCGAGTCCACCGCCGTCGTCCGCCCAGAGCATTGGGACGCACTCCCCCTGTCGGCTGCTATTGAATGCATGACCATCGAACGTCTCACGCTTGGGAAAATGGCCAGATCAGCCCCTCGGCCACCGTTCGGGCCGCCCGTTGTGCTGGGAGCCGTCCGCACCTCGCGTCTGGCCTACAGGGAAGGCGGAAAAGCGCTAATATTCACGCCAGTTCGGGAGTCATCTGGGGAATGTCGGCTCAATCACAACATGATGCCCATGACGATGGGGACGAATAATTCTGCTCCGCTGTTGTCATGCAGCGCCTGCTAAGGTGGGGGTTTTAGATCAACGCTTGACCACAGGACGTCCATTCATGTCGCCCGCAAGTCAAGGTGCCGATTTGAGTCAAATCGGTCGCACTGTTCCTCTGCAAAGGAGTCACGCGAGCTTTGGTGACTTCGTCGCGCTGATGAAGCCGCGAGTCATGTCGCTTGTCGTGTTCACCGCATTGGTCGGGCTATTGGTTGCGCCTGGTCGCCTCGATCCACTCATCGGCTTCGTCGCCCTTCTCTGCATTACGGCGGGCGCCGGAGCCGCCGGCGTGCTCAACATGTGGTACGACGCCGATATCGACGCAGTGATGACCCGCACCGCCATGCGCCCGATCCCGCGCGGCCGTGTATCGCGCGCGGAAGCGCTCGCGTTCGGGCTCATGCTTGCAGCGGGCTCCATCGCCGTCCTGGGTTTTGCGGTCAACATTGCCGCGGCAGCACTGCTCGCCTTCACGATCTTCTTCTATGTCGTCGTCTATACGATGTGGCTAAAGCGCCAAACGCCGCAAAACATCGTCATCGGCGGCGCCGCCGGCGCTTTTCCGCCGGTGATCGGTTGGGTTGCGGCCACCGGCCGCATTGGGGTGGAGCCGCTCATTCTCTTTCTGATCATCTTCTTGTGGACGCCCCCCCACTTCTGGGCGCTGTCGCTCAATCGTGCTGGCGAATACGCCCGTGCCGGCCTCCCAATGCTGCCGGTCGTGGCTGGCACGACCGAAACAAAGCGGCAGATTCTCATTTACAGCGTCCTGCTGGTGCCGATTTCGATCCTGCCCTGGGCACTCGGATTTGCGGGAGCGATCTATGGCGCGACCGCCGGGATGTCCGGAGCGACGATCATCCTGCTTGCATTGCAGTTGCGCAGGAGCAGTGGCGCCGAAAAGCGCCCCGCTCGCCGCCTGTTCGCATTTTCGATCCTTTACTTGTTCGTGCTCTTTGCCACGCTGTTGGCGGATGCGGCGGTGATCCACAGTCGACCCGCTTAGGTCATTCGTATACAATGCGCTATTCGGGGCCCTGCCAGCACGCGGGAACAAGCTCGTGGTGTCGCGTACTGATCGCGTGTTTTCAGTCTGTGTGTACCGAAAATTCGATTCGGCATGGACGCAGCGAACAAACGGGGTAAGCTCGCGGCCTGATGAGCGATTTGATCAAGCTGATTCTCCCGAGAGGGTGAGCGGATCGTTGGGGACGAAGGGCAAGGCGATCTCGTTGAGAGTCTCGAGCCTGTGAGGCAAATGCCTGCGAGGTCGTGAAACAGATTGAGACGCCCCCGGACCTGCCGCCGGCAGAGCGTGCCAAGGTCCCCTCGACCCCCGGATCGCTCGATGAGGCGCTCGATGCGCTCAAAGGTGACCAACAATTCCTGCTCAAAGACGAGGTGTTCACGAGGGACGTGGTGGAGACCTATATCACCTACAAACGATCGCGCGAGATCGATGAGATTCGCCTGCGCCTGCGCCCGCATCCGTACGAGTTCATTCTCTATTACGACGTCTAATGGTCCGGGCGCGACAATGGGTAACCTCGGCACGGCCATGACGACGGCAGGGGTATTAACCTTTTTGGAATGAGAGGCGCGTGTCCAAAAGAGCTAGACTGACATGACCAACAAGATCGACATCGCCAGGCTTTACCGGGAATTTGAAGAAGCCCTAACGGATTTTGTGGCGGCTTCCTTGGCCGTGGACGATGATCCCGCAGTGGTGCTGCCCCGTCGCGCCCGGCTGGCTAAGGCGCGCGAGCGTCTATGTTCGCATCCCGATGTAGAGCAGGCAAAATACGACCGTATAGTCCTCAAAGCATGGGATATGAAGCGCCGGTGGAAATGAGAACACGAGGGGTACCTTTACGAGAGGACTTGTGGTTCCCGAAAATTCGGGCCGGGCGGATTCGCGCGGTGAGGGAGAATCAGCGCATCATCCGATACGATGCTCGCGATAGTCCACTTACTGGGAACGTATGTCGCCGATCTGTTCAGGTCGCGGCGCCGGCTTGAAGCCGAGAACCTGTTTCTCCGTCATCAGCTCAACATCGCATCGAGGCGACGACCGCCACGTCTTCGGCTGCTGGGCAGTGATCGCGCGCTGCTGGTGTGGATGACCCGGCTGTGGCCGAGCCTGCTCGGTCTGGCCCGCCGTCGTTGAGCCGGCCGCGATCCTGCGGTGGCATCGGGCGGGGTTCAGGACCTATTGGCCCTGGAAATCCCGCGGCCGGGCCGGAAGATCCAGGATCGAGCGCGAGCTTCGCGATCTCATCCGACGAATGAACGGGGAAAACCCGTTATGGGGCGCCCCGCGCATCCATGGTGAATTGCTGAAGCTTCGGTTCGAGGTTGCCGAGTCGACGGTGTCCAAGTACATGATGCGACGCCGATGTCCGCCATCCCAGAGCTGGAGGACATTCCTGCGCAACCATGCGAAGGCGATTGCTGCAATTGATCTGTGCGTGGTTCCGACCGTGAGCTTCGAGCGCCTGTTTGCATTTGTTGTTGTGGGCCACGGACGGCGGCGGCGGCTGTGGTTTGCGGTCACCCGGCATCCGGCCGCCGAGTGGCTAGCGCAACAGATTATAGAAGCATTTCCGTGGGATACGGCACCGGCCTATCTGGTGCGCGACAATGATGGTGCTTACGGGCAGGCCTTTAGACGCCGGGTTCGGGCGATGGGTATCCGTGACCGACCAATATCACCGAGATCGCCGTGGCAGAATCCATATGCTGAACGCCTGATCGGAACGCTTCGGCGCGACTGCTTGGATCACGTTCTCATCTTCGGCGCGCGGCATCTGCGGCGGATCCAGACCTCGTATTCCTGCTACTACAATGAGACGCGCACGCATTTATCGTTGGACAAGGATGCTCCGCTAGGTCGAGCGGTCCAGCGAGATGGGACCATTGTCGCTACGCCCATTCTGTCTGGACTGCATCATTGTCTACGCGCGGATATGATTTTTGCGAAGGACAAGCATCATGGTCGGAAGGATATCCTCGGGCACCGCATCGCAAGCCATCAAAGCGCTCGAAGCAGGCGGGTACTTGGTCCGACAGCGATCCAAGGCGGATGGGCGAAGCGTCAGTCTGCGACTGACGGACAAGGGTAGGAAAGCGCTTGCGCGCGATCCGTTCGAAGTTCTGGTGCGCGCTGTGGATTCGCTCGACGCGAAAGAACGAACCGCGATGCACCACGCCCTGCACCAAGTGCTGACCACTCTAGCTGCGATTGGGACGCATCGGCGCTTCGGTGTTTGCCAAGACTGCTGCAACCTAACAAGTGCGAGCCCTTCGGCCCCTCAATGCCTACTGCTCGGCGTTCCGATCCAGCCCGAGGACGCGGGCCTTCTCTGCGTCCATTTTCAGCCAACGAGTGAACACCGCAGTGGCGAACACCGTGAATGAGTTGACGACGGCGACCGCCGGAAGGACGCTTAATTGACCTACGTCGTCAACGATAGCTACATTCGCTGCAAGTACATGGACTGTGTCGAGGTGTGCCCTGTAGACTTCTTCTAAGAGGGCGAGAACATGCTCGTCATCCACCCGGACGGATGCATCGATTGCGGTGTTTGCGAGCCGGAATGCCCGGTCGACGCGATCAAGGCAGACACCGAGCCCGGACTCGAAAAATGGCTGACCATCAATGCCAAATATGCTGTGGTCTGGCCGAACATCACCGTAAAGCGTGAGCCGCCGCCGGATGCAAAGGACTGGGAGGGCAAGCCTGACAAGGCCGACTTGTTATCGCCGAATCCTGGCATTGGTGATTGAGGCGGGTCGGTCACCAATTCCTTATAGCAGGACGTACTTGGGCTTCCGAGATTGCCCGCGCCTGAAGATCGCTCGCGCTAATGTCTACCGACTTCTCTCCGGCGGAACGGGCACGAAATGCCCCAACCCTCGCAGACGGCATCTCTCAAGCGACTGTTGACGGCGCCCACGCGGCTGTTCGCTCGGTCTGAGGCGTTGCCCTCAACCGCCTCAATGATAAGCCAGGGCCGCCTCTGGTCCCAATCGGGATTGGAAGTTTTCGTAGCCCGGGCAAAAAAATAACCACGACTCAGGCGACCGGGCCCTCTGTGAAAGCGCGCCCGCATCGCGGGGACGCTCATCAGCGGCGACTACAACGCGACGCTGCGCCGAAATCCGCTTGCCGCAGTCCTCAGTCGAAGATGTCAAGTCCGCGGAAGGGGTTTCCTGCCACGTCATCCGCGTCGTCGCTCGTGGTCCGATCGTCGCATTCGCTTTCCGAAGGCGACGTGAAGCCCCACCGATCAAAGGCTAGTGGGTCGGCTGCGACGCATGGCGCAGAGCATCACGCGACGTGAGCGTCGAGACCTTCGAGAACAGTTCCTGGGGTCCTCTCAGCGCCAAGTCCGATAGCGACACGATGCCGACCATCCGTTTGTCCCGGTTGAGTACCGGGATATGGTGGATCTGCTTCTGCGCCATGCGCTCGACGACGTCAGAGATACTCTCGTCGTCGAAGCACCAGGTGATGCCTTGCGTCATTACGTCGCGGGCTGTAGTGGTCTTCGGGTCCAGCCCCTGGGCGACCCCCCGGCAAACGATATCCCGATCGGTGATCATGCCGATTAGGCGATCGTTCTCGCCAACGGGCAAGCATCCGATGTTGTTGTCGCGCATGCGCACAGCAGTTTCGGTCAACGACAAGTCGGGGGCGATCCACTCCGCGTGCGCGGTCATAGCCTCTCGGGTCAGCATTACTACCTCCTGCGTTAAGCGGTTCCGGATGCGTGCCAGGTTAGCACCGGGAAAGCGGCATACTCGCCTCCGGCGCTCTTCTTTGATTTTAAATGTGACGGAAACTTTAAGTGTGACGGAAACACCAAAGGGGTCCTTTCGTTCCATCGTGGGCGAAAAAGATCGTTGAGCACCGGACAGCGGTCGAGATCGGGCGGTGCCGAGTTTCCGAGACTCGGACAACCTTGCTGCCCTGATGCTGTTGTTGCCAACTGCGGGCACGAGGCGCACGCTGGTGCCAGGATGGGGCGCAACCAAAGGCACGTCCCGATCGCGCCCCAGGGATACCCGTCCCCAGGCACTCAGCACCGACGCGCCATAAATACTAGGGCGGCCGGGTCGGCTTGTAACACCGGCTCGGCCGCCTTTGGCTTCACGGGATGCTGCTGGCGTTACGCGGTAGTCAATGGCGCGACGCGGTTTTCCTCGAATACGTCGGCTCCAAGTGCCGCGTGCTATGGGAAGAGGTCGAGCCCGGCCAGTCGCCGACCGCGCTGGTTGATCCCGACGACGTAAAAGAGCGATGAGAGCAGCGCACCGGCAAGCGATGGGCGTTGTTCTCACTGAAGCGGAACGCTGAATCATGGATGTCGAAGCGGTCTTGCACGAGGGGATCTGGCTTGTGGCCCATCGCATCCCTGGTGCCCCCACGGATCTTTGTAGCGCGCAGCAGGCGCGCGAGAGGGCACGGTTGGCGGAAGATCGGGGCGATGCCAAGCTTGCGGAGCAGCTGCGGGAAGCCGCAGCCGATGTGCAACAGAAAAACGCCCGACTGGGCCCCCAATGATTGCGGGCGACTTTCCTCCTCTTAGCATCCCCTCGACGGCGCGATCATCGACCACCTACACAGTACGACGTGGTTATCACGGTAGGGATGGACATGGGCGCCATACCGTGGCGCAACCCACCTCGTGCCCGACCGCAGGGGCCTCACCCTGCAAGCTCGCGGCAGCAAGATCGAGTTTGATTCCAAAACCCTGGGCTGGATCTGGCTACTCGGATTCGCCGCGTGGCGCGTATTTCGCTTGCACGGGCCGCATCTGTTTTGCGCTGGATTAGTGGAGCTCCCATCGACGGGAGCATGCGGGCGGCGGACGATGGCTACGCTGATGCGGAGGCTGCGTTTGAGGGCATCCCCTGTGTGACCCGCGATCTTGCACAGGTGGACAGCCTGAATGAGGCCGACGACTGGCCGGAGGGCGTCCCTCACCGGCAGGCGGACAAGACCGGCTTGCGATGGGGATGCGTTCGCCAAAGGCCGCGACTTCGCCGCTTGGCTGGGGCTCGTCCCCAAGCATTCCAGAGCGCGACGCCGATACTCGTCTTGGGACATCCTGCCAACCCCACCCGCCCTATCCAAAACCTTTAACGTAATCCGACGGTAAAGACGTAGTTCCAGGGCAGCGAAAATTGGCACGCCCACTATGCGTCGCGGTCAGGGGCCACAATCTCAAACGGGCGTTTAAATGGGGGCATGGCGCCCCAAGAAGCGCCACAAAACACCAATTAGCTTGCGCTGCTTTGATTCGGGGGATCGCAGAATGGACAGCGAAGCGCCAGCAACCTTGCCTGTTGTCAGATGTCCCGGCTGCGAAGAGCCAATGCAGCCCAAGGGCGCCGCGCCAGTCACCAGGGAGCTTGATGACATCAGCTACACGTGCCCGAAGTGCGGCGCCGAGACGAAGCGCACGATGAAGCGGGCGTGAAGGTAGCCTACGCCGAATCAGGACAACTTGGCGATTTCGAATTAGGACACTGGTCTCGGAATTAGGAAAGTACCGGCGGCCACGGCGGGGGCTCGCTGCAATTGAAGTCACGGAATCAGGATCAGTAGCAAGCCCAGGACCAATGCGGCCAGGGAGCCAGCGAACGCATTCCTGAGCCATGCCGCCGAAATATTCTGCACCAGAACTGCCGAATGAGCTGACATCTTCCCCTCCCGAAATCGGGTACGTGCAGGCAGCTTAGAAATCGAACCGCACATCGCCCTGTGATCCAGGTCACAATCCGAACGAAAACCTTGCCGCTAGGTCGCGTATTGTCGATCCGATCTGGGTGTGAAAAGGCCGCCCGTTGTCCCGGCGAGCGGCCTTGTCGATCCGACGCTTGGCGATCCTGCGCGGGGTCCGGCGAGTTGGCGCCGGAGGTCGGTCGCGTCAAGGGTACTGCGAGAATCAAGTAGCTGAAGGACCTTTTTCAGTGGGCAAGAGTCGATTTTCGCAACG
>WNGJ01024052.1_pt1 | contig 10189 bp, 6 predicted proteins | sample 5400611 | NCBI WGS metagenome assembly WNGJ01 (sample SAMN13153375, study PRJNA577476) | soil metagenome | isolation source: 40 cm soil or saprolite under Garry oak tree replicate 1 | place: USA:California | collected 2016-06-15
TGGCAAACCAGCCAGTGAAACTGGAATTTGGAACGCTCAGAGAAATTCTGGGCGATGATGATCCACCCATTTTCATTCAGCAGGATATCGCCAGCCGCAAACAAGCAGTGGCTGCCGCATGGATGCTGGATAGTGTCAGCGATGGCCTGCATGACCTGTGGGTTAGCAAGAGTGGAACGCCCCAGGGCATGGATCTCGGCGGTGTGGTGCTCGAATTTGGCCAATTTGACGGGCTTGATTTTTCTCACGCCAATTTGCGGGGCGGGGCTCTCTATCACGCTGATTTTAAGGGAGTCAACTTTGCGGGATCTTCATTCACGAGAAAACTGATTTCCAATGTGAGTCTGGACGGAGCGGACCTCAGCGGAGTTACGGACTTCGCGGATAGCAAATGGGAGTATACCAATTGGTGGAAAGCGAAATGCGTCTCGGCCGAACTCCTCGCCTATCTCGAAAAGAACGATGGCACCGCGACCTCGGAGAACAGGCGTGAGGCGCATTCACTTCTATGCCATTAGTCTGACCAGATTACGTCGGCTGCCTCCCCGGGGCCGACCTGGCTGCGTTCAAACGGCCGCGACTGGGAAAAGAGGAGCCAAGCGGCGTTGACTGCGATGCCAAATGTTTACCCACCGCCGGCACAATGAACTTGCTGAGCCGACGGCTGCCTTTCGGAGACAGGCGCCGACCGGTCGATTGACGGCCCCAAGAGGTGGACAAGCCCGCTGCAGAGCGCCGTTACATGAGTTTTCAGCAGCACTGCGGTCGAGTTTGAGGACGCTGACAAACTAAATAACCGGTGAGGTCAACCATGGATTTCGACGTGGTCATTATCGGGAGTGGTTTCGGCGGAGCGATTAGCGGCTGCAGGCTGGCCCAGAAAAACAAGAAGGTGGTGATCCTTGAACGCGGCCAAGAGTGGAGCAAGGACACTTATCCCCGCAATGTGGAAGACGAGTGGATTTGGAGCAATCTCCACCCTGAGACACACCACGGGTGGACTGATTTGAGAATGTTCAAAGGAATGGGTGTCATCACGGGCGCAGGGGTTGGTGGCGGGTCCTTGATCTATGCGAATGTGTCAGCCGTTCCGCCAAAATCGGTATTCCAGGCGGGCTGGCCTCCCGAAATCACCTATGACGAAATGCAGCCTTACTACAGAACGGTCGGAGATGCTCTGGACGTGCAACAGGTTCCTGCGAATCAGTGGAGCCCGCGTGTCCAACTGATGAACGAAGCCGCGAGGAACTTAAACCAGGAAAATCGCTTTGGCCTAGCGCCGGTTGCAGTCTCCTTCGACGCGCAACTCAACTACGACTTCAACCAAGAGCCGGACATTACGAAGAGTAGGTCATTCACCAATAAGCATGGAGCAGAGCAAGGGTACTGCGCGCAGTTAGGAGAATGCGACATCGGTTGCCGAGCCGGCGCCAAGAATACCCTCGATAAGAATTATCTGTTTCTGGCAAAAAAGAGCGGCGCTCAGATCCGGCCGCTTCATTTGGTGACAAATATTGAACCGATTTCCGGGGGATATCGCGTCTATCATGACGAGCTGCGCGACGGCGGCCGCCTCTCCGGATCAACTACCGCGACGTCCGTCGTTGTCGCCGCAGGCTCCTTGGGATCCACTGAGCTTCTCTTGCGCTGCCGCGACATAACAGGAACGCTTCCCCGGATCAGTCGCTTCCTGGGAAAGAATTGGAGCAGCAATGGTGATTTTTTGACTCCGGCTTTTTACCTGCATCGAGAGGTATGGCCCGATCGCGGCGTCGCCATTGGCTCGGTGATCGACTATCTGGATGGCAGCGACAATGGAAAAACTTTCTGGATTCAGGACGGCGTTATCCCGAACCTGCTGAACAAGTACTTTGAGGCGGTGTTGGATCGGGTGCGTAAGGCGCCCGAAGAGGAACACCTTCTCGCCCAACTAAGCATGCAGTCTTTACTGCAACATTTGACGCTGCTGTCCGCAAATGTGGACGCTTTCAAACACATCATGCCCTGGTTCGCGCAGGGAGTGGACGCCGGGAACGGGGAGTTGTGTCTGTCAGGGGAGATCCTCGATTTGAGGTGGGACATCGCGCAATCACTTCCCATGTTCAATACGATCTTAGAGAAGCACAATGAACTCGCCAAATCGACCGGGGGACATCCGTTCCCGCTGCCGACCTGGCTACTCTGCAAAGAGCTGATTACCCCGCATCCTCTGGGTGGATGCAACATGGGTGAATCCGAGGATCACGGTGTCGTCGACCACAAAGGGAATGTATTTGGTTACGAGAACCTATACGTTGTCGATGGAGCAGTCGTGCCGCGAGCGCTTGGAGTCAATCCGTCACGCACGATTGGCGCATTGGCCGAGCGAATTGCGAGCCTGATGCCATCATAGTCAGCAAGTTCCGGAAATATTCCGGCAACTGTTCATATGAAGGCCGGTGCCCGCCGTTGGTTCTTTCTCACTGCCCCACCGCGCAGTAGGTCACCGCTTTGCGTAACCCGCAGGGGCTATGATGAGAGACAGCAATCACGATTCTGCTTTTCACCCTTTCGGTAGCGGCTTGCTAGCGTCCCTCGCCTTCGGCGCCTTGCGGCTCGAACATATGTGCGAGATAAAGTTCCGTCTGTATCGGAAACCAACGTGGCAAATACCAGCGTCACCTTTACGGTTTCGGCCGCACAATCACAATTGTTGCCCTTGCTGACGCGATCGAACAATCGCGGGATGCGGGCTGGTGTGCAGCAGCGGCGACGCGCTCGCCTTTGGACACTGGCCACCGCATCCTGACCCGTAACCACTGCGCCCTCCATAAAGCCTTGCTCGTCGGCAAGGTGCTCTCCGGCAAAGTACACACGCAGGTGAGGTTCCTGCAAAACGGCACGTACACCAAACCACTGTCCGGGTCGATAAAGCGCGTACGCGCCCTGCGTATACTCGTCCTTCTGCCATGGCTGCGCCTTCATGTCCACAGCTCGCGGTTTCGGGTGGATTGCTGAAAAAATCAGGCGCAGATCTTGTTCGATCCGTCCCTGGAGCATTGCAGGGCTGCACGCGCTCAGATCGTCTGCTTTGTCGCCAATTGCGTAGCTGCACAGAATTCCATGAGTGCCTTTCTGATACAGCGTCGAGTCGAAAATAAAATCGGATGCTCCATCCGTGAAGCACGAGAATCTTGTCTTGCTTCCTCTCATCCAAAATCTTTTCTCGAAAAGCAGAACTGTTTTCATGATCCTTGCGTATTGAAGTTGTTTGGCCGCATCCCATTGGTCATCCGGCATCCGCGGAACGAATTCGATGCTGGTCAACGTTCGCGCCGGAACCGTGCAAATACAAAACGCTGCGCTGTGGACCTGTCCGTTGCGGCTTTCGACGCAAACGTGGTCGCCATTTTGACGGATTCGCTTCATTTCTGGTTAAGGTGTATGCGTCCACGCCGTGCGACGATCGATTCCGCCAGTTTGTCAACGAGCCGGGAATTACCGCCTTTGATCCGAAAATCCATGTCGTCATTTTTGTTTCCCGCGAAGTATTCGGCAGCCGCCGAAAATCCTCCGACTTGACGTATCGACTCTCCAAAATCCGTGCTGTCCATTAAGTCGCGTCTCAATAGTTCATCCCGGGTAAAGCCGCGATCGCGAAGAATCGTCCACCAGTCCTTGCGGTCAAGAATCTCCTGCGTCCGCGCGCTCCAGCTTTTTGCTTCCGCTCTCAGCGTTTTAAATGCGATCTTGGCCTTCTTTGAAAAAGGCCATTGACCCGCGCGAAAACTTTCCTTGATCTTTCCAGCCTCCAGAAAAGAGAAATCGAAAGCGTGTTTCATTAATTTCGGCAAGCCGAACTTGCTGCACAATGCCTTCATTTGTTTGTGCCCGTTTCCTATCCATTCGCCGCCCAACTCGCAATATAACTTCGGGGCTTTTTCGAATCGATGGGTGAAGACGCGTCCTCCACGGCGGTCCCGTGACTCGACGATGGTGACGTCCCACCCGTTCAACGTGAGTTCGTATGCGGCAGTGAGTCCGGAAAGTCCTGCGCCAATTACGATGCAGCTGTTGCTTGGCATAAGAAACCTTTGCGCCTGAAAAAAGCCCTGGTGTGTTGGAAATCGTATATTCACAGTTATCGGTTCATGACTATCAGACTTATGGACTTAACTGAATGCAACCCACGTGTTGCTATAATGAGCCGCGGCTGGAGGTGGCAATGCCGGATCCTATTCGCCATATTGTGCTTCTGTTGCTTGAAAACCAATCATTCGATCGGATGTTGGGCTGCTTCCGAAGCGTTTACCCGGAATTGGAGGGAGTGAAACCTCTCGGATCAGCACCCTATTCCAACGCGGATAGCGATGGCGTTGCCTACGTCCAAAAACCTACCGAAACGAAACAGGTCACACCTGACCCGAAGCATGAAGTGAGATTTGTCTTCGAACAGTTGCAGAACAACAATGGCGGCTTTGTGCTCGATTTCGAACGGAACTACCCTAACAGCTCGTCGGCAGCACGACAGGAGATTATGGGCTACCACCCGCTAGATTTCCTGCCGGCGTTGCACACGCTAGCTCTAGAATTTACCATCTGCGATCATTGGTTTTCTTCGTTACCAGGGCCGACTTGGCCCAACCGTTTCTTCGCTTTGACCGGCACATGCCACGGTCAGGCGCTGATGCCGGAGGGATGGCGTGATCCCCAGCTCGCGACGTATTTCGACCAAACTCAAGACACGATTTTTGATCGGCTCGATGAGGCAGACGAATCCTGGCGCGTCTATTATTATGATTTTCCCAGTTCATTGTTGCTCACTCATCAGCGCAGACCCGAAAACCTGGCGCACTATCATCGAGTGGACGACTTTTACCGCGACTGCGCACATGAGCCTGATTTTCCCGCGTTCGTGTTCATCGAACCAAAGTATTTTGGCGCCGACCAAAACGACGATCATCCTCCGCACAATGTCTTCAAGGGCGAGAAGCTTGTTGCGGACGTATACAACGGGATCCGTTCGAGTCCAGAGTTGTGGGAATCAACATTGTTGGTGGTCACCTTTGACGAACACGGTGGGTTCTTCGATCATGTTCCTCCTCCTCCGGCGGAACCACCCGACGACCTCGCCGCCAGAATAGATCCGGAGGATCCTTCGGCAGTTTTTCACTTCGATCGGCTCGGCGTTAGGGTGCCTGCCGTTCTCGTCTCACCGTGGGTTGGGAAACGGGTGGAGAGCACTCAGTTCGATCACACAAGTCTCCTAAAGTACATGACTGAAAAATGGAGTCTGGGCCCGCTCGGGAGGCGAACAGGAAACGCGGCTTCGCTTTCGGTAGCGATTCGAGAACAGCATCGTGATGACACTCCGGCCTTCATACGAGTTCCGTATAGCAGTTTGATCCCGCCGGACCCCGCTCTCGAGCGAGAAGATTCGAGCGAACATCACAACGGCCTGCAAACGTTTGCCTACTACCTCGCAAAAGAAACAGGCAATCTCGAGGGGGTTAGGAAAGCAACTCTGGAAGCTGGCATCTGGACAAAGCTGAAAGCAGCGATTGGCCGTAGCATGCTATCGACTGGGGCCGCACTGACTTCTGACCTCCAAAAGTTCAACCGGGATAAAGTCGAGGGGACAATGCGGGTGGTCGAGTCCATGATTCTTAAATCGCGCACGAAGGCCTGACCGGCTTAGGGAGAACGGGCGCTGTCTTCACGAACTCGCTATGGAGCTCAATAGCGAGTCACGTTTACCAGGAATCTGCGAGATTCCAGCTGTAACCTCGGAGTATTTCGGACTAAGAGGCTAGCCGGTCGTTTTTGTTTGGTACCTGCGTTGGCGCCGCGTCTCCATTGCCTTGCGGAATGCAGAGCCGATGCTGCGCCGCCTGGAACGACTTGGAGGCAGACGTCAGAGTTTTCATTTGGGTTCCTTTGATACCAGTCGATCTTCGCATGCCTTATATCCGGGGATTTTCGAAAAACTCTCTCTTGCTTACACGATTACGTCGCGTCCGAAATCATTCTCACGGGACGATTTGTTTGCAAAATCGCACGGAGTAATTGTGCTACGTCCCGATTGTCGAAAAACCGGAGGAAAATCGACTTCTCCGATTACGGCGGAACAAAAAGAGAGAGGCGCTCGGTAACCTCACAAGCGCCTCCTTTACTACGTCAACGTAAACCGTACCTCACTGGATCACCTCCTTCTCGGCAGGAACGCCGATGTCGACAAGCATGTCGAGTGATCCGATTATAACGCGGGAATCGGGGAGATGTCAGAGGAAGCCTTTCCTTAACCTTTGGGTTTGGGCACGCGAAAGCCAGTTACCGATAAGCGCTAATCATTAGGTCCGGTTTTGATGCTGGATGCGCGCGCGTTGACTTGAATCTCTGTGCGACGTAAGATGCCGACACAGACGGTGCGAATTACCCCGTCGTGAATTGCCTTCCGCTTCGGGCCTTGTGACCTGGGGTACATGGCAGTGCCGGCTCAGCTGATATCTCATTACCGCATTCTCGGTCCCCTCGGCAGCGGCGGGATGGGCGTAGTCTACCGCGCTGAGGACACCTCCTTGCGCCGCACCGTGGCGAACCAGCCGCGAGCAATCTAGGAGTCAACGAGCACTTACGCCGCGAGGCCCGTGCGGCGTCGGCGCTGAATCATCCGAATATTTGCACCATTTACGAAGTTGGCCAAGACGCCGGCGAAGTGTTCATTGCCATGGAGTACGTCGAGGGCCGTACGCTTGCTGAGTTGATCCGGGAAGGAGGCTTGCCAGTGGAAACAGTCCTCCGCTCCGGACGCCAACTCGCCTCGGCGCTCGCGCACGCCCATGATCGTGGAGTGATCCATGGAGATTTGAAACCTCTGAACATCATCGTGACGCCTGGCGGAGATGCCAAGATTCTGGATTTCGGTTTGGCGCGGCGCAAAGATCCGGCGGAATTTGATAAACGGACGCTGGAAACGGTTTCCGCCGAGAGCAGGGTGGGCTTGGGAGGCACTCTTCCCTATATGGCTCCGGAGCAGATCAAGGGCGCCGATGCTTCGCCGTGCACCGATTTATGGTCCCTCGGGATAGTGCTATACGAGATGGCCACGGGAACGCGCCCTTTCCAAGGCGAGAATCTTTATCTGCTTTGCAATTCGATTCTCCGGGAAGCGCCGCGTCCTTTCTCTCCACAGATTCCTTCTGGCCTCGCTACAGTCTTTCTCCGGTGCCTCGAGAAAGAGCCGGCCCAGCGCTACCAGCGAGCAGGCGAAGCACGCGCTGCTCTCGAAGCTCTCACATCTTCACAGGTGGAAGCCATTTCACCGCCTCGCCCTGCGGCGTCGCGCGCGCTACGCGCAATGGTTGCCACAATAGCGCTGGCGGTATTGGCTGCCGCAGGCTTACTCACCATTCGCGGCGACAAGCTTTGGAAACACGGCGCGTCGGGCACCGTGCCCTCGCGGGTCCTGCTCGGCGTGCTCCCTCCAGTTAGCAGCGGCGACACCTCGCAATCCGCGTTTGAAAGCGGCCTTGCGGACACGCTGAACTCGCGCTTGGGTGAGCTAAGCACCCGCCACGCGTTCGCGGTCATCCCCATGAACTTGACCCTCGAAAAGCACGTGACTACCATCGATGCCGCGCGCCAGCAATTTGGCGTGAACCTTGTCCTGGTCTTGGACGTTCAACGAGCGGCAGGCGAGGTGAGGGTGAACTACGATCTCGTGGACGCTCGTTCCAGCCAGCAGGTGCGCAGCGGCACAATTACCGCGGCTGCTGCCGACCCTTTTGCTTTGCAGGATCGTGTCTTTGAAAGCGTTGCTGCGGCCATGGAGCTCCAACTCGCACCACAGGAAAAGCAGTCTCTTGCCTCTCACGGCACCACCCAACCGGCGGCCTACGATTTCTACGTTCAAGGCCGAGGCTACCTCCAGGACTACGTGGTGCCTGAAAAAGTCGACAATGCCATCATTCTTTTTCGACGCGCAATCGAGAAAGATCCAGTTTATGCCGCTGCGACTGCCGGCCTCGGCGAAGCTTATTGGCGGAAATACCAGTTAACGCACGATAATCAGTGGGCGGATGCAACCGTCGAGAATTGTCAGAAAGCAGCCGAGCTTGGCGAGGCCCTCGCTGCGGCTCACTCGTGTCTCGGCCGGGTCTTCACTGCCAGAGGTAACTACGAGAAGGCCGCCGAGCAGTATCATCGTGCACTCGAACTCGAACCCACGAGTGACGACGCATACGGCGGACTCGCTACTGCTTATGAACAGCTCGGCCGCCCGGTCGATGCGGAGGAATTGTACAAACAGGCGATCTCAGTGCGTCCCGGCTATTGGGCCACCTACAATTGGCTCGGACTCTTCTACATGAGGCATGCGCGCTATGAAGACGCCGCGGTCATGTACTCCCAAGTGGTTTCGCTGGCGCCGGATAGCTTTACCGGTTACTACAATCTCGGCGGCGTTCGCATTTTGCAAGGCAAGTATCCCGAGGCCATTCCACTTCTCGAGCGGTCGTTGAGCATACGGCCGACGGCAGATGCCCGCTCAAATCTTGCCACGGCTTATTTTCAAATGCGGCGCTACGCCGAGTCCGCTGCCAATTTTGCAGAAGCCGTGAAGCTGGACCAGAAGAATTACGTGCTGTGGGGCAATCTGGGCGACGCGTACTACTGGACTCCGGGGAGACGCTCCGAAGCGGCAGCAGCCTACGGCACAGCTATCGCACTGGGAAAAGAAAAGCTGCGCCTCAACTCCCACGATGCACAGTTGCTGAGCAGCCTTGCCATGTACTACTCCATGCGAGGAGAACGAAAGCCTGCTCTCGACAATCTTGACGCTTCCCTCCGCCTTCAGCCCAAGAGCCCAGACATGCTCTTCAACGCAGGAATTACTTATCAACAACTCGGCGACACGAAACGTGCCTTGGATGCACTCGAACAGGCAGTTTCTTTGGGCATCTCGCCCGAGATGCTTCGCGACACGCCGAATTTCGATGCTCTACGGGGAAGTCCAGGGTTCGTCAGGCTGATCCAGAGTGATCAAGGGAAATGAGGGAGGTTGATATGCATTCTTCTCGGGTACGGTACGCCGGTGCCATTCGTTTCGCCCTAGTCTTGCTCTTCGCCTTCGGAGCTGGCGGTTGCAAGAAAGCCTTTCACGAAGAAACGGTCACTTTTGCTTGCCGCGATGAAAAGCTCGATGTCGACCCAACTGATGGGACGATACCCAAGGCCATTTACCTTTGTGCAGGCAAGACAGTGACCTGGAACCCAAACGGCCATCGGTTCCGAGTCGTTGACGACCCACAAGTGATTGGTGGCGGCGGTCACTAAAGACGAGCTCCGTCTCCAGGGCCATTGATCCTGGCCTCTGGCATAAACTGACGTTTGCAAAGCCGTTTTGGCGAGAACGAAAAACCATGAGTTTGCCTGCGTGAAGGAAGTAACCGTGGGCCAATAGGGAGAGTAGAGGCGCAGCCCAGGCGCCATGCAAATTGCCACCATCACCGAAGTGACCATAGTCCCGTCGCAGCCGCGATGACGTAAAACTGAAAAAGTGGCTGCCTGATTGAGCGGGGTATTTCGCAGAAAGCGAATTGCTGCTGGTAAATCCGCTTCCCTCCGGCGAAGCGCAACGGCGTTCCAGCGCTAATTATAAGTCTCTGTCTTTAGGGTTCGATGTTTCTCGCGATGTGACAAGAAGCGCAGCCAAATTGCGCCAAAACTTGGTCCGATGATATTTCAGTTTCCGAGATGTTTTCGCGACCCTTGTTTTTGGAAGCAACTTTGGAGCAGGCCAAGGATGGCCCGGAACTCGTAAGCGCAACCGGAGCAACGACTTGGATCGAATTTGCGGCTGGAAAAAACTGCGCATCATCCTGGCGCTCGCCTGTAGCTTCACTGCTTCGACACACGCTGTGGCGCAGGCAAAAGCAGCGCCACGCGCCGCCGGCAACGTCTTTCGCGATTGCCGCGCCTGCCCGGAGATGGTCGTTCTCCCGGCCGGCCGCTTCACCATGGGCTCATCAGCCGAAGAAAAATCCTGGGCCGCGAGTCACGGTGGCAGTATGCAAGCGGTTGCTGATGAAGCTCCGCAACATCAGGTCTCATTGCCGTCATTCGCCCTGGGCAAGTATGACGTCACTCGTGGCGAGTACGCGGCATTTGCTCGGGAGACGGGATACCCGGCCGGTGATGGTTGCGGCCGCGG
>WNGJ01009847.1_pt1 | contig 10188 bp, 7 predicted proteins | sample 5400611 | NCBI WGS metagenome assembly WNGJ01 (sample SAMN13153375, study PRJNA577476) | soil metagenome | isolation source: 40 cm soil or saprolite under Garry oak tree replicate 1 | place: USA:California | collected 2016-06-15
ATGTCCGTGAGGTGCAGCGTCGGGGCGAACTTCGCGGTGGCAGTCGCAGCCGATGCCACCTGCCTGCATGTCGCCACGCTCATTCCAGTACCCTCAGGGCTGGCTATACGGTTGAAACTGTCGACAAGGATTTCAGGAACCCAGTCCAGCCTGTCGGACCGGATAGGCGTCTTGCCGTAGACGGCGTGGTGGAGCGTGTCGATCCTGGCATCCGGCGCGACGAGCGGGCGGATCACGGAAAGGGTTCCGTCGGCGCCCACCAGCAGATCGCCGGTAGCAGAAGTTCCATCGGCGAAGGATGCCCTGACCAGGCCGCCCTCCACCTGGTCAAACCGTTCGCAGGTCTTGCCAAAATGCACAATGTCCTCCAGGCCGGCAAGCAGAATTTCGCGCAACGTGAGTCTGTTGACCCCGAAGCCCTCCTCACCGGGGATCGGCGGGTGTGGCAGTGGCTTGGCGAATTTCAGATGCAACTGCTGGTCCAGGAACACCAGCCGTGTGGCAGTCTTGATGGCAGTCGCCACACAGAGCTTGAAGAGATTCTCCGGCAGACAGTCGCGCAAGGCCTGACTGCCCTCTTTCTTTATGCTGATTCGGTACCCCTCCCCTGGAAATAGCCTTATATGTTATGTCATGCTCTAAATGCCGCTATTTCCATAGACTCTGGTGCGCCACAGGCGCATGAATTACTGTTGGCGAATGCGAGCAAGACTGGAATGGTACAATACCAGGAAAAAGTTGGCAAAGAGAGCATCAGGAAGGAGCAAATCGATGTCGATGTATCCTCAAGCAATAGGAAGCATTCCAGAGGAAACCGTTCGTATCGCCCGTGCAGCATGCCCGAAAGGGACCTTGGCGATGCGTTTGCGAGATACCTTGGCAGAATTGTATCAGGATGAGCAATTTGCGGCGCTGTATCCCGTTGAAGGGCAGCCGGTCTATGCACGTTGGCGACTGGCGATCGTGACCGTGCTGCAATATGTGGAGGGACTGACCGACCGACAAGCCGCCGATGCGGTGCGGGAGCGCATTGATTGGAAATACAGCTTGGGGTTAGAACTGACCGATGCGGGCTTTGACTTCTCCCTGTTGTCCGAGTTTCGCCTGCGTCTGCTGGAAGGGGGCGCCGAGACCCTGTTGCTGGATCGGCTCGTTGAATGTTTCTATTATCGTTCATCAATGGGTGGTACTCATCATGTACTCCAATCTTTTATGCGTGAAAACAAGAGACGTGGTTTCCCACGTGAAAGCGGCGTGCGGCTGCCAGGTCTAGCCATCTATGGTAGGATAGAGCAAAGCAAGTGAAAGAGTGTCTACAAGAAAGGATGAAAAAGGGTTGATCGCACATGAATGAGGACCGTTCTCCCCTTAAGAACCTACTGTCAGGCTTGAATCGTGATCAGTTGCAATCGCTTCTGCTGAAGTTGGCAGAGCAAGAGCCTGCCGTCATCGCGACCATCGAGAGACAGGCTACACTGCTGCAAACCTCTTCATCTCAGCCAACAACTCCTCCGCAGCAGGCCACTCCAAAGCCACCTATTACCGTAGATACGAAGGCGGTACGCCGCCAGGTGCGATCCAGCATTCACAGCCTGGACCGTATGCGTTCTTCCGAAGCGTACTGGCATATTGGGGCAGTGGTTAACGAGATAGGACAACTCGTCGAGCAAGCCTGGGCGTTGATCAAAGCGGATGATGGTCAGCAGGCGCTCACTATCCTTGAGGCCATCACAGAAGAATATATGAGCGAGTGGGAGAACCTTGACGACTCGGATGGCGAGGCCAGCGGTTTTTTCAGTGATCTCGGAACCGCCTGGACGGAAGCGATCTTGAGTGCGGACTTGACCCGCGAGGAGCGAGAGGGATGGGCTGATCAGTTCGCCGCCTGGCAAGCAGAACTCGATGACTATGGCGTCGATGAAGCATTTGATGCGCCGCAAACGGCGGCACTCGACGGCTGGGATCATCCTCCACTCAAGCGGGTCTTGCAAGGGACTATAACCGAGCAAGGGGCCTGGGACGGAGAGCCTCCCTATTACGCAGATGACCTTACCAAGGCCCGGCTGCACATCTTGGAGCGGCGCGGGCGCTTCCAGGAGTACCTGTACCTGGCTGAGGCGGAGGGACATACCCAGGAATATGTCACCATGCTGGTGCGCCTGGGGCGAGTCGAAGAAGCTGTCTCGTACGGGCGGCAATACCTGGCAACACCTGAGGAAGCATTGGTCCTGGCAAAGGCCTTGTATGAGCACGGCGAGTACGAGCAAAGCTTGCAGATTGCTGAACATGGGCTGAGTCTTGAGGGGCGCAAGGCATCACTGGCAAAGTGGCTGCGCGATCAGGCGTGGTCGATGGGAGAGAAGACACGCGCGCTTCCTGCTGCTGAAGTCGCCTTTCGCGACGAGATCAACCTGGAGAATTACCAGCGGATGGCCGAGATCGCTGGGGAGCAATGGCCTGAGCGGCGAACGGGGCTCCTGGATTATGCTCGCCAGACGAAATCATCCTATCCCAAAGGGCAAATAGATGTGTTCTTACACGAAGGATTGATCGATGATGCAATCACAGTGCTGGACCCCTACGCTAGCCACACTCTGGTAGAGCAGGTGGTAGATGCCGCTCTACAATCACAATCCCAGCTCGATTGGGTCATCCAGGCCTGCCGCAAGCAAGCGGAGTATATCCTGGATAGGGGCAAAGCAGAATTATACAGTTCAGCAGCCAATTGGCTCGCGAAAGCCCGCAAGGCTTATCACATGCTGGAGCATAAAGAGGCGTGGCAAACATACCTGGATGAGCTACTGAGTCAACATGGGCGTAAGTACAAGCTTGTTCCCATGCTCAAGGCACTGCGGTGATGAGTTCACCATCAGGCCTCCTGTCTCACCCAGGCCTCCTCCGGCATCAGGGCCTTGTGGCCAGCAGGTTGAATTTTGCGATAGACTCGCGCTGGAGGGTGAGAGGAGCCATCTACCGTGAGCAAGCGGACTAAAGAGATGCCAAAGATGGACTCGTTCTGCTCGAGGTAGGGCAGGATAAGCGTCCAATCATCGACGGTGAGCGGGGTAAACTTGCCGCCGTTAAGCTGGTCGTCGGCCACCCGGTGGTGTGGATCGCGAATGTAGATGGCCGCCTGAGGCGAGCGAGAAGAGATTACCGCCGGGATAGGGGGTATCCATATCCCGCAGTCTACCATCCTCGTCGAAGGATACGCCATTCACGATGACGAAGCCCCCGTCATGCAGCGGGTCGCCGGCCATAAACGACTCGGCCAGGTAGTCCAGGCAGGTTCCGTTAATGACGACGCGCGGTTTCCCCACCGCGTTGATTAATGGCCGCCCGGCAGCATTGCCCTGAATGAAGACGTCGCCCCCTTTCGCGCCATACATGAATGTTTGCCCAACGTCTCCATAGACGACCAGTTTGCCTCCCTTCATGATCTGGGCAAGCTGATCCTGCGCACTGCCGTGAACGATCACTTCGGCACCATCAATGCCTGAGGCCAGGTAGTCTCCGGGCGACCCGTATACATCGATGCGCAAGCTATCCGACAGCACTCCCATGCCACAACCAATGAAGCGGTGGCCACGTGTGTTGGCGACGATGAACCGGCGAAAGCCGCGCTGGTAGAGTGTTACTATGGCGCGCGCCAGCGAGTCATTCCCCTCGATTGGATAGGCGCGGGCGTCAATGAGCAGCGTGACATCCTCTCTCTGGCAAGCTAGAAGCTGGTCGCCGTAACCGATGCAGGCGAATCCTGGTGAGCGAGCGTCGCGGATACACTCCACTAGCCGGGCAAAGCTGCCGTCAAACATGGCAAGCAGGCAACTTCTCTTCATTGTTCCAATAGAATAACGGCGGTCGATCAACAGCGTCAGAGTCTCTAAGGCGCGCTCTCGCTCTTCATCGCTCCTGGCCATCTGTTCTAGCACATCCAGGAAAGCCTGCACACCGTCGTAGTCCCACGCTGGCATACGCTGGCATATTTGCTCGAACAATTCCTTCGCCGTCAGTTCTTGCTGGAGGAGCGACTGCAAGTTCGCTTTCTGTCGAATAGGTGAGTGACCATCGGTGGAATGAATATTCAACGGGTGGCGAGTCGGATCAGGCTCAATGACTCGCCCGAATTTGTCTACGCACTGCAAGACAGTATTGCCGGTTTCGTCGCCATGCACGGTAAAGATGAAAGCGCCGCCATCGGTATGGCTGCCTCCGCGCGCGTTCCAGTAGAGGTCGGCGCGCGACCAGAAGCGCGTATCTTCCTGTGACAGGCTTTCCAGGACTGCGTCTATAGCCTGTTTTTCGGAGGCCGCGAAGCCAATGGTGGCTACGCCGCGCTGCAAGGCGAAGACCTGGGGGCGGAGCATGGAGGTATCGGTGATACCAACCAGGCGGTGGGCGCGCTTACGGACATCCGACTGGGCGATGAGGAAGAACCATGGGCCATCGGGTGAACTACTCAGGTGGACGGTCTGGAGCATGGAATACAGGCGCTGCTTTGCCGGTGCTAGCAGCGTAAAATCGCGCTCGGTGGTTGGTGCCATCGCCTCGATGACGTATTCAAGCGGGTAGCCATAGACGCGATGCAGCAGGTCGAACATCAGGACGGCCACCTCGGTATCTGTCAGGAACAGCGGTTGGATGTTGCGCTGGGCAAGATAGGAGCAGATGGAGGCATAATTGGCGAAGTCTCCGTTGTGCACCAGGGCCTCGTGCATGCCGATGAACGGGTGAGCGCCACCGGGATGCCACACCTTACCTTTCGTCGGATAGCGATGGTGCCCGATCCAGACATGGGCACGCAGGTTTTCCAGCCCGTAATAGCGCACGACATCATCGCCATAGCCAACCATCTTGAGGACGAGCACGTTTTTCCCGTGTGACAGCACGAACGCGCGCTTCTCACCGGTCGCTGCATAAAATGCGCTATTCAGGCGGTAGGTATTTTGATAGACGATCTCGTCTTCAATGGCCGTGTCATCGCTGTTGGCGATGTCGTACTGCTGCCGGAACTGCGCCAGCGCCTCTGGGCGTACATGCACGAAATAGCACCACACATCCGGTGGCTGCACCTCCAGGCCGGGAATCGAGCGAAAGTCTGGCAAGGTGGGTAACTGGAATGTCATATCGACGATGAAGGTCGGCTCGATACAGGTTGCTTCTACCTGCGGGCGCACCGAGCTATCCAGGTAGGCGACAGCCAGCAGGTAATCGTTGGCAAGCGTGGCGCGCTGGCATCCAAAGAACTCAGGATCCAGGCCAACGGCGGCAATACCACCTCCCTTGCCGTTCCCTCGATTGCGCATCTGTTGCAGCGCCTGAAGTAGGTGGCTGCCACGAACAGGTGTGCTTGCAGCCATACCGATGACTCCACAGCCGCCCTCCGCTTCGTTATCGTAGCGGGGAAGCGGGCTTTCGTGAACAGAGCGCCGGGAAGTAATCAAAGCTTCAATGAGTTGCTCGCGATCCATCTTGACCATCTCTTCTTGAATAACTCAGCGCATCCATGCGGCCCCGAAGCTCAAGCACGCTGCGCAGCCCTAAGTGCCGCAGAATGGTACGTAACTGCCGCTGCAAGGAGGTATAGAAGCGGCACAGCCGCTCGGCTCCCCAATCGGAATCGACCAGTTGCGATAGCTGGGGATCGGTCGTGGTCAAGCCAAACGGGCAGCCCCGACCTCGCTCGCAGTTGCTGCAGCGCGTGCAGCCTAGAGCGACCAGTTCAGCTGTACCGAGAATGCAGCCATCCGCGCCCAGGGCAATCGCTTTGGCGATGTCGTCAGCCGTGCGGATACCGCCGCCCGCCATCAGGACGACTTCGTCGCGGATGCCCTCGGAGAGGAGATAACGATGCACCTTTGGAATGGCCAGCTCGATAGGCATGGCGATGTTCTTCTTGGCAATTTCGGGTGCGGCTCCTGTGCCGCCGTAGCCACCGTCGATCTCGATGATATGCGCCCCGGCGTAGTAGCTGCCCATCGCCACCATGTCAACGTCCACCGGCGTCGAAACTTTGACCGCCATGAGCGCGTCGGGATGGACGGTTTTCATCCAGTCGATGTGCTTCTTGTGATCCTCGACCGAATAGACGCTGTGGAACGGAAACGGTGAAAACAGGCTGACCCAGGGCACGCTCTCGCGCATTTTGGCGACAGCGGTCGTGGACTTGTCCCCCAGTAGGTGTCCACCAAGCCCAGGCTTGGCTCCTTGAGCGTACTTGAACTCGATGACGGGCGCGCGCAGGATCGTCTCTTCTCGCACACCGAACATGCCCGTAGCGACCTGCGTAATCACATGCTCGGCATAGGGGGCCAGCGATTCGGGGTAGCCACCCTCGCCGGTTGAGGTGAACGTTCCCCACTGCCTGGCTGCCTTTGCGCGAGCCAGCATGATCTGCTCCCCGACGGAGCCATAGGACATGCCACCGCCATACCAGGGAATGGGAATCGAGATGTGGCGGTCATATGGTCGACGATTCAACGGAATCGAGGTATCGACGACTTCCTGCTCAGGAATCCACTGCTCCCTGGGCAGATACTTGAATGCCAGCGCATCGAAACCGCCGCCGGAGCACCCTATGCGATATTCAAGGTCGTTGTCTGGGGGATTGCCCGTTTCGGCCTGCATCCAGGTGGATAGGATGAGATCGGATGTCCAGCGCGCGTCGCCCAAAGCTGGCGGCCGGCCAAAGACCAGGCTGGGCCATGTGTGAAAGCCATGATGAAGGGCCTCCTGGTGCTTTTCAATGATACGTTCTTCAGTCGTTTTGCCGTTCAGTTTCATCTCATTACTCATACTCATTCAGAAACACCGCTGGCGCGGCTAGTGCTTGGCACTCATCTGAATGCAAGGAACTATTCCTCGCCGAAGACTTCTCGTTCCAGGTCTCTCTGGAACATACAGCGTCCAAGCTCCCCCCGCAGCCGCCGCACCTCTCGCAGACCCATCGCGCCCAGGATTTCCAGCAACTGATCACGCCAGGAAGCAGCCAGGTTCGTTATCCGCTTCACCCCCCAGCCTATGTCCATGCGCGGGAAGGAGAAAGAAGCTGTTTCCCGATTCACACATTCGCCATGAAAGCCGGCTTGCAATGCTACCGCGAGCGCAACATCCAACGTGACTGCATCCAGGCCGCAGATGATGGCTTTCGGCACATGTTCGGCCAGCACGACGCCCCCGCCGCCGATGAGGGTGACTTCTTCTCGCATCCCAGCATCGACCAGGCTCTGATGCGCTTGCAAGATCAGATCCATTATGAACCGATCTCCGACATACCCGTGGTAATTGGCGGTGAGGTGTAACACACGCACGCCTTGCTGCACCAGTTCCAGGACGTTCGTATCCATTGGAACGCGCACACAGACGATGCAGCCAGGGAAGCGTTGTCGCAGTATATCAAAATGCTCCCGGTCCCATCCTTCCAGCACGATCATAAGCGGTTGCCAGGAGAGCTGTTCAAGCAAGTTCCACGTTTCCGCAGCAATCACGGGTACAACATGCAGCCCCTCCAGGGAATGCGTGATGACCGATGCTATGGGTGCCATCGCAAGGGTCTCGACCTGGCGCGCCGCTCCGGCGAATACCGGCACGAGCAGTGTTGACCGGTCATTGTCGAGGGGCGTGTCGAAGAGGAATGGTACCTGGGCCGAGATGACTGCTGGTAAAGGGCCTGCCAGCTGGCCCTGCTCGTCGAAGCGCAGGGAAGTGGGTTTCTCGCCGATATCGACCACCGTCGAGATGAACTCACGCCCGTGAATCCCATCGCGCGTCGGACGCACAATCTCTGACATATCCGTCCAGAGGCCGTCCCAACCCTCGCCGCCAAAGGCTCCTCGGTAGCCTGCGCCGCGCACCGGCACGCGCCCTGTGCGCGCTTCGTACAGGATGGTTTCGACGTAATCCGGCTTCACATATGAATCGCCCAAATACTGCCGCATAGGGTTTGGGACAATCTGCACGACACCCGGATACTGGACGGTACAGCGCAAGCAGCCGACACACAGTTCTTCGCGAGGGGCGAGGCCGCCAACTGGTCGAGAGAAGACGCCGTACACGCAGGGGCGGCTCAAAGCGACCGGGATGTCGCCTTTCAGAGCGATAAGTTCCTTGAGTACCATACCAATCAGGCGATGCTTTTTCACCTTGACCCGGAACTTTGGAGGGAGTGGTACAATATCCGGTACCTCTCCAGTCTCCATCTGATATCGATGATAGGTAGGTGGTGATGAATGGGGTGCTCGCTGGGCGAGTTGGCCGGGTGGATCGTTCAGAGAGAGAGTTTGCTCTGCTATTGCTGCTTCTGCAGCCGGGGCCTGTTCAACGTCGATCACCAATGGAATCGAATCGGACATCATCATCGGCGTCCTCCGGGGCTTCTTTGCCCCAACCTGACAACACATTGTTCATATCTATGTAGACAACATGCACAGAACTCGTTGTCCTTCTCAGGACATGCTAGGCAAGTTGTCCTTCTCAATATACTATACTCCCCCATCTGTGGGGATACTATAGGTAAGTTGCGCAAAAATAAGGTGGCATTATTATGCAAGTTATACAATGATCTTGCTCTCGTTTTATGAAGGTGAGGTAGATGTGAACGCTATGGTAAGATAGAGCCATCAATATGAAGCCTACCAAATGACTGTTACCTTGACTATCCAGGAATACCAGGTGCTTGCCGCAGAAGCCGCCAGGAGAGGAGTGCCTGGCCAGGGCATGATATAATGAATGTGATGGTCTAACCCCCATATGTAGATAAATGAGGTGCTCTATGGCAATGCAACCAGCGCGGCAGTACATGACGTTTGAGCAGTATCTGCTGCTCGTCAACAACTCTGACCGGCACTATGAATATTACGATGGTGAGGTACGACTGATGGCGGGTGGAACATCAAATCATGCGACGATCGCGCTCAACTGTGGTGTAGCACTTGACCAAGCACTGGGTGATGACGCGGTTTGCCGCCCATATGTCACTGATAAACTGGTACGGGTAGCCCCCACAAAGACACTGATACCCGACGTCGTTGTCTCCTGTGATACTGCTGACCATGGGGAATCACAAATCATCGATTCGCCCATCCTCGTCGTCGAAGTACTCTCAAGATCAACAGAGATGACAGATCGCTTTGTGAAGTTGGCACTCTATCAGGCAAAAGAGAGTATCCAGGAAATCATCTTTATTAGCCAGATGATTCAACGCGTCGAGGTCTTTTCTCGCTCTACTACCGACTGGATCTACCATCAATATGGGGCGGGGCAAAGCTTTTTCCTGACAAGTCTAGACATTGAAATAGAGGTACGCCAATTGTACCGGCGTTTATCTATTCCCGCGGTGGTTGAAGAGGTTGAGGAAGAGGATATGCCGGCATCGGAGCCTGGAAATAATTCATGAGTGGACATCCTTCAAGAGCAATATGTTCTCTCCTTCCGTTTACTACGTGTACCATACCTATATGAAAACAACCATATACTCTGATGACGAGGATCGGCCCAAAGTGTCTGCTTGTCACGCAAGTATGCTTGCGGATAATCGGACTCCCGTCGGTTCCGTTCAGCAAATAGTGTGATTTACTATTGATAGTAAATCACACTATTTATATTTAAAGTCCCTGCCACGGCCGTTATAAAGGCATGCAATAGAGAGGGGAAAGAGTATTATCCACTGCAGCTCATCCGCTGTCACTCATTTTCCAGGAGCCTGGGAAAGGCTTTGAGACCTTGAGCATCATGAAAGACACTCTTCGTGTTTGGTGCGCAAGGGACACATCCCTTCTTTCGAAGAAGCATAAGACGACTCCCTATTTCACCTTGCATCGCGGTTCGTTGCTCACAGGATACCAGGCGCCTGGTCGTGCTTGCTTTACTCAGCTCTCTGTGACAAAAGGTACACGTTCCTTTTGAGGTCTGTCTCCTCATACGATTCCTCCTCTGCTGGCTGCTTACTATTTGTCTGTAACTGGATACGATATGAACAGCCGAAAGAAAAGCACCGCCGCCATGCCTAGCCACCTATGATAAAATAGAGCCATTACATGAAGCCCGTCAGTAAGGGAGAACGTGAATAGACATGTTGAAGAAGAACCTGGAACACCGCGAGAAACCCAAACTCATCGCCATTATTCAACACATACTGCGCCAGGAGCCAGAATTGCCATGGCTTCTCATGACACCACTGCCAACAGTCTC
>WNGJ01020773.1_pt1 | contig 10188 bp, 8 predicted proteins | sample 5400611 | NCBI WGS metagenome assembly WNGJ01 (sample SAMN13153375, study PRJNA577476) | soil metagenome | isolation source: 40 cm soil or saprolite under Garry oak tree replicate 1 | place: USA:California | collected 2016-06-15
GCCTCCACGTCGTATCCGAAGGAGTATCCACTCGCGGTCGCGCGCGGCCAGGGCGCGATGGTCGAGGATGTGGACGGCAACCGCTTCCTCGATTTCATGGCGGGGATCGCCGTCGCGTCGACGGGCTACGGGCATCCCAAAGTCGTGAAGGCGGTGCAGGACGCCGCGGGGCGCTTCCTTCATATTTGCGGCAGCGATTTCTACTACGAGAGCTTCGCGGCGCTGTGCGAGCGGCTGGCGCAGCTCGCGCCGGGCCCAAGCAAAAAACGCGTCTTCCTGTCGAACTCGGGGACCGAAGCCGTCGAAGGCGCAATCAAGCTGGCACGGCACTCGACCGGACGGCCCGCCATCATCGGGTTCCTCGGCGCATTCCACGGCCGCAGCTACGGCGGGCTGAGCCTCACCGCGAGCAAAGCGGTGCAGCGCTCCGGCTTCGCGCCGTTCGTGCCCGAGATCCACCACGTGCCGTACGGCTATCGCTATCGCTGCGAGTATTGCCGCGGCGCATCGGCGTGTACCAGGCGCTGTACGTCGTGGATCGAAGACGAGTTGTTCGCCAAGAAGGTGCCGCCCGACAGCGTCGCGGCGATCTTCGTGGAGCCGATCCAGGGGGAGGGCGGCTACGTGGTTCCGCCCGCCGGCTACCTCAAGGACTTGCGCGACATCTGCGATCGCTACGGCATCCTGCTCGTGTGCGACGAGGTCCAGTGCGGCGTGGGCCGGACCGGCAGGATGTGGGCGTGCGAATACGAAGGCGTCGAGCCCGATATTTTGCTGTCCGCGAAGGGATTGGGAAGTGGAATGCCCATCGGCGCGATCATTGCCAAGGAATCGATCATGAAGTGGAAGCCAGGCGCACACGGCACCACCTTCGGCGGCAACCCGGTGTGCTGCGCGGCGGCGCTGGCCACGCTCGACATCGTCGAGCAGGAGCTGCTTCCCAACGTCATTGCGATGGGCGACCGCCTGATCAGCGGCGCGCACCGCCTGCAGGAGAAGTACGCCGCGATCGGCGACGTACGCGGCCGCGGGCTGATGGTGGGCGTGGAGTTCGTGAAAGACCGCGCGACGCGCGAGCCGGCGCCCGAGATCCCGCACGAAATCGTGGGCCGCGCGTTCAACAAGGGCCTGCTGCTGCTCGGCTGCGGCAAGAGCTCGTTGCGGCTCGCGCCGCCACTCGTCGTGGACGAGTACGACGTGGACACCGCCCTCCGGATCATCGACGAGTGCCTGCGCGAGATGTCGGACTAGCGTCAAAAGTGATCTCGATGCAGGACGCCGTCGCGCGCTGCGTGCGTGACGGCGACGTCGTCGTCATCGAAGGTTTCACCCATCTCATCTCGTTCGCTGCGGGACACGAAATCATCCGCCAGCGGCGGCGCGACCTCACGCTGTGCCGTCTCACGCCCGACCTCATCTACGACCAGATGATCGCCGCCGGCTGCGCCAAGAAGCTCGTCTTTTCGTGGGCCGGGAATCCCGGCGTCGGCTCGCTGCACGCGTTTCGCAGGGCGGTCGAGGGCGGGACACTCGAGATCGAGGAGTATTCGCATTTCGGCATGGTCGCAAGGTTTAGCGCGGGCGCGGCGCGGTTGCCGTTCTGGACGCTGCGCGACTACGCGGGCACGGACCTGCCGCGCGCCAATCCCCGCATCAAGTCGGTGACCTGCCCGTATACGGGCGAAGCGCTGGCTACGGTGCCGGCGCTCAATCCCGATGTGACGATCGTGCACGCGCAGCGCGCCGACGCGCAGGGCAACGCGCAGATCTGGGGACTGCTCGGCGTGCAGAAGGAGGCCGCCTTCGCCTCGCAGCGCGTCATCGTCGTGGTGGAGGAATTGGTGGACGAGCGCGTGATCCGCTCCGATCCCAATCGCACGCTGATTCCGGCGGCCATCGTGAGCGCCGTCGTCGTCGAACCGTGGGGCGCGCATCCGTCGTACGCGCAAGGCTACTACGACCGCGACAACGATTTCTACGTCGGCTGGGAGGCGATCTCGCGCGACCGGATGGAGCTGGCCGGCTACCTCGATGAGTTCGTCTACGGCGTGAGTGATCGCGCTGAATACATGCAGAAGCAGCCGAGACTGATGGAGCGGCTCAAGGCAGGGGAGCAACGCTGCGCCGGGGTCAACTACGGCTTCTGACGCCTATACCCCCGACGAAATGATGGCCGCCGTCGCGGCGCGCGAGCTGGCGGACGGCGAGGTGGTGTTCGTGGGGATCGGCCTGCCGAACCTCGCCTGCAACCTGGCGCGTCGGACGCACGCGCCCAATCTCGTGCTCATTTACGAATCGGGCGCGGTCGGCGCGACCCCGTCGCGTCTGCCCGTGTCGATCGGCGATCCGGCGCTCGTCACCGGCTCGCTGATGGTGTGCGGCATGGCGGATGTGTTCCAGTTGTTTCTGCAGAACGGCCGGATCGAAGTCGGCTTTCTCGGCGGTGCGCAGGTCGATCGCCATGCCAACATCAATACGACCGTCATTGGGCCGTACCAGCGCCCCAAGGTGCGGCTGCCGGGCTCGGGCGGCGCAGCCGAAATCGCGATTCACGCGCAGCGCATCCTGATTATTTCGAAGCTTTCGCCGCGCACATTCCCGGAGCGCGTGGATTTCATCACGAGTCCGGGGCAGCGGGTGAAGCGGGTGATCACCGACAAGGGTGTGCTCGAGCCCGATGGTGCGGGCGGAGAGCTCTTGCTCGCGGCGCTGTACCCCGGCGTCGCGGCGGGCGACGTGCAGGCAAGCGTTGGGTGGAAGCTTCGTTCCCACTCGACGCTCGCCCGGCTCGATCCTCCGACGCGCGTCGAGCTGCAGCTGTTGCGTGAGGTGCTCGACCCGCAGCGATTGTATCTCACGTCATGACGCGTGCCCTCGCGCTGGGCGTGGTGTTGTTTGTAGGGGTGCAACATGCTGCGCCCCTACACGCACAGCGCACACCAGTTCTTCGGCAGGTCGATCTCCCGCACGCGTACTACTGGCGCGAGATGTACGTCCCGCAGGTGACCAGCGGTCCCAGCGCCGTCACGTGGTCGCCGGATGGGACCGAGCTGATCTACTCGATGCAGGGGAGTCTGTGGCGCCAACGGATCGGCTCTGACACCGCGGCACAGCTCACGTCCGGCGCATCGTACGACTATCAACCGGACTGGTCGCCGGATGGGAAGACCGTCGTCTTTGCGCGCTACGCGCACGACGCGATCGAGCTCGAGCTGCTCGAACTGTCGTCCGGTGCGATCACACCGCTTACGACGAACCACGCGGTGAATGTCGAGCCGCGCTGGTCGCCGGACGGCTGGCACATTTTCGTCCTGAGCCCCGCAGGGGCGAAGGATCCGGTGCGCCTCACCGACGACAACGACAGCAAGCTGCCGCGCTATTACTACAGCAAGTGGGACCACTACATCTCCCCGACCTGGTCGCCCGACGGCACGGAGCTCATTCTCGTTTCCAATCGCGGCCGCATTCATGGCAGCGGCGGCTTCTGGCGGATGGAGGCGCGCCCCGGCGCACCGGGGGGGCTGCGCGAGCTGCGCTACGAGGAGACGACCTGGAAGGCCCGGCCCGATTGGTCTCCCGACGGCACGCGCGTCGTCTATAGCTCCTACCTGGGCCGGCAGTGGCATCAGCTCTGGCTCATGACCAGCGAAGGCGGCGATCCCTTTCCCCTTACCTATGGTGAGTTCGACGCGACCGCGCCGCGCTGGTCGCGCGACGGCACACGGATCGCCTACGTCTCTAATGAAGGCGGGAACACGGCGCTGTGGGTGATCGACGTTTCCGGCGGGTGGAAGCAGGCGATTGTCGCGCGGGAGCGTCGCTATCACGAGCCGGTGGGGACGCTTCGAGTGAACGTCGTGGACCGCGCGGGGAGGCCGCTCTCAGCGCGAATCTCCGTGACCACGTCGGAAGGCCGCGGCTACGCGCCCGACGATGCCTGGAGGCATGCCGACGAGTCATTCGATCGGTCGGAGCGCGAGTTCGAGTATCCCTATTTCCACTCCACCGGATCGGCGCAGGTCACCGTGCCCGCCGGCCGCATGCACGTGGAGGTCTGGCGGGGACCCGAGTATCGCGTGTCACGTGCCGACGTGAACGTGCCGGCGCGAGGTCGCGCAGTGCATCGGGTCGTGCTCGAGCGGATCGCCAATCTGCCGGCGCGCGGCTGGTGGAGCGGGGACGTGCATGTCCACATGAACTACGGCGGCGCCTATCGCAACACGCCGCCGCACCTCGCGTTTCAGGCGCGCGCCGAGGACCTCCACGTCGTCGAGAACTTGATTGTGAACAAGGAGCAGCGGATTCCGGACATCTCCTACTTCCGGGTTGGTCCCGATCCGGTGTCGAGCGCGACGTTCCTGCTCCTTCACGCGCAGGAATTTCACACCAGTGTCTGGGGTCACATGGGGTTGCTCGGCCTCGGCTCACACTATCTGCTGCCGGAGTACGCCGGCTATCCCAACACCGCGGCGGCGAGTCTCGCGCCGACGAACGCCACGATCGCGGATTTGGCGCATGAGCAAGGTGCGCTGGTCGGCTACGTGCATCCGTTCGACACGAAGCCCGATCCCGCCGACACCGCCGCACCGCTCTCCTACGAGCTCCCCGTCGACGTCGCGCTCGGGAAGGTCGATTATCTCGAGGTCATGGGATACTCCGACCATCTGGTCACGTCGGAGATCTGGTACCGCTTGCTCAACTGCGGATTCCGGCTGCCGGCAGCGGCGGGGACAGACGCATTCCCGAATTTCGCGAGCCTGCGGGGACCGCCCGGGCTGGTGCGCGTGTTCGTGCACTCAGGCGCCACGCTCGATCATCGCAGCTGGCTCGCGGCACTCAAGGCCGGGCGCACGTTCGTGACGAACGGGCCGCTGCTCGAGTTTTCGGTTGCCGGACATGCGATCGGCGATGAAATACGGCTGTCAGCCGGCAGCCATCGGCTTACGGCGCGAGTCGGTCTGCGGTCCAATGTTGCGGTTGATCACCTGGAGATCATCGGGAACGGCAAGGTCGTGGCGTCGATCGCCCTGCGAGGTGACCGAACAGCGGCGAACGACACGATCTCGATTCCCGCGAGCACGAGCGGCTGGTACGTACTGCGCGCCTACTCCGATCGCGCCGAGCTGCCGGTGCTCGATCTGTATCCCTTCGCGTCGACGAGCCCGATCTACGTCAGCGTCGGCGACAAGCCCGCTCGATCGGCCGACGATGCGGCGTTCTTTGTGCGCTGGATCGAGCGTATCGAGGCAGGGACGCGGGCGAGCACGGCGTGGAATACGCCGGCGGAACAGGCTGCAGTGCTCCGCACGCTCGCCGTGGCTAAGGCAGTGTGGCAGGAGCGGGCGCAGCAGTAGCGTGCGTAGCGGTCGCGATCAGCCGCTGGTTCTTGGTGCCTAGCCGCGTCATCGCGTCGTCGCGCTCCCTCTCCTTCTTATAGACCGCCGCCACCGCACTGCCGGATCCGCATAGCCGCACCCACACCGGGCCCGTCTCGGCGACGCGCTCGTACAGCGTACGCAGCGGCGGATGCTTGCCGAAGACCACGGTTTCGAAGTCGTTGCCGCCGAGCCGTCCGATGCTTCCCCAGGTGGCGAGTGCTTCGGCATCGAGCGTGACGGGCCCGCGTGAAGTCGGGGAAGGGTTCTGTTCGTCCCACCATTTGTAGGCGTCCGGGGTCGCCACCGCGATCGGCGGTACGGCAATGAGCACCGGCGCGGCAGGGGGCGCCGGCATGCGGAACTGTCGCTCGCCGCGCCCCCAGGCGACGGCCATGGCCGCGCCGCCGGTGAAGAAGGCGACATCCGAGCCGAGCTTGGCGGCGAAGTGCAGGAGCTCGTGACGCGGCACCGCGTTGGCGGCGAGCGCGTTGACGGCTTGGAGCGCGGCGGCCGCGTCGCTCGAACCGCCGCCGAGGCCGGCGCGCACGGGGATGCGCTTGGTCAGCTCGATCGCGACCCCGAACCGATTGCCCGTGGCGTCGAGCACCGCCTGCGCGGCACGCACTGCCAGGTTCTCCTCGACCGGGCCGAGGTCTGGGCCGTTCACATCGAGCGTAATGCCCGAGTTGGTGCGCCGCGCCACCAGCTCGTCGGCGAGCTCGAGCAACGCAAAGGCCGTCTCGATCTGATGAAAGCCCGATGTCTCCCGTGCCAGAATCCGCAAAAAGAGATTGACCTTGGCGTGCGCCGCGACGCGCAACCTGTCCGCGGTCATGCCGGCTCTCCCGCGGCGGCGGTCTTGAGATCGCGCAGGTGCAGGTGCAGCCGTGACAGCGACCACAGACCGAGCAGCGTGATCGGCAGAAACGTCGTGAGGTGATAGGTCAATGCGTAGCTCACCGCGAGGTTGGAATTCACGCCGTAGAGCTGCAGCGTCAGCAAGGTGGCGGCTTCGAAGACGCCGATGAAGCTCGGCGTCGAGGGCACCGCCACGCCGAAGCCGATGATCCCCTGCAGCAGCAGCGCCGCCTCCAGTGGCACACCGAGGCCGAAGGCCCGAAAGCAGATCGCAAACGCCGCCGCGTTCGTGATCCACAGCACCAGCGACCAGGAAACGACGCCGGCGAAGCGGCCCGGACTCTTGAGGACGGCGAGGCCCGCGAGCAGGCCCTCCGCCCCGTGAATCACGCGATCTGCGGCCTGTGCCGGCAACAGCCGGCGGGCGATGCGCGCCAGCAGCGCCAGCCAGGGCGCCGGGCGGTGCACCATGATGAACGCCATGATCAGCAGGACGCCGAACAGCGCGGCCGCGGACGCGGCGATCGCCGACAGCGAGCGCCCGTTGACGACCGCGTGCGCCGGGAATGACGGCGCGGCGATCGCGACGGCCATCAACCCCAGCATGACGAGCGCGTCGAACACCCGCTCGACCGCGATCGATGCGAGCGCCGTCGAGAAGCGCACCGGGAGCTGACGCGACGCGACGTAACCCCTCGCGACTTCACCGGCGCGGGCGGGAAGCAGGTTGTTCGCCATGAACCCGATCGTCGTCGCGTGCCACAAGGGGAGCCACGGGAAGGGCCGGCCGCCCTGGTCGCGGAGGATCAGCCGCCAGCGAATCGACCGGACCGGGAAAGTCAGCGTCGCGACTGCGACGGTAAGCAGCAGCCACAGCGGGTCGGCGTGCTGCGCGTCCGCCCACACTTCGCGGACATTGATCTTGTAGAGGACCCAGCCGAGCAGCGCCACGCTGACGACGAGCCCGATCAGCCAGGCTCGCCTCCAGCGCTGACTACTCTTCGGGTTCGATGGCGAGGACAACGAGGTCGCAGACTTCGTCGATGATCGCGCGGAGGCTTTCGCCGCTCGCGCGCTTAGCCGCCTCGCGTAACTCCTGCGCACGCTGACGGGCACTGGCGCCCTTGTAGAGCAAGGTCCGGATATCTACCGGTTCGCCGCCGTTCGTCGGTTTGCTGGAGGCGCCCCCCCCTAACAACTCCTCGAGTGATGCCGGTCCCACGCCGGCCGCGACCATCTGTTGATACCGCATCCACGTGCCCGCCAGATCCGGCGAGGACTCGAGGCTCGGCGCCCGGCTCGGACCCGACGGACGCGCGCGATCGGCCGGCGTGGTTGGAGGCCGAGACGGTGCGGGCGCTGCTGAAGGTTTCGCGGGCGGGGCTGCTGCTGCGGCATCCCCGAGCCGGCGCACCGCCAGCGTGACGCCCGCGAGCGCCGCGGCCGTCGCCGTTTCGTCACCGCTGGCGGATTCCGCGAGAATCTCGCCTGCCTTGCGAAGCTCCGCGGCGAAGCGCGCCGGCTGCTTCACGGCGATCCCGCTCGTCACGGCTTCGCGCGCGGCCTGCGCGAACTCGGCGACGCGCTCGGCGACGGCGCCGCCGCCGGCGGAGCTGAGAGCGCGGAACGTCCCGGCGAGCGTATGCGCCCGCAGCTCGCGTTGCGTCGCGCTCGGCGCGCGCTCGAGTGAATCCGCCGCCTGGCGCAGATGCTCGCCGTGGCTCACCAGCTCGAGCCGCCCGAGTGTGGTGGGGCGCGCGCTTTCTCCGCCCGGTGGCGTGCCGCGGTGCACGATCGTGGCGACCGTTTCGATCGGGACGATGTCGGGCTCGCTGTCCATGAAGTGCACCAACAGCCCCGCGAACTTCCGGAACTCCGCACTCTCGGGATCGGGCCGGCCGCGCTCGGCGACCTCGCGTGCGGCGTGCGCGATCGAAGTGGCCGCCATCTGGAACAGCTCGGCGACCGTCTCGCCCACGCCGGCTGGTGGGGCGCCGCTGGTCCGGCTCAATTCACCGATCGCCTGCTCGATGCCGTCGAGCAGGTCCGGCAGCGGCGGCAAGTCGTTGAGTGCCGCGAGCCCGCGCAGCGGCTGCAGCGCCTTGAGGACGTGCTGCAGCGGGTCGTGCGCCAGTGGATTGCTGCGCAGGGTGCGGCCCGCACGATCCAAGGCGCTCGCGATCGCCGCGCCTTCACGCGCGACGAACGCGCGCGCGCCCGCGTCGAGGCCCATCGCCTCGGCCGCGCGGACCTGCGCCGAGGGGCGTCCGCCGAGCTGCTCGAGCTGGCCGGCGAGCGCCTCGGCCCTGGCGGTGTCGCCATCGGTCCAGCTGGCCGCCTTGCGGACGAAGATCTTGAGGTCGTCGATCGCCCGGGTGGTGATTTGCTTCGTTGCCGCATCCCAGGGACGGCGGCCCTCGCGTACGCCGCGCGCCAGCGCCTCGAGTCCCATCGCCGCCCGCGCGATCCCCTGCTGGCTCGCCATCAGTGCGCTGCCGCGCAACGCGCGCGCCAGGCGCACCAGCTCGTCCGCCGCTGGCGGCGCCGCCGGTTGCAGCAGGGCATCGAGCCGGTCGAGATACTCCCCCGCCTCGAGGGCGAAGAAGTCGCCCATGCCGAGCGGCTGGGGTGTGCCTGGCTGAGTCATGGAGGAACAACATAAGTAGATTGGGCGCTCGGTGGCCATGGCACCTGCCACTTCGTTCGACCCGCTTGGGTGCTGCCGAAGCGAGCGGTCGCGTCTACGCATGGTGTGGGTTAGACTGAGGGAGACATGACTGACACCGATCGCGAAGAAAAAGACGCGCGCGCCACGGCCGCCGCCGAAGTGGCGGACCGGTTGCGGCGGCGCGGCATCTCGGTGACCGGCGCGGAGCGTTCCGATGATCTGGCGGATCTGCTGTCGGCTGTGGAGCGCTTCGAGAAGGCGGTCGAGGTGCACGGCGGCGACTTGATGGTGGACGATCTGAAGAGCGCGCAGCCCGACGATCGTCATTTCGTGGTGCCGCGCCGCGCGCACGGCGAGGCCGTGCGGACCTACATCAGCCGCATCGATGCCGCGACGGCCGGGCTACGCACGCATCCCCGCCAGACCGACTAGCTGCACCATCCGCCGCACCGCTTCTTCCAGCCCCCAAAAGACTGCGTTACTCACGATCGAATGGCCGATGTTGAGCTCTTCGATCTCCGGGATGGCCGCTACGGGCTGCACGTTCTGATACGTCAGCCCATGCCCCGCGTGGACGGCGAGGCCGATTTGCTTCGCGTGCGCAGCGGCGCGGCGCAGTTCCTTCAGTGCGACGTCGCCACGCCGCCACGTGTGGGCGTAGCGACCCGTATGGATTTCGATCGCGGGCACGCCGAGGGATTGCGCGATGTCAATCGTCTTGATGGACGGGTCGATGAAGAGACTCACGCGGATCCCTGCATCCTGGAGTCGCGCGATCGCGCCCGAGAGCCGTCGATCACGTTTGCGCAGCGCGAGCCCACCCTCGGTCGTGATCTCCTGGCGCTTCTCCGGCACGAGCGTCGCCTGAAACGGCTTCAGGCGCGCCGCGATCCGCACGATTTCCGCGTGCGCGCCGAGCTCCAGATTGAGAACGGTGCGCACGCTGCGCGCGAGCGCCGTGACGTCGGCGTCCTGAATGTGACGCCGGTCTTCGCGCAGGTGGACGGTGATGCCGTCGGCGCCCGCGCGTTCCGCTGCGGCCGCCGCCTGCACGACATCGGGCTCGTCGGTCTTGCGCGCCTCACGCAGCGTCGCGACGTGATCGATGTTGACGTAGAGACGCATCGTGTCTTACCTTCGGGTCATCCTGACCACAGGTCGTGCAGCGTGAAGCGACGGCTCGCCCTTTGTCTGCTCCTGGTCACCGGCGGCAGTGCCTGCGGCGGCTCCCGGCCCGGGACCGTGGTTCCGCAGTCGATGAACGAGTCGGTCGCGCAGTTCCTC